>VFQN01008190.1_pt1 | contig 10725 bp, 5 predicted proteins | sample 3512371 | NCBI WGS metagenome assembly VFQN01 (sample SAMN10412370, study PRJNA504923) | tailings metagenome | isolation source: Replicate 2 from Balatoc abandoned mine | place: Philippines: Itogon, Benguet | collected 2017-08-28 | reverse complement strand
AAGCCTAGCCAAGACGAGATAATAGTCACTGCTCCAATCGATAACCCGCCTAGGATGACATTGCTAATGGCGCCGTGAGCAAAAAAACTTTCGTTGGCTTTGCGTGGTTGATGCTTCATCACATCCTTACTGCCGGGGTCCATTCCTAAGGCAATTGCTGGCAAAGAATCAGTCACTAGGTTAATCCATAACAACTGAGTAGCTAACAAAGGCACGGGCATTCCTGCCACAATCGCCGCAAGCATCGTAATCACTTCCCCCAGATTACTAGAAAGCAAAAATATCACCGACTTTTTGATGTTGTTATAGATATTTCGACCTTCTTCTATGGCCGAGATGATGGTAGAAAAATTGTCGTCGGCCAAAATCATATCAGAAGCATTTTTAGCAACGTCGGTTCCAGTGATGCCCATTGCCACCCCAATATCCGCCGCATTTAGAGAAGGAGCATCATTGACGCCATCGCCCGTCATTGATACGATGTTGGATTGCGCCTGAAAAGCTTTTACAATATTTACTTTATGCTCAGGTGATACCCTTGCAAAAACCCGATAATTGCCCACCTGTTTTTCTAATTCTTCGATTGACATCTGATTGAGTTCGGTTCCTGTAATAGCCTGCTCATTTTCTTCGGCAATCCCGAGTTCTTTGGCTATCGCCACTGCCGTAGTTTTGTGATCTCCCGTAATCATGATAGTCTTGATACCCGCCTCTTTGGCCAACTTAATCGAGTCTTTTACTTCATCTCTTGCGGGGTCTATCATTCCTACCACGCCAATAAGCACAAGCTCTTCTTCAAAATCATGCTGCGCCAAGGGAGCATTAGTGGACTTATAAGCTACGGCCAAAGTACGCAGCGCTTGTGCCGACATTTGATCAATCGCCTCCATAAGTACTACCTGATGCGTATCTATGAAAGGAATAATCTCCCCTTGCTCTATCACGTATTTGCATTTGAGAATGAGGTTGTCAACGGCACCTTTGGTATATACCCTAAAATTGTCGTTTTCTTGATGCAAGGTCGACATCATTTTGCGGTCACTATCAAAAGCCAATTCATCTATTCGCGGTTGCGATGCGTAGATTTCATTTCTGTCCATGCCTAAATCATCAGCTAGCATCAACAAGGCTATTTCCGTCGGGTCGCCGGTCGATTTTCCGTCTTCGAGAGTCGCATCCGAATTGAGAACCATTGCTCTTACCAACAGAGAAGCTTCGTCAGAAATATTTCCTTTGTTTTCGGTGTTGGCTACCCCATCCGTAAACGTAAAATAATGCGTGACCTTCATTTTGTTTTGGGTCAAGGTTCCCGTTTTATCGGAACAGACGATATTGACCGAGCCTAAGGTCTCCACAGCCGGCAATTTTTTTATAATGGCATTTTGTTTGGCCATTTTGGTAACTCCCAACGACAACACAATCGCCACAATCGCCGCCAAACCTTCTGGAATAGAAGCCACTGCCAACGAAACCGCCGTCAAAAACATATCGGTAAGGTCACGACCTTGTAGATAACCTATCCCAAACATAACGACACAAATCGCCGCTGCAATGATGCCTAGCGTTTTACCCAATTCGTTTAGTTTTTTCTCTAAAGGAGTTACTACTTTTTCTTCTTGACTGATGATAGTGGCGATTTTACCAACTTCCGTTTGGTTGGCTACCTCCACCACCACCCCCATACCTCTACCGTAAGTCACCAAGGTAGACATATAAGCCATATTGAGACGGTCGCCTAAGGGTGCTTGCTCATCTTCAATCGTAGCTTTGGCGTCTTTCTCGACGGGCACAGATTCGCCCGTCAGGGCAGCTTCATCTATTTTCAGATTGGCACTTTCTACCAATCTCAAATCTGCGGGCACATACCGACCCGCATCCAATACTACTATATCTCCTACCACAATCTCCTCCGAGGATACTTCTATCTGATGCCCGTTTCTTTTTACCAAAGCTTTGGGCGAAGCTAGCTTTTTGAGCGCTTCTATGGCATTGCCTGCTTTTACTTCCTGAAATACGCCTAAGACAGCATTGATAAAGATGACTATCAAAATAATGGCTCCGTCTATGTACTCTCCCATAAAAAAAGTGATCGCTACCGCCCCAAAAAGCACAAAAATCAAAGCATCGTTGAGTTGTTGAACAAACATCAGCCAAATCGGTTGCTTTTTGGCTGCCTGCAAGATATTGGGACCGTTCTCAAGTAATCGCTGTTGGGCTACTTCATTACTTAGTCCCGCATGAATTTCGGTAGAAGTCTGGGAAGCAGTTTCGTCAATCGTTTTTAAAAACCATGGATGTGGCATGACCTAAGTGATTTGTAAGATGTCAATATAGTCAAACAACCTTTATTTTGGTACCTTTTCTAGCCTTTTTCTATTATTTAATGGTTTGGTAATGTTTCGATATTGCTCTCTCATCCGTCAGCAATTTACCTCGCCTATTTATAGCCCAAATCAAACCAAAGAGCGTATTATGATTGACGCAGTTTGACAATTGACCTCAAAACTCCTCCACATGTTTTCTATCAAAACCTTTTTACTGATTTTGCTCATTTGCCCCATGTCAGTCTGTTTGGCGCAAGAAACTTATTTGCAAACAGTCAAAACCGACATTACCCTCCCTGACGAAGCTGGTAAAAATGTTCTTAAATTATTCAACTCTGAAGGAAATGTGGTAGCTGTTACTTCAGCAGGTGTTTTTAGGCATAAAGACGGAAAGTGGACAGGTCGGCGCCAAGGTACTGGATGGCGCACGGCCACGCTTGATTTGGACGGCAACCTATGGCTAGCCTCAGCCAAAAATATTCAATCCGAAAAAAATGTAAAAAACATTGGGTCACCTCCCTTAGCTGCCAATGATACGATTTTGTGTTTGTTTTGGGAAAACAAAAAAACATTATGGGTAGGGACTACTGGGGGATTGTGGATGTGGGAAGGCCGTTGGGATTTTTCACCCTTTATAAAGTCAACGCGGGTAAACGATATAGCCAAAGACGCCACCGGAAGCTTGTATATAGCTACTACCAAGGGGCTTTGGCGGAGAAAAGAAGCAAAATGGGTAAACCTCGACGAGACCTTAATGGCCATAGGCAATCAAGAGACTTACTATGCTCTTTCTCCCTACAACCAAGGCAAGGATATGATTTTTGGTAGTGTGTGGGCAGTGAGCTGTATCGCCGACAACGGCGACCACTGGGCACTACGCGGTGCAGACGGCTTGCCTTATGGCCCAGTCAGAGTAGTACGCCCGGCCCACGATGGTATCTGGATGGGTACTCATAAAGGGGCTATCAAAAAAGATTCAACTTGGCATTATTATCACGGAAAACGATGGATGCCTCATAGTCAAGTAAACGATATTTTGGTAATCGACTCACTGACGGTTTGGATGGCTACGCCCGAAGGGATTTCTCAAATCAAACAACAACCGATGACTTTGGCGCAGAAAGCCGACCTCTTCGAAAACATCATTTCACTGCGTCACAATCGCCGTGGGCTCATCAATCGCTCCCGATTAAAAACCCCCGGAGATGTATCAAGTAGTTATTCAGACAATGAAGACAACGACGGTCTTTGGACTTCGTGTTATTTACTAGCCGAGTGTTTTCGCTATGCGACTACGGGCGATTCGGCGGCCAAAGCCCGTGCCATCGAAACTTTTGAAGCATTGGAAAGGCTCGAAACCGTAACGGGTATATCGGGCTACCCTGCCCGCTCCTACGCCACCGCTACCGACGTAGTGACGCAGTCGCGGTCGCCACATCCTAAAAAATGGCATTCGTCCCCTGATGGCAAATGGCAATGGCTTGATGATACTAGCTCTGACGAAATCACGGGGCATTTGTTTACGCTACCGCTTTTTTATGATATGGTGGCAGATTCGGCCCAAAAAGAACGGGTTTGGCGGCTGATTAGGCGCATTGTTGACCATATTGTTGACAACAATTACCACTTGATTGACTTTGATGGCAAACCTACACGCTGGGGTATATGGCATCCCGACTCGCTAAATCACTCACCCAATTGGATGTATGAAAGAGGGCTTAATTCGCTCCAAATTCTCTCTTTTTTGAAAACTGCTTATCATTTCACGGGCGATTCAAAATTTGAAAAGCATTATCAGTATCTGGTCAAGCAGCACGGCTACGCCCAAAATGCGGTACAAGCCAAAGTCTTCGGGCCTTTTGAAACAAGTCATTCGGATGATATCCTCAATTTTTTTCCTTATTACAATCTGCTCCGCTATAGCCAAGGCGACCCTCATCGGGAGCTTTATCAAAAAAGCCTGATCCGAAGTTGGCAAGCCGTCCGCAACGACCACATGCCCGTCTGGAACGTATTGAGTAGTGTGATGCTCAACAAAGACTGTGATTTACAAATAGCCCTTCAAGAAATCCAGCAGTACCCCATTGATTTGGTAAACTGGACGATGGAAAACAGTCATCGCTGGGATTTGCCCAAAGACCAACTCGTAAGTCGCTCAGGAAAGCTTCAATCTACGAAGCCCATTCCTACGCCCGAAAGCAATATTTCGCGCTGGAATACCAATCCCAAACATTTTGATGCAGGCGACGACGGAAAAACCGAAGAAAGCGGCAGTTATTTTCTGGCCGCTTATTGGATAGGTCGTTATCATGGTTTTTGGAAGTAGTAGAATGGAGACTAATCTCCTCGACTTCTTACCGTTGCAAAGACAAACATGAGTGAGATGCTGCCAATAAAAAGATATTTTGGTTCCAACTTTTTTCGACAAAGCAGCGTCCTCAGGGCAGGAAATATATTGGCTGAAATCCTCTTGTATTTACTGTTTTAAAAAGTTTAAGTAGCATCTAAGAAATAACCACCAAAAACCATGTATCGCTATTTGCTCTTATTGACTTTGTTGGTTGCATCGGTAAGTTGTAAACAAGACACCCCTAATCCTGCGGTAGCAGGCTGCTATGGTAGCACCAATCTAAGTCGCGCTCACCATGTTGTCAACGCCCCTGTGACGGTCGTTACTTCTGGAGGCTTGTACAGTGGCTATATGCTTATTTCTGATACCAATGGCGTGGCGTGGGGTAGTTGTGGCCTGCCTGAGGAGTTTAAAAAAAACAATTTGAAAATTTACGTTACTGGCTATTTTCTTAATTCTCCTGAGCTAGATTTACAAAATATATCTCCCCTACCTTTTGAAGTTACGGCTGCTAAATCCAGATAGTACCCAAATTCCCTCCGATTACCAAAACCCTAACTCATGGCAAGTATCAGTTTAGATACACCATGAATCAGTCAGCCCAGCCCCCTGAACTACTAGATGCTCTTAACATCGAAATAGCAAGGAAAAATCGCTTCAGTTTTGTCTATTCTTGGAGAGTCTCCAGTGTATGACTGGAACATGAAAAGAAGTCTATCCCTCTTTTCACATACAACCCTTCTCCTCTGTTTCTACGTCTTTCATAATGTCTTTCTTATAATGGATTGAACCAAAACCATTTCTAGTATTTACTGATAATTATTCAATGAAAAAAGCAGCCATTCTATTATTCTTAGCCTGGGGCGTTGTTTCTGGTAACTATGCACAAAACAAGAAAACTTACGTACTAGACTCTCAATTTAAAAGTCCTGATTTTGTGGGCGATAAAGTCGCTGCTGGAGCAAGCCAGTCTCCCCTAGTTTTGCCAGATGGAAAAGTCATCCTAATCACCCAAAAATTTGACTACATCGACGACAAACACGTGTCGGGCAATACGTTGAGAATCAATAAAGATGGAAGCCACGATAAAACCTTCCAGCAAGCTTATATTCATCCAATTTATGAAATTTCGGCCTCCAAAGTTTTCCCTGATGGAAAAACGGTAATCATCCCTGATGCCAAATATTCATCCATTCAGCAAATAATCAATTTTAACGATCGAGGTATTGATACGATTTACAGACCTAAAGAAAATTATTTTGTTTACGGGCTACACATTCAATCAGACGGTAAAATAGTTGTTCTTAATTTGGCGACCGAGATTCAAAAATATGAACTGCTCCGCTTATTAAGTGACGGAACCCCCGACACTACGTTTCGGTTTGCTCCGGAAAAATTTGATGACAACAGTCGTTTTCTGGGCCTGACCGCTGACGATAAAATTTTAATCGGTGGCGCTCGCTTTGACACCATTACCGTCAAACTATTCAAGAAAGATGGCCAATTAGAAAACAAATTCCACCTTCGTCAAAATAATACCGCCTTTTCTTCAACCTCTTTGGATATAGCTCAGTTTTCGATTTTTCCCAATGGAAAGTTGTTTCTGAAAGACCTAAACTCCAACACCTATTTTATTTTTAGTGCCGACGGAAACCTTGAAAAAAAATATTCTTTGCCGCTTTCAATAAAAGTTGATTCTCGACAAAGCTCTCTTTTATCCGACGGCACTATTATCGAGTCTAACCAAAAAATGCCTTATAGAATCAACACGGTTACGAATGAAATCACTCCTCTGCTTAAAGATACAACACTCATCAATCCTGCATTTGGCTATCAAATTACATCGCTTGCTAACGGTACCTTTTTGCTGTCAAATCACATCAATGACCTTATGTGGATTGACGGTGCAGGAAATTTGCTTCAAAAATCGTCTGTACGTCTTCACCGATCAGGTGTCAAAGCAATTCAGGCGTTATTGAAAGACAATCAAATTTTAGTAGATATCCAACAAAACTCTAGCTCCGACCTGTATCGACTCCACAAAGACGGGAGCTTCGACAACATGTTTATTTTTCAACCGAAAAAAATTACTCAACCGCCCTCTTTTACTTCGAATCGCAGTTTTTTGGCAAACAACATCATGAATTTGTACAACTTAAACGACGGTTCGCTACTTATAAATCTATCGCCAGAATGGGACTCACTTCCCAAAACTTACCGAATAAAAGTTGACGGTAGTGTTGATGAACGATTCTTAAGAACTGGCGCCACAACTCTTCCTTTACCGAATAATTTATTCTTGATAATACCTTGGTCTCGGTATGGCATCCCCCCAAAAAGAGAAATTGTTGACAATCAAGGGCAAGCAGTCACTCCTCAAAATGCCTTTCATCAACTCGCTTTACAAACCGATTTTTCTTCCTATTATTTGTTAGAAGATGGCAAACTTCTAATCAGAGCGTATGACTTAAAGGTAAACAACTTTGCTTTCTCTCGTCTTCTAGCCAATGGCACACCTGACCCTTCGTTTAACCTTGCCAATCAGACTTTGGATATAAGAGCTATTCAAAAAGACGGCAAACTCTTGATGGGCAGTGATTATCAAGAAGAGTTAAAAAGATTCAATACTGACGGGTCGTATGACAATACCTTCAAGGCCGTTTTGTCTGACAACGGGCCGGCTCCCTATGTTTATAAGGCTTATCTTCAAACCAATCAAAAAATCATCATTTTCGGGCGATTTGGTAATTACAACAAATTCATACGATTAAATACTGACGGCTCGGCAGATTCCACATTTATTATTCAGAAAGAGCTTAATTTGGACCTAATCAGCAGCATTTATCCATTGTCAGAGGAAGAGATTCTCATCATTTACAAGGGAAAGATCGAGCGTTTGGTGATTAAAGAATGCACGACACCTCAGATAAAAGCCACTAAAACCCTGGCCTGTGCCAATGAACCTGTGCAGTTGAGTGTTGGTGCTATTTCGGGATTCAGTTATCAATGGCAGAAAGATGGAAAAGCCTTGGGATTAAGTGACACCGTGATTTCAGTAAGTGCGGGAGCAGGGGGCAGTTACAACGTAGTGGCAATCGATGCTGATTGTGGTAGGCACTCCTCCAATGAACTTACGATTACCTTTTTGCCTGTTCCGAATGCTCAAATTGTCAAAATCACCCCAGTCGTGAGTCCAAACCCTGGCGGAGGAACTGTCTCTGTACTTTTGGAAGCCAATGGCAACCCCGGCTGGACTTATCAATGGCAAAAAGACAGTATCAATATCAACGGAGCCACTAGTCTACAATATGAAGTGAAAGCGCCAGGATACTATAGGGTAAAAGTAAGCCACAATGAATGTAATCACTTTTCAGCGGCTTTGTATATCCACATCAGTCCCGGTCTATTAGGGGCCGATTCACCACAACAACAAAGCTCGGTCAGTGTTTTTCCCAACCCTAATAATGGCACTTTTAAGCTAGATTTTTCTCAAGGTCTCTCAGAAGGAAAAGTCGAATTGTTTGACATGCTAGGCAGAACTCAACCATTTAGGCAGCAAAACGGCTATTTCCACACCCAATTGAACAAAGGAACGTATCTTATCAGGGTAAGTCAAGGCCTGAAAACAGCAACGACCAAAGTGGTAATTGAATAATTTACTCTTACCATTATTTGGTCTTCACAGTTAAAGCTGTCGAAGTATCGGAACCTGCTCTCCTCTCACACAACACTCATTGTGTGAGAGGGTGAAACAATTTCTAAAAAACACCTCTGACCTCCAGAAAATGCAAGAGTTGAATCACATCAGCTTCGTTGTTGATTTTCTTTCCGAATTGCTCAATATGCCATTCTATGGCCTCATATTGGCGTATTAAAGCCAAGGAAACAGAATAATCCGTAAGCTGAATTAATCGTAGTTTATCGTTGGGAAAAAGCAGGTAAAAATCTTTTTTGCGGACTACGTCGCCTCTGAAATCGTTGTTCAAGGATTCAGGAAGGCCGTCTTTATATCCTTTGGGGTACTCTTTCAAAACGCAGGAATGATGCACTAATACCTTCACTTTCCCTGCCGACAGTGGCTCATAAAACCGACCTTTAATGCATAAAAAATGATGCCCGTCTAAGGTAAGATTCGTATTGGTGATTGCACGAGTGTTGTCTTCAAAGTGAACTAAAAATTGTTGGTTCAACAAATCAAGCAGCACAAGCTTGGCTACCGTATCACCACCAGCTACCGAAAATTTGCCAAGGGTAAGCGTATCTTTCCAATAAATACTTCCTTTATATCTATTTTTTATCAAAGACTGAGACGGCGTTTTGTAGTCGAATTCGGTGTATTTTTCACCCTTTTCGTTAACAAAAACCCCTGTTTGAGCTATTGTATCAAAGCTCAGGAGGGACACGATAAAAATGATAAACGGCTTCACTGTACGTAGGTAGAATCAGGTTGGTTGTATAGGATTCGAAACTAATCCTTTTCTCTGTAAAAAAAAACATTCCAACATGAATCATCACTGAATTTCAAAAAGTTACCTCCTTATTGAGCAGAGCTTAAGGATATCGAGCGTCTTTTTAAAGAAGTTCGTCAACAGTTGAAACATCGGGTATTTTCGAGTCTGGATGAAGCTAAAACTCGGTTGCAGTCGATATTGGAAACGTTGTTCAAGGGTTAAGATAAGGTCATATCATTATGTTGTTTTCCGTATGTCAAAAATACGTCATTATCAATCTAATTTAGTATAATTTTCAATGCTAAATCAGGAAGAAAGATTAACATCGAAGCGACCCAAGGAACGTATATTTATGATCTTGATACCAATCCTTACAAGCGTATTTCGAACTATTTAATAAACGAGATTAATACCGGAATGACAAACCTTAGTATTGATGTATGGTCATTCCCTGACGTCAATTACGTTGTATTTCATGCGAATGACATATTATTTAGATGCCGACCTGATGGTAGTGAACTTACGACTATTGTGAAGTTTCCCGGATTGTATGCTATTGACGGTCGGTTTCTTTCGACAGATATTGAACTCCGTTAAGTGTATTTCACTCTTACAAAACCCTTCTTTCAATACCCATAACTTCTTGGTTTTATTAGTACAAAGTGCAACTGTACCGAAATAAGCTAGGAATTAAATCGTTACGCTTGCGCTTATAATTAATTCAAGTAGTTATGCCTGCTGAAAAAGGGCTTTGTGAAAATGCAATACGAGTAGTGCTTGATATGTGTCAAGCAAAGTCTTGATTGATACATTGTACTGAAACTGACAGATAATTGACACCAATAAGCATTTCTGCTGGTAAGGCATAAAGCTATTTTAACGATAACATTGCCATTTTCTGTTGATATCTATTTGTAGGCATGTTCTTATTTTATCAAAATCTTCTTACCTGTCTGTGCTGCTTTGTAGATGGCATCCACAATCCGCATGTCTTTTAAACCTTCCTGACCCGCAATGTGCGTGGGAAGGGGTTGATTAGTCAATAAAATCCGGGCAATTTCATCCATTTGTTGGGTTTGCTGGTTGATAACCGGAAAATTCAATTCACCGCTGGAAGTCCGTCCTTTGAATGGCCCATAACTCAAGGCAGGACTTAACTCAAAAAAACCTTTATCGGCTCCTGCATAAAACCGGTCAATGGCAAAGTTATAACTACTTACTGAGGTACAAACCGCTCCGCCGGGAAAGTATAGTTGCCACGAAATAGACGCTTCTACCTCCGCAAAATACGCCTTGTTGGTATTGGGGCCAAACTGAGCAGTTACAGAAATCGGCTCTTCTCCAAGTACATACCTGGCACTTTGGATGCAATACACACCCAAGTTCATCAATGGCCCGCCGCCCGATAAGGCTTTTTTCATTCGCCATTCATTAGGATCGCCCGGTGCATCCGTTTTGTAACCCAACGAAGCCTCAATGTACCTTACTTGCCCAAATACTTTCTCTTGTCCCAATCTTTTGATTTCTAAGTGTGTGGGTTCGTAGTGTAACCGATATCCCACTGCCAGCTGCACTCCTTCATCTTCACACACCTTTATCA
>VFQN01008189.1_pt1 | contig 10725 bp, 18 predicted proteins | sample 3512371 | NCBI WGS metagenome assembly VFQN01 (sample SAMN10412370, study PRJNA504923) | tailings metagenome | isolation source: Replicate 2 from Balatoc abandoned mine | place: Philippines: Itogon, Benguet | collected 2017-08-28 | reverse complement strand
GCCCGCCTCACCCCCCGCCGCCCCGCCCTCCCCTGGACCTTCCCCACCGGCGTCTGTGCCCCCGGCCTCGCTCCCTCCGGCCTCGGCCCCCTCTCCCACCGCCCCGTTCCCAAGCCCCAACTCTTCAAGGAGAGACTCCAGCCCAGACTCCGCCCCAGCGCCGCGCTCTCCTGCTGTGGAACCCTTGCCTTTGCTGGCAACGCGCGCTCCTTTTCCCCCAGCCGGCCCTCCCGGCTCCCCCTGCGCCCCTTCCCCTCCCGCCCCGCCCACGCCGCACTCCACCACGTCGGAGTCTGCGTCCGACTCCGAGGCCGCCAGGTCCACCACGGGGACCACCACGGGGCAGCCGGGGGGACCCGCCGCCGTAGTCCCCGGCCCCCCGCCTGCCAGCGCCCTTAGCCGCTGCCGCTGCCTCTGTATCTCCGTCAGCACCTGCGCCGCAGCACGTAGCACAGCAGCGCAGTGCTTGGAACCGTTGTGTGCAGTACGGTACTTCAAAGGAAGCGGTAAGGTCGGCTAACCTTGGGGGAATGTCACTTTTGTGGACCTTCGACGTGTCCATGTTCGACTGCAGTGCACGGTTGCTACACGTTGCCGTACAAGTACGCCTACCCCCCGCCCCCTCCCACCTCCACCAGCAGCCCCCACTTGGGCGGCTCCTCCAGCACAGCCTCAACCTCGGCGCCACCGCCGGGGCCAGGCCCCGCGCCGGTGCCGGTGCCGGCGCCGCCATCCTGCTCCGCCGCCGCCGCCGACGAGCCCTTACCCCCCTTGGCCGGGCCGCGCTGGCGAAAGGAGTACACGCGGCGCCGAGCCTGGCAGCAGGCGGGTGGGTTGGAGGGCGGCGGGGCGGGCACCCGTTTGTAAGGGTCAGGGGTTGGGCGGCGTTAGGCGGGCACTGGGAGACAACTACCACAAGCATCTTTAGCGGCCCGCGGCACCGAGCCGCTACAGCCCTATGCGGCCATGCGCACACCAGCGACACGGGTGTTCTCACTCCTTGACGTGGCGGTCCTCTCTTTGAGGGCCCACTCCATTCCACGCCCCTCTCCAACACGCACACCACACACTACACTCAACCACCTGCACTGTGTGCCCCTGAGAGATCCAAACCCTGGAACCCCAGTACGCAACACTTCCCTGGCCGGCACTAGTGGCCGCCCACTCCCCTCACCTTACTCACCTTCCCATCCAGCCACTTCCTCCCCCCTTCCCCCCACCCACCTGCTCATACACTGCGTGCGTGGCGTCGTGGAAGAGCCACACGCAGCGCACGCCCTCGCTCTGCCGCAGCCCCTCCAGGTGCGCAAGGAAGGTCACGGCGTCGGCGGCAAGCAGCAGCGAGGACAGCTCGCGCAGGGTGCGCAGGTCGCTGGGGGGTGGGGAAGAAGGGTGAGGGGCGCCAGGGGCACACGGGGTAGGGGTGGGGGCGTGGGGGTGCAGGGCGTCAGGGGCGAGGAGGGGGGAGGCGTTGGTGTGCGGTCCATGGTATGGCTGGACCGTGCGCCTCGGACGAGATGGCGTGCATGCACAGATGACGTACTGTGGTCACAGAGCTCCCTTTAACGCGCCCCAGGCTCCATCCTAGACCCTGCCGCCGCTTAAGGCGCCCTCATAACAACTCTCCCGTGCCCCTTGCAGCTGCCCTCCTGCCGCGGCCACAGCACAGCCCGTGTGCCTCCACCGCTTCACCCTCCGCAACCCCCTTTCCCCCACATCCAGTACGCCGCCCTCACGTGCATATGCGGCGCGTCTTCCAGCTGACGGTGTGCCAGATGGGGTCCAGCTGCCGCCGCAGCATCTCGTCGAACGACTTGAACACGCCGGCCTCCAGCACCAGCTCGGAGCTGGGGGCCAGCAGGGAAGGGTGGGTGGGTGCAGGATGGGGGAGGGGACAGGGGGCGGGAGCAGGACCAGCACGGATGGGCGCACACAAGTCGGTTTGCAACCAGCCCGAGAGCGGTAGACTGGTGGGCCTTCTCTGGCTGTCCTATGCTGCCCCCTTGGTCCGCCGTGTACGTGGCTGAGCAACTCGTGCGCCCACACACATCCCAGTATCCGGAAACACACCCCTTGCCTCCGCTCCCACCTCCCTGAACCCCTTCGTCCCGCGCCCCTTCCCGCACCCCCAACACCCCGCCCCTGCCTCACGTGTCCAGCTTGCTGTTTGACCTCCTCAGCTCCCTGATCAGCCCCTCCATCACCTCCAGCAGCGCAGCCTGGATCAGCCGCATGCCGCCAGACAGCTCCTGGTCCCACTCAAACACCTGGCCAAGGGGCGGGGGGTGGGGATGTTAGGCGGGGGGTAAGGACAAATTACTGTCGCTGCTGTCCCACTCCAACACTTGGCCAAGCGAGTGGGAAGGGGAGGAGGGTAGGAAGGGAGGGGAAAACATAGTGAAAATGAGTAGGGACGGGGTGTTTGCCCTTGATTTTGCTGGTGGTCCGCTGCTACCCAAGCACTGCTACTGCGATAAGAGCGCTGGCCGGAGTGTCGACACGTGGCCCGTTGTGCGACGCGGAAGCTGTACCTGGAATGCATGCAACGCAATTTTGTGCCGTTTCAGTACGGTTCAGCACAATACAACTCGTTCGGCACAATTCAGTACAAATCAGGATACACCCCAGGCCCTCCCTCCCCTCCCCACTCCTCCCCCCACCACGGGCTTGCTGCTGTCCAGGCTGTGCCGCACGTGCTCCTGGAAGCGCGGCCACAGGTGCAGCCGCCGCACGTGCAGCGCCTTCATCACCTTTTCGATCTGCACGGGGTGAGGAAGGGGGCGCGGGGTGCGGGTGGAGGGAGAGGGCCTGTGAACACGGCGGAGTGGAGGAAGCTGGCGGGCAACTGCGTCAGCACGCCGTTTGTCGAGTGTCGCATAGGCAGGCCGCGCGACTCGTCAAGGTAAGCATCACCGCCAAAGCAGCAGCACGGAGACGCGCTGTCGGGGGGGCTGACACAAATCCCAAAATCTCCGCTCAGCCGTTGCGTGTGCCGTAAGTGGTGCCCATGTCGGCTCGCCTGTCCCACACGTGCCTCCTCCTCTTCCCTTCCAGGCCCCCGCCTTTTCTCCCTCCCTCCTGCACACCTTGTTGAAGCCCTGGTTGAAGGCTGTTGGGGCGTCCGACAGCGCGCGAATGAAGCAGCTGCTCGCAGCCCCTCCCCCTCCCACACCCGGCCCCCTGCCGCCCCCCGGCCCGCCCGCACCCCGCAGCAGCGCCAGCGCGAAGCCCTCCCCCCCTGTGTCGCTGACCCGGTGCGCGTTGAGCACCAGCACGCCGCCGACCTGGCCCGGCAGCAGCCGCCGCGACAGCAGGTCCACGGTCAGGATGCGCGGCGTCACGAACAAGGGAGGGCCCCCCGCGCCGCCGCCGCCGTACAGCGCCACGCGGTCGGCTGCGGGCACCTCGTTGGTGACGTCCACGGGCGGCGGCAGGGCGGGGTCGTGGCGGGCCAGCTCCGCGGAGATGAGAGCCCGCTGCCACGGCGCCGCGCCCAGCACCAGCACGCAGCCGGAGGGGCCGGCGTGGGGCCGGGAGGGGGGCGGGGCGCCGTGCCCATCCGCCTGCTGCTGGTGGTGCTGGTGCTGCTGCAGGTTGAGCTGCTGCTCCATGCGCGCCCGCTGCGCCACCCGCAGGATGACAGCGGCAGCGCGCTGCCAACCCAGGCCCGAGGCTGTGATCACCAGCGCGTCACCCTTTTGGGCAACGGCGAGGAGGGTGGAGGCAAGGGGCCGATTGAGGGCGAGGTGGGGGATGTGGGTGAGGGGGAGGGGCGATGGTGCTTGGGGCGCATTAGGAAAGGGAGAGGGGCCGAGGCAGGTGCACGTTGGTGCTCAGAGACCAAAGAAGCAGCATCCTTACGAGGCACAGAAGAGATACATGGGCGAGATACATGCGTATCCTGCAACCTCGGGACTTGGACTCAGGTTGCGGCCGCACCTCACAGGGCGCCGACCGCTGGCCGCGCGCGGCGGGGCTTCTCTCCCGCCCTGTGCCCCATGTCAGCCCCCTCCAGCCCTCCGAGCCCCACCCGGGCGCCACCCTGGGCCCCCAACGGCCCCCCCTTCCCGCCCACCTGCAGCACCTCCTCCAGCATCAGCCGCTCGTACGGCAGCAGCAGCGGGGAGGACAGCGCCAGCGCCTCCGCCTGCGAGCCGGGCGCGGGCAGCTCCTCAGGCCCCTCGTCGCCCGACCCGCCAGCCAGCGCCCAGGGGCCCGCGTCCGCGAAAGCGCCCGCTGAAGGGCCACTGGTTTCCTCAGCAGGGTCTGCGTTCGGGGCACCAGTCGAGGTCCCGGCTGCCGGCTGGGCTTCCGTCGCGGCGGGCTCCATGGCCGTGCCAACCGCAGGTTCCCCCACTGACCCTTAGGCTGCAAGCTAATGCAGCATCATACTAGTAGTGATTAAGAGATAGTTCATGTTGATGCCGGAGCTGTGATTGTGGCAAAAGGCAGCGCAGCGAAGCGGCTTCCTATTTTATCGCAGAGCAACACTCCCGCCAGAGCCAGCTAATATGTATTGCACTACAACTTAGCTTTTCACTTGGTATAATGTGTTGCTCTATCAGGTGCTCTATCAGGTTGATTGCTCTGGACAGGACTCCGAAACCGAGGCGCGCATGCTGCGAGGGCGCCATGCCCAAACCCCAGGGCCGTCATGTCCCGGACGCCTTGTAACACAAGAGCTGCTTACATGCATGCCGTGTGTGCCTCTACCGGTATCCACGGGCTTGGTGTTTCGTGTTCCAGGCGCTGCTGGAATAGGCTCGCAGTTCTTGTGCCATGGCAAGGCCAGGGCTTAGGGGCCCGCACGGAGGGCCCTCCTTCAACGGGCCCAACTACCATGCGGGTCAGTGTTACGCTGTTACCTGTACGTGTGTACGGCAGGTAAGGAGGTGCATATAAGGTCGCACCAAATGGTCGGAGCTCTGAAATCCAGTTGGCAACGCGGAAGCACCTGCGGGGATGGGAGGAACTACTCCAGACTACTCGCATCATCTCCCCTGACTCGCATGGGCCGCCAAGCGATACGCCCTGCAGCTCGGCTTGACCAGGCCATTGAGAGAGGGAGCAGCGTGGAGACCTGACCGGGGGGGGGGGGGGGGGGGATAAAACGTACGCATCATGTGCAGGCTAGGCAGCGAGCCAATGCCTTGGGCGCCTAGGGCAGGGCTGCAGGGCTCGCAGTGCACGGCATCCGCCACATGGCACGTGGCTTGAGCAAATGCCAGCATAGTTTGGATTCCACGACTGGACGACTATATATTCACGGCATGCTTCTTGACACCATTTAGTGTTTTCCCTTCCCTGTTGCGCGGTGGCCACACCCTTGTTGCACCGACTGCAAGTTTAGCGCACGCCGTGCGTGATACAGCGTACTTTATTAGTATCACAACAACTTATACAATCTTGTACAAGCAGGCGTATCGCGCTTAGCTAGGGGACATACCTGGTGCGGGCGCGATGACGCCCCTGCCGGTGCAGGCCGTGCTCCTGGACCTCGATGGGCTCCTGCTGGACACAGGCGAGAGTCCGACGAAATGATTTACATCGGTGGTACATACATGCGTATCCGGATGCGGATTGGATTGTGCAAGCCCGTGGGCGGGCCCAGGCAGCTGGCCTTCGACCGCCTGTGCCCCAGGCGCGTTGCCGCTCTGCTCTGACCCTCCCTATCTCCCTCCCTCCCGGCCCCTCCTGCTGCGTCCCCCAGAGACGCTGTGCGTGCAGGTGGCCCGCGAGGTGGTGGCGCGGCACGGCAAGGCGCTGACGCTGGAGGCGCAGCGGGCGGCGCTGGGCAAGCGGCCGCTCGAGTGCTGGGCGGACGTTGTGCAGGTGCCGGGGAAGGGGCCAGGCGGGCCGTGTGAGTGACGTGGTACTATTGTATCCTTTGCTTCCCTATGGCCGCTTGCCCTTGTCGGCCGCCCACCCCCTCCCATTTGTTGGCGCATCCCCAGATCCTGGGCCTGGAGGCGTCCCCGCAGCAGCTGCTGGACGAGTCGGAGCCCCTCATGGCGGCAAGGTGGGGGCGGGGGGCGGGGGGCGGGAGGCGGGGGGCCGGAGAGGGGGCGCGGAGGGACAGCAATGCCTGCTCGACCCGACCCCGCCAGGTGCTCACCCTGCATTGGCAGCCCATGCTACTGTGCCTCCGAGCGCGCACCATATCCCCTGCCCTTCTCCCTCTCCCTCCCCTCCTGCTCCGCGCAGGTGGGCTGACGCGCCGCTGATGCCCGGCGCGCTGCGGCTGGTGCGGCACCTGGCGGCGCGCGGCGTGCCATTCGCGGTGGCCACCAGCACGCCGCGCGCCACCTTCAACGCCAAGATGGCGGCCAAGGCGGAGCTGAGGGCGCTGCTGGGGGGCGACGGCGCGGCGGCGCCCGTGGCGGTGGTGTGCGGGGACGAGGTGGGCGGCGGCGGGGAAGGGGGGTGCGCGTGGCGCGCGAGGAAGAGGGGGGGTCGGGGTTGATGGGTTGACATGTGGGCGGAGTTGGCCAGCTCTTGACAGGGCACGCCAGCTGTCACCATGCCTAATTTCTTCATCCAGCGTTTTCGCTAGGACTGTGGGTTCCCAGGGCCAGGGCATACAAGCAGCCACTCCCGCCAGCTGTCAAACCATGCCCAATCTTCATCCATCATCCCGGTCCTCCCCACCCCGCGCAGGTGGAGCGAGGCAAGCCGCACCCGGACGTGTTCCTGGCCGCCGCCTCCCGCCTGGGGGTGGCGCCGGGGCAGTGCCTGGTGCTGGAGGACGCGCCAAGCGGGGCGCAGGTGGGGGGGCTGGGGGTAACCGCGGAGCGGCAAAGTGGCCAACGGAAGCAGTCGGCAGGGGGTGGGGGAGCCGGGGGCGAGGTGTGGTGCTGCTGGTTGAGGGGTGGTGTCGAAGCAGTGGTGATGACGGTGGGGGAGGGAGGACTGGGTTGTGGCTGGTGGGGGCAAGGGAGGCGTCGCAGGTGGTATGAGGGTACGGGCAGGGACTGGGGCCGTCTTCAGCGTGATTCCGGATTTGGGTACGACATGGGTGTGATGTGTGTGTTGGGGTGTGAAGTTGTCTTGCATGAGTATATGTACCAGTCTAAGACCAGAGCTGTGACGTTGTAGGACGGAACCTGGTCTTGGAGGAGGGGTTGACATGTCCGTCTTCGGCTCCAGCGGCAGTGCAAAACAGAGCCCGTGCGACTGCGCCCAACTGGCTCACCTGAAATGTGCTTACCAGTGTCCCAGTGAGTAAAAGCTGAGGGCTGACCAGACCGGCATGAGTATATATGAGTGGGCCCCGAGGGATGGAGAGTTCCTGGAGTTGCACGAGGACACACAGGTGGGACTGCAAGGTGGGGGTGCCTTGCTGAGACGCGGTTGCGGCGGCATATGGCCAGAAAGGCCTGGGCGCAGGGGCGCAGAGGCGTGGGGTATGCGGTATGAGGTGAGGTGGGTATGGACTCCCCCGCAATGTGCCGGTGTGCCTGAGATGACCTTAGAAATGTTTGAGCGTTTCGAGGGATGACACACTTCTGAAAAGGTGGTGGAGGAAGGAAATGGTGGCGTGGGTTGGTCAGGCGAGCAAAGCACATGCGTGTACAACGTCGCCCACCCAGTTTGCCCCCAGGATGGAGCCGCACACTCCCGCACGTGCTTCCTTGCCTGCTATCGATCCCCGCGCCTCCCTCCGGTTGCCCACCCAAACGACTCTTTCACCTTCTGGCACCTCCTTCTCCCGCCCCTTCCCCTCCCCCAGGGCGCCGCCGCCGCGGGCATGCGCGTGGTGGTGGTGCCCTCCCTGCTGGACGCCTCCGCCTACGACCCGCCCAACCCCGCGGCCCGGCACGGCGTGGTGGAGCACCTGCCCTCGCTGCTGGCGTTCAGGCCGCAGCGGTACGGCCTGCCGGCCTTCGGGGACAGGCTGGGGGCGGCGGGGGCGGGCCAGGGGCAGGGGCAGGAGCAGGGGCAGGAGCAGGGGCCCGCGGGCGAGGGCGGGGGTCGGGTCGATGTCGATGCGGAGGAGGACGGCATCATCCCCATGGACCGCGTGATCCGCATCAGGGGGAAGGTGGTCAAGGGCTTCGGCAGGGGGTCCAAGGTGGGTGCCGGGGACGAGGAGACGGGGGAACGGGGTGGAGGTATGTTGGTTTGCATGGCATGCCGCGGGCATAGCTTGAACTGCAATATGGACAGCGAACGAATGCAGCCCAGGGGGTGAGACGTACGGGCTTCCTCGTGCGGCCACGGTGGCACGACAGTGTGGACATGGTCCAGTACGTCTGTGTGCGGCCCAGGTGTGTGGGCATGTGCCCTGTGTGGCTTGTGGACGTGCGGTGCTCTGCCACGCTGGCCCTGTGGGCTGAAGCCGGGTTCTACAGCGGTCCACGGGGCCTGGGCACATCGGCAGTACGGCCACCCGTGTGCCTCTGTGCGTGGCCCCGCCAGGAGCTGGGCATCCCCACCGCCAACGTGGACCCCGCCGCGGTGCACGCCGCGCTGGCGGACGCCGTGACGGGCATCTACGCCGGCTGGGCGCGCCTGGGCAGCGGGCCGGAGGTGTACAAGACGGTGCGCGGGGCGGTGCGCGTGGGGCGGAGCATCGGGCGGAGCATGCTAGCGGGTGGGAAGGGGGGGAGGGGGGGGGCGCAGAATGAGCATGCATCGGCCTCGCTGTCGGGTAGCGGCAGATTGCAGAAGTGGCCGGCATCTTTTCTGGCCTTGGTCGATTGGGGGCGAGCGGCACCGCGGGGCGAGCAGAACCTCGGGGGTGCCCAGGCAGCGTGCCCATGTGGGCGACGACGAGGTGGAAGGCTTGTCCCCCTAGCTTCCATTGTAGAGGAGGCTACCCTGCAGCGCGCAGGAGGCAGCGGCCGTGACGCCTGCACGCTGACGGCATGGAGACGTACCCCGCAGGGCCCCGCGGCTGGCTTGGCAGCTAGGTCACGCTGCACAGGTACAGGCACAGGCAGCGCGCCCCGGCGGCTGACGTATGTACGCACCGCGGGTGACCGCTCACGGCCGCGAGTGCGCTGCTCCTTCGTTAGCTGCCAGCCGGCCAGCTTGCCTAACCACGCCCCCTGCGTGCCATGCCGCCCGCCGCGCCGCCAGGTCATGTCCATCGGCTACAACCCCTTCTTCGCCAACAAAGAGAAGACGCTGGAGCCCTGGATCCTGCACACCTTCGACCAGGTGCGCAGTGTGACGCGCCGACGCGCCCGGGGCGGGGCTGCATGCATGCGGCACGTGTCGTTGGCACACGCGCAACAGTTGCTGGGCTGTGGCACACACAAGCAGCAATGCAGTTCAGCCGTACATACCAGTAAGCAGTCCCGTTACCTACCTCTGCATCCCGACCTACTCAACACAAGCCTTGGTTCCCCGACCTGCTTACCAGACAACACACGTGCAGCAACGCCAGCCCCAAGCATCAGCAGCCGCCCCCCACCCCTCCGCACCCATCTCTGCGCTCCCTCCCCCCCCCCTTCCGCAGCCCTTCTACGGCGAGGAGCTGCGGCTGGTGGTGGTGGGCTACGTGCGGCCCGAGGCCAACTTCGCGTCGCTGGAGGCGCTGGTGGCGCGCATACACGCCGACGCCGACGTCAGCCGCCAGGCGCTGGAGCTGGCGCCGCTGGCGGCCTACGCGCAGGACGCCTTCCTGCTGGCCAGCGACTGACGACGGCGGGTGGGGCCGTGCGCGCCACGGCGGGTGCAGGCGCGCGTAGGTGCGTGCCGTGGCGGTGGTGGTGGTGGTGGCGTGCCGGCTAGCTAATGCGTACATGTATGGGAACAGGGCAGCATGTTGGTGGAGGTGTGTACGTGTGCAGCGTCTCAATCATCAGCAGTGAGCCCAGTCAAGCCATCGCACGCACCTTGCGGTACGCTGTCTATTTGCTGGCACAGCGTTCGTTGCGATCAGGCCAGTCAGGCAGCGCTGTCTTGGTGTCCAGTATTTACTGACATTCAAATGCAAGAGTTACTCTGCCAAGTTCAACCGAGTGAACTGGTGCACTTGTGCATGTATTGCACGGAGTTATCGACCGGCCCGGTAAACCTGGAATGCACATGCGCAGTGAAATTTCCCGTACAATTGTACTGCGAATGGCTGATGCACACACGCAGGGTGTCGCAGTGCTTCATTGTGCCTCATATTGTATATTGTGGTACTATTGCATGTTTCGAATCCTGGCATCCAGGTTTGGCAAAAGAACGGGCTAGCAGGGTGCGTGGAACAGTGTCTGTGGTGAAGTCAACACAGGCCATGCGCAAGGTGAACGAACAAGGAGGGCCAAAAGACACTGCGCATTCACCGTACGACTTGTCAGGGCACACAAACAAAGTGCAGCCGCCGAAATCCGCCGTTGATGCTTGCATTCGCTCGTTGTGCACGGCAGCCCTCAGAAGGGCCCTTCTGGCAGCCCTGGTATTCCGTACCTCCTTTATGCAGTCCTACAGTGTGGGTAAGCAGGGCCAGAAGTCACTGCGCATTCCAATTGTAGCTGTACCATAAATACATGCATTGGACACGCACGCCGCAGGAATACAGGCGCACGGTCGGCCTGGTACTTATAATCTGTACCTTGTCACATGCGTGGTTGCGTGCACAGTCTGGCCAGGACAAGCTAAGGACAAGCAGTTTAGTTGGTGGTTTACCCACTTACGAAATTCATACCTTCAAGGGCCGTCCAGAAGGGTGCGACATGTAAGCTTGGACGGCGTAGCGGCTTAGCCCAAACCTACCGGCGACGGCGTGAG
>VFQN01008188.1_pt1 | contig 10726 bp, 7 predicted proteins | sample 3512371 | NCBI WGS metagenome assembly VFQN01 (sample SAMN10412370, study PRJNA504923) | tailings metagenome | isolation source: Replicate 2 from Balatoc abandoned mine | place: Philippines: Itogon, Benguet | collected 2017-08-28 | reverse complement strand
TGATGACCCCGGCATGCGCCGCGGAGGTGAAACGGAGCCCCGAGATCAGCAAGGTCGTATAGCCTACGCTTCCGGCCGCGGCTTGCAGGAAGAGCAGCGCCCAGTCCCGCCAGGCGAGCTTCGGCCATCGCGCCGAAGTGAGGCGCATGAGCATCAGGAAGAACGGAAGCGCAATGGCGAAGCGCAATGCCGTTGCCGTGAAAGGCGGCAATCCGGTCGCTATCACCTTGCTCGCGACGACGGTGCTGCCGACCGTCACCATCGCCAGCGAAAGATAGAGATAACCCTCGATCTGCCTTTCCATGAACCCACCAGACTCCATTCGTCGAAGCCTGCACATGGCCCGGGCGGCCAGGCGGCGTCTTGAACGGAATTGCAGGCGAAGCCCTCAGGCCACCGCGTCGGAATAGGCTCCGGGAGATATGCCGAAGTTGCGCACGAATACGCGTGTCATGTGGCTCTGGTCGGCAAATCCGCTGGCCGCGGCGGTCTCGGCGAGCGTCATGCCGCCCGCGATAAGGCCTCGGGCGAGATCGATGCGCCGCTGCATGAGATAGGCATGCGGCGTCAGGCCCGTGGCGCGCGCAAAGCCACGCACCACCTGAAAGCGGCTGAGTCCGCATTCCCTCGCAAGATCGGCGAGCGTCACAGCGTCCGTGGGCGCATCGTCGATGAGCGCGCGCGCCCTGCGGATCGCCATGGGCACGGCCTGCGTCGGCTCGCTCGCTTCCTGAGCGATGACTCCTGCCAGCAAGGACAACAACAACTCCTCGCGATGGACGGACGACGCGGCCTCGTCGGGCCCCGTCATCGCCGCGAAGAGGTGCAGGAACAGCCCGGCCGTCGTCCGATCCGTCATTGCCGGGTGGTGGAATTCCCGTGCGCCATACGCGCCCTCCGAGATGTCCTCGGCCGCGGCGTCGATCATGGCCGGGTCGAAATAGAGCGTGCTCCACGCCCGGCCGCCGTCCCCGATCGGCATGCCGTCATGCACTTCGCCGGGATTGACGGTGATGGTGTCACCAGGCCCCGCTTCGACCATGCCCCTGCCGCTCATGGAACGCTGTGCACCGCGATGGATCACCCCGATGCCATATTGCTGATGCGAATGCCTGGGAAAGCTGTGACGCGTTTCTGCGGCGACGGCCTCGACCCCGCGCATGCCGCAGCGGATCATCCTGAAGCCTTTCGCCATGCCCTCCCCGATCCTGCAGCCTTTGGTCCGGCCGCTGGCCGGGCACTTTCATGAGACATTAGCTACCAAGATAGTTCGTCCGGCGGCGAACCGAAAGATGTCGCGATATCAGCGCTATCCGTCGATATGGCCGAGCCTCGCGATGCAGGACTGAAGCAACATCCGCGCATGCGCGATTTCGTCGTCGCTGACGATATGGGGGCGGTCTTCATAAATGAACGTATCGACCACCGCGCCGAAGCCGGCGAGTGTTGTGGCTGTCTCCCTTACACGCCAGGCCGGCACCCAGTCGTCATTCTCGCTACCGGTGATGAGCACCGGCACGCCTGGGATCCGCTCCGGCGCCCGCCACGTGGTTCGCGGAGGGCCGATCAGACCGCCGGTGAAGATCACCACTGCCGCATAGGGTGCCGGACGCATCATCAGTGCCTGGGCGGCGAGGCAGGCACCTTGCGAAAAGCCGCACAACACGATCCGCTCGTAGGGAAAACCGGCCGCTTCTACGTCGTCGATCAGCGCGCAGATCGTGGAGAGCGCCTGACCGAGCGCCGGTTCGTTTCTCTCGATCGGCTCCAAGAAGCGGCCAGGATACCAACTTCCACCCGCCGCTGTCGGACAATAGTAACGGACCCGGTCGATGGCCAGAGCCTCTCCAAGTCCGGCCATTTCCTCAGGCGTTCGGCCGCGCCCGTGGATCATGATTGCGGCAAGGCGCGCCTCAGACGGGGCGGCGCCCGCTTCAAGGACAGGAACCATCGGTGGCTCTCCCGGCTGCCTGCTCCCGGGCGCCCTGGGAGCGCCCTACAGCGACCGCGACTACTGGCTCATCGCGCCCTGCGGCACCCTGATCGTCTCCAACTGCGCCTCGATCTCGGCGCGGCGCGGCTCGAACCAGGGCGGCAGCAGCAATTTCTCGCCGAGATGTTCCTTCGGTTCGTCGATGGCGAAACCGATGTCGCAGGTGGCGACCTCGCACAATATGCCGCCCGGCGAGCGGCAATAGATCGAGTGGAAGTAGTTCCGGTCCTTGATCTCCGAGACGTCGGTGTAGCCCATCCCTTCGAGATGGAGCTTCACCTCCATCTGCTCCTTCTCCGTCGGCACGGCGAAGGCAACATGGTGGACGATGCCGGGCGCGAACTGCCATGAGCCCTGCTTCTGGTCCGGGACATGGACCAGATCGACTGTCTTCTGGGCACCGCCCTCGTTGATCCGGTAGCGGTGGTAACTACCGTCAATGCCGACCTTTTCCAACCCGAGACCATCGATCAGAAACCGCTCCTGCTCCTCGATGTCGCGGACCGACATGGCGACCGAATGGAAGCCGCGCACCGCCGTGTCGGCCTTGATGTCCTTGGTCGTCCAGCCCTTCGTCTTGTCGTCCTTGTCCTCGATCATCTCGAAATCGAGGCCGGCCGGATGGCGGAAATGCAGGGTCTTCTGGCCGAACCGCTCGCCTTCCCCGACGATCTCCGCCTTGTGACGCTTGAAATGATCCTTCCAGAAGGCAATCGAGCCTGATGGCACCGAATACCCCGTCGCATTGATCTGGCCGGAGCCGCGGCGTCCGCTGATCCCCATGCGCGAGAAGGGAAATGTGGTCGAGACAGATCCGATCTCGGCGTCCGCATTGGCATAGTACAGATGGTAGAAGGAGACGGTGCCGTCGAACAGGATCGTCTGCTTGATCATCCGCTGACCGACCACCTGGGTGAAGAAGTCGATGTCGTCCTGGGCGCCCCAGACGCCGCTGGTGACATGATGCAAACCGTTTACGCGTGCTGCCATGACGATCCTCCCGAGGAAACCACGCCCAGTTCGAGCGGCGTTCCCATCACCGCCGCGCGGAATTCTGATACGATCGGTACATTACCGAAGCTGAGCCGCTGGCCGCAAGTACCTTCGAGGGGAGATTCTATTGTGCATCGCAGCAGGCCTAGGCAAGGAATCTGGCAACCGCATGTCGGGATACGGCGCCGACACCCCATGGCTCCTATGCCTCTCTCTACCGTTCGGATTCAATGCTATGCGTCGACTTTCGGATTCTTCTCACTAGCGCTTGAAACTCCTGTTCATCTCCCCGGACGCCGGCCCGTCCGGGCGCCCTGCGCATCTTGGACAATTAAGCATCGATCGATGCAAAACCGGCGCTTGAACGGGCCGCTTCAAGGGACTAAGAAACCAGCGAACGGATCTGGAGCCGGCAACAATGGCGCGCCCGAAGGAATTCGACCGGGAAAAGGTGCTCGATCGCGCGACGCGACTGTTCTGGGAACGTGGCTTCGGCGGCACGTCGATCAGTGATCTGGAAGCGGCGATGGGTATCGGCCGCACGTCGATCTATGCCGCCTTCGGCGCCAAGGAAGATCTGTTCATGGCCGCGATCGACCATTACGACGCGACCTATTCGATCAAGCTGCGCAACGCCTTGAGTGCCGGGCTGCCGGTCCGCCAGGCGATCGAGCTTTATTTCGAGGAACTGATGATCGCTTTCGGCGATCCCGACCTGCCGCTCGGCTGCCTCGTGACCAATGTGGCGGTCGAAGGCGACCGCGGCACCACGCGCATGGGCCGCCGCATCGCCGCCTCGATCACGCGGGCGGAGGATACCTTCTATCGCGTGCTGCGTCAGGCACAGGTCGAGGGCGCTATCGACCCGCGCGCCGACGTTCGTGCCATCGGCCGTTACATGGTGGCCTCGACCCACGGCCTGTCCGCTCTGGCCAAGGCGACTTCAGACATTCATGCTCTGCGGGACGTGGTCGCGGTCATTCTAACATCGGTCGATACGATGTTTGCCGGCGACGGCGCAGCCAACGCCAACAAGCCCGGTCGCCCAGCGGTAAGCGCCTGACCGGCGCAACGCCGGCGAAGCCCGCCGGCCGGACACGACTTCTGCCGGCTCCGAAAGGCCGACCAACGGCGCCGCTGGTCGGCGATCGCCAGGCGATGCACCTACACCGGCACGTCGCCGAACCGTCCCCATTGCACTCCGCGTTCTGCCCCGGTTCCGCTGTCAACGATCCACCAGACGCCGGTCGACGGCCGCCACACCGCGAAGTCGGTCCTGCCGTCGCCATCGTAGTCGCCGGGCATGGGGATATCGCCGAACAGCCCCCATTGCCTGGTGCGTGGCGTATTGGTTGTGCTGTCGATGACAAACCACTCGCCTGTGCTCGGCCGCCACACCGCCAAGTCGGTCCTGCCGTCGCCATCGTAGTCGCCGGGCACCGGGATGTCGCCCGCCAAGCCCCACTGCCTGGTGCGCGAGGTATTGGTTGTGCTGTCGATGATAAACCACTCGCCTGTGCTCGGCCGCCACACCGCCAGGTCGGTCCTGCCGTCGCCGTCATAATCGCCGGGCACCGGGATGTCGCCGGCTTGCCCCCACTGCCTGGTGCGCGGCACATTGGTTGTGCTGTCGATGATAAACCACTCGCCTGTGCTCGGCCGCCACACCGCGAAGTCGGTCTTGCCATCGCCACCGTAGTCGCCGGGTACCGGGATGTCTTCAACCTGGCCCCACTGCTGGTTCCGCAATGGCGCGGTCTGAACCAGCGTCGGGAACGCGCCGCCTGCCGGGGTAAAAATCGATCCGGGTCTCACGGGACGACCGGGTGTCAGCACCGGCCCGGCCACGGGCGGCGGCGCGCTGGGTGCGACGATCCACATGCCGGTACGTGGCCGCCACACGGCGAGGTCTATCTTACCGTCGCCATCATAATCGCCCGGCACCGGAATGTCGCCGACTTCGCCCAACGTTGCCAAACGCTCGGATCCTCCCTTACTGGTCAGAATCTGCCAGCCGCCAGACGCCGGACGCCATACCGCAAGGTCTACCTTTCCATCGCCATCGTAGTCCACGGAGGGCACCATCACCGGCGGCACGGACAAGCCGCAGCGTCGGGTGAAGTCGCTGTCGAACGTCTTGATCGTCCCCCCTCTCGTCAGTTCCCACCGGACACGTCGCCACGTGTCCAGTCGCCTGAATTTGCGTTCGACGTCCCAGGCGTTGATTGCAGAGTTCATTCCCCAATGCTGGACGCCGCCTCTGCGTCGCCCCGCCTGCTCGATAAGCGAAAGCAAGGCCGGCGTGTCCGCCCAGCCGATGCCGGGAAGCTCAGGCCTGCGATAGGCAGCGGCGAACTCGACCGAACAACTCAATGCGGCCTCGTGCTGCGGCGACAGGTACGCGACAGAACGCCCCTGAAATCGCAGCGATATCCAGCCCAGATACGACCATGGCTGAGGATTGCTGTCATAATAGGCGGCGCGGATGATCTCGAGCGCGTCGTCCACGAAGTCGAGATATTCCGCGGTACTCGCGTCGAAAATAATCTCCAGACCGATACCCCTCACACCACCGGGATCGGACCCGCCGGAGTGTGAATGGGCAAGCCCCCGCGTCGTACCGGGCCCCTGCTGCTGATCCGTTACCCCAATGATGAATTCATCCACTGTCGATCTGTCGGCTCGCCAGGTGGAGAACAGCGCCGGTGTCAGGTCTCTAATCACCCATGCAAAATCCGACCCGGGGGGCTTTACATCGGTCGCAATGTCCCGACGCCTGGTCGTCAGGTAGCAGTTTCGTGATCCATCGGCGGATGCATAGGGGCTGATCACAACCTGAACACCTTGTCGGTCGGTCGTGAGTGGATTTGTGGCGTCGTTCGCGAGCAGCCGCGCCCTCACCGCCGTCCAATCGAACCGCTCGCGCGTCTCTACCAGGTCGTACTTGTCGTCGAGCTCGATGACGAGGGAATAGATGATCCCCAGGCTCCCCATGGAGACGAGGACCGAATTGAACCAATCGTCATCATAGTGGATGCTTTCATCGGCAAGGCCCAAGGCTGAGCGCAGGGCAGTCCGATCGGTGATGATCTTGCTAACGGGCTCTATCCAGTGCTGCGTGCCGTCGGGCCCAACCAGATGAATGGCGCGGACCATGTCGGGTAGTGGGCCGACGCTGGGGTCCATTCCGTGGACGCTCGTCGACACGGCCCCGGCCAGCGATTGCCCCGTGGAGCCACCGAGGGTTTTCAGCTCCCATCCCAGCGATCTGAGAATAGCGACCAGCTTGTCGAGCTTCATGCCCGCTTCCGCATGAAGCAGGCGCATCCCCGCACCTTCCGCATTCAGGCTCGTGGGGAGCACGTTGGTCAGTACCCCGCCCAGCAGGTCCGTCTCGACGACATAGCCCGAACTGATCGCCACATCCGAGCTGGACCAACCGGTCCCGACAGCGCGCACACCGAGATTGCTCTGCTCGGCTTCCCTGACGATGTTGACCAGCTCTTCCAGTGAATCGGGCTTCAGGATTCCCGGAGGCGCAGGCTTCTGAAACGTTGTCGGCCAGTTTTCCCAGAGCTCGTTCTTGCTGTTCTCGATGCCTCCGCCTGGCCAATGGAGCAGTGAATTGCCGGTGCCGGTGACAAATACGTCGAGCAGATGCGGCGTCCGGGCGACCGCGCTGACGTCGCCGGCGGGCATATTCTCGCCCCTCAGGGCGGGCCCCAGCCACCTGCCCCCGTCCCACTGCCAATGAGCCAGTCTCTGGTCGCGCGCGATGGCAAATATATCAAGCCGCTCGGTGGCATGTGAGACGACGCTCACAGCGCCCTGCGCCAAGCTCCCGCCCAGTTCCTCAGGCGCCGAGAAATTGCCGCCGTCGCCATACCAGTGCAGGAGAGGGCTGCCCGGCAACCGCGACGCTGCGAAGACGTCGACCCGGCCGGCCCCCCAGCTCACTGCGCTCACGCCTTCGGCGGGCAGGTCGCCGCCAAGATCCTGGATGTTCCAGGGCGTCGCCCCCTCTTTCCACCAGTGCCAGAGATGTCTGTTCGAGCCTGCGGCGAAAACGTCCAGCCGCCCGGGCGACGGCGCCACGGCAGCGATCCGCAGGGCCGACAGGCTAGCGCCGTCGGGCAACGGTATCGGCGGGGTCCAGATCGAACCGTTCCAGTGCCACCACCAGGGCCTATTGTCGTTGCCGACGGCCAAGACGTCGACGTCGTCCGGCGATGCTGCCACGGCCGCCACGGGGATGGCTGGGATGCTCGGACCGGCCAGCAGTCCCGGGCCGATCGTCCATGACGCCCCATTGCCGCGCCACCAGACCGGAAGGCGTGTACCGGCGTCCACGGCGAAGACCTCCGCCCGCCCGGGTCCCGAGGCGATTGCGCAGATGCCTTCGGCGGGGATCGATCCGTTGGGTGGCAGCGGGAATGGCGCCAGCATGGTCTTGCCGACCAGCTGCCAGCACCAGACCGTACCGCCCGCGCCGACGGCGAACACCAGCACGCGATCGGGCGCGACCGCGCAGGCGCTGGGCGGACCGGCAAGTCCGCCACCGCTGAGTGAGTAGGTCTTCATACCTGCTCCCCTTTCCGATTCTTACGCCGGTGCGTTCGCCCAGCCGAGCAACTTCCAGCCCGCGGCAGTTCGAGTAAGCATCCGCGCGTTATGAAATCGCGGCCGCTCGCCATTGGTACGAAGCAGTGTGACGACGCAGGTGACGATGGCGCGATCGCCATAGAGCTGAACCGATTCAATGTCGGTTTCGCGCAGCTCGCCTGTGGCCACCGCTGCGAGGTAACCGGCCCGATCAACCACGGCACCGTTGGCACGGCTAAAGGCCAGTCGTTCGGCGATCACATTGTCGAGGAACGCACGATCTCCGTTAGTCTCAGCGACGCCGATGTCGACGTTCAATCGCACGAGTACAGCAAGGTCGTCAGTCATAATGGGCAGCCCCACTCTCCAGGGATGCCAGAAGCCGATCTTCGACTTCTGCAATAAGTACCTAGTTCGGCACAGATCACGGTATTCTTCTAGATATTTTTGATATTACTCCAACAGCGATTAAAATCAAAGTGGCTAGAAGTACGCATCATGTAATTTCCGGTCGGGATATTCTCAACGGCGGGTATGACCGGAACGGGCTCATCGGAGTTGAAGGCGAAATGACACTATGCCTTGTGGGACGTCGTCGCGTTCACCCTTGAGTCGGTCGACACGATGTTTGCCGCCGACAGCGCCACCAATGCCAACTGCGAGGACTCCCGGCTGCCAGCATCTGACAGGGCGCTAGGTCACGTCCCTTTTTTGCCCAGCTTTTGCCTGCAGACACATTGAGACATGAGGCCTTTCGCCGTATCTTGTCCACATATGTAGACAAGCTGAGACGGCAGACTGACGATGTATCTCGGGCTCGATATCGGCACATCGGTGACCAAGGCCGCGCTGTTCGACGCGGATGGCCGCGAATGCGCCCAGGCCGCGCGACGGACACGGCTGCTCCCCGCGCCGATCGGCTGGTCGGAGCTCGACGGCGATCAGGTTTGGCAGGCTGTGGTCGACGTGATCGGCGACCTCTTCGCGGCCTCGCAATACCGGCCGGCGGAAGTAGAGGCAGTCGGGGTCACCGGCGTGATGGTCGGGGCTTGGCTGATCGATGACCGCGGCGAACTGGTTCGTCCGCCCATTCTCTGGAACGATGCACGCGCGCAGGCAATGATCGACGAGATGGTCGGCCGGGATCCCGATCTCATCGCGAGAGTTTTCTCGCATTCCGGTTCGACCATGCAGCTCGGCTGCACACTACCGGCGCTGGCGTGGCTGAGAAAGCATGAGCCGCAGTCGCTGGAGCGGGCGCGCCACGTCTTCTGTGCCAAGGATTTCGTCACCTACCGACTCACCGGCGTGGTCGTCACCGATGAATCGGAAGCGGCCATGGCTCCAGGCTCGGCCCTGACGCGAGATTTCCATACCGAGCCGGCACGATTGCTCGGCATTGGCGACCTCATGCATCTCACCGCTCCGGCGAGGCGCGGCGAGACCGAGGCAGGACAGATCACCGCCTGGGCCGCGGAACTGACCGGACTGCCGGTCGGCACGCCGGTCGCCGTGGGCACCGGCGACACCGGCGCCTGTGCCATCGGTGCGGGCTGCCACGCGCCGGGCCAGGCAGTCACCGTCCTCGGCACGACATGCCTCAACGGCGTACTGTCCGATCACGCGGTCTATGAGCCGCGGAACCTCGGGCTGCTCTTCATCCTTCCCGGCCAGCGCTGGATGAAGACCATGGTGAATGTGGCAGGCACGACGGTTCTCGACTGGTGCCTGTCGACCCTCTGCCCTGACATCGCATCCGGCGAGACCCCTTATGAAAAGCTCGGCGCCCTGGCGGAATCGTCCGAGGCCGGGTCGGGCGGCGTGGTCTTCGTGCCCTATCTTTCGGCGAGCGGCGTGATCGCGCCGCGGATCGAGCCCCGTGCCCGCGCCGGCTTCCATGGCCTGGCGCCGCATCATCAGCGCGCCGACATGGTGCGGGCAGTCTATGAGGGCATGGCCTATGCGATCCGCGATTGCTACGCCCATATCGGTGGCAGCGTCTCGACCATAAGATTGGCCGGCGGCGGTGCGCGCAGCCCGTTCTGGAGCCAGATGATCGCCGACGTGACCGGACTATCCGTCGAAATCCCGGAAGGCAGCCAATTCGGAGCCAAAGGCGCCGCGCTTTGCGCCGCAACGGCCATCGGCCGTTTCTCCTCGATCGGCGAAGCCTGCGCGGCCACCTTCAGGTCGAAGCGGACGCACGATCCGAATACATCGCAATGCGATGCCTATGCCGCCGGTTTCCGGCGCTTCAAGACGGCAAGCGCGGCCGCCCTCGACGCGCTCGCGCCGGTCGCCGATTGACGGCCCCTCACCTGCGGAAATTGCCGAAGCCGACCATATAGGTCCATTCGCGCGTTTCCGGCGCAGGCTCTTCGGCCGGCGGCGTGGTCGAACCGACATGCCGGATCGAGATGTCGAGCGGAACCGGCAGCATGGTGATGCGCGAGAACTCCAGCGCCGCACCGGTCTGGTCGGTGGCGCGCCGGATGGCGATGAAGATCGCGCTTCCGCTCTCAATCCCAAGCAGGCTGGAGGTCTCTTCGTCCGCGAGCGCCGGGAAATACTGGTCTTCCGCCTTGACGATCGTGCGGCCGAAATCCTTGCGCAGCGTCGCATAAAGCGACTGATGGAGATGCGAGAGTTCGAGCCCCTCGAGATATCTGAGATTGAGGCTCGTCCGGGCCACGGCGAGAAGGGCGCCGTCACCTGAGATCAAGCGGTCGTGCCGATAGACCGCCCCCCCCTGGTCGAGCCCGAAGAATGCGGCCTCTTCCTGCGTGGCCTGGGTAACCCCGCTGCGCAGCACCGTATAGTCGGGCTTCAGCCCCTGCCCCACGATGCTTTCGGTGATGCTGGTGATGGCGCGATAGCGCCGCTCGACGCCCTTGCGGTTGATGAAGGTTCCCATGCCGTGCTGGCGCACGAGGAGCCCTTCGCGCACCAGCACTTCGAGCGCCTGCTGGATCGTTCGGCGGCTGACCTTCCAATCCCTGGCGAGAGGTATCTCGCCGTCGATCCTGTCTTCGTAATAGCCGGAGACGATCCGGGCTCTCAAGGTTTCGGCAATCCGGATATAAACGGGGCGATGGTCTTTCGCCAAAAGCGTTTCGGTCGTCACAAATCCCTCAGCTG
>VFQN01008187.1_pt1 | contig 10729 bp, 11 predicted proteins | sample 3512371 | NCBI WGS metagenome assembly VFQN01 (sample SAMN10412370, study PRJNA504923) | tailings metagenome | isolation source: Replicate 2 from Balatoc abandoned mine | place: Philippines: Itogon, Benguet | collected 2017-08-28 | reverse complement strand
CGGCAATGGAGGCGGAGTTCCCGCCCGTCATCAAGGCCGCCACGATCTTCACGACCGACTGCCAGATCGGCGAAAAGATGTGGAACAACCGCGGCTGGATCGACATCCAGTAAACGGCTGTCAGTCCTCGCGGGATTCGGGACTGCCGGGGCGCGGCGCGAGATAAATTACCAGCGACCCGAGCAGAGCGGCGACCACCGAGCCGAGCAGGATGCCGACCTTGACGTCATCCTGCAGAGTGGCGTTGCTGGCGAAGGCGAGCAGGCCAATAAACAGGCTCATTGTGAAGCCGATGCCGCAAAGCAGTGACACCCCCAGCAGATGCATACGCGCGGCGTTCGCAGGCATGTCCGCGAAACCGAGCTTGATCGCCGCGTAAGACGTGCCGAAGACTCCGACGAGCTTGCCGACGACGAGGCCTGCCGCGACGCCGAGCGTCAGCGGATCGACGAGCGTGTCGGTTGACATGCCGGAAAAGGAAACGCCGGCATTGGCAAAGCCGAAGATCGGCACGATGACGAAAGGCACCACCCCGTGCAGGGAATGCTCGAGGCGATGGAGCGGCGATTCTTCGATGTCTTGCTCGATGCCTGGCGTCCGCCGCAGCGGGATCGTCAGCGCCAGCGCCACGCCGGCAAGTGTGGCATGCACGCCCGACTGCAGCACCAGCACCCACAGCACCACGCCCAGCGCGAGATAGGGCAGGAGGCTGCGCACGCCGAACCTGTTCATGGCGACGAGGATCGCCAGCACGCCCACCGCGCCAGCGAGATAGGCCATCTGCAGATCGGCCGTGTAGAACACCGCGATAATGATCACCGCGCCGAGGTCGTCGATGATCGCGAGCGCCGTCAGGAAGACTTTCATCGAAGCGGGAACGCGGCTTCCCAGCAGCGACAGCACGCCGAGCGCGAAGGCGATGTCGGTGGCGGTCGGGATCGCCCAGCCGCGCATCGTCTCGGCATTGCCCCAGTTGAGCGCGGCGTAGATCAGCGCCGGCACCACCATGCCGCCGGCCGCGGCCAGTCCGGGCAGGATGCGCCGCGGCCATGTCGAGAGCTGACCGTCGAGCACCTCGCGCTTGATCTCGAGGCCGACGAGCAGGAAGAACACCGCCATCAGCGCGTCGTTGATCCAATGTGACACGCTAAGCGGCCCGAGATACGATTTCAGGACAGCGAAATAGACAGGCGCCAGCGCCGAGTTGGCGACGATCAGGGCAAGGGCGGCTGCGCCCATCAGTACGATGCCGCCGGCCGCTTCGCTGTCGAGGAATTCGCGGAAGATCGATCTCTGGCGGGTGCTCACGTCCGGCCTCCTTTTGGTTGGTCGGCCGCAAGGGCCATAACAGTCACGCCGGGCGGCCCGGCGCGTCCGTCAGACATAATCGATTGGAGACGAAATTCCAGCGCCGCGGAGCGAGAATTCGCAACTTCGTATGCGAATCGCCTACGCTGCCAGCAGCTGCTTGCGGTCGGCGCGTTCCTGCTGCGGCGAACGGGCGTAAAGCTCGCGGTAGCACTTAGAGAAGTGCGAGGCGGAGACGAAGCCACAGGCCACCGCCACCTCCACCACCGGCAGCGACGACTGGATCAGCAGATGCCGCGCCCGGTCGAGCCGAATCTCGAGATAATAGCGTGCCGGCGAACGGCCCATCTCCTGCTGGAACAGGCGCTCGATCTGCCGGCGCGACAGGCCGACATGGTCGGCGATCTCGATCAGCGACAGCGGCTCGGAGAGGTTCATCTCCATCAGCTCGATGATTGACAGCACCTTGCCGTTCTGCACGCCGAGGCGGGCGCGCAGGGGCAGGCGCTGGCGGTCCGTCGGGCTGCGCACCCGGTCGGTCAGCACCTGCTCGCAGACGCGGTTGACAAGCATCTCGTCGAAGTCGTCGCCGATCAGCTTCAGCATCATGTCGAGCGCGGCGGTGCCGCCGGCGCAGGTGTAGACGTTCTGGTCGACCTCGAAGAGATCGGCGAAGACGTTGGCCTTCGGGAACGCCTCGGAAAAGCCGGGCAGGTTTTCCCAGTGGATCGCGCAGCGCTTGTTGGACAGCAGGCCGGCAGACGCCAGCACGTGCGCGCCGGTGCACAGGCCGCCGATCGCGACGCCGCGGTTGTATTCCTCCCGCAGCCACGCGAAGGCGGAGCGGTTCTGGTATTTCTCGACATTGATGCCCGAGCAGACGATGACCATCGAGGGGCGCTCGGGGCCGCTCATCTTGCGGCGCTCGTCCTCCAGCGAGGTCTGGACCGCGATCTCGATGCCGCTGGAGGCCTTCACCGGCCGCCCGTCGGCGCTGGCGAGCCGCCAGCTATAGGCGTCGTAGCCGAGCATGCGGTTGGCGAGCCGCAGCGGCTCTATCGCCGTCGAAAAGGCGATCAGCGTGAAATCTGAGACGAGAAAGAAGACGATCGAGCGTTTGATGGCTGGCTTTACGGTCACGAAACACTCCCGGAAACCTGGCTATCGGCGAGCGGCTTTCATCGTCGCGATAGGAAAAGTGTCATCCGGAACGTCGGGAAATGTCAATGTGATTGCGGCAGCGGCTGATCCGAATGCGACATGGCCCTCTTTTCGTGTCGCAAAAAGAAAAAGCCCGCGAAGCTTGCGCTGCGCGGGCAAGGAGGTCTTGACTGGAAGAAGACGGAGCCGCGGGAGGGAACGGCTCCGGTATGCTTTACATCACGAGACCGCCGAGGCGGTTGGCCGCGAGCGCAGCGGTCTGGCCCGGCATCGTCCGGCCGAGGCGCGCACGCTCAAGGCTGGTGGTGAGGTTGCCGGCGCGGCGGCCGCGGAAGAAGGTCGACAGGAACTTCATGGTAGCTCTCCAAGCAAATCGTGCGTTTTACTCGGAGCGGCCGGCGCGATGTCTGCGTCAAGCAGCTCTTTTCATGGCGCGGATATAGGCATCTGCTGCGATCCTTGCAGCGGCAAAAGCGAACAGCCGCGTCGCAAAAGCGATACCGCGACGTCCGGAAACATTCCCTAATCCAGGATAATGGGTTGAATCAAAAGGGATTATTCGGCTTTGACGCCAGTCATGCGGCTGGCTCACATGCGTCATGCGGCCGTTGCATGGCTGCGCGGCAGCTGCCGCCGTGATGGGCAGAAAACAAAAGTCCCGCCGCAAGCTGCGGGCGGGACTTTTAGGGTCTCGGCCAAGGCGCCGTCGCGGCGCCGTGCGCGATCAGTACCAGCCGCCGGTCACGACCTTGTTGACCGTGTTGTGGCGGTAGGCTTCCGGCCAGCCGATGTCCTTCTGGATCTCGACGGGCAGCGAGCGGATCGAACGTTCGGTTTCCTGGCGGGCGCGGGCGGCGCGATAGTCGGCCGCGAAGCGGCTGAGCGCGGTCATGATGGACATTTCACTCTCCTTGAGTTTGCAATGAAAGGCTTGGGAGGAGCCTCGCGATTGCGTGCCGTTTAGGCAGCTCTTGTTTCAAATTTATTGCGGGCGGCAGACGGACCGTTTCGATTTGCGAATCAATTCGTCACGGTTCGCCGAATTCGTCGGCAATTGCCTTGTTGCAGTGCAACATGCAAGCCGCGCCCGTTCACCGCATCATTGCGGCGTTTCGGTGGCGGATTACGACCGGGCGCGAAATTCCCGATCGAAATCGATCCCGTCCGGCCAGCCGATGTCCTTCTGCATGCCGCGCGGCAGATCGGCGATGCGCATGGCGGTGCGGATGCGCAGCCGGCGGGCGCGCTGCGTTGCGATGAAGTGGGTAAATGCGGTGTAGATCGACATGACTTTCTCCATTCGTTGGGGCGAAAGGGCGTCTCGTCCTTCCATGTGATTGACTATGCGAGCGGAATGGAGTTCAATCAAACGAAATGGAATGATCGATTGGATCAAGAAAACTGAACTGAGGGCTCCATGAACGCTCCGCTCAACCATCCTTTGCCGCTGCTGGAACTCGACGTGCTGCGCACCTTCGTGGCGATCGCCGAGACCGGCAGTTTCACGCTCGCTGCCAATGCGGTGTTCCGCACGCCCTCGGCCGTGTCGATGCAGATCAAGAAACTGGAAGAGACGCTCGGGCGCGCTCTGTTCACGCGCGACGCGCGTTCCGTCTCGCTCACGGCCGACGGCGAGATCCTGATCGGCTATGCGCGCCGGCTGCTGGCGATCAACCGAGAGGCCGTTTCCAAGTTCGTCATGCCCGACATCCAGGGCGTCGTGCGTCTCGGTTCGCCGGACGACTATGGCGAGCGCGTGCTGCCCGACGTGCTGCGCCGCTTCGCGCAGTCGCATCCCTCGGTCGCCGTCGACGTCGTCATCGACCAGAGTTCCAATCTGCGCCGGCGCATGGACGATCGCGAGCTCGACATCACGCTGATGACTTGCTCCGGCAAGGTCATCCCGATGGACGCGGAGATCCTGCTGACGGAGCAGATCGCCTGGGCGGGCGCCCGCGGCGGCTGCGCGCATATGCGTGAGCCCTTGCCGGTGTCACTGTGGGAGGAGGGCTGCGCCTGGCGCATCCGCGCACTCGACGCGCTGAGCACCAGCGGGCGCGACTATCGCATCGCCTATATGAGCGCGCACACCTCCGGCCAGCGGTCGGCGATCCTCGCCGACCTCGCGGTCGCGCCGCTGCCGAAGTCGTTCATCGGCGAGGATCTCGTCGTCCTGGGGCCGAAGGACGGCCTGCCGGAACTCGGCACCTACAATCTGGTGATGATCGTGCGTCCGGACGCGAGCGCGCCGGTGCGGGCGGCGGCCGACCACATCCGGGCGACGATGGAAGCGTTCAAGGAAAAGGGCCGCTTCGCGCTCGCCGCCTGAGGCGGGAACTTCCGCGCCCGACAGGGGTTCTTCCTGCGGCGGCCTGTCGTGCCGCTGCATCCGTGCGCGCAGAGGTCCGTCATGGCAGAGCGTCCCGTCTGGAAAGGACAATTGCGCCTTTCCCTCGTTTCTATCCCGGTCGAAATGTATTCGGCGACCAATTCGAAGGCGCGGGTGGCGTTCCGCCAGATCCACAAGCCCTCCGGCAAGCCGATCCAGCTGCAGAAGGTCGTCCCGGGCGTCGGCCCGGTCAAGCCAGACGACATCTGGAAAGGATATGAGGTCGACAGCGACGAATATGTTCTGATCGATCCGGACGAAGTCGATGCTATCAGGCTCGAGACGAAGAAAACGCTCGAACTTGTTCAGTTCGTCGACATCTCGGACATTCCGCCGATCTACTTCGACAAGCCGTATTTCCTCGCGCCGACCGATGAGCTGGCGGAAGATGCCTTCCGCGTGGTGCGCGACGCGCTCAGGCAGACCGGCAAGGCCGGCATCGGGCAACTGGCCATGCGCGGCCAGGAGTATCTGGTTGCTGTTCGGCCTTGCGGCAGCGGCCTGTTGCTCGAAACGCTCCATTACGAGGACGAGATCCGCAAGACCGATCCGTTCTTCTCGTCGATCTCCAAGAAGCCGGCCGAGAAGGACTTGCTCGACGTCGCAAAGCAGCTGATCGAACGCAAGAGCGGGCCGTTCGATGCAGGCGCCTTCGAGGACCATTACGCCGAGGCGATCCGCGAACTCGTGGAGCGGAAGGCGAAAGGTTACAAGCCGACGAAGACGAAGGAGGAGGCCGAGCCGCGCTTCAAGGGCGGCAATGTCGTCGACCTGATGGCTGCGCTGAAATCGAGCCTGGAGGGCGCGGGCAAAGGCAAGGCTGCGCCCGGGAAGGCAGCGGGTGCGAAGCCCGCGGCGAAGAAGCCGGCCGCCCGGCAGAAGAAGTCGGCCTGATCCGCCATGGCGAAGCCGGCCGTCGATACGCTTCTCAGGGAGTATCGGGCGAAGCGGGATTTCTCGAAGACCGCGGAGCCCGACGACAGGCCCGCGCCGAAGGCTGCCGGCGAGGGGCTTGCCTTCGTTGTCCAGAAGCATGATGCGACGCGCCTGCACTACGACTTCCGTCTCGAATGGGCGGGTGTTTTGAAGAGCTGGGCCGTGACGCGCGGCCCGAGCTACGACCCGGCGGAAAAGCGGCTGGCGGTGCGCACGGAAGACCATCCGCTCGCCTACGGCGCCTTCGAGGGCACGATCCCTGAGAAGGAGTATGGCGGCGGCACGGTGATGTTGTGGGATCGCGGCAGCTGGGAGCCGGTCGGCGACTTCGAGAGCGGGCTGCAGGAGGGCAAGATCGTCTTCCGTCTCGACGGAGAGCGCCTCAAGGGCGAATGGACGCTGGTCCGGATGAAGCCGCGTGCCGGGGAGAAGCGCGAGAACTGGCTGATGATCAAGCATCGCGAGGAGGGCTTCGCGCCGCCTCGCGGCGACGTGCTCAACAAGTTCACCAAGAGCGTGGCTTCGGGGCGTACCATGGCGCAGATCGCCAAGGGCGGCCGTGGCCTGGCGAAGAGCGACCTCACGGCGAAGCGACCCGAGGGCGGCCTCACTGGCAAGGTCGATCCGCCGTCGCGCAAGGTCTCGAAGGAATTGCCCGTGCCGCGCTGGCGTGAGGTGCAGCTCGCGACGTTGGTCGCCGATGCCCCTGAAGGCGGGCAATGGCTGGCCGAAATGAAATATGACGGCTACCGCGCGCTCATCGCGGTGGCGGGCGAAAAGGCCCGGATCTATACGCGCAACGGCCTCGACTGGACCGACAAGTTTCCCGGCATCGCCGCGGCGGCCGCGGCACTCGGCGTCGGGTCCGCGTTGATCGACGGCGAGATCGTCGCCTTCGACCGCAACGGAAAGACCGATTTCTCGACCTTGCAGAAGGCGATCAAGGCCGGCGGCAAGGACCTGTCCTGCTTCGTCTTCGATCTGCTCGAACTTGACGGGAAGGATCTGACGCGCCTTCCGCTCATCGAACGCAAGGCGAAGCTGGAGGCGCTGATCGGCGCCGGCAGCGAGCCGCTGCTGTTCTCCACCCATGTGCTCGGCAAGGCGGACCAGGTCTTCCGGCAGGTCTGCTCGGCCGGGCATGAGGGCATCGTCGCCAAGCGCGCGGACGATCCGTACATCTCCGGCCGCGGGCGGAGCTGGCTGAAGATCAAGTGCACGAAGCGGCAGGAGTTCATCGTCGGCGGCTATGCGCCGTCGGACAAGCGCGGGCGCACGGTGCGCTCACTGCTGATCGGCGTGATGGAGGACGGCGAGCTGGTCTACAAGGGGCGGGTCGGCGCCTTCGAGGGCGATACGCTGGCGGAGGTCGAGGCGCTTGTCGCCACGCGGATACGCAAGTCGTCGCCCTTCGCCTCCGTGCCCCGCGAAATGGCGCGCGGTGCGGTCTATCTGGTGCCGGACATCGTGATCGAGGTCGACATGGCGGAGTTCACCGCCGATGGTGTGGTTCGCCATGGCGTGGTGCGCGGAATCCGCGGTGACAAGCCGGCGAAGGATGTGGTGCTGGAGATTCCGAAGGAGACAGCCATGCAGCACGAGACGCGCGACATATTCGCGGGCGTGAAGCTCTCCAACCCGCAGAAGGTGCTCTTCGGGGAACAGGGCGTGACGAAGGCCGATCTCGCCGCGCATTACGAGCGTGTCGCAAAGCGTATCCTGCCGCACGTGACACGACGGCTGCTCAGCCTCGTGCGCTGTCCAGACGGGGAGGGCGGGCAGTGCTTCTTCCAGAAGCATGATTCCCGCGGCTTTCCAGACGAGCTGAAACGGATGGAGATCGCGGAAAGCGACGGCAAGAGGGACAATTATCTCTACGCGGAAGACCTGTCGGCGCTGATCGCCGGCGTGCAGATGGGAACGCTGGAGTTCCACATCTGGGGATCGCGCATCGACGACATCGAGAAGCCGGATCGGCTGGTGTTCGACCTCGACCCGGACGAGGGGCTGGGCTTCGCCGATGTGCGCGCCGCGGCCTTCGACCTGTGCGACCGGCTTGAGAAGATCGGCCTGAAGACGGTGCCGCTGGTAACAGGCGGCAAGGGCGTGCACGTCATCGCACCGATCGCGCCCCGCGTGGAGTGGCCGCAGGTGAAGGAGTTCGCGCGCGGCTTCGCGAAGATGCTCGAGGACGAGGCGCCGGATCGCTACGTCGCCAACATGTCGAAGGCCAAGCGCAAGGGGCGCATTTTCGTCGACTATTTGCGCAACGAGCGTGGCTCCACAGCGATCTGCCCCTATTCGACCCGCCGCCGCAAGGGCGCACCGGTGGCGACGCCAGTGTCGTGGGACGAGCTGAAGGGCTTGGAGGCGGCGAACAGCTTCCACATCGGCGACATGGAAAAGCGCCTGGCGCAGGCCGATCCCTGGAAGGCGGCCGACGGCTGGAAACAGTCGATCACCGGCGAGATCATGGCCAGCGTCGCAGGCGGATAACCGTCAGGCCGCCCGCGCGACCGCCTGCGACGGAGCCTGTTCCAGGAAGGCCACCATCCTGTCGCGGGCGGGCCGCGCTTCGGGGATGTCGAGCAGCGGCCAGACGTGGAACATCCCGTCCGCCCGCACCAGGTCGATGTCGACGCCGGCCGCCCGGGCCTTTTCCACGAACAGCACGGTGTCCGGATAGAGCAGATCGCGCGTGCCGGAGAAGATCAGCGTGCGGGGCAGCGCCGCGAGGTCGCCATAGATCGGACTGATGCGCCAGTCGGCGAGATTCAACCCACCGGCATACATGTGCATGGCCGCCAGAGCGCCGGGGATATCGAGCCAGGGATCGCGCTTCGCGTAGTCATGCACCTGCGGGTTGGCGAGCGAGGAGTCGACGCTGGGTGACAGCAGCGCCAGCGACGAGGCGATCGGGTCGCCCCTTTCGGCCGCCATCAGCGTCAGCACCAGCGCCATGTTGCCGCCGGCGGAATCGCCGACGATCGCGGCATGCGGCGCCTCGGCGAAGACCCTGCGGTAGACCTCGCCGGCCATCCCGTAGATCTGGTCGAACTGGTGTTCGGGCGCCAGCGGATAGACCGGCACGGTCACCTGCGCCGACAGGCGCTCGGCGAGTTCGGCGATCAGCAGCCAGTGGAACGGCGTCAGCTCGAAGCAATACGCCCCGCCATGCAGATAGAGGATCCGCCGCCCGACGGCGCCTGTCTTCGGCCGCGCCTCGTAGACCACATGGCCCTGCACGTCGCTCTGCGTGATGTCGAGGCGGTCTTTCACCTTCTCGGGCGGGCGGTGGTCCTCGACCGGGCGCATCTTGGCAAGGCGCTGCCTCAGCCCTTCCTCGGACATGAACGCCTTCTTGCGCGTGTGCTTCAGCACCAAGGCGTAGAAGTGCGATTTCAGGCTTGCCATGGCGTCCTCCCCAGGCGCGGGAGTAGAAGGGCGGCCGCCCGCTTAGTCAATACGCTCGGGAAACGGTGGCTTCGGCCATTCTCGAACGATCGCGGCTCGGGACGTCACCGTTCACGAAGTCCACGATCAGGTTCCGCGCACGTTTCGCCTCCGGCATCTCGATCAGCGGCCAGACATGCATCATGCCGGGCTCGACCACGAGCTCCACCTCCACGCCTGCCCGCCGGGCGAGGTCGGCGAAGCGGATCGTGTCGAGCGTCAAAAGGTCGAACTCGCCGGCGAGGATGAGCGTCGGCGGCAGCACCGAGAGGTCGCCCTTGATCGGGCTGATGCGCCAGTCGGCGCGGTCCATATGCGGCGCATAGTGACGGATCGCCTCCAGCCCACCCTCGATGTCGAGCCAGGGGTCGAGCCGCGCGGCCTGCGCGATGTCGGGATTCTCCAGCGTCATGTCGAGGCCGGGCGAGATCAACACGTGGAGGTCCGGGCCGGCGAGGCCTTCTTCGGCCGCCATCATGGTCAGCACCACGGCCATGTTGCCGCCGGCGGAATCGCCCATGAAGACGATCTCGCCGGCCGGACTCTCCGCCAGAATCCTGCGATAGGTCTCCATCACCATGCCGAACATCTCCTCGAAGCGATGTTCCGGCGCGATCGGATAGACCGGCACGGTGATGCGGGCGTTTAGACGCCGCGCCATCTCGGCGATCAGCCGCCAGTGGAACGACGTGATTTCAAACACATAGGCACCGCCGTTCAGGTAAAGAATCCGCCTCCCGCCATGGCCGCCGCGCGGCGCGACGTCATAGACCGGGTAACCGAGCACCTCGCGGCGCGCAATGTCGAGACGTCGCGCGACCGAAGCGGGCGGCCTGTGGTCCTCCAACGTGCGGGCACGGGCGATCCAGCGGTTCATTTCCGCCGCGCTGGCAAAGGCCTTCTTGCGCGTGGTGCGGAGATAGAGGGAGACGATACGGGACTTGAGACTGGGCATGCGCGCAGAACCCACTCGACGGAGCTTCGTTCCTCCCTCCGCGCGAAGATCGATCCGTTTGCCGGCTGGGTCAAGAGTCTGGTGCGCCCCAGGCATAAGGCGGCCGCCGCCTGCGCTTCCTGCGCCAGCCAATGTCGCGCCTGATCTCGGCATCGAGCGCGTCCAGCAACTCCTCCATGCGGCGTCGCCTGCGCGCGTCGCGGCGGCGCTGTGCATAGCGGGCAATCATATCGAACGGGAACATGTCAGCCTCCTTTGAGGGGAGGCGGATAATGGCGGCGGGTTTCATCCCCGCGCCGCCGGGCCGGGGTTTCGTAACCGGCTCAGTCGCGCCCGCGTCGCGCAGCCCGTTCCTCGCGCGAACGCCGGCGCGGCGCTCCGTCGCCGGTCTCGCCCTCGGCGGGCTGCTTTTTCGGCGGCAGCTTCACCTCGGCGGCGAGCTTCGGGAACGGGTCGACCTTGTTCGGCAGCGCCATGGCGTTGATGAAGAGCTGCTGGAAATCCGGCTCCAGCGCCGTCTCGATCTT
>VFQN01008185.1_pt1 | contig 10732 bp, 8 predicted proteins | sample 3512371 | NCBI WGS metagenome assembly VFQN01 (sample SAMN10412370, study PRJNA504923) | tailings metagenome | isolation source: Replicate 2 from Balatoc abandoned mine | place: Philippines: Itogon, Benguet | collected 2017-08-28 | reverse complement strand
AGCATCGTTGCAAACAGTCTCGGAACGATTGTTAAGCCGGCCACGGATTCATATCTAGTTTCAATCGGTGCTGACATTCAGGAAGGCAATATCTTCTCTCTCAACGGAGTATTTTACGAAGTTAAAAAGGGAGATACGGAAACGCAGGTACGTCAGGCGCTTTTGTCAGGCGCTCAAAGAATTGAGGTTGCCGCCGGAACTGCGATAGGCTCAGGCGTAGAAGTTGGAAAAAGAATCGTCAAAAACGCAGTGAAGCCGATTGTAACAAAGGCGGAAAGAAGTTCTGACGCTACGTACACTTACTGGAGAATTTCGGTCAGCTGCAAAATAACTCCCGGCAATTACATCGAAATATCGGCGTCTGGAGCTACGACGGTACGAGTTACCGCCACAACCGCCAGTACGATTTCAACGCTGGAAACTGCGCTGAATACGAATGTAACGTCCGGCGGAACTTTCCGCGCCCCTAACGGCTCACAAGTTATAATTACCGTCCTTCCGGGAACTCAGGAGCTTGTAAACACAAACAGCCCTTTAATTTCGATGAGCGATAAACAGACGACCGCCGAACAAACCTTAGACCGGTATCAGATTGTTGTCGCCTCTTCCGTACAGGAAGGCAATGTTTTTTATCTGATGGATAAATCTTACACCGCCAAACTTGGAGACACGAACGAATCCGTGGCGCTCGCGCTCGGCGGAGAACAGAGCGCCTTTATTTTGGAGGTCAACCCCTTGGATACTTTTGTTTGCTACGCCGTAAAAGGAAAAAAGTACAACGAAAGGCACGCTTTGGACGCCGAGGTTATCGAACAGCCGGTAGTTAGGAGAAGTCAGCAGTATGTTTGTGAGCTAAAATTTCCCTCTAATCAAACAGGTATCTTTCACGTCGGCGTCGTCAATGATGATACCGGTGATATTGTTTCACTTTCTAACGCGATTGACCTGCGTTCCGCCTACGGACAAACCTCAATCGTCGAAGTCGGCGGACGCGAAGAGTTCGGTTTTGAGTACTACGAAAGGATGCTCACCCAGCGCGCAAGGCTGCATCTACATTTGAACACACCGACAAACCGGGTCGAATCTAGCTCAGGCGCAAAGCTCGGCGGTAGTATTATTCGCATGAATACGAAAATAATGAGACAAAGGGAGTTTGTCACAACTGCGCTGTCTGAAGAATCGGCCGACGCGCTCGCCGCGTGGATGCAGCACCGAAATTTAGTAGTCAACGGAGAGTCATACCTACAAATCGGCGCTTACTCCGAAGATGCACTTTCGGAAGGATTAGGTTTGCGCCAACTTTCGGGCGTCCTTGAATCGCTCAGTGAGAAAAATAACTTTCCAAACCTACTTCAAGGCTTCTTTACCGACCCCTACGGCTCGGCAATTATTTCCGGCCACGGTTTGCAAATATACCTGCAATCAGGTAGCTTTGTTCGTCGCCTCTCCCCTGAATGGCAACTACTTAACGTCGCCGAATACGAGGTCGGCCTACAATCCGGCCCCGACAACGTTAAGCTAACAGTTTTCAGGAATGGCCTTCGCGAATCTGTTCACCTGATAGAAAAAAACAAAAGGGCGAAAATTTCGTCTTTTTTACGCATAAATACGCACGATAAATTAATGTTTGACATTAATATTTATGATGAGCAGCTAGAAATTACGTACCAACAACAACCGGATTCGCAAGTAGTGAATAGCGTTACTTACATAACCGAAGAGTCTCAAAGTACTTACGTTTATAAACAATACTCAGACGATTACAACGATGAACACAAAAATTAAAACAATCTTACTCTTTGCGCTCTTTCCGATTTTTTGTCATTCTCAGGTTATCAACGAAGCTCAGATTAGACAGGAAATCACGACAAAGCTCGCCAACAATAACACGAAGTCAATCAGCGCCGCCGTACACCGGGCGCTAATGCTGAAAGTTATTGATTTTGTCGCCAACGGAGGGAATGGAGTGGCCGCCGATACCACCGCAACACCCGGTCACGTTCCCTATTTCAAAACAACGACTGGAAACATTGCCAACAGTCCAATGTATATCAATTCCTCAAAGGTTGGAATTGGCACAACGACCCCCGCAAATAACCTACAAATTGCAACCGCCGACAGCGTTTGGCAACTTGGCCTGTCTTCGCCAACGACGCTACTTCGTTTTTCGAGTTATTTTATTCCTGGCTCTCCGTTTGGTCAGCCGATTCCCTATCCTGCGGCAACTATTCAGGCGATGGCCCCCAATAGTATATTTTATCGAAGCCTCGCAATTGACGCCTTAAATATCAGCTTTCGGACTCAGGGGGCCGAACGGATGCACCTGTACGGAAGCAACCTCGGAATTGGTGTACAAATCCCTAATGAGCGATTGCACGTAAAGGGAAATATCTATGCAGAGGGGAACTCATTCCACGCAGACGGAAACGTTTCGGTCGCAAACACCGCTCCGTTAAATTACCGAACGCTCCAGCTAAACCGCAACCTTTCCGGATATTCTGCCCTAAATATGTTCAACAATGCGCCGCTCGCTTTTGCAACCAATAACACTATCAGGGCGGTTCTGGATTCGATTGGAAGGTTTGGGATTCGTCGAAACTCTCCCCTCTACACGCTTGACATAAACGGAACGGCGCGTATAGATTCTAGCGGCTTTTGGGCTTCACAGATAAATACCGGTGTAGTAATTGGGGCTGCTCCATATTCAGGATATAAGCTCGACGTTGCAGGATGGACGCGAATTAATTCTAATACCTTTGTTGCCACGGAAAGCGGTAGTTTAGGCGTTGGAACGGTAGAACCGTTGGCAAAACTTCACATAGTCGGAACGTCTCTCTTGGATGGAGCTACAACAGTCTCCTCTTACCTCAATTTGCCAGTCGTAGGAAGCGGAGCTGTCATTGCTAGAGGCGCTACGTTTCAATCAAACGAGTATGTTATGGGGTACGGAACAGAGGGTGTAGCGGGTAGCAATATTCTTGGCCCGGTTTTCAGTAAAGTGGACTATTCTCCATATTCTTATCGCTGGGGTAAACATACGGGAGTGGGACTCCTTTCTGACGGCTCAAACTTTACTACTCAAATGGTACTGGCAAACAACGGGAATTTAGGCATTAACGTAGCAAACCCTTCGTTTAAACTAGAGGTTTCTGGAACAGTTGGCATAAGGGATGGATTGGGAATACAGATTTTTAGGGATGGCTCTAGCTCTGTATCAAATCAACTTTATTTTGCGAATACTGCAAATAACAGAGCCTACAACTGGCAACTAAATGCAGATGGAACCGCCGCCGATTTTTACGGGTATACTGGTTCTACTTGGGCAAAAATTATGACCGCAAATTCAAGCGGAAACGTTGGCATTGGAGTTGATACTCCAACCTCTCGAATAGATGTAGACGGAGTTGATGGTTATAATCAAATTCGCGCCAGAAAATCCGCAACCCCTTCATCGACAGCAGCGAGCGATGGACAAACTGGAAATATTGTCTGGGATAACAATTACATCTACATCAAAACCTCTGCCGGATGGAAACGAGCAGCGTTAAGCACTTTTTAATATGGCCTTTGAACACTTAGCCGCAATCACCAACGGCGCAATTGACGGAAGCGACCAAATCGAAGTATCTGCCGTTCAGCCTGACGGAACGGAAGTTCTTGTCTACGCTGGATGGGAATACCTCGGCGCTGGAGAAATAGACAACTCCAAATCACTCGTTATAACTTCCAGACCTGTGCATGAAGGCGAACAGCTCACAGCATACGTTACAACCTTCGGAGAAAAGTCAGCGCCGGCCTACACTGTAACGCCGTCAGAGACATATCGAACCGGATGGATGAAGCCGGAAGAGGTCAACGAACAGGCTTACGAAGCGTGGCTATTGTCTGGCGGCCAAGAAATCCCCTCAATCTACGACCCCCGACAGGCAAACACAAATAGGGTTGTTGAACTAAGGAACGTAAAACCTATCAACAACAAAATAGGCGTTACATACGAGCTAAGGGCGCAGTACGGCGCTCTGAATCAGCGTCAAGTTATTGCTAGTGTGTTGAATGTTACAGGTCTGGAATCTGGCGCCCTATATCAGTTCGACAGCAACGACATTGCAAATATAAACAGCAATACCTACCTAGAGGCGAGGGTTAAAATGCTAAAGCTTTATGATGCAGCGGATATTCAAAACTTTGTTGAGATTCCCTTTACGGTAACATTGCCCGGGATAATACCTGAGCCGACTGGAGTAAACCCTAATATCAAGGCGGTAGGATATACCTCAGACGCCAACATACCCGGTTTAATCTTTCTAAACATCGTCGCGCTCGGAGTTGTAGAAGTGAGCATTGACGGAGTTTCGAGCTTTTCAAACCACGCTACGACATGGGTAGAGTGCGTCACTCGCCGCGTTTGGGGCGGACACACCGACCAGTACGTAACGCTTGCCGGCTGTCCGCTTGGCGCTCGCACCTTAAAGGTTCGCTTGAAGGCAACGCCGGCACAGCAGGTATCAATTGGAATTTATATTTGATTTGTTAATGTCATACGTTAATTTTACATGAAGAAGCCAAAAGCAGGAGAACCAGAAGTAGTTTCGGAAGATGAAAAGCTAGTTCAGCACGAAACTGAGCAAGCGCGAGAGCTTCCAGTGGTATCGGTCGGAGAAGTCAAATTCAAACACCACACACGAAATCAGGTCGTATTGTCCGCGACCGGTTTCATTGGGCGAGTCGTAAAAGTCTACGTCAACAACGAGTTTTTCGGGCAGAGCGTAATTCAAGATGAAACCGTAATCGTTCAAGGTTCTAAATCTCTAAGAATCAGCGGCGAAACTTTCACTTGGGAAGTGGATTAATTTTTTCACCTTATAATTTTTCAAACAATGAACCTTACGGATTTTATTGATGAAGTAGGCATCACCCCCGGCGCGATTTACGCAACGGAAGCAGGAAAGCCTATTAAAGACTCTATCATTGCCGTTGCTGCGTTTCCAACTGGACTTTTCGGCGGATGGGGGTCTAGCTTTGGCACTCCGACCCCCGTAGTGCTGACCGGCGCAACGATTGCCGACGTTTTGGTGGCGGAAGCCCTCAAAAGCAACGTCTATTTTTGGGGAAACACCACCGTCAACGGCTCGAAGCCTATGTCTACGCCGAAGAAGTACGCCAAGAAGTTCGGAACGGAGGTTATGGAGCGCGAAACAGGCGAGCGCAACGAAATCGTAAACTTGGAAGTAATTAGCTACATTCCAAACATCGAAGCCTTTGAGCGATTCGTTCAGGCCGCATCTGGTTACGACTTTATTTTCTTCACCAACGCCACCGCGATATGGGTACGCAACATCGACAATACGCCTATCGTACACACCTACGGATACGAAATTACAGGCAACGCCGATACCACGGGCGGAACCGGTAAATTCTCCGTCTCATGGTACAGCGAACTCGGCGACCTTCCCCACCAAGCAGGTGTAACGCTTGCCAAAATCTCCGCCTCACGCGTTAAGTTTACGTTTGACACCGCAGTACTCACCAACGCAACAAAAGAGGCTTGTGGAGGCGGAAAAGAGCGTTATAAGCGTACCGCCGCTGGCGCGGTGACTATCACGCGTGACATTGTGGAAACTGCCGCCTGTGTTCGTTGGGAACTGAAGCCAATCAGCGCAAACGCGGTAACAAACATCGCAAACGCAACGATTGACCCTGTGACCGGAATTGTGACAATCTTGACCGGTATGCCAGCAGGAACTTACGATTTTCAAGTTGTCGCAGTCAATCAGGTCGGCGTATTCGGCTCTTATTCTTTCACATTCGTTGCAGCTTAATTAAATTCGGTTAGCTATGCTGACTTACAATCAAATTAAGCCGTATTTAGTAGATGGCGCGGTGACAGACACCCGCCATCTACACGGCTTTTACAAGGATTCCATTGACGCAAAGAAGAAATTAGCTTCTCTTTTTGGTGACGAGTATCCTCAGCACATGGAGATAAACCGGCCAAAGGAGAAATCGGAGTCAAAGCAATTGCGCAGGGATATTTATGTCAATCCGTTCAAGAATATTCCCCGGAAAGTTTCTGAGGCGTATGACTTTATTCCTAACGCGGAAGATTTTGACGTTCAATTTCCGTCCAAGCTAGAAGGCAGCATAAAGGAAGAGGAGACGCTTAAAAGTTACCTCGGAAAAAACTATTCGCAAGAAGGGGAGTTTCACAAGTGGTTCTTCAAAAACGTTCCCTTTGAGTACTTAATGGACGCCAACGCTGTGATATTTACGAGTTACAGGTTTGACGAAATACCTACGGACCCGCTCAGTTACTCGAAGCCAAGGTCGATGATTGCGCCGTGCGAAAACGTACTTATGTGGCGTCCAAACTTTGCAGTCGTACAATCCGTTGACTCCTTCGTTTTTATCGAAAACAATCAGGAAGTTGCCGGAAAAATCCTGTACTTTTTTGACCACGAAAGCTATACAATCGCTTGGCAAATCTCGCGCTCAAAGTGGGAAATCCTCGCCTTTGAACAAGAAACGGAGCTATTGACAGCGCCGCTTCATTACTGCCCTAGCATACCGGTTGTAAAGCTCGGAAAATGGCAAATCAAAAGAAACGCCTTCGGCGAAACCCTTTACGAATCACGACTAGAAGACATTGTACCTGACTTAAAACAGGCACAGCAAACCCTTTCCGACCGATGCGTTGAAAGAAACTATCATACCTCTTCTCAGGAATGGAGAAAAGGAAAAAAAGACTGCAAACATCCGCAATGTAAATCCGGCTACATCATCATCAAAGACGCCGGAGGAAACGTCAAGGAAAGAAAAGTGTGTCCGCGCTGCAAAGGAGCAGGGGAAGAGCCTAGCGGCTCAGGACTGGACATTATTTGGGTTGACGACGCCGAAACTGGAACACTACAAGGTCAGAACCGGACAGACGGCAAAAACAAATCAGGCGTTCCTGGCGGATATATCGAGCGAGACACAAAGCCTTTGGAGATTTTCCGTGTCGAATACAAAGACCTCGAAGAAAGTTTACACCGAAAACTTAACCTTCAATACATCATCAAAGCGCCTTACAACGAGTCAGGCGCTTCAAAACGTTACGACCGGGAAGATTCTTACCGGGAGCTTAACACACAGGCAGAGCATTTTATTCAACTCGCACTTTCGCAGTGCATTTACATAGACGCCTTTCGTTACGGGCCGAGCAATAAGCAGGGACGGCAAATCCCTTCTATCTTAGTTCCCACCCGGTTCAATCTGGAAAACTCGGAACTGACAAGAGAAGAACTAAACGACGCCCGGGGCAAAGATTATGATTCGGCAATCATTGAGGCGCTGGAAGAAAAGTTTCTCGGCTTCGTTGCCGGCAAACAGTCACCTCAGTACAAACGCTACGTGACACAGAAAATGCTTGACCCTTACCGGGGCTACACACTGGAGGAAAAGCAAATGTTTCTCAGTTTGTCGTTTCAGTATTTAAAGACCGGACCCAAGAGAGAGCTGATGCTTAAACAGATATTTTTCTCCATGGCCTTCGACGCCGTTCTGTCCGAAGTTATCATTGAGGATGCGGAGTTTTATACGCTGGATGAAAAAGAAAAAAGAGCCAAGCTGATTGCCGCCTTTGATAAGTACTACGAAGGACTGGTCGAAACGCCGGCGCAGTTACAGACCGTAGACTTTCAGCAGCAGACAGTTAAGCCGCCGATTAATTTACAGGAGGCAAATCAAATTTTAGAGTAAAAATTAATGTCATATATCAATTTTTTGGCATCTTTACATTCTGTTTATCAAAAACTTACTTTCACCTAAAAAAAACAAGCATGGACACGTTGACCGATGAAGAAAAAAAGGCGCTCGCCGAACAAGAAGAGGCCGAGAAGCAAAAGCAAGAAGACGAGAAAAAAAAATCAAAGGATGTGCCGGCCAAAGACCTCAAACCGAAGGTGAGTCCGAAGTTATATCAGGAACTTGCAGCCGGCGACATAGTTGCGATTTATGTAGAGCGCGAAGAAATCAAGACTGACGAAATTTCGGACAAGCCGATTTCAGGAAAAGACTTGACAGTACAGTACGTCACCAAATCTTACTGGGAATCCCTCGAAAAAGACGCCAACGGAGTTCCCCGGTATTTACGCGCCAAGTTGTTAGGACTTGGAACGCCGAGCAAAGGCAAAGACGGAAAGACTACCTACGTGTCATACCTTCCGTTTGCCTAGTTAATTAATGACATACATTAATATTTACGTTCCGTAAGGAAGAAAAACTTTAAAAACCGTCCGAAAGGAGAAAATTAACATGAAGGCTTACATAGACTTTCTAAAAAACGTGATGAAGTCAATGGGCATCACCCTTGATGATAGTCAGAACGCCGCGCTAGAGGCCGCCACGACGGAAACCGATTTTGCGCCATTCTTTGCGATTGTAAACAACGGACTTTCTTCTTATCAGCAAAAGACGAAAGATACAGGACGAAGCGAAGTCTACGACGAATTTAAGGCGATTCTGCGCCAGACTTTCGGCGATTCGTTGGATGTCAATTTCTACGAAGAAATCAAAAACTCAAAAGGGAAGGACTCGTTTCAAAAGTCGCTCAATAGCATAAATCAACAGATTTTAGACCTAAAGAAATCCAAGAAAGGCAAGACGGAAGACCAGAAAGATGACATTGACGCCCAGATTGCGGCGCTCAACGCCAACATTCTGCAACTCAAAGAGCAGCACAAAAACGAGTTGGCTCAGAAGGAAGAGCAGTTCGGTCAGCAAAAACTTGAATCCGAGCTTGCAATGGAAATCCTGATGAAAGGCCAGTTGGACGGCCCCTTCAAGAGCCGAGACTTCATCAATCGGATGATGACGCCTACCGTACTTGATATGATGAAAGCGGACGGAGTAAAGTTCTCGGACGGCCTCAAAGTCGTTGACGAAAACGGAAACGTCAAGTACGACAAATCGACCAATAAGCCGATTGACGTAACGCACTATATCACAAAGGCAGGAGAGCCTTACGCTATCAAATCGCAGACGCCGACGCCCGGACAGTCCAGCGGCCAAGGCGTTCAGGGACAGTCAGCGCCTTCGAGATACGGCCAAATCTTAGCAGGTGTAGCAACCTAATTTAGTCACCTCTAATCAATTCTTTTTCACCGATGAACAACGTCAATTATGCAACAGCGCGAGCGTTTAAGGCCGCGATTTTGCACACAATGAACAACTTTTATCGCCCCCGTCGTTGGGGTGCGATTCAGGCGCTTCTTTCGCCTTCGCTGCAAATGATTCGCAGTCAGTTTTCGCCCTATTCAATCGGTGAACAACAGACTGGTGGAACGTCAATGAACTGGGTCATTCCCGGCGGTCGTCAGATTCCCTGTCCGCAGGTGATTCTTAACTACCGTCCAGCGTATGCGTTGACAGCAGACAATGAGCGCCTTCGCACCGGTGCCGACCCTGCGGGTCTTACAAGCTCAGTAGACCTTACTGTGACGTATGACTACTTCAAACAGAAGCAGTACACTGCAACGCCTTCAAAGGTTCTACTGGAAGACAAGGCAATGAACTACATCGACGAAATCCTGAAAGGTAATCTTTCCGTAGCAGTCGATAAAGTTGGCCGGGACGCAATGCTCCTTATCGGTCAAGAGTTCGTTCAGTCGTTCGACGAAACCTTCATGGCTCCGACCAACTCCTGGGCGCTCACCTACCTCATTTCGCGTATCGGAAAAAACAAGGCATACCCTAGCGCAGCGACACCTACGGCCGCCGCTCCGATTATTGAAATCGACGCTTACGACGGCGCTGGAGTTCCGAAGAAAGAGTTTTTTGAGTTTATCGGCAATACCAAAATGTCGAACAACTCAACCGGTGACTTGATTGTAGTCGGTGGACTTACCTTGTTCAACTACATGAACCTGTTCGGTATTCTGCCTATCAACGGCGGAACGTTTGATTTTGCGAAAATGTACGGCTCCTTCGGCGTTGAATTCTATTTCGACGAAACGATTGAGACTGTCATGGGGGCCGGCTCATTCATTTGCTTTGACACCGGCGCTGCCTTCGCGGAAACTTTCTGTTATCACGACTTCCCTAAGTTTGTCGATACCTCTGGCTCTGACGACACAGTTGACGACAAACTCGGCGTCAACCTTGTTAAGTTCAATGACCCGGAAGCGGCGCTTGCCAACGGAGCAGAAAGTTATATCCGTATGCTCGACCTTCGCGTGACCAAAAAGCGCGATAGCAACGACTTCTCGAACGTGAATTTTACCCCTTCACTTGCTGCCGGTCGCTACTGCCGTCCACTTGGTTACTTCACAAACCAATCTGGAAACATCATGAAAGACGTTACCGGCGTCTTTGGCGGAAAGCTGATTTAATTCTTCTCTCATTCAGGGGAACGCTCCGTTCCCCTGATTAATGTTTTCCATTAATTATGAAACCTCTACGTCAGCTATTTTTACTTTTACTTCTCGCTTCCAGTGCCTTTGCTCAGGTAATCATCGAAGATTCGACCGGCAAACGCTACACAATTCCGTCAGGGGTTTACAAACAGGTATCAGCGCCTAAGCCGCCAGTAGTGGTAACGCCGCCTCCAGTGGTTGTAAAACCTCCTGTATCGCTTCCAAATTGCGGATGCGGAACTTCGGACTTTACGATACTTTCAATCGAACCAAAGGGCGAAGGTAACTATCAAGTAAAATTTGACGGTTGTGCTGTCAACCCTTTGACGTGGACAGTTGCC
>VFQN01008184.1_pt1 | contig 10736 bp, 8 predicted proteins | sample 3512371 | NCBI WGS metagenome assembly VFQN01 (sample SAMN10412370, study PRJNA504923) | tailings metagenome | isolation source: Replicate 2 from Balatoc abandoned mine | place: Philippines: Itogon, Benguet | collected 2017-08-28 | reverse complement strand
CGCCGTCACGAACAACGCCTCCTGCCGTTCCGACTTCCGCCGCCCCATCACCATCATCGACCCTCCGTGGCAAATCCGTTCACAGACCGACAGAACCTACCACACCCGTCAAGAATAAGCAGCGTCGGGGCAGGATTACTTCAACGGGCTGCTAGCCCAGCTGGCAGCCGCAACTCGCAACATGAGCCTCGGCGCTCCGTTTGTGCTCGACCTCCACCATGCTCCTCACCGCAAAGGCGATAGCGAGCAGTTTGACGTGACTCTGAGACAGGCGCTCAACGCCTACAAAGCCAAGCGGCCCTATCTTTTCCCGCTGACCTCGCAGCTGTGCGTGACCCTGCTCATGGTGCCGCCGGTGGCTGGCGGCAAGGATCTCGATAACCTCGCCAGATTGGTGCTCCCGGCGCTGCACGAGATTTGGGCGCCGCCCAGCCACGTCGCGCACACGATCAACATCGCGAAAATCAAAGATCAGACCATTCGTTCCTACTGGGAAACGTTGCAGCAGGAACTGCCCAAGGAACCTAAGCACTCGATCACCGAGTACCGGGCGTTTGAATTGCCGCGCTTACCCGGCGATGCGCCCGAGGGGTTCGTTCGGCTGGCGGTCGGTGAGGGCCAACGCCCGGTTCAGTTCCGTGAAGAAATCGACGACGCACTCGGCGGTTGGAATCGGTCGGTGTCGCGTTGAAATTGCAATCCGGAGATCCCGTCGAAGGACAGCTGCGGATGAGTGCTGTAATGCTTGAGGATCATGATTGGTCATGTTCTCTTTGAAGGGCGAGTGAGTTGCCGTGGAATTGCCAAAGGAAATTGCGGTCGCGTTGAAGTCCCTGGCATGGGAGCCCATCGCGCAATACCTCGCTGGCGACGAGGGGCGTGAGCGAGTCACAGCGGTGATTGAGACCCTACTCCGCGAAGGGTACTTAACGATTCGCCATCGTGACCCGAAGCTGAAGGCGACACGCGACGGCTTTCTCGCGTCCCTGAATCAGTTCCTTCAGGAAGCGCCTTTCGCCGAACTTCGAGACCGGTTCACCACGGGAACGCGAAATGCGCAGGCGGTCGAAGTTCTCTACGAAACCGTCTTGGCCGAGGTCGACAAGACCATCAACAACGAAACGCCGGCCGCGGTCGCGTGGGCTTGCATTTGGCTGGCACACCAGGAGCTGATGAAGTGGGTCGCTGCCACACGATCGTATTTGGCGACGACGAGCGACGTGGACCCACTTTCATTTCGCGTCAATCCGGGCGATGGCCTACCGGACCGAACTCCCGATCATGTCAGCTACGCAGTCGGTGTTATCCTCGCTCATCAGCTCCGATTGCTTGCCGCCCAGAATCGCTGGATTCGCTCCGGCATTGTCGAGATTCCCGAACCTGTTCCCACCCTTGCTCCGGAAGACACCGCGCGCCAATTGCGAAAACTCGCTGCCTTTTGGCACCAGGTGGAATGCTCCGAGTCGAAATGTCGGCTGTTTGGCGGAGAGATCGAGCAAACCACCATCACCCTGCCGCTGCCGTCCGGGGCCAAGACGGTCCCATTCTTCAAGTTCGATTTTCCGATCGAATGGGAATGGGCCAATCACGTCGCTGGCGAGCGTCTGCGACGGCAGATTTCTTCACTGCCAGAGGTGGAACCTCTCGCGCAAAACTCTGAGGGTCCTGGCGCGACGCCATTGACGGCACTCGAAGCGCGCGACTGGGTGGTGATCCATGAATTGACTGGTACGCCCGTGTTGCAGCACGCAGAGAAAATCGCAGGGCTGCAGATTTGGGAATGGCCGCGCGGCTACACGGTTCTGCGCGCCATCGCGACCGAACACATCCATCATCCCACCGAGGCCAATGAACTTTGCATCTTTACGGAATTCGCACTCGTCGAAGCCTTGCAGGCTCATGGCCTCGACCGCGGGCCCGCCGTCCGATTCATTGCGGAAGTCTCCCTGCCCACTGGCAATATGGACCTTCACGATTGCCCGCTGCTGCGCCTGGCCAATGGACACCTCTGCCTGATGATGTTCGCCGCCATGTTTCAAAGTGCCGCGCGACTTGTATTGTCTCAGTGCGGTCGCCGCGGCCATCATTTTCCCGCCAAGGGCCCAGCGCTGGAAGCCGAGATTCGAGAGCTGTTTGCGCAACACGGGGTCCCTGCCGCCAGTGTCAAACGCCGAGTAGACGGCGAGCACTTGGAGATCGACTGCCTGGCGCTGTGGGACGGTGTGCTCTTCGTGGTGGAATGTAAGAACTATGCGCTCCCCAGCGAGTCAGTCCGGAATCAGTTCTCGTTCTTCCAGAACCAACAAAAAGCCGCCGAGCAACTGTTACGCATCGTCTCCTTGGTAGAAGCGCACCACGAAGTCGTACGCGAAGCGTTTCAGCGCGACGTGGCCTGGGAACGCGTGGTGCCGCTGGTGATCAATGGTTTTCCGTATTGTTATCCGGGAGAGATGCACGGTGTCTGCTATTCCGATCGTCTTTCGCTACGCCGCTTCTTCGCGGATGGCCAAATCTATCTCCACCAGCCTGGGCGGACTCGACTGGCAGACGTTCCTGCTGCGGGCGACGACATTCGCCTCTGGACCGACGAACCGGGCGTGGAAGATTTTCTGATGTTCTTGGACGAGAATCCGCTGTTCAACCTCACCGCCGCGGAATTCAAGCCGAGCCTCTTCCCCGTTCCTGTCTCGCCGGACTTGGCGATGGCAACGATCATCTTTGGTCGGGGCGAGTCCATGTTGGATGAGATGCTCAAAACGATCGCCGCCCATCTGCCGAGCCAGCCCACGGCTCCCTAGGTCGACCTATGCTATCAGGTCGCGGCAGGGGACGGTGGCGACGCCACGTGCAGTTCAACACCCGCCAGGCGAAACCGTCGTGAAATTGCGTTTTCCAAATATGGCTCGTATCGGAGAGAATTCCGTAGACGCGGTGGAGCCGCAAACACGTTCACCTAACTGAACAGCGCCTTTCAAATTGCGACTTAAAAATGCCCACGAAACAGAAGAACCAACATTTGATTCCCCGGTGCTACCTCGCCAACTTCATCAGTTCTGAGGTCCCACCCGAGCAGCAAGCGAATCCTCATTTCGAGCGCGGCATCTGGACCACCTCACCGACGCTTGAAGAGGAATGGAGGCTTCAAGGCGTCCGCAATCTGCTAAGCCGCAATTATGCCTACGAATTGCCAGGTGACACTCCCCATGCCCAGAAAATCGAAAGCTATCTTTCGACGGTCGAAACCCCCTGGCCCAACATCATCCAGACCCTCGTGGCGGGTCAAGCGCTAAGCGCAGATCAGGAGGCCGGGCTGCGACTGTTCGTTTCGACCCTGTATCAACGCACTGACGCCACGATGGCTATGGTGCAGGGCTGGACCGACTCCATCGAGCGACTCTACCGGATGGTGGAGCGCGCACACACGGGTGCCGAGAGCGCCGCCGACGATTTGTTTGCAGTTGCACCGCACATCCCAAAATCGCTCATCATGGATGCGGTCCTGGACGGGGCGCTGCGCAACCACCGCCTGCATTTTCTCCGGAATGAGACATCCTCCCCCTGGCTAACGTCCGACGCCCCCGTATCGCTGACGCATCGTCATCCAGATGAAGTCGCCGCGCTGCTCCCTTCTCTGCAGCTGATCAAGGCAGGTGCCACAACCAATCTGCGGGGGCCGCTGGTGCTATGCCCGTTAACCCCGACGCTGATGCTCTTGGCTTCGGGCTTTGTGGATGCTGAGTATCCGGGCTTCCCGTTCCTCACGCTCGACGACCCACGTCAGGCAACCCTGCTCAACATGCTTACCATCGAGAACGCTCAGGATCTACTACTGTCATCGCTGCGGGCTCCGTTTGGCGATGAGCAGGCGAGAATTGCGGCACTGCTGCGAACGGTTTCCCATGGCGCGCAGACCCGCGGTGCCTGGATGCTCCTCTACACCAATCGCCGCCGCTATTGGCTGCCACTGGTGGACTTTCAGCATGAATTTCAAGAACTTACGTTCCGGACTCCAGACCGCGAGCAACTACGGCAAGCGACGGAAGACGAGTCGCTGGAGAGTGTTCAGATCTATGTGGATGGACGCGAACGCGGTGGCATGCGCGAGATTCGCTTTGAGCATATCGATTTGGAAGGCTCTGGCCCCAGCCGAATTGGTTCTCGGATCAAACTGCCGTTCAGGCGGTAGTCGCCGGCCTCGGTCCGCCACCGTGCGAGCTTGGCCTCGGCCGTGCAACGGCTAGATCCTCATTTCTTCCTGCCGCAGACATTCGTCGCTCAACTGTGGCCACTGCATGGCAATTTGCCGCAGAGCCATTTTGACGGCCACTTCCTTCCGCTCTCGATACGTCAGGTGTGCCAGCGGGCGCCGATAGGAGGCGTCATAGCCGGGGCAGAGCCAGTGGCGAGCGTAGTTCACCACCATCCGTTCCAAAGCCTGAATGTCGGTGTCCCAAGTGACCGGCTCTTGGTGCGGCGCTCGCCGATCCTCGTTCCACTGCTCCATGCCCTGCTCCAACAGTTGCTGGTAACTGATTTGAGGAAGACTGGTCAGGACACCTTCGCCATGTAACTCTCTTTCCTGCAACTTCCTCTGTAGATCTCGTTTTCGGTTTCGTTCGCTCATACTCTACAGGAGTAAGAGCGATTTCATTTTCACAACAATTCCGCCCCCCAATCCAAAATTCTCCGAACCGTTAACGAAAAAAGGCGTGCTGCCGACACCAAATCGCCAGCAGCACGCCTCCGCCTTGGACGATGATCATCCCACGCGGCAAGCCGGCGGCGGCTCAGCCGGGGCCGCCGACTTTCGCTCGCGATACCCCAGCACGACCAGAATGCAGGGGCCGCCGGAGATCACGTTCATCCCCAACTCCTTCGCCCGGGAAATCGCCTGCTCCGATTCGGCTCCCGGCTGAAACCAGATATGTTTCACACCCAGCGCGCCGGCTTGTTCGACGATCACTTCCGAGACTTTGGGCGGCGTTACCACGGACAGTCCGTGAAGAGGATGAGGCAGCGACGCCAAGTCGGCGTAGGCGGACAAGCCTTCGATCTCTGTGCTCGCAGGATTGATCGGATAGACGGTCCGACCTGCCTGCAGGTACGCCTGCAGCACTCGGTTTCCAATCTTCGAGCGGTCACGCGAGGCGCCGACCACCGCGTGCGGCTCGCCCGCCAGAAAGGCTTCGATATCAGCTGACCATTTCATCGTACGTTCTCCTTTTTTGAGATTTTGAGACAGACAGTTACCCGAGAGGAACTTCCTCACCACCCACTTCCCACGTGATCCACGGACCGGTTTCGACCAGGACCTTCAAAGTCGAATCTTCCAATCCGATCAGCCGCTGCATGAACCAGTCGGCATCCGGCAGCGGTCCCATCCGGCCCTGCAAGCGACGAGCGATGAGTTGCATGCGCTCGCACAGCTCCTCTTGCAGCCGACGCCGCTGGAAAGGCCCCTGCAGCCCCGCCTCAATGCGCTTCGCGATCGGCAGCGGATTGCCCTGCTCATCGGGCATCGCCATGATGGTCCAAGCTCTCGACTTCTCCCGGAACTGCAGCTGATGCATCATGCCTTCGTGCCGGAACAGATCCGATTCCCGCAACCTGCTTCCCTGCCAACGCGCCTGAAGGCAGTTGGCCAGAGAAACCGCTGACTTCAGCCCCGTATTGAGGCCGCGGCCAGGCCAGAAATGGATCGAATTCGCCGAGTCACCCAGCAGCGTCGCAAAGGTTCCCGGAGCCAGCCGAGTGGTGAATCGCGAATTTTGTTCCATCCCCAGCCGGAAGACCGTCACGCTGAGCAGATTGTGGGGCGCCACGCCATAAAACCGCAGAGCATCCTGGATGCGCGGCCACAAAAACGACAGCGGATCGACCGACGGCTTGAAGGTTGCCTGGTGCGTGGGACAGACAAAGCCGTGCTTACCACGGTGCATCACACACGGATGCCGCTGGATGCACTCGGTCGGTCCTTTCTCGGTGATGCCCATCACTTCCGCTGCTTCCTGCGCGGTGAGCCGCATATTGATGAAGCCGCGGCCGCGCCGGGGATTGAACAGGAATCGGTTCTGGCAAACCGTGAGCGGCACGGTCCATTCGTCGGGAAGATCCGATTGCACCTCCAGCCCGAGCACGACTTCATCCAGCGGCGTCCCTTCGATCGAATAAAATTCGCGGCTGGGCGTGCCGAAGAAGCGCCGCAGTGAGCTGCGTGTTTGGGAATGGGCGCCGTCACAGATCGCGAGCACATCGAGCTCGCTCCACTGCGCCGGCGGTGCGAACGGCTCGGGCTTCAGCGTGATGCCCTGACAAGTCTGAGCGAACGCCAACAGGCAATCCTCGATCCATCGGATCCGCAGGTTTCGCGGACGTCCCTTGGCAACGGGCGAGTCCGGCCCGAAGGGCCAGACTTCGAGCAGGTAAGGCTCGACGAACAGCCGCTCCTGCACCGCGGCCGGCAGCGCCGTCCAGACATTGCTTTGGAGCGTTACGACTTGTCCCCGACGGTTGTTCCCTTCCTTCTGCCCGCGCCAGGCAATGCGGTCCCGCCGGCGGCACCAGCGGCGGTCATAGACGTCGATGCGAACGTCCTTTCCCATGAGGATCCACAGCAGGATCGCAAACAGCAGACCCACGGGACCGCCACCCGCCACCGCGACCCGCAGCGGAACGCGGATGCCGGCGGCTTGTGCGTCACATTGCGCACGACAACTGGCTCCTCCCGAGCCCTGTTCCAGATGTTGATTGTTCACCACGTGCTCCTTCGCTTTCTCTTCCGATGACGATCAGCGTCGCGCTCGAAAGATTGCTTGTTGGAACCGAGCCCAATGCCCGGCTGACACGATCGGTGGCGAACTTGGCCCGCTTCAGCACTCATCGCGCGGCTACGAAAAATATTTGTGGGAGAGTTCGAGAATTCGTGAGTGCCCAGTCCCGATTTCTACGCCAAGGCAGGTAGCAGGCCCTACCGATCTGGATTTGCGGCGGGTTAGCAAACGTCGACAGGTCGAACCACGGGCCGGTAAAATCACTGACATAGGAGAATTGCGATGGAAGTCACGACGAACCAGGGAGTTCCCACAGCGAACTCGAAATTCACGTTCAAAGACGTCGCGGAGGTCTATGGCGAGCTTCGACCGTTCGCTTCGCGGCTGATGCGGGGTGAGCGTGTGGGTCACAGCCTGCAAACGACGGCGCTCATGAATGAGGCCATGGTTCGGCTGATGGGGGACGATTGGGAGAAACTTGCCTGGGATAACCCCGCCCACTTCATCGCCACGTTCTGCACCATCATGCGGAACGTGCTCGTCGACCACGCCCGCCGGCGCAAGGCAGACAAACGCGGCGGAGGCGTGGGGCGGGTTGCATTCAATGACGCCATGGCGATGTGCGCCGAGCGACCCCAGCAACTGTTGGAGATCTCGGATCTGTTGCAGCGGCTGGCTGCGGATACGACGCTCGCCGAACCCGCCCGCAAGGCGCAGGTTGTCGAACTCCGGATCTTCGGAGGCTTTTCCGAAGACGAAATTGCCGCGATCCAAAAGGTTTCGGTCAATACCGTGCGCCGCGACTGGAAGCACGCCAAGGCCTGGCTCAGCGCCGAGATGTCCGAGGACATGGAGGTCGAATAGTGGCGATCGATCCAGTCCGCCTCGAAGAGCTCATCGAGCAGCTCGTCGAGGCGGACTCCCTTGAATGGGATCGCTTGTGCCGAGCTTCAGATGGCGATCCCGAGATGGTCGCCCTGGCACGCCTGCGCGCGCAAGGCTTACGCCGGGCGCCGGACGACATCCCGGTCGGAAAGGAGCTTGAAGGCAAATCATTTGCCGGCTTCGACTTTGTTCGCCTGCTCGGCAGAGGTGGGTTTGGTGAAGTCTGGCTGGCCTTCGACACCAACTTTCATCGCTGGGTGGCGCTTAAGTTCCTCCACTCCCGCGACGAGCAGCACCGACAGCGCCTCCTGGAAGAGGCGCGCGCATCTGCCAAGCTTAGGCATCCGCACATCGTCACGGTTCATACCGTCGTCGATATTCCGGAGTTGAAGAAAGCCGCCATTGTCATGGGATTGTGTTGGGATCCCTCCAATACAAACTCGCCACCGTCCGATGACGAGCTCGCGCAGCCACTTTCCGTTGTGCGACCGACGCAGCGCCCTTCGTTTCGCCAGGTCGCCAATCAGGCACGCACGATCGCACTGGCGGTTGCCGAAGCCCATCGGCTGGATGTCGTGCATGGCGACCTGAAGCCAGAGAACGTTCTCTTGACGACGGAGGGATCGCTCTTTGTCACCGATTTCGGCCTGGGCAAGGCCGGTAGCGCGACGAGCGACTATCGAATCGGTCCTGGGACATCCTCCATCCACGCCGACATCGCCGAGGGCGAGATCCGCGGTACTCCCTGCTACATGGCGCCGGAACAGGCTCGAGCGCAGCCCGCCACGAATCAATCCGACGTCTATTCGCTAGGCGCGACGTTGTTCTTTCTGCTCACCGGAGAGAGACCGTTTACAGGCGCGTCTGACCTCGAAATCATCCGCGCGGTCACTATGGGCCCTTTACCGACGCTTCCTCGCAATATCCCCCGCGGACTTCGCCGTCTCTGCAGCAAAGCCATGTCGCGCGACCCAGCGCTGCGACATAGGGATGCCGCAGCCTTGGCGCGCGACCTGGCCCGATGGCTGGTCGTCGACGCGCTTTCTCGTGCATTAAAAGTGGCCGCTGCACTGGCACTCGTATGCCTCATCGGATTGACGGTCGTCCAATTCAACGCTCGGCATTTTCATTTCAGCGGTAATGTCGACGACGCGATTCTCGTCCGTCGAGGACTCCCCTCCTTTTCCTTTCCACTGCCAGCGAAAGATTTCAGCGATAGCGGGATCCACTCCGCAGACGTCAATTCCGGCAAACAGTCCCAGTTCGCATCCAACGTGTTGTGGTGGAACGATGACCCCGCATCGGGGAACGTCCGCCGGGCCCTCACGTCCCTCACTCCGGCGTCAGAACTGCGGTGGCGTGTGTATTGTGGTGACTGGCCCTCGGTCAGCGCGCTGTTGAAAAGAGCCTCCACGCTCACCGACCTATCCCCATCGGAAGGAAAAGAACTCCTTGCCGTATGGAGCGAACTTTTGCCGAATCTTCCGCCAGATACCGTCTCCGAGATTCGGTTGCTCGGTACCGATTCCAATCTCGGAGTCCGGACGACCGCGGTTCAGTCATTGGCCATCGCGGGAAAAGCACTGCCCGAGGAAGCCGTCAACGCGCTCCAGCAGATGCTCGCCGATCCGGACAATGAAACGATCCAAAGCGACATCATCGCGGCTCTCGGCGAAATCGGCTTGACCTCCCCCACTGCCGTTCTGCCCTTGCTCGTCCAAACCGCCAGCAACCCGCAAAGTCACCTGCGTTTGAGTGCGGCGAAAGCACTGAATCCCATCGCGGCGGCGTATCCCGCCGAAGGGGCCAAAGCGATTGCCCCTATGCTGCGGGCGAAGGATGCCATGACCGTCGAGTATGGACTGATGGTCATTGACCAGATTACTCCCTCCGGCGCTGAGCCGGTCGTTGCCGACGTGAAACACCTCGCCAGCCAAGACGAAGGAGATGTCGCGGCTCAAGCGACTGAGTTGCTAGGTTCGATCGCCGAAAAGCCCGATGCAGATACGGTTCGCATCCTGCAGCAACAATTGGCCTCAGCAGACCCGGCATTGCAGTTGGCGGCGCTCCGTGGTGTGAATCGACTAGGCAAGAACGGGCCGCCGACATTGCATGCTTCGCTCAAAGCACTCCTCAATCATGAAAACGCGAAAGTCGCTACCGCTGCCCTTGAGGCGCTCGCTGGGTGTGGGGCGCCCTGGGATCGCGCCCTTGCCGACTCGCTCGTGTCCTGGCTGCAAAGTGACTACCTCTCTGAGCGAACCGAGATGGCGGTGCTCGTTTCACGGCAAGCCCCCAAGGAGTACATTCCGCTCCTCGTCGGACCGCTGATTGCGCTTCTCGACAGGCGTGACGAAGACGACCCCGAACGGCCAAACCCCATCTTCGGAATCGCCCTGGGACGATTGCGCGGACAGATTGCTCGTACCCTCGGTCTCCTCGCGAACACTGCACCCGAGATCATCGTTCCAAGATTGCAAGATGTGATGGCTGACCGCGAGGACGCCAAACGGCGGGAGGCGGCGTTGCTGGCGTTCCGGCACCTCACTCCCGAAGTGGGCGTGGAATCGGATGCCGTCGCCCGGTTGTGCCCCTTTGTCACCGACAAGAATGAGTTTGTCCTTGTTCGACAAGCCGCTATTCTTGCACTGCGGGCCATCGGCCATTCCGATCGCGAGCGTACCGCTCAGACCCTGCTTCCAATCCTCAGCTGCGGCGATGCGCGCTTAGAGCTTGAAGCGGCGCAAGCATTCGGAGCACTCGGACATGAAGTTTTTCTGCAGCATCACAATTCGCTGCTCAAAGCATCTGCCTCGAACGAGGTCGGAACGCGCCGCGCCGTCGCATGGGCCTGGACGGCGTTTGCGGCTCGGGGGGAAACCGATGAGCGTCTCGGTGCGGCCGCGACTGAGCTGCTGAAGGACGATTCCCCGGAAGTCCGCGACGACGCCACCCGCGCCGTTGCGGACTGGCTGTTTTCCCAGGCGCACCTGAACCGGACACCTCCGCAAGCCTTTACATTCTTGCTAGATAGCCCGGACATTCAGTCTGGCGAGAAGGGAGTCTTTCCTTGAGGATGTG
>VFQN01008183.1_pt1 | contig 10738 bp, 8 predicted proteins | sample 3512371 | NCBI WGS metagenome assembly VFQN01 (sample SAMN10412370, study PRJNA504923) | tailings metagenome | isolation source: Replicate 2 from Balatoc abandoned mine | place: Philippines: Itogon, Benguet | collected 2017-08-28 | reverse complement strand
TTAGGAGGATTGGTCATATTTGCTATAGCAGTAATAAAGTTGACCATCCCAAGAGCACTTCCATCTTGTTCATAATAATAATAGGTTGAAACATTTTGACCCATTGCCATAATATACTGAACATCAAGATTAGATTCGCTACAACCACCAGGATAAATATTTTTATTACATGCTTGAGTCGAAACATGACCACCATAATCACCAGCGATTGGTTGAACAAGCAGACCAAAGATCGATTGAAATAAAGTTAAATCACTCGGATTTAATGCATCTCCAATGGTCGCGAAGATTAATTGGGTGACAAGATCACCTGATGCTGCGGTATTGTTTGTGACGTTATAATAGCCCGTGAGCAAGTCTGGTGAGACGTACCCGTAGAACACATTAGGATCTGACCAATCAATAGATTGGAGGTTCTTCTCGGAGTTTTTGGTCTTTTGATCGACATCAGTGGATTCTATATGCTTATTTAGTAGGTTCCATTGAGGAAAGTCGACAGTATTAAACACCGCAGCAATATGCCGATGAGTTGAAAGAGGTAGAGAATATTCCTCGGTTCGAAGCACTTTCATCACTTTACGAACAGAAGCATGATGGATCTCATACTCATAAAATTTACAATTTAAATAATTTTCCCAAAGTTCAATAGGAGCACTGGCAGTAATATATTCACCATTTAATGTTTCTTCGATAATTTCTATCCCACTTGCTTTGAAGTGATCGATAATAATATCATGACCTTCCGGATTTGAAGTAAAGTTAACAACCTTCTGCTTTGTCCAATGTTTCCCATAGCTTGGACTTGAAGGATTTGAAACATCTTCAAGAACTCGCTTTAATTCGTCGATATTCTTTTGCTTCACTGCAACAATTACTGTATGTAAACTCTGTTTAGAGGCACGTCGAATCTTTTTCACTTCATGTCTTCGAAACAAACTTGAAGCAGACTCCATAAAAACATGGCTTGCCTGCACAAGTGCAAAACACAAAAGAAATGGAAGAACAGCTACAATTACTCGCATTTCTTCAACAAAACAATATAATCTTCATTCATATGGCGTAAAATAAAATGCAGCGAAAGTTTTAATAAAATTACATCACAGGGAAACGAAAAAAGAAGAAGAGACTGTACAGTATCGTATATCTGATTTATTCTTTATACATCTATCGTAGAATGTAAATGTAAGTTTAGGTTAATCATTTATAAATGAAAGAATCTTTTTTTATAGAGCGTTTTCAGTGAATCTTTAGTAGCATTAAAGTTCATCTAGTTTTTTCATCATTAAATCCATTCGACTTGTTCCATATGCTGCCAATCGTATTCCATTTGCTAAACCTGTATAGACTAACCTTTGTCTTAAACCTAAAAATAACGATGATAATCCCTCTGATTGAAAGATATTAATAATCTCTGATAACATATTACTCTCATCCAAACCACCTTTTGTCGCCTCTTCCCTCTTCTCCTCTTCATTCATTGCTTCTAATTTCTTTTGACGTTCCTTATCTCTTGCTAAAATACGCGTTTTACCAACATCTAAAGGGCATGTTAAGAAAGCAGCTGTCGTACCACAGCCTATACCAACAAGTAATCTAATCCATATTGTTTGTGGTATATGCTCAGTCTGTAAATAATCATTCACAATACCAAATAAGATAAAATTAATAATTTGAAATGGTATATCTAATGATAGCATTACAGGATAATATTTCCATAAATTGAAAATTTTCGTTAATTTCTCTTGTATTGTCATAACTGTTTGATCATTGGGTGATGAAGTATCAAGAGTGGGATTATGAGAAGAGGAAGCAGCAGTCGTACTAGAAGAAGAAAGAAGAGGAGTTGGATTAGAAAGTAATTTAGTAAAGAATGAGAATACAGATTGCTCTTGTTTTGTTTGTATTTGTGTTTTAATTAATTCTGATGGAGTGCGGAAAAACCAATAAGCCATAACACCTGCACTTATTGATAACATTGAAATAATCACATTATTATTGCCAAATTGTGGGAAATATGTATTTTGTAATTCTAAGATTCCTTTCTTTAAGAGGAAGAAGGAACCTCCTTGTGGTATTGATGCAAGTGCAACAATAGGGAAACCGGCATATAATGACTTAAAGTCAAGTAACCTTTGTATAATAATATTATTATTAGATTCTTGATTTTCAGAAATTCCAGGATTGGAAAGAGATATAGCAGCATTATCTATTCTATTCTTTGTATTTACAGTGGTCGGAAAGGTGATGTGTGGAATATCTAAAGTAGTTCGTGTCACATTGAATTCATTTTCTTCCAGTTGTTGGAGTAGTAATTTCTTTTTTTCTGCTTGTTTTCTTGTTTTTAATGTATCTACCCAATGTAATAAACTATCTTTAGCAATTTCACCAAATGCGCCAGCACTCACTTCATTAATTAGTCGTTGCTTAGCTGAGAGTTGTTTATAAGGGATCTTCTGATCAGGAATCCATGGAAAGAATATGACTTGTTTCCCTGAATCATTATCAGTATCAATTTGAATAAATCCTTTTTGTTGTAAGTCTTTAATTGCAGCAGTACGCTTCTGTCGTAATAAATCCCATTGACTCTGGCGAGGTTTCTTCGCTAGGGAGGAAGTTGTTGAAAGGGTAGATTGATCAGATGTCTTCTTTTTAGCTGTTGAAGTTGAATCGGTGATTAATTTAATTGGCTTTAAGCTGGTTTTATCGCTGGTGTCGCTTGGACTGGTCGGTAATGTGAATTGACTTGATGTTTGAGTATTGATACTATTTACAATCGTGGGAGCAGAAATGACTGGAGGAGAGTTTTCTAGTGCAAATGAGCTCGATATGAAGTAAGCAGGGATAAATAAAGTCGCGATTGAAGCTGTTGCGACCTTCTTCAGCTTATTTTTATCAAAAGTAGAACAGTACAATGAAAGATCGTTTTTGCAACGAATACTCTTAGTGCTTTGTAACTTATATCCATCAACTCGATAAAACTCATATAAAACAAAAAATAACATAAGGATAAACTGAAATCTCATGATTATTCTCAAGTAAATTAGAAATGATTCACTTTCAAGCAGCAAAAAGAATTGTGCACTTTCGTAAGTCTGATAATGCGCTGCGCACGACTCATAGTTTTTGGGGTTCGACTCAAGTCGACTCTTTTGTTTTTCACGATCGCTACCGTTTCTTTTCCGCTTCCATCAAAATCAACGCATTTACTGAAGGCTTTTATTACATTAAAGAAATGAGAGATTCAGGTCATAGAAGCTCTTTGATGTTACCACCAATACTACCACCACAACCACAACAACAACCACAGCCGCCACTAATGGCGGAAAATTCTCTTTCTCCAGAAAGTAATAATAAACTTCGAATCAATCGAACTGATTATGAAATAGCTAAAGATGAATTAAATCGTTTTTATCAATTTAAAAATAAGAAATTATATCAAGAATATTTAATTTATCATTTAAATGCCAAACCATATTCATCAATCATTTTCTTTGTTTTTCTTCTTGGATTAATATTCTTACCTGCTTCTGCATTAAATCTTGTCCTTTTCCCTCAATTAAATCCTTCTCGTAACTCGTATATTGTATTCGAAGCATTACTTTTACTTAGTGAAATGGTTGCAGTTTTTCTTGGATGCCTTTATTCAGCTGAACGAATGTTCCCTAAATGGAGAGTTTATAAACGATGTTCACGATTATTCCTTCGTTGCCGACGCAGATATGCGAGCATTTATCCGAGAAAATCACCAATGAAGAATACCACCTCCATTTTAACCAATAATAGCATTAGCAGCAATGAGATATATTCAGTTACTGGATCAGATAATGAAGATGCTAACGACGATGATGAAGATGATACGATTAGCATATATTATTCTGGTAATAACTCTTATCAAAATGAAAATATTCATCCAAAAAAGAATATTTATGGTTCCCTGTCAACAAGAGTTGTCATTTTACAACATCTTTTTATTATAAGCTTCATGTTATTTAATATCTTCTATTATGTTCATAATGCTGCCCAAGAGAATTGTACAGATTATTCTGATCGAACATTAAATGCAATATTACGAAATTGTAATCGTTTTATGACAGGTGATGTTAATACAAATAATATTGGTCATAAAGTTGATGCTTATCCATTACTCTTTATGCTTACACCTGTACTTATATCTAGTGTATTCCGTGAAACATTATTTGAATTACAAATTATGAATCATTGCATCGTTATTATCATCGCTTTAATTGTGACCATTCTTTGGAATTATAATAGTATTAACATTGGAGCTTTAATTGTTTGGTTCTTTGGTGGTTGGAGTATAATAGTTGATTTACATATTCATAATGTTGCTTCTTTCTTAACGAGCCATCAATTAAGAGAGACTTTATTGGAGAAAGAAAGGAACGCTGATCGAGTTGCTGCGACAGAGATGAGGCATATGATCGGGAACGTCGCCCATGATTTGAAAACGGTAAGCTTGCGAGGATGTTTCTTCGATATTCTCTAACATGTTCCATCCCTTGACAGCCGCTAGCGTCTTTCACGACCGGATTAGAAATTATCGCAGATATTATTGAAACAAACGAGAAAACTATTCAGCTCCTCTTCAACGACGGTTTCGCTCGACCAAACCGGACTTCTGTCTCTTCTTCAACGACGATGCCAATCGAGGCTACGAGCCCCAACCATGACCTGAATACCGTAAGCAATCTTGACTCCAACTCTCTGGTTCTTCCCTATTCCCAAACCTCGGTCAATCCACCGCTAGATCCTGTTGCTGCCGCATCAGTACATAGTTTGATGGAGAACAATCAAGGCATCAAGCAATGTCTCCAGAATATCCGAGACACAAACACTTTCATGTTAATGACGATCAATCGTTGCATCGACTATACCAAGGCTTCGAGAGGCTTTAAGTTGGTTCCGAAGTATGAGACATTGGACCTGCAAGAGACTTTGAGACTGCCATTAGACTGTATGAAGAATATACAAGAGCGAATTCACATCGCTCTTAAGCCATTAGAGATGCCAGAAATTTGCAGCCACATAATCACAGACAAACAATGGCTGCAAGAGAATATCTTGTGCTTGTTGTCGAATGCCGTAAAGTATTCCACAGGCGGAGAGGTGACGATCGCAGTTTACTTGACGAAGATAGAGAAACCTGAGTTAACTACGTCGACGAATGTCCCATCCGATAGAGACAATTCTCTGCTTGCTGCAGGAGTAAGCGATCGTTTGATGCGCTCTTCCTTGGCTGATCGTTGGCGAAACCAAATCTCTCAAACCTTTTCAAATTTTCGATTCTCGACCAAAAGTGCTTCAAAGCCTATTAACCAGAAAAGTAAAGATTGCGAGCTGGACTGTGAAGAGCCTTCAGGACCCGCGCCGCTTCTCTCCTCTGCTGCTAATTCATTCAACTCAATTCAATCACTTCCGCTCAAGACTGCCTTATCCTTCATAGCTCGTCAAAAGTCGCAGCTGTTTAACATTGAGGAAGGGAATGAAAAATCCACAACGAAAAGATTGGATTCGCGTCAGGGAGAAACAAAGAAGGAAGAGACCACAGAACAATCGCCTCGCAAGTTCACGAATAACAGCAAAAGTCCCGTAACGCACCATATTCGCTTTGACGTGGAAGACACTGGCATCGGCATGTCGGCTGAAGCGATGGGTCAGCTCTTTAGTCCTTTTAAACAGGCTCAAAGACTCGCCGGAGGTACTGGATTGGGTCTATACTCGTTGGCCAAGAGAGTAGAGGCTTTGAATGGATCGTATGGAGTGATGAAGAGATCAGATGGGAACCAAGGATCATTATTTTGGTTCTCAATACCTTACAGACCAGATTACACTACTGCTGATTTGTATTCAAATGTGGAGAAGGAAACAGAATTTTTAAGTGAAAAGGAAGAGCAAAGAAGTGAGCAAGGTTTCCCGAATGAAAGTTTCCGACATGATCGATGTTCTAGCAAGGGAGTTCAGTGTAGAAGAAGAAATTCGCTTGAGTTCGGAATATATGAGCTGAAAATACCAAAATTACAAATACTTCTCGTTGATGACTCTCCTTCCATCGTGAAGATGTCGTCTATGATGTTGAAGCGTCAAGGTCATGTGATCGAGATCGCTGATAATGGTGAGAATGCGTTGAAGCGCATTCAGCATCAATGGACAAGTAACCAACGCGGGTTCGACATCATTCTGATGGATCTTCAAATGCCAGTAATGGATGGACTAGAAGCGACAAGAAGATTGCGCAATTTGGAGAAGGAGTCTCCACCATGGCTGCAACCCATGGCAACAACCTCTACAAACTGTTCACCCCGGAATAAGCTCGCTCAAGTTTATGAGGTCTGGAGCCGCAGCTATCCTTCTCATCATTATCATCATGCAGTAATCGGAGTGAGTGCAAACTCGGATGATGAGACAGCGAGAGAAGCAATAAAGGCTGGTGTAGATGCATTTTTACCGAAACCATTTTCGATGGACCTGTTTAATACTACTGTCATTAAAGTACTTTCAAAGATTTATGAAAGCTATGAAAATTAGTTCGCTGATTTCTTTCATCATTTCGAATTTTTCCTTTCGAGTTCTTGTCGGGTAGTGGGATTAGTAATCAAAGTTTTTCGATTCTTCCACTGTGAAGACAGCTGCAAGTTACCTCATCGCTCCTCCCACACCAGTGACCAGAAACTTTAATATTCTATTTTTATTTCTTCCTTATTTGATTTAATGCTTCTCTCATGTATTCCTTTCGAATTCTGCTTGAGATTTGGTAAAAACTGGAAGAGTTTTTCCCTTTTCTCCGTTTTTCTTTTGTATTTCTATTATTTCTTTCTTTATTTATTTTTTGTTATCACGTTTTTACATGGCGGATTCCAATGTTTATATTCTTTTTCTTTTCTTTTCTTTTCTTTTTTTAACTCCACAACTTTAGATGAAAAGTCTTCCCTTAATCGGAATAGAAATATCAAGAAGGATAGAATTATTCAAACAAGTTCATTTTTCTTTTTCGAAAGAAAGAAAGAAAGATTTTCAAAAGATTTCTTAAAGAAAAAATCTCTAAAAAATATTTGTTTGTTTGTTTTATTTATTTATTTATTTTTTTTTTTTCGTATTTCATTTAAAGTTGTTTTCTTTTTTGATGAATGAACTTGTCAAAATGATTGTTGTATTGGCTGGTATCTTATGGAATCTTTTCTCATTCATTAAAAGCCTCTTTTACAAGATTTTCGCCCTTCTTTTGGAGGATTTTCTTGAGAGAGATATTTTCTTTTTCTTGTTTGTTCGTGTATTCTTTCATGTATTGCCATTGTTCTATTATCCCTTCATTTTCACAAACCAAATAAAGATTAAGATGGAAGTGTGTAGCTTTACTGACTCCAAAGTTTTTCTTTAAAGGAATTTTTAAATCCTACTTTTTTACATACATCAATTCTTTTTTCTTCAACCCTTCAACAATTCGGAATGATGAGAGATACACTTTTCATCTTTGAAGAGGAATTCCGAATAAGTCTTCTTGGTTTCAAATATAATAGTTCGAGTTGAAGGAAGAACTGAAATTGGAAATCAATTGATAATAAAAAATATATTTTTAATGGTTTTCATCTATTTAGAAATGATTTGCTTGTAAGAATGAGAACTTTAGTATTCTAAATAATTCATTCAGATAAAGGAAAATAATCTTGCAAATTCTAATACTTTAGGTCATTCAATTTTTCCCACTTGTTTCAATTCTTTTGAAAAATAAAATAATCTGCCATTCCCCTATCAATAAATGAATCGAGAAAAGGAATAAAGAGATATTAGATTAACCTCTCATAAAGACAAAGGATTCACTTACCAGTTCATTTCTAGTCGTAGTTCGTGAATGCAGTCGCAAGCACTAATCGGGAGTAACATATGGGTAAGAGTCACAACAATTGTTCCTGGAAGTAATCGTTGACAGAGTTTTGATATGATTTCCATTAAATTAGAGTCAAAACATGTTGAATTGATGAAAATAAAGGATCCTTGGGTCCAATCAAAATCAGAATTCACAGTTAGTTCGTTCTCATTGAGTGCTTCAAAGTCTATGGATCCTTGATGAAATCGTACTTTAGAATCGCGAGAATCCTTTATCCAGTCATTCTCATTTCTAAATACTGGTAGGTCTTCCTCTGAAGTAATTTCAGGTAGTTGTTCTGTTGTGGGGATGTCATTTAACACAGAGAGAAATTGCTCTTTAACTTCTACCGAGATTGAAAACAAGGAATGAAGAAGTTCAATGCCTATATAAGCTTCAAAGGGATATAACAGCGCTGCAGCAATAACAATTCGACCAGATCCCGATCCTAAATCATAAAATCGTCCAGAATCTGGTGGCGGCATGAGATTTTTCTTTGACAGCAGTTGAAACACCGTGTAAAGAGGGTATACATCTAACATTTCTCCGTATGTTAATGAGCCTAATGACGTAAAAGAAAAGATAATCTCTGGTTTAGAACTCTCAACTTGTTTTTGTTGTTTAATTTGGTTTCTCTCTTGAAGAGTTTTTAATGCAATTTGCTTTGTTGAATAATCTTGATCAAAAACTTGATGAAAAACTTCATTCTTCCATTTTAATCTTTCAGAAGCATTCTTAGATGTTACAATTCTCTCGGAAGGTATCAAAAATTGTTCAAACCATTCTTTTTTCTGCTCTAATTCAGTATTATTCTGATTATTATTCTGCTCCATCACTTGGACTTCATGAATTGGCAAACTTATAGCAAACTTTTTCGTCTTTTCCACAGCTGTTGGCTTCATATTGCATCTAAATCCCTCCGAGATCCTGACCTTTAATCTCAATCAAAGGATCGCGCGATATACCGGTGAATCGCTTGATAAACCCGAATTCATTCAATTGATTGATTAGAATGGGGAAAAAGTCAAAGCAAGCTACGAATAGTGCTGGAAAGTCATCCACAACGATATCAACATCATCTATTCCAATATTGACTGGGAAAGGAACGATTGAAATTGATCCTGATCTGATTTATTTCACTCATAGTCGAATTCGACCATTTTTTACTGGTTGTAATAAAAGAATTGAACAAACTTTTGAAGAAATACGTCAAGGTGTAACAAGTATTGAAGATATTCCTCTAATAACTGTTTTGTATAATGAAGGATGTTATTTTTCACTAAACAATCGTCGTTTATTTCTTTGGAAGTGGTTGAAGCGGGAAGGGTTATTACCTACGAACACAATTACAGCTTTCCTAAAAAATGCTTTGGAGAGAGAAAAGCTGAAATATACTCCTTCACGGTGCAGTCTTGTTGCTAAATTGATGAAAGAGCACATTAAAGGAAGTATGAAGGAACCACGCGGTGAAGAGGATGAAGAGGAGGAGATTAGCGACAAAGAGGAAGACAAAGAGGACGACAAAGAGATTCATAATGAACAATCAAATCAAAAATCAAAATTTAATTCGACTGAAATTGAAGATGAAGATATACCTCCTAGTGTTTTGGAGGAAGCTAATAAATTGGAAGAGATAGCTGCAAAGAGTAACGTTGTCATAAAGAAAACTGTAAATCATTTCAATCTTTTAAGCATGGATGATGATGAGAGCGATGAGGATTCGAATTAAAACATTCTTATGAAAATTGTAGATTTTGTTTGTATGTTGATCTATCTTTTCCTTGTAATGTTTTTAAAACACTTTTGACTATAAATTAAGTTGAAACTATCCTTTTTAATGTAGGTCGTAATCAATTAATTCGCTTCGGAAAGGATTTTTGCTTCTTATCCGAATATCCTATCCAAGAGAGCTTAACATAATACGTTATTTTATATATTACTCCCAAATCTACTTGAATTTACACACATTCATAGGAGAAATGTTCTGTATTCGGAAACTTCTTTCTATCTTTCTATCTTTCTATGCTTCTATCTTTCTGTCTTTCTATCTTTCTAGAAAATTCGAAAACTTAGGAGAGAGAGAGGAGTCATTTTCTTATCTTTTGCTAAGATAAACACAATTTAATTAATCGACTACAAAACACCTTGCCTTGTTTGGATAGATCCTTTTCACCTTTACAAGAAAAGAATGTCAACTTTAATTAATTTGTGGAATCTTGATGCACCAACTCTCTACGAGCAACCAAACCAACAGCAATCTACATTTGGACGTGATTTGATTGAAACTGAAGCTGCTTATTACGTTCATCTTGATGTTCCTGGTGTCGAAGCAAATGATATTGACATTAGTGTTGCTGACAAATATTTGGAAGTGAAGGCCGAAAGAAAGTCACTTTATGACCCAGCAACTGTAAAGATTCACTCGGCTGAGAGAGGTGTAGGAAAGATTCATCGTAAGCTTCGAATCCCATCAAATGGAGATATTGATAAAGCCGAAACAAAATTAAAGTATGGTGTTTTAACTGTAACCATACCAAAGAAGACTGTTGCAGAAGAAAAGAATGTAAAGAAACTTACCATCCTCACTGAGTAAGTAAGTAGAGAAAGAAATGAGAATATCACTCAACATACTCCAACAACTTCACTTCATTCTTGATTCTCTCATAAGAAAAACTACTATATAGTACATATTTTGTTTCATAATTGTAAATTAATTAATAGGCGTTATTATTGTTAGATATTATATTAATAGGCTTTCTTTTCCTTGTGATTTTTCAAAAAACTAAAAATCAAAAAACAAACACATATGAATTACTAAAACAAAGAAAAGCAAGAGCTTATCTTTCCTTGATAAAA
>VFQN01008182.1_pt1 | contig 10741 bp, 17 predicted proteins | sample 3512371 | NCBI WGS metagenome assembly VFQN01 (sample SAMN10412370, study PRJNA504923) | tailings metagenome | isolation source: Replicate 2 from Balatoc abandoned mine | place: Philippines: Itogon, Benguet | collected 2017-08-28 | reverse complement strand
CGGCTATTTGTTGGTCACGGGGCCCTCTCCCCGGTGGCCGGCTGAACCGGACCACAACCCTGAATACGACACCTTCTCGCCACATGGACTTCTCGGTGCCGGCGGTACGTACTGCCAGAATACCGCTTCAGGCGTTCCATCCCATGGCCAGCGACCAACAGGTCGAGGCAGCACCCACAGGATATCGGTGACACAAGTATTTTCGTGCATGATTTACGGTGCCGTGACAACACGCCCTTGCGCCCCCGCGGCACCACACGGAATGCCATCGTGCCCCCCAGGCGGCGAGAAGCGGCGCGTGTCCATCGCCGTGGAGCTGCTCACGCGGCCCGGCCTGCTGCTGCTGGACGAGCCCACCACCGGCCTGGACTCCACCAACGCCGCGCGCTGCGTGGAGGTGCTGTCGGGGCTGGCGGCCGTGGGCGTCAACACGCTGCTGTCCATCCACCAGCCCAGGCCAGACGTGCTGCGCGCCATGGACAGGCTGCTGCTGCTCAGCGGGGACGGCCGTGTGGTGTACGGCGGGGAGGTGGCGGCGGCGGCGGGGCACTTTGCTGCGCTGGGCCACCCGCCGCCGGACCCCTCCCTCAACATCAACATCGCCGACTTCCTGCTCGACCTGGTCATCAAGTGAGCACCCAGCGCTACCTTCCTTCTACTGCCGTACCCGAGCCTTCTCTATTCCTGCCGTGTATTCGCACCCTTGTACGGCAGGCTGTCAAACGCACCTGTTCTGTGCGCCTGTGACCATGGCTCGTATCCGTTCATGCTACCGGCACCTTACGTCACCACTTGGCCATACCCCACGTCCCCAGGTCCCCCCGCGACGTGGTGGCGGCCATGGCGGACGCCTACACCTCCTCCGCGGCCGCCGCCGTGGACGCCGCCGCCGCCGCCGCGCTGGCCGACAGCCCCGCGCCGCTGCCGCCGCCCAAGTACACCCCGCACTACTGGCTGCAGGCAAGCGCGGGTCCCTTCCGAAGTGTCCCCTGTTACCTTCCTGCACCCGTGTTAGCATACTTCCTTGCCCTGCCACGTACAACTGCCCCTGGGGTTCTTCCGCCAATGGCACGGCACGCGAACCACCCTTGTACCACAACAACAGCGCCACTTACCCAATGCTCCCACACCTTCCTGCAGCTGCGCGCGCTGTCCTCCCGGCTGCTGCGCAACACGTACCGCCACCCTTTCAGCGTGGCGCTCAACTTCGCGGCCACGCTGGCGGCGGCGCTGTGCCTGGGCCTCATCTTCCACCACACGGGTGAGTGTGTCGTCCCCTATTGCTTGTGCAGTGGCCCTCTGTGTTATGAGGATTTACCAAAGTAGCCTCTGCGTTCGTCTGTGCGACGCCGTGCTTGGTACTCCAATGTGGAACGTATGGAGGTGGCATTGGCACTTCCAGCATGCCTGGTGCGCGTAAGTGCATGCTTTTGTGTTGGCATGAGCCGTTGCCTTACCAGCAGCCCCGCCGCTCTCCGCGCAGGCACCGACACGTCCGGCATCCAGAACCGGCTGGGCGTGCTGTTCTTCATGCTGCTGTACCTCAGCCTCATGTCGCTGTCCTCGCTGCCCATATGGCGAGACGAGAAGCTGCTCTTCATGCGCGAGCGGGCCAGCGGCGTGTACGGAACACGTAAGTCCGTCGGTGGCAGTTTACGGGGTATTTGCACCGGCTGCAGCAGCACCGCATCACGCACACTCTTATCCTTGCCGCTGTCTTTTCGATAAGACGCACTCATGAAAATCAGCTACCATGTCTTGGTCAGGACACGGTCAGGCAATCAACGCCCCATGTGTAGCATCTGTCGGTGACCACTGACCAGCGAAGGTGCTAATTGGCACGCTAGCCCATACCCACACCCGCACATACTGCCCGCTGGACCATGCCCCTCCCCCAGCTGCCTACTTTACGGCGGTGGTGCTGTTCGACGTGGTGCCCATGCGCGTGCTGCCGCCCACCTTCTTCGCGCTCTTCTCCTACTGGATGGTGGGGCTGCACCCCTCCTGCGCCACGTGCATCCTGTGGTTCATAGGTGGGTGCGGATGAGGTTTGGTAGACGATGCTCGTGTGTAGGCCACCAGGACAGGGCTGGCCAGGGAGACGTTGTTGGCCCTGTTGCTTGTGCATAGCAAGCGTGAACCCCGTTCCGCATCACCACCGTTTCCGTGTCATGCCAGATGCACCTGGTTTCTGCTGCCAAGCACAACGGCTCCGTCCACCTTCGCCTTCACATGCCCCCATGCCCCCCGGGTTTCCTTGTAGCCACCTGCGTCGCCTCCGCTTGTATTGACACTGTCCTTATGTGTTACGCCGACGCTCTTTGTGTCGTTCCGCGCTGCCTTGGCCTGCAACCACACCGTACTGCCTGTTGCATATTACCCACGGCCTGTTGTTGCTGTCACGCCTCTTACACGCGCACACGTGCCTTCCCCCTGTCCAGGCATTCTGGTTGCGACCAACGTGGCCTCCGCCACCATGTGCATGGCCATCGGCGCCGCCGCGCCCTCCAACGCGCTGGCCAACCTGGTGGGCTCCCTCACGCTCATGCTGCTGCTGCTGTTCGGCGGCTTCCTGCTCAACAAGGAGGCGGTGCCGGGCTACTGCGCCTGGGTGCGGCGGGCCTCCTTCTTCAACTACGCGTACGAGGTGCGGCGTGCGCGCCGCACATGCACCCTTGTTGCGTGCACGGCCGTGCGTACGCTGCTGATGTTGCTGCAGTCTTGTCCCCGGGACGGTTGTTCGGGACAGCGGTGGCTGGTGAGCACCCAGAGCCCAGGGCAGCGCGGGGAAGGGAAGTGCGCGCCGCATGATACCGGTAGCATCACGGCACCTGCTTAATGCTTGTTTGGCACCTGTCACCCGCCGACCTAGCCTGTGGCGTGGTATTTGACGTAACCCATTCGCTGTCATATCTGCACACGCGCCCTCAAGCAGTGCTTGCTGCTTTGCGAGTGCGCATTTTCTGGACCTACCCGGCCGGTGCCAAGTAGCCGCCTGCAGATGCAATCATTGTGCATGCAGTAAGCTATCATCTGCTGCACTTTGTCAAGTTGGGTGCCACGTTTGACCCTTCCAACCCCAGGCGCTAGCTGTCAACGAGTTCCACCACTTCCCGCTGGACTTCACCTTCACCGCCCCCATCGACACCAGCGTGCTGCCGCCCCTGCGCATCAGCGGCGACGGCGTGCTCAAGGAGTTTGGCTTCGAGTGAGTGCCGTTCACTCAGCGAACATCCCCTGCCGCACACAAGCACGGGGCCTTGCACCCAAGGGCCCTGCGCCCCTGCCTGGTCTCGCTGCCTGCTTCTAGGTATGCGACAAATATTTGGCAGGGCTTACGTGCCTTGCTGGCACGGCCTGGTGACAACCAGAGCTGTAGCACACTCTCTCTCTCGGTCAGAGTTGTGTCTAGTCACAGCCAAAGGCAAAGTACCGTCGGCCCTGCAACGCCGGTCTGGTCATACTCTGCCGCCCTCCTCGCCGCCTGATCCACAACTCCTAATCCCCAAACCTTTCAACCCTATGCGCTATACCTCAGCGTGGACCTGTTCTACCTGGACGTGTTCATGCTGGGCGTGCTGGGCGCCGTGTGCTGCGGCCTCACCTACGTGCTCCTGCACCTGTCGGGTGGGTCAGAGAGGGGCGAGGGGGGTTCGCCGTGCTGGTGGCGGCTGTATCCATGTGAGGTCCCGGTGGTTGGTGATAGGCTGGGTTGTGCAAGTGGTATGCTAGGTTATGAAGACGTGCATCAAGGTCGCCCAGGGGGCAGGCTTGGCAAAGAGCCCGGCAACGTTCTGTTGTTTGGAGAGGTCGCTGGCCCCAGACACGCCTGCGGTTTAGCCGGGGCCTGCACCTCTCTCCCCCCTCCCCCCGCCCCCCAGGCCACACGCTGCTTGATGACTTTGAGGACTTCACAGGCCGCACCGTGGCGTGGGTGGCCCTGCGCGCCGCCGCCGGCTGGCAGCGCGCCAAAGGAGCCCTCCGCCGCGCCGCCGCCGCCTTCCGCCACCGCCGCCGGCGGGGCGGCGGCGGCGGTGCCTCCGGCCGCCCCGAGGCACAGGGCCTCCTGGGCGGGCGCGGGGCGCACGACTATGAGGCGGTGGCCGAGGGTGAGGACAACGGGGAACGAACGGGGGACTCGGAGGACGAGGAACGCGAGGTGGACGAGGCGAGGTCGGTCATGACACCGGACCCGGTGCAGGGGTCTGCCATTGTGGCGGGGGGGCTGGCCCTGCTGCGGAGCGGCAGCCTGGACGCCCTGACGCCGTCGGCGGCGCCGTCAGCCATTGGCGGCATACCAACGGCCGAGGAGGCGGCCGCCGCGGCGGCGGCGGCGGCTCCGCCGCCAAAGCCATCGTACAGCGGTGGCCTGCTGCCGTCGCTGTTCCGCCGGACGTCGGCCAAAGGGAACGACGCGGCTCTTGGGCCCGCCGCTGGCGCCCACCACGCCGTAACGCTGCCGTCGTCGGCTCAACACCTTCCCGTACCGCAGGCGATGGTGCTGTCCTGGGAAAACATTACTGTACGCGTACGGCTGCCCCGCGGGCGGATGCGGTATGTGCTGCAGTCTGTGAGCGGCATCAGCGGCCCGCAGCAGGTGCAGCCGGCGGCGGCGGCAACAGGGGCATCGTCACCGCCGCCGCCGCCAGGAGCCTCCGCGTCGGCGGCCCAGCAGCAGCAGCAGCAGCAGGACGGCAGCAACCGCAGCACCTCATCAGTGGCAAACAGCAGCACGGGCGCCAAGCAGCACACCGCTTTCGCTGGGTGGCCAGGCTTCAACGCGCCGTCAGCGGAGCAGCCAGCTGCAGGCGGCACAGGCACCGGCACCGCTGCTGACGGGGCCATTGAATGGGGCGACCCCGGCTCCGAGGCGCGCTCCGGAACTGTCCAGCCACTGTCCATGGCGCCCCCGAACCCCCGGCACGTGCCATACGGCGCCGCCGGTGACGGCGGCTCGGCACGCGGCGGCTTCCTGTCGCGCCTGGGCCTGGCGGGCTCGCCGTCGGGGGTGGTTAAAGGCCGTTGGGGCTTCGGTGGCGGCGCTGTGGCGGCTGACAGCGGCGCTGCACGGCAGGGCTCGGTGGACGGGCATCTGGCAGCGGCCGCGCGCGGCGTCAGCCGCTGCTGCCTGTTCGCCATCGTGGGGCCCAGCGGGGCAGGTGCGCTACAGTACCCGGTCACCGTGGCGGCGTGGGGTGTGTACCGTACTGGATTATGTCATGTGCGTGTAAGTACAAAGCAAAGGGGCGCTCGGGTATGGTTCATGCAGTTTTGCCGTGGTTCTGCCTTTTGTCCTACCTACGCGGCCGGTTCCCCTTGCCGCCCGCAGGCAAGACCACGCTGATGGACGTGCTGTCGGGGCGGCGGCACGGGCCCAGCAGCGTCAGCGGCGAGATCCGCATCAACGGCCACCTGGTCAACGCCGCGCAGCTGCGCAAGGTGCGCACATGCATGGTGTAGGGGCCGCTGCCACGTGTCGGTGCCGTACGGGTTCTGATTGATGCGACCCGTGCTGCATGCGGGAGAAGGCCGCATACGGCGCCGATGCTGACCTTGTAAAGTCCCATGCGCCTTGACCCCCTGCAGGTGTGTGGCTACGTTGCCCAGGAGATTGTGCTGCCCGGCGCCTCCACCGTCACAGAGTACCTCACCTTCCACGCGGCGCTGCGGCTGCCGGCGGCGCTGGCGGCGGCGGGGACCGGGCCCGGCAGCCCGGCGGCGGAGCGCGTGGCGGCGGTGGTGGGCGAGCTGGGGCTGGGGCGCGTGGCGCACAGCCTCATAGGGGACGAGTTCGTGCGCGGCCTGAGCGGTGGGTTGATGCGGGTGCGGTTCTAGTCCATGGGTTCAGTGTTGACCCTGGTTGGGGCACAGCTGCACAAGGACATGTCAAACACTGGAGCTGTGCGTCGTGGTAGCGCCAGTGCAGGGGATGAGAGATGTAACTTGCCGGAAGTAAGGCGGTGCCTAACGGAGCACGCGCACGTGTTGTTGCCGCGCTGGCTGGGCACGTCCTAGCCTTCAGTGTTTTTCCGCTGCTCGCTCTGACCCCTGTCTCTCGCCATCGGACCTCCCCAAACCCCTGTTGTGCCCCCAGGCGGCGAGAAGCGTCGCGTGTCCATCGCCGTGGAGCTGCTCACGCGGCCCGGCCTGCTGCTGCTGGACGAGCCCACCACCGGCCTGGACTCCACCAACGCCGCGCGCTGCGTGGAGGTGCTGTCGGGGCTGGCGGCCGTGGGCGTCAACACGCTGCTGTCCATCCACCAGCCCAGGCCAGACGTGCTGCGCGCAATGGACAGGCTGCTGCTGCTCAGCGGTGATGGGCAGGTGGTGTTCGCGGGGCCCACGCAGCGCATCCAGGCCCACTTCAGCGGCCTGGGCTACAGCCTGCCGCAGGACACGGCGGCGGCAGCAGGTGGGGAGGGGGCAAACTGGGACGGAATCGTTTTGACACGTTTGCATTTAGGTACGGTACGGGTTTGCAAATGGTACGGCAGGTCTTTGGGCCCAGACCGCGTGCTACTGCCGGCTGCCGGTATAGCACGACCGTATGACCTTGTTAGCACGCAGCCGCGCACGTGTTGCCAGCACGACGGCGTCGTGATACATGGTTATCAGTCGGGGTTGTCCTGGATCACGTACCGGTACGGCTTGACCGTAAACAGTTGCAGTGCGTCCGCAGGCATCAGTTCCACAGTCCATCAATCCAGTGGCAGATGACTGGGCTTCAGTGTCAATCTCCACGCAAGATTTATAAGCCTAGGAGGACACTGTCACGCGACACCGCAACCGCTGTTCTGGGCCTTGCAACCCGAGGCATCATGTTCACGGAAAGGGCATCACACCGCACCACTACGCACGCACCCTTACTGCTGCTGGTTCCCTTACGTGCCGCACAACTTGCTGTGCTGTCCCCAGACGCGGTGCTGGACCTGGTCATCCGCTCGCCGCCCTCCGAGGTGGCGGGGCTGGTGGAGGGCTGGCGGGCCAGCGGGGTGGCGGCTGAGGACGCGGCGTGGCTGGGCAGGGAGGTGCTGGGGGACGCGCTAATACACGAGGCCGCCGGCAAGGTGCGGCCATACCGGGGAATGTGTTTGTGGAAGGAAGGGAGAGAGAGTCGCAGCTGGGTGCATGTGCGGTGGGCAGGGGTATGCCAGAAGTGCCGGTGCTGTTTGGTGCCGCGGTACAGAAAGGTCAGGTGCGTGTGGGGCGTGCAGCACGCGGCGCAAGGCCGGCAAAGAGGTCACGTACCTTGCGTGTGTGGGATTCTCAAAGGTCGAACATTCGACACCCACGCACCACCTGCTGTCTGTCCGCCTGTTGTTTTGCCCTGCAGGCCCTGGCAGCGCAGAAGAAGTACGAGAGCTCCTTCGGCCACCAGGTGGGGCCCGATGGGGCGGTGGGGGCACCGATACTGCCCGTACCGGTATCCTTGCACCCGCTGCCGCTTTGGCCCGTCTAGGCAGTGAGCGGAGAGCCATAATGCTCAATCCTTCTTTGCCCCAGCCACTGCCCCGTGGCCCGTGCCCTATACCCTACCTCCTGTTTCCCCCTGGCCCGCCCGCGCTCGCGTCCGCAGGTGGCCGTGCTGAGCGCGCGGCGCGCCACGGGCCTGGTGCGCCACCCCATGCTGGTGCTGCTGCACTTCGTCGCCACGGGGCTCATGGCGCTGGCCGTGGGGGCCATCTACTGGCGCACGGGCACAGACACAGGGGGCATACAGGTGGGCGGGGGCAGCGCGCCGCGGGGAACAGCAGGGCGTGTTGGGTCTGTGTCTGGGTGGCAAACGGCTCATCCGCGGACTTGACTGGAAATGCCTTTCCAGGGTGGTGAAAGGGGACGTGAGTGGGGGTCTTGGGCATGGGGTAGTACGTGTGCAATCGCGCCCCATCTCACCCGCCGCAAAGGCTGCCGGCTTGCCTGCACGTGTTGTAGCCAACAGCATCATACTGCGCAACCCAGTGCAACCCACACTCGCAGTTGAACGGACCTGTAGATGCTGATCACGCAAGATGCGCTCCGTTTGCTGGCCTGTCCTTCCCACGCTGCTCTGCCCAACCCGGCCCGCACTCCGACCCCCGGCCCGCACTCCGACCCCCGGCCCGCAGGACCGCTTCGGCGCGCTGTTCTTCCAGCTGCTGTTCCTGTCGCTACTGTCGCTGTCCTCGCTGCCGGTGTGGAGGGACGAGGCGCTGCTGTTCATGCGCGAGCGGGCCAGCGGGGTGTACGGCACGGGTGGGTAGCCTGTCGCTTGCCAGTAGTAATGTAAGCACGCACACCAGGCAGGCCAGCATGCAAGTATGCCACACGGCTTAACCCGACAGGGCCCCTGTCCACACCCCCGCAATCTTAACGTGCTGCATGCTACGCTCTGCTGTCACGCGGTCGCTCAGGAACATGCGACGTACCTACAACCGCACGTACACTGCCAATCGCTAACGCACAATCTCCCTCCTCCTCCCCCGCCCTGTACTCCCTCTCCAGCCGCCTACTTCACGGCGGTGGTGCTGTGGGACTTCGTGCCGCTCCGCGTGCTGCCGCCCGCGCTCTTCTCCCTCATCTCCTACTGGATGATTGGCCTGCGCGCCACTCCCTCCGCCTGGGCCGCCAACTGGCTGGTGCTGGTGCTGGCCAACATCGCCGCCGCCGCACTCAACATGAGCATCGGCGCCGCCGCTGGCTCCGTGTCCCTGGCCAACAGTGTGGGCTCCCTGGGCGTGCTGGCCAGCACGCTGTTCGGGGGGCTGCTGCTCAGCCGCAGCCGCATGCCGCGCGCCGTGGCGTGGCTGGCGGACCTGTCGTACGTCAGGTGCGTGTACGGCGTTCCCGGGCGGTTTGGAAGTACGGCTGGCCGTTTGAGCATGTCGTGCGATGCGAGGGGACGGGTCCGCGACAGGAGCGTCCGTGGTGTTATGGCGGCCATGCACCGGCCGCGTACACCCGTGCCCTAGTAGCCTGGATTGAGCGGCATGCGATGACTCGTACGTGCGGCAGGAGGGGTGGTGCGGGTCGGTAGCGCTACTACGACAACACAACACAGCGCCCTCCCTGCTGACCAACAAGGAGCCAGGACAGACGCGGAGACACGCCCCCTGCCTCGCGTGACATGGCCCCTGCACGCAGGTACGCATTCGAGGCGCTGCTGATCGGCGAGTTCGGCGGCGCCACCGGCTTCCGCTTCACAGGGTACCACCAGCCGGGCACGCCGCCGGACCAGGTGCGGGACAGGGGTGCACGCAAGCAGGCACCACAGTACCACTGCACCAAGCAACACGCGTGGGACACTTTACCTTCCCCTATGCGGCTGTCGTGCCGCTGGCAGCTTGCATAGCCGTGACCTCCAGCTTATTGGTTGATGCCGCCTTTATCACGTGCCCATAACCTGCACCTTGCCACGCCTGACTGGCCCCGCCCGTCCTCCCGCCTTCGCGTTACACTCCAGGTGCCGTATGTGGACGTGACGGGCGACGAGGTGCTGAGCACGTTTGGCTTCGCCACGCACGCGTGGTGGTCTGACGTGTGGGGGCTGGTGCTGCTGATGCTCACCTTTCTGGCCACCACCTTCCTGCTGCTGAGGTACAAGGGCCGGCCGTGAGGGGCAGCGGGGGGTGAACGGTTGGCCAAGCGGAAGGGTGCAGTGATGGCGCGGAACAGAGGCAAGGTCATGGTGCTGGAGGAGTTTAAGGAGAGATAAGGCGGATAAGGAGGAGAGGACAGGTCATGGGCAGCGCTTGTGCGGAGGGCATCATACATGGCATCTGCGGATGTCTATGTGCGCCTTCCGTTTATGGGGACCCCGGTGGGGCTGCTGCTGGTGGGTCGTGGAAGGCAAGTGGCTGCACGGCCACCTGGGTGGCATACATCAGATGAAGGTGTGGTTGCCGGTCCTTCCGCATGGCGCTGGGCCTGCATCCTTGGCTAGGGTGCGACTCCGCGTGTTGGCGGCTCGCCTCGGCGAGGCGGTATCCTCACCCTGTACGGCGCTGAACGAAGGTTGTGACGGTTGACGTTGAACGGTTGATTCAGGCTGGTTGCGTTCGGGTGTTTAAGGATCTCCCCTCCTTGTATATGTGTCCAAGGTCCCAGCCTCTGGCAGCTGACACCTTGCAGCGGCATACTTACCTGGTCCCTGTGCTGGACCGTGCTTGTCGGACAGCAGTGCAGTCACGGTGGCGGCCGGCCGGTAACCAGGCAACCCCCCAAGCCCAGCTTGTCACGCCCCCTGCGTGCTACTGATTACCCCTCAGAGCTCCCACATTGACCATTGACTTGTTGTTGCGGAAGCTGGGGCCAGGCGTCATCGCTGAAGGTGCACATCGGGGATTAGATACAGTACAGTCTCGCTCCGAGGCGACAGGTTGAACCTTGGTTCATTGTCAGCCGTCTCCATTGGCGGTCCGTCGTGGGCTCTGCGGCGATCATCGTCCACTCTTTGGCTTCTTGTGCGTAAGTAACCATGCTAATTGTCAATTGTGCCAGCTCAGGTAGCGCCTTGCAACGCCTCGACCGCGGCCTGGCCGCAATGCCCATGCCCACCCAGGCCCACCTCACGCGTGGACGCGTCTATGTGAGGGCTGCAGGGCCCATACCGCTTGGCTTACGGCTTGGATACAAATGTGCAGCTGTCCTGCTGCCTGCCCCATACCGCCCTGCCGCTGCTGCAGCAGCACGTTACCCCACACTAGTGGATGATGTTCGGGCATCAGCTGGTAGATGGTTTCCCTTTCCCTGTCTCAGGACCCCT
>VFQN01008181.1_pt1 | contig 10742 bp, 14 predicted proteins | sample 3512371 | NCBI WGS metagenome assembly VFQN01 (sample SAMN10412370, study PRJNA504923) | tailings metagenome | isolation source: Replicate 2 from Balatoc abandoned mine | place: Philippines: Itogon, Benguet | collected 2017-08-28 | reverse complement strand
GCGGAGAATGAAAAAAGCGCCACTTTGAAAGTGGCGCTCATCCAGATTATTCCGCAGCGGCTTTGGCAGCGCCGGCGGTGGCACTGCCATGACGACCCTGGGCCTCGGCGATACGCGCCGACTTGCCGCGCAGACCGCGCAGATAATACAGCTTCGCCCGGCGCACCTTGCCGCGACGCACAACCTTGATGGAGTCGATCAGCGGAGCGTAGAGGGGAAATACGCGCTCGACGCCTTCGCCGTACGAAATCTTGCGAACGGTGAAATTCTGGTTCAGCCCGCCGCCGGAACGCGCGATGCACACGCCTTCATAGGCCTGCACGCGCGTGCGCTCGCCTTCCTTCACCTTGACGTTCACGATCACCGTGTCGCCCGGTTCGAAATCCGGAATCTCGCGGCCGGCCGAGAGTTTCGCCACCTGTTCCTGGTCAAGCTGCTCGATGATGTTCATGGCGATCTCTCCGTATCAGTCGGCGGCGCCGGGTCTCGATGCGCGAGAGGTCTCGCATCATCGACATGCGCGGCACGGCAAAATGGGGCGCAAAGGGGGACGTTTTCGTCCGGTTCCGGGCGCGGTTCTAGTCGAAAGACACACGCTTGTCACGCATCCGATGGCCCCTTTTTTCGAGGAAATTCCGGCGGAATATCGGCGGCTCGCCGGGCCCACAGGTCGGGCCGGCGTGCTTTGGTCAGCCGCTCGGCCTCTGACCGACGCCAGGCCGCCACCTTGGCGTGGTCGCCGGAGGTGAGAATCTCGGGGATGGCGCGGCCCTCGAAGACCTGCGGCCGGGTAAAATGGGGGTATTCGAGGAGGTTTGTCGCAAAGCTTTCTTCCTCCGCCGAAGCCGCCTTGCCCATCACGCCCGGAAGCAGCCGGATACAGGCATCCAACAGCACCAAGGCCGCGATTTCTCCCCCGGAGAGCACGTAATCGCCGATCGAAACTTCCTCGAGGTTGCGCGCGTCGATCAGCCGTTCGTCCACGCCCTCGAACCGTCCGCACAGGATGATTGCGCCGGGGCCTGCGGCTAGATCAATCACCCGTGACTGGGCCAATGGCCGTCCGCGCGGGCTCATCAGCAGCCTGGGCCGGCCATCGTCACCGACTGAGTCGATCGCGCGCGCCAGCACATCGGCCTTCATCACCATGCCCGGGCCGCCGCCGGCCGGGGTATCGTCGACCTGGCGGTGAACCCCGATGCCGAAATCGCGGATATCGACCGTTTCAAGCGACCATGCGCGGCCCGCCAGCGCCTTTCCGGCGAGGCTGAGGCCCAGCGGCCCCGGAAACATGTCCGGGAAGATGGTGAGGACGCTGGCGCGGAAGGTCATTGCCCGGAACCTTCGCTCTTCTTGGGAGCGGGATCCTGCACAACGATTTCCTCGGGGAGGACGACGACGATCCGGCCGCCGGCAACGTCGATCTCGGGCACCGTAGCCTTGTCGAAGGCGATCATCGTCGATTGTCCGCTGGCCGAAAGCTTCAGCTCAACAATGTCGCCCGCGCCGAAATTATGCAGCGCGACCACGTCGCCCAGCGTTTCGCCCTGCGGCGTGACCGCGGCGAGGCCGATCAAGTCGGCATAATAGAATTCGTCCTCGTCGGCTGCGGGCAGCCGGTCGCGCTCAACGTACAAATTTATGTTTCGGAGCAGGTCGGCCTGTTCGCGGCGCGTGACGCCGGCAAAGCGGACGGTGAAGCCGTCTTTCGACGGCTTCACGGACTCGATGTCGAACCGACGGCTGCGGTCTTCTGTTTCGAGCGGGCCGTATCGCGCAAAGGCGTCCGGCTCCTCGGTGAACGAGCGCACATGCACGCCGCCGCGCAGGCCATGCGCGGCGCCGATCTGCGCCACGCAGACACGTGTCTCGCGCCCGTCTGGACGCGGCATGCGCGATTAGCCCGCGGCCTTCGCGGCTTCGGCAGCCTTGCGCTCCTTGCGCGGAACGGCCTTTTCCGGATTGTTGCGCTTTTCGCGCTTCATCACGCCAGCGGCATCGAGGAAACGTGCGACGCGGTCAGACGGCTGTGCGCCCTTGGCGATCCAGGTCTTCGCCTTCTCGACGTCGAATTTCAGCCGATCCTTGTTGTCCTTCGGCATCAGCGGATTGAAATATCCGAGCCGCTCGATGAAGCGGCCGTCGCGCGGCGAGCGCGAGTCTGCGACGACGATGTGATAAACCGGGCGCTTCTTGGTGCCAGCACGGGCGAGGCGCAGGACGACGGACATTTTGAGTTTCCTTTCGTTCGAACTTTTGTGTTTGAGAGTGTCGGTTATTTCTTCTTGCCGATACCGTGATAGCCGCCGCCGAGACCCGGCAACTTACCGCCGCCAAGGCCCGGCAAGCCGCCGGGAAGCCCCGGCATGTTCTGCGGCATGCCGGACGGCAAGCCACCGCCGAGATTCGCGCCCTGCTGCTGCATCTTTTCGGCCATCTTCTGCATCTCTTCTGGTGACGGCATGCCGCCGCCGCCGAAACCAAGCGCGCCGGCGAGCTGCGCCATCGGACCGCGCTTGGCGCCGCCCATGGCTTTCATCATGTCGGCCATGCCGCGATGCATCTTCAGAAGCTTGTTGATCTGTTCGGGAGACGTGCCAGAGCCCGCGGCGATGCGCTTTTTGCGGCTGGCTTTCAGAATGTCCGGATTGCGACGCTCCTGCGGAGTCATCGAGTCGATGATCGCGCATTGCCGCTTCAGCAACGAATCGTCGAGGTTTGCCGCCGCGAGCTGGTTCTTCATCTTCGCGACGCCGGGCATCATGCCCATCAGGCCTCCGAGACCGCCGAGTTTCTGCATCTGGGTCAGCTGATCGCGCAGATCGGCAAGGTCGAACGCGCCCTTGCGCATTCGCTCTGCCGTGCGAGCCGCTTTTTCCGCGTCGATATTCGCCGCAGCTTTCTCGACCAGCGAAACGATGTCGCCCATGCCGAGGATGCGGCCGGCAATGCGCTGCGGATCGAACGACTCGAGCGCATCCATCTTTTCGCCGGTGCCGATCAGCTTGATCGGCTTGCCGGTCACGGCACGCATGGAAAGCGCTGCGCCGCCGCGGCCATCGCCATCGACGCGCGTCATCACGATGCCGGTCAGACCGACCCGCTCGTCGAAGGCCTTGGCGAGGTTGACGGCGTCCTGGCCGGTCAGTGCATCGGCCACCAGCAGGATTTCGTGCGGATCCGCCGCGCGCTTCACTTCGGCGGCTTCAGCCATCATTCCCTCGTCGAGGGTGATGCGGCCGGCGGTATCGAGGATGACGACGTCGTAGCCGCCGAGCTTCGCCGCTTCGAGCGCACGCTTGGCGATTTGCGGCGGGGTCTGCCCGGTCACGATCGGAAGCGTATCGACGCTGACTTGCTTGCCCAGTACGGCCAGCTGTTCCATCGCAGCCGGACGGCGCGTGTCGAGCGAGGCCATCAGTACCTTGCGCTTGGCGAGGTCGGTGATGCGCTTGGCGATCTTCGCGCTGGTTGTGGTTTTGCCGGAGCCCTGAAGGCCGACCATCATGATGGCGACCGGCGGTGCCGCATTCAGGTCGATGGGGTCCGCGTCCGAGCCGAGCGTATTGACCAGCTCGTCATGGACGATCTTGACCACCATCTGGCCCGGCGTGACCGATTTAATGACGATCTCGCCGACAGCCTTTTCACGGACCCGCTCGATGAAGGCGCGGGCAACATCCAGAGAGACGTCAGCTTCAAGCAGCGCGCGGCGGACCTCGCGCATTGCAGCATCGACATCCTCCGGCCGCAGCGCGCCGCGCCGCGTGAGGTTGTCGAGAATGCCACTCAGCCGATCCGACAGATTGTCGAACATCAGTCCATCCGTTCGTCATTCCGCGGGACGAACCCGCAACGACGTTGCGCAAAACACGTTGACGCCCGAGGGCGCACAGCGCTGTCGGGCGGGAACCTCCGGTCTCTCGGACCGGTCGGCGATCTGAACGTCACACTCTTTCGAGAGCGGGCGGAAACTAGGGGCGAGAGGCCCCCGAGTCAAGGAAACCGCGATAATTGGCCCGATTATTGCGGCTTCGGCGCCGGCTCGGCCGGCTCCGGCGCCTTTTCCGGGGCTTGAGGCTCTTCGTGAGCGGCCGCTTCCCGGACCGGGAAGATGACCTCGATCACCAGCTCAGCCTCGGGAGTCGTCCGCGGATCGGTCACGTAGCGCTCGATGAACAGGTCGGCGGGCTCGATATTCTTTTCGTCGAAGAAATTGGTGATCGCCTCGTACAGGTTCTCCATCCCGTCATAGGCACCGCGATGGACGAACTTGTAGGCCTTGCCGGATGGCGAGGTTCCAACCGCGATATCTCCCTTCGGGGGGTTATCGAACGGACCCATGACCGGAACCGCGGCGCGGTAATCGAAGCCCGTATCGTCGGCGCCCGTATAGATCATCATCGCGTCGCCATCGGGCTTCAGGCCGCGCCGGTCGATATATTCGTGGACGGTGCGCACCGCTTCGACCAGCGTTTCGTAGGCATTATCCCACGTGCCGGTACCCTGCAGGTATATAATGGTCTGTTCTGGCAGCACGATTTCCGCGCCAAACGCTTCGTCCGCGCCGCGCGCGGCTTTCAACCAATGAGGGGTGAACGCCAGGGCCAGACCGGCGGCAACCAGCGAACGGCGCGACAGCATTTGAAATCTCCGTGCAGGCCGCCACCTTAGAGGCCCGATGCCGACCTTTTCATGTCGAACGCCGCTGCCGATGCTTTATGCCCGGGCACGTCCTGGCCGGGGCGCCAGCTCGGCTGGCCAAGACAGGCCGCTTGGCCCATATAGACTGCGAACGGACCATTCCCGGCAATTTGCAATGAGCGCCCTCGCCAATCACGCCTTCGTAAAAATGAACGGCATCGGCAACGAGATTGTCGTGGTCGATATGCGCCCGGACAAAACGCCGGTCACTCCCGACGACGCGCGTGCGGTCGCGACTCCCGGCGGCGCTCCATACGACCAGCTCATGGTTCTGTATCCGCCGCGCGCCGGTGGAACCGAAAGCTTCGTGCGCATCTTCAACAATGATGGCTCCGAAGCCGGCGCTTGCGGCAATGGCATGCGCTGCGTCGCTTCGATCGTGTTCGGCCAGACCGGCAAGGATGCGCTGACCTTCGAGACGCGGGCCGGCTTGATCAATTGCTGGCGCGGACCGCAGCCTGGCACATTCACGGTCGACATGGGCACGCCGCGGTTCGGCTGGCGGGACATTCCCCTCGCGGAAGAGTTTCGCGACACCCGCGGCATCGAATTGCAGATTGGCCCGATCGATGCGCCCATCCTCCACACACCGTCGGTGGTCAGCATGGGCAATCCTCACGCGATCTTCTGGGTCGATGACCCCTACGCGTATGATCTCGAGAAATTCGGTCCGTTGCTTGAACACCATCCGGTCTTTCCCGATCGCGCCAACATCACGCTGGCTGCGATCAAGTCTCGTGATCACATCGTGATGCGGACCTGGGAGCGTGGTGCCGGTCTCACCAGGGCATGTGGATCGGCCGCCTGCGCGACTGCGGTTGCCGCAGCGCGCCTGAACCGGGCGGATCGCACCGTGCGGCTGTCACTGCCCGGCGGAGATCTCGTTATCGAGTGGCGAGAGCGAGACGATCATGTGCTGATGACCGGCGGCGTGGAGTTTGAATTCGAAGGCCGCTTCGATCCGGCGCTGTTTGCCGACAGGGCCACGGCATGAGTGTCGAGATCGTCACCTTCGGCTGCCGCCTTAACACGCATGAATCCGAGGTCATGCGCAACAAGGCGCATGAGGCCGGGCTGACCGATGCGGTGGTGGTCAATACCTGCGCGGTGACCGCGGAAGCGGTGCGGCAGGCGCGCCAGACCATCCGCCGTATCCGTCGCGAGAAACCGAATGTCCGAATCGTTGTGACGGGTTGCGCCGCGCAGACCGAGCCAGCCACTTTCGCCGCGATGCGCGAGGTCGATCGCGTGGTCGGCAACACCGAGAAATTCGATGCCGCGGCGTGGAACGAGACTCGTGCGGCGTTCGAGCGCTCGGCGTTCGGGATCGACTCGGAGGAAAAGGTCGTCGTCAACGACATCATGGCGGCGCGAGAAACGGCGCTCCACCTGATCGACGGTATCGAGGGGCGTTCGCGCGCGACGGTGCAGGTCCAGAACGGTTGCGACCACCGCTGCACCTTCTGCATCATTCCCTATGGCCGCGGCAATTCCCGGTCGGTGCCGATGGGCGAAATCGTCACGCAGGTCCGCAAGTTGGTCGAGAACGGCTATCGCGAGATCGTGCTGACGGGCGTCGACATCACGAGCTATGGCCAGAATCTGCCTGGCGCACCAAGACTCGGCGCTCTGGTGAAGCAGATCCTCAAGCACGTGCCGGAACTGGACCGATTGCGCCTTTCGTCTATCGATTCGGTTGAGGCCGATGCCGATCTGCTCGATGCGCTCGCCTTCGAAGCACGGCTGATGCCGCATCTGCATCTGTCGCTGCAGGCCGGTGACGACATGATCCTCAAGCGGATGAAGCGGCGGCATCTGCGTGACGACGCGATCCGGTTCTGTGACCAGGTGCGGCGGCTTCGTCCGGATGTGGTGTTCGGCGCCGACATCATTGCCGGCTTCCCGACCGAGACCGAAGAGATGTTCGAACGGTCGCTCGACATTGTCGAGGAATGCGACCTGACTCATCTGCACGTGTTTCCGTTTTCGCCGCGGCCGGGCACGCCGGCCGCCCGGATGCCGCAGGTCGCACGCCAGATCGTGAAAGAACGCGCCCGGCGTTTGCGTGAGAAAGGCGAGACGGCGCTGCGACGTCATCTCGATGGAGAAGTCGGTTCGGTTCGCAGTGTACTCGTCGAGTCCGACGCGATCGGGCGCACGGCGCACTTCACTGCGGTGCGTTTTCCGGAGCGCGCGTCGGCGGGACAGATCGTGGACGTCCGAATTTCCGGGCATAACGGTCGGCACCTGATAGCGGCGTGACCCCATGCGCGTTCATGTGGGCGAGACATTCTCCGAAACGCTGACGATGACGCCTGAAGAGGCCAAGTCGTTTTCGCGCGCGGCGCGCGATTTCAATCCATTGCATCATGACGAGGATGCGGCAGCGCGAAGCCGCTACGGCCGCCTGATCGTCAGCGGGACGCAGATGGCCGCACATCTGATGGCGTTGACGGCGACCCATTTCACCAAGCGTGGTGAAGCCGTCGGGCTCGATTTCTCGCTCCGGTTTCACAAGCCGATCTTTGCTGACGAGACCATCACGCTCAGCTGGGAAGTCACGGAGGTGCGGCCGACGGCGGCGGGAAGGGATGTCGTTGACCTCAAGGGCCGTGTCGTTAACGAACAGGGCGAGCTTGCGGTCGCCGCAACAGGCCGCATCATGGTGGCGGAGAAGCTGTGACGGCGTGATCGTCAGCCGTCCAGCCGCAGGCCGTCATCGCCTCGCGCATATGTGCAGGGACCGGCGCGATGGTGCGGACCGGGTCCTTGTTCTTGTAGAGCGGCACCACAATCTCGCGTGAGAGCAGTTGCAGTCCCGGCCCTTCAAAACGTGGCGCAGTTCCGTAGATGGCGTCGCCCAGGATCGGCCAGCCCATGGCTTGGCAATGCACGCGAAGCTGGTGTGTGCGGCCGGTGACGGGCTCGAGCGCGAGCCAGGTGAGAGGCGCTGCTCCGGCGGAGCGCCCCATGACCTTCCAGGTAGTCAGGCTCGGCAGGCCGTCCGGATCCACCTTCATCCACCAGCCGCGATCCTGATTGCGCTTGCCGAGCGGCAGGTCGATTGTGCCTTCGTCCTGCTGTGGACCGCCTTCGACCACCGCCCAATAGGTCTTGCCGATCTTGCCGTCCTTGAACAATGCGCCGAGGGTCGACAGCGCCTTGCGGTGACGGCCGAGCACGAGGCAGCCCGCGGTTTCCCGGTCGAGCCGGTGGGCGAGATCCGGCGGACGGGGCAGGCCGAAGCGCAGCGCGTCAAAATGGTCCTGCAGCGCGCCCGGAATACCTGCGGCCTTTGCTGCGGCACCCTGTGGCCCGCGATGCACGGGGAGGCCGGCCGGCTTGTCGAGCACGAGCATCATCCCGTCGCGGTACAAAAGGCGCGATACCATCTCTTCCGAAGTCATGCGTAAACCGCTATCACGACGCCGCCCATGAATGACAGCACCACAGACGACAAGCCGACCAGCTGGTGGAAACGCCTCAGCGGCGGCCTCAAAAAGAGTTCCAGCTCGATCGGGACCGCGATCAGCGATCTCGTCAGCAAAAAGCAGCTCGATGACGCGGCGCTCGACCAGATCGAGGAGGCGCTGATCCGCGCAGATCTCGGTGTCGCGATGGCGAACCGCATCAGCGACGTGGTGGGACAGGGCCGCTACCGCCAGAACCCGGATGCGAACGCCCTGAAGGCGATTATCGCCGACGAGGTCGAGAAGGCGCTGCTTCCGGTGGCCCATCCGCTGAAAATCGAGGGCGCAAAGCCGTTCGTGATTCTCGTTGCGGGTGTAAACGGGTCCGGCAAGACCACCACGATCGGCAAGCTAGCGTCGCGCTTCGTGCGCGAAGGCCGCAAGGTCATGTTGGCTGCAGGGGACACGTTCCGCGCGGCCGCGATCGAGCAGCTCAAGATCTGGGGCGACCGTGTCGGCGCGAGAGTGATAGCGCGCGCGCAGGGCTCGGATGCCGCAGGTATCGCATTCGATGCGGTCAGCGAAGCCAAGGCTGACGGTGTCGACGTGCTGCTCATCGACACCGCCGGGCGGCTGCAGAACCGTGTGGAGCTGATGACCGAACTCGAGAAGATCGTCCGGGTGATGAAGAAGGTCGATGAGTCAGCGCCACATGCCGTGCTGCTCGTGCTGGACGCTACCGTCGGGCAGAACGCCATCTCGCAGGTCGAGACGTTTGGCAAGGTCGCGGGCGTGACCGGACTCGTGATGACCAAGCTCGATGGGACGGCGCGCGGTGGCATCCTCGTAGCGCTTGCGGAAAAATTCCAGTTGCCGGTGCATTTCATCGGCGTCGGAGAGAGCGTCGACGATCTTCAGCCGTTCACCGCGCGGGATTTCGCGCGGGCGATGGCGGGCATAGAGAATTAGGCTTCTGTCATGACCGAGAAAGCCCAGCTCAATCCGTTGGTAAAACTCGCGCTCGATTTCGGGCCTCTGGTCCTGTTTTTTATCGTGAACGGACGCGCCGGAATCTTTTGGGCGACGGCTGCGTTCATGGGCACCTTCGTCATTTCGGTCATCGTCTCCTACACGCTGATCAGGCGCTTCCCGGTGATGACGCTGGTGACCGGCGCCGTGGTGCTGGTGTTCGGCGGGCTCACGCTGTGGCTGCACGACCCGACCTTCGTCAAGCTCAAGACCACGATCATCTACCTGCTGTTCGCCGGCGTGCTGCTCGCCGGCCTGATCCTCAAGCAGCCGTTTCTGGAGGTGGCATTCGATTCCGCGTTTCATCTCACGGAAGAGGGCTGGCGCATTCTGACTATCCGCTGGATTGCATTCTTCGTTGCGATGGCGATGGTCAACGAAATCGTCTGGCGAACACAAACGACGGACTTCTGGGTGGCGTTCAAAACCTTCGGGTTCATCCCGCTCACTATCGTTTATGCGCTGGCGCAATTGCCGGTGCTGCAGAAATACGCAGCTAAGCCGGACGAGGCAGTTAATCCGCCGAAATAGATCTTGCGTAGCCTTACCGACCCGCAACAGCCTTTTCGATCGCGGGCATCAGCACCGCTTTCAGGTTCTGCTCGGTAATCGGCCCGACCAGTTTATACGCGATGCGGCCATCGCGCCCGATCACGAACGTCTCCGGCACGCCATAAACGCCCCATTCGATCGCGGCGCGCCCGTTCGGATCGGCGCCGACCGCCGCGAACGGATTGCCATAGCGGCCGATGAAGCGGCGCGCATTCTCGGGCTGGTCCTTGTAGTTGATGCCGACCAGGCGGATGCGCTTGTCCTTTGCCAGTTCGTCGAGCTGCGGGACCTCGTCGTGACACGGTATGCACCACGAGGCCCATACATTCACCAGCGTGACATTGCCCTTGAAGTCGGCGCCGTTGAGGCCTGGGACGGACTTGCCGTCCGTTACCAGCCCGAGAACAGGCGGGAGATCGCCACGCGGCGCCTCGCGTCCGATCAGCGCCGAGGGAATGCGCGAGGGATCGCCCGCGCCAAGCCGATAAAGAAACAGCGCCGCCAGCGCGAGAAACAAAATCAGGGGCAGCGCGACGAGGATCTTGCGCCGCATCCCGCCGCCGGTGGATTCGGTAGCGATGGTCATGCGAGGGAATGCGCCTCGGATTTGTTCGTGCTTGGTTTGCGCGCCGCCGCGCGTTCATCGGAGCGCCGCGTGATGCCGCGCGCTTCGAATTCGGCCAGCGTGCGTTTCAGCGCACGGTTCTGGGCTGCAATCCAGCCGATCAGCGATGCGAGGATGATGGCGGTTGCGGCGTAGGACGCGATGATGAACGTGGCGTGTGACCCGAGATCCATGGAAGTCGTCCGTTAGTGTCCGGGGGCCGTTTCCGCCTGCAGCAACTGCATGGAGCGGACGCGGCGCTTGAGAATTTCATTGCGCATTGCGGCGAGGTGCAGCGTGAAGAACAGCAGTGTGAACGCGATCGCCATCACGAGCAGCGGAACCAGAATGCTGGAGTGGATCGCGGGTCCGCTCATCTTCACGACCGATGCGGGCTGGTGCAGCGTGTTCCACCAGTCGACCGAGAACTTGATGATCGGGAT
>VFQN01008180.1_pt1 | contig 10743 bp, 11 predicted proteins | sample 3512371 | NCBI WGS metagenome assembly VFQN01 (sample SAMN10412370, study PRJNA504923) | tailings metagenome | isolation source: Replicate 2 from Balatoc abandoned mine | place: Philippines: Itogon, Benguet | collected 2017-08-28 | reverse complement strand
AAAAATCAAGAAATTCTTATTTCTCATCCAGCATTTTTAGCAAATATTCGAACAACGCTCTTATTATTTATCCAAAATGCTCCTGAGCTTTCGACATTCTACGATTATAAAGTCTTCGCTGGTGGTGGAGGAGAGGATTATCAGACTATTACTAACTGTTTAGAATTGCTTTTGCATTTACAATCAGCAGAACTAAGCGCTCAAGGTATCTCTAGAAAAGTTGAATATTGGAGAAATACTGGAGAAACAGTTCAGATGCTGATTGACCTTCCACCGGAGAGGAATGTCCCACTTCTTGCTCGTTATTGTGCGAATGAAATACTTCAATTAAATGCCGCCCTATAAGAACCCTTCTTGATTTTTAGTTTACCTCTAGCCTCTGCTTGATCACACTTCTATGTACATAAAATAAATCAAAATAAAGCTATTGATGCAATGTAAAATAAGAATAATTACCGTTTCATAAGGAAGAAGAAGTCTATAAAGTATGAGGAAGTCAATCATCAAACAAGGAACACCAACAAAGCGCTCAAGTTTAGTGCTACCACCTATCTCACAAACATCTTCTTCATCTTCTCGCGGGAAGCTAACAACACCTAAATCCTCTGAGATCGAATGGTCTGATGAAGAAGAGGATGAAGAAAAACTATTAGCAAAATATCGTTTACCTGGAGTAAATCCTCGAATGACATCAAGTATGAATGAAAATGAAGAAGAAAAAAATAAATTGCTCATTACTCGACAAGAAATGATGGATGAACCATCCGTGACGTCACCTGATCGCCTCTTCGATCATCACAGATCTTTCTTCAGTGGGGAAATCAAAGTGAAAGAATATACAACAACAAAACAAAAACATGACGAATTAAATCTACAATTAGCTCTTCGAAATACAAGGATGGCCCTTCCAACGTCTTCTTCTTCTTCTTCTTACTCCGCCGCTAATACCTTAGACTACGTCACTACCGCCAGCAGTATACCCTCAAAATCATACCCAGCGATTAATCATGACTTTTATAATATCTTTGAAGAAGATCTTATCGAAGCAATCTGGCAAGAAGCATTAAAAATTCTAAATGAAGTCAATAGATCACTTGGTTTATTTATTGTTAATAAATCATTATATTTGTTATTACAATGGATTGATGAACAAATCATCGAACAATCTGCGACATTGATCTATAAAGAAATAAGAAGTGAATATGAATTAAATGATTTTATTCATTTTCCTATCTTTTTAACTTTTCTTCAAAAACATTATTATCATAAACCATCATCTGATCCATTAGATCATAATAGCAACAAGAAAATTGGTTTCCATGATGGAAGAACTCGTCATCATAAAGGAAAAGAGAATCAACACAATATGACGAAGAATTCAAAGCCAACAGATCGAACGAAGGAGACGATTACTCTCCCGATACACTGCTGCACTCATGCAGCCTGTCAGATCTGTACTTATCATCCTGATGTTCTCGACAACTTACCTCATGTCAGTAAGATATCTCTTATGAGTGGTATGAACAATCCTTCACTAACCCTCACTCAAGAGACATCCCTCGAAGCAATCATCAATCCTGAAGAAAGTGAAAACATTCAAAATCAAGAAGATGAAGAAGAAAATGATGAAAATAACACTGATTTTACCAAAGAAGAATTATATCGTATTGAAACCATCTATCGGAAATATCATAATAATCCTTTATATGGTAATAAAATCAAGAAAAAATTAATTTTTAATATTATGAATGAATGTTTAATACCATTAGATAAAAAGAAAATACCTGAACATTTTTGGAATTTATCAAGTGATTTATTAATTTATCATATTAATGATATTAAATCATTGATCCGTCAATTCCGGAAAGTGCCGGAAATTGACGAACGTGAAGTGTTGATTGATTCAATTTTACGCTACCCTTTACCAACCTGGTTAAAATTAGAATTTAAAATCTCTGAAATATTATTATATCAACATCAATTTGGTTTAATTGATATTGATCAAGGTGGTTCCATTGATGCGGAAGAATTACAATATTTATTTACATCGATTGGCAGTGCTGTGACGTTAGATGAGGTAAGACCATGTGCTCCTTCCATACACGCTTTACTCACGAACTGTACCTCCCTGTCTTATAGGCAAAAGCAATTGTAGCAGAATATGATTTAGATGGTGGTGGAACGATTGACTTTACCGAGTTTATGATATTAATCTATAAGATTCAACGTGGCACTATTAATCTAAAGAATAATGATTTAGGACAAATATTAATGGAAAGTAAAGCACAGTTAAAGATATTCGAAGAAATTGAACAAGTTCATTCTCATCCTCCTCTGTACTGTTCTATCGGTCACTATGGAGGCAGTCCTATTGTATGTGAGTGCCACATAATTGGTCCTGAAGGAACACCCTATGTTAATCAGCAGATCACAGTGGAGATCACTTTACATGATGGATACCCTTATTGTCCACCTGAATTAAAGATTCTTTCGAATCGAATCTTACATGTGAATATAATGAATCAATTGATGGGATTTAGTCGATTACTACACTTTCATCAGATATGGCAGAATAATTGGGATCTCAATCAACTCTTGAAGCATGTTGTTGAGGTTTTACAGAATCCGCGTATTGATCTTCTTCCTTCTTCTCTCCTCTCTGTATATGAAGATTGGCAGTGTGAGTATGAGAAGAGGGAAAGGAATATAGCGATAAAGGAGAAAGAAGAAGCAGAAATTGGAGAGCCATCAAAGTCAATAAAGATAGAAGATCTGTCACCTCCGAGGACTTTAGAGAAGATTAAGAGATTAAATCGCATTGAACTAATGCATTTACAAATCCTTTTCCTTTACTTAACCAATCGTCAGCTATTCAATCAAATGATTGAACAACAGCTTATAGCAACGCCACCTTCAAAACCCCCAGCAGATGATTAAATGGATTTGAATTTAACATGGCTTGAATGGATTGGTTGCAGCAAATCCAAACATCTTTTGTATGTTGCAGTCGTGGTTAGATATTTGAATTTGAAAAAAAAGAAAACGAGGAGAGAGATATGCCCACACCCAACACCCAACTCACAAAATAATCGAAACATCTCGACATGGATTCATACCCTGGCTTTTCAATACCAATATTAGTGACTATCACAATTGATGATGAAAAGGACCACAGATTTTATTGGAGTAATGGTGACACGGTCTCGTGGTCTGTCGCATATGTTCCACCAGGTATTCTTGCAGAGGAGGCTATTAGTATGGATTCTCTTTTTCGACAATTCTTGGATGAAATGCCTAATGACACACAAAAAACTTTAAGGTTTCAATTCCGCGTAGGTGGAATAGGAGAAGCATTTCCTCTACGTCGGGAAGACGTAATTGTTATTGCTTCCAAAAATGCCAATGGTAGAATGAACTATACTTAAAGTTGATATACTTGTTCTTCTCTAATGTATTCTTGTAAATATGTATGTCAACGTAGTTTGTAAGATCTTTTTTACATTAACAGGAGTTTTTTTTAAATTAAATTAATGAAGTTTTTCTCCTCTCAAACAATATTCTTCTTCGCTCTTTTCTTATTTTAAAACAATTATTTGATCTGCTATGATCTCATAAGATAATTGTCATGTAGATTATCTCTCTCTATATATATATATACTACGAATGCAACGATATCTTACATGAGAAGATATCTTACATCCCTCTAAAACTACTCTTACTGTATAACAACACCATCCAACCACACTCTCCTACCTCATTACTACCTACCTCACAACAGAACACCACTCACCTCCTCCACCTCCCTCTCTACTGCTCCTATCTTATCGTCTACAATAGTATATGTATAGTAAAGTAGATATGATCTGATATAAATATAATCTTATTAGACAGCGGAGTTATTGCTACCCCATAATCGACTATTCTCTAACTTCTGCTCAATCAATCTCTTTGAAATGCGATGATATCCATCAGCAGCCTAAATCGAAACCACATCATTCATGTTATGAAGAACTATCACAGATGGGATTACCTCTAAGAACTTGGCCATGACATCTTCAGTGCGATATAAGCGATTCTCTCTCAATCGAAGCACATCGATGAGAGCCTCTGCTGACCTAGCAGCGAAAGTTGAGCTCGCAGGTGACGTAGGTGTTGTCGGAACAGGAGATCCGACATTCTTCTGAGCAAAGGAAGAGGGCGTGACAAGAGCAGGTGCTTTCCCACTTCCTCCTCCCTTCCCCCCTTTACCAAAGGCATCTAACTCTTTCGTTAGATTCATAGTCTCTCGTAATGACGTCTGGAAGCTTCGAGGATCTCCCTCTACAAATAAAATAAGTGAGGGAGGAGAAGCATCAAAAGATCGATATCTCACTTACCAGGATCTTCGAGAGAATCAACGAGTTGTTGAATCGAATGAATCAGATCTTCTGCACAATTCTTTAATTGACGAACACGGAAATGATCAGGTGATGGTTGTGACGCTTCGTGACATAAACGGTTAAAACATCCATCACATACTCTCTCTGATGATTCTTCCTTGTTACTTCCTCCACTCACTGTAGTGCTAAACGACTTCCGATCACTTCCACCTCCAACCAACTTCCAACTATCCCTACCACCTCCTGTGTTGTTGTTGTTATTATTAGTGTTCACTGTAGGGTTGTTATTATTCGAGATCAGTATGGTTGAACCATTCTCTCCAGCAAGATGTAACCTCTTCGTTGAACATTTATCACAACATAAGACACCACAAGCACGACAATGATGACGTCGATTCGTTAAACTAAATGCATCAGAACAAAGTTGACAGATAGTTGAAGTATTATTCTTTGACCAGACTGCTTTATGTAACATTAAATCTTCACCTGATTGTTCTCTTACTTGAACGAATTCAATGAAGTTGGATGGTTCTCCCTTCTTCTCCCACACTTCTTTTGCCTCGTAGATGGCTGCTTTGAAAGAGGGACGAAGGAAATCAATCTCCTTCACATCGAATCTCGCTCCTTTCTTTGATAACTCCTATAACAATATCACAACGATCATAATAATAGCATGACGTCAGCTTTATTCCTCTTACCATTAAAGTGGGCAATGCTCTTACAGCCCAATCACCAACAGTACTAAGAGTGCCTTCCATTGCTCTCCACTTACCATCACCTCCTCCATTGCCACCTCCTTGCACCACAGAGGACTTTGGAGACATAGAGTCAGTGCTCTCACGCCACGCATCCTCCGAAGGGATCACTAGGTTATTAGCACCACTGTTATTAGTCACACTCTTCGACGAAGATGACGTCAAAACATCATTGACATTGACATCATTCCCATTATTAGGACCAAAGACAACAGGTGTCGATGGAGCGAGAGGACGATTGTTCGGCTGATTCTTTAGAGCGAGATCGAAGGCAGTACGACCTTGATTATCCTTCCAATTAGGATAAGCACCTTTATCTAAGAAGGATCGAACTGTTTCAACATCAGGATGAGGATGATTACAAGCCATTTGTAATGGCGTAAACTGTGTTTCACCATGACGTACATTCACATCAGCACCGGAATCAACTAACATTCGTACAGGTCTCGCAAGTTTCTTCTCAGCACATAAATGTAATGGTGTTGCACCAGCACTATCTACTTCATTTAAATTCATACCACGAGCGTTTAATAGTTGTAATACCCATGGTAAACCCTTTGTCGCATGACCATAGAGTACTGCCATAAATACTGCATCGTGTCCCTTTTGATTCGATGCACGAAGATCAGCACCGTTTTCAATTAATAAACGTGCAATAGTTTCATGTCCAAATGCTGCAGCTAATAATAATGGTGTATTCATACCTTTCTGAAAGACATCAGTGTCAGCACCGCGATCTAATAGAACTCGAACAATGATCTCATGACCACGCATTACCGCCCAGTGTAAGGCACTCATACCACTCTTATCTAAAGAATCAATAGAAGATGGTAATTGATAAGCATCATCAGCATTATTATTGGATATCTTCGATTTAAAGGTTTTCTCATTAATCGCTTTGAGGTATTTTCTCAATAATGCGATGTCCCCGAGATAAGCAGCAGAGAAGAAGTTTCCTTGAATAATCTCATGAAACCATCCTAATTGCTTGGATAACTCAGTTTGACGATGATAGGCAAGTAACGTATTTTCAATATCTTCAATCCTATTAGCAGAGAAACATGAAACATGACATAGAACTCGTCGATATACTCTTACCATTGACGCCAACTTAATTCGTTTTCACAAAGAACTATAACAGTATATCTTGGACGTGTTCTTGTTCGATTTACAATAAATTCAAAGGAGAATTTATCATCTTCTGACTCAGCGCAGAGTGTGTATCGAAGGCGAAGATCCTTCACCCATAACACCTGAGTCACATCATACATGTCTACTCCTTCCTTCTTCGTAGCTAATAAAATGACGTCTGTGAAGACAAAGAGATGCTTTCGTGAGGTTTTTCGTAAGATCCCATCTATATAGGAGATATTGGGAGAGCAAAGGAGGAACCAAAATATTCAATGACTGGAGGGCTTACCTGGCTCCTTCTTATTAACTGGTCCACTACTGACAAAAACACGCGGTTTGGCGTTGAGGTCCACGTCTGGAAGATCGTCATCGATCTCTGGTGTATTTTGGTGGTAGAGGTCAATGCTTATCGATTTTCGTCGTTGAGCAGGGCTTGGGAATCGCAAAGTCGCAGCTACTGTTTGAACAGTTTTACGATGCTTTCCCATAGGAAGAACTTCCTTCCCTTTGAATGCTAAATCACGAGAGGAGAAATAAGTATCATCTAGCATCAAAGTTTCATTTAATTCTCGAAGTTCAGCTTCTTCTTTGAAGCGCTTTTCCTCCTCTGCTTGTGCTATAGGATCCATGATTCGCTCCTTTTTCAAAATCTATCTCCAACTTAAGGCCAATTCTCGCACAATCCAACAGCTAACCAATGTATCTTCTGTTCTTTGATTTGACAACAACTTGATAAAAGCGCTTTTTCAACGTGTAAAGCGTAAAATAAAGCAAGGCATCCATAAAAAAATTCGCGATTTATTGAAATTGCGATGCTTGCCTCGATTGTAGCATATATAGGTGATTTAGATGTTGATCCTGCTTTAGGATACTCTTATGGTACTGCTATCCATGAAAGTATTCCTAGAATCTTTGATTTTGCGAGTTGGAATGTGTATAAAGGGAAGAAGGAAAATTTTCAGGAGGAATTTAATCGACTTATTCTCGATAAATGTGATCTGTATGCTCTTCAAGAAGCTTGGATGAATAATTCTCTGAATTATGGTGTTGGTCAAATGACTTCTCAGTTCCTAAAACATGGAATTCCCTCCGGAACATTTAATGGATGTTCCGCTGCGACCAACTGGACTAAAAACTATAGGACAGAGACTCTCGAGCCTATAGTAGCCACTCCGAAGGGTGCAACTTATACTTCATATAATTTAGCTACAAAAAATACGGGAAACACGTTGACTCTTGTGAATTTACATTGGTTGAATTGGACATCCGATGAAGATTGGCTGCGAGAACTTGAGATTGTATTTGAGTCTATTCCTGTGACAGGTGCCGTGATTGTGGCTGGGGATTTTAATACTCGAAATCGATGGAGAATAGAGCAGTTGATGCTTCTAATGGTCGAAAGGAAAGGGTTGAAATGTGATCACAGTGCTAATTATAACAAGAAGAAGGTGTTAGACTTTGTATTCTCGAGAAGTCTCCAAGTCCTTGAAAAGGGTACAATTTATACCACCGCTTCTGATCACCCTCTGTTATTCGTTAAATATGAAGTACAAGAAGAATAGCGACTGTTAGTTATGGTTATATAGGGCTGTTTGATTACAATCATAGGTAGTTCTTATCGAGGCGAAAAAGATTCCTATTCCGTAGGCTTACAAATCCCACACTCAGCAAAGAATCGTTGTGCACGAACACCGTTGAATTTAGTCTCGCTTAGATCACTTCCTTCGGCAGAGATCGACCACAACCAATACCTCACATCATCACAAACCTCTGGGATATGAATGGAACAAGGATGACTCAATTGTTTCATGGAAGTGAAAATAATATTTAAATCATCAACAAAGCGATCTTCTTGTATTAATGCATTGAATAAAAACTTAAGAATAAATTCATTACGAAAATAATAACTGAAAATTTCTAAATAATGGCTATATCTCTTACGTTTCTCATTCATGGATGGTAAATGATCTAAAAGAGCACTAGAAACGAATTGTTGAACACTGTGACAGTAGGTATCAGTGTTAAAGATTAAACGGCCATTGGCTGCGGTTAATCGAGAAGATGAAGGTGAATTAAATAATTGCTGTTTCTGATTTCCCTTTTGTTCATTTTTTCTTTTCAATTGATTTAAACATGTTTGATATGATTTCCCAATATTCTCTGGTGCGAATAACTCTCTTAAAATGTCATTATGAATGTTTCCATCATGTAAGAAATCACAAAATCCTTTCACTTCGTCATTAATCAAGGGTAATCGAGGCACGCAAATACCTGTAGATGCTTGCAAGAGACTAATTAAGGTATTTGCACCGTGAACATCAACATCACCAGCCTCTACGTGACAATTCTTTGATGAGAAGTAAAAGAGATTCGGCTCAATAAAAGTCGAATAAAAGGCTTTCTCTTTATATTCTTCAATCTTAGAAATACAATGCTGGAAAATCCTTTCTTTGGCGTCAGTGAGCTCAGATGATTTCGTCTCTTCTGAGGGAGCCTTACAGGCGGAACAATTCGAGAAGAACACAGATAATACAGGGAATCGTGTCTTCTCCTTCTTTCCATGATCTTTACTATCATCCATTGCAGTTGGCGAAGGTAAGATATTACTTACAGATTGCATCAGAGTGGAGAAGGCCATTCTCTTCCTTGCATCGCATTCTCTCTGAGCCCTTCCTAACAGACCTAAAAGAGACCGTAAGCGAATATCTGCCTCACGATCCAATAAAAATAAAGTAAGATGTAAATATTTTCTTTCCCAATTAAAATTCTGGTATAATCCCATAATATCAAGCTTCAGATAGCCGGCATAGTCAATCTCCGGCACTCGAATCATGCCATTGTCGGTCTGAAAGGTTCTTCTTAAGCAACCTGTTAGGAATGACTCAAAACTACTATCATGAATTCGATACTCTTCCTTTGTGAGTTTTGAGATGATTTGTTGAATGAGACTGCTGGCCATTATCTCCGGAAGAATACAGATATCACCTAATGATTCAATGTACTCTGGGAAGACATTCGTACCATCAGGGCGAGCAATCCAATTCGAAGGGAATAGTTCAGCCATCAACTCTCTCCTTAAATTTCGCAAGATAAGTTCAGATTCTCTGATGACTCTTAATTATTTGTTGAAGGTATTGAGCGCTGATTGAATTTTGAATAGGAACTATCATCTTCTCTCTCCTTATTTCTCTAATTCCCCAACTTCCCAAATATCGTATTTTTATTTTACCTCGTACCAGATGTTCTTTACACCAGTTGTGTTGTGTGTAGTGGGAGAGGCACACGATTGCGAAGTCGCAAACCGCAACGCAGCTCTACTACTTTCTCATCTTTTCTATGACTAAACATGCAAACCAACTTTGGCATGTAACGCCATTATATAGAGAATTGGACAATGACAATCAAGCTCTGCTGTCAGTCCACGTAAACAACCAATGACACGACTAACAAATAAAAAATCTTCTGGGATTTGAGCCATCGATCGCCCATTCTTTTCATAAACACCTTTCTCCATATCCTCTTGCTTTTGTCGCTTTCTGTACTCAGTGAATCTCTCGCTTTCCTTAACAGAATTTGCTTTTGTCTAAAAACAAACATCAGCTCATGGACAGCTGTTTTGCATTGACTTACCGTGGCGTCACGAAATAGATATTCAAAGAACTCTGCATCACGCTCAGGCGCACGATCTGATTGAGTATTCTTATAACCTAATTCTTGCAAAATTTTGGATGCACTTAATAGATCTTTCTCAAATAATGCGATGATCAAACGACAATACAACTTTCTCCTCTCTGTTTTAATACGAATTGTCATTCCAAAGTCAAGGAAACCAGGCACTACATGATATCCATCTAGCATCGGTCCATCACCATTCACACCATTATCAGCATTCGCACTACTAATAAACTGATACCGCAAACTGTCAACTTGAACGTTGTTGTCATCATAAGCGTTATTGTAGGTTTGGGCACGCTTTCGAGACTTCTTGGATGATCCATTGGGTCTTGGGCTGCTCGAGGTCGGTGATGTTATCGGCGACGTTACAACTGCGCTGCTGTTCTCAGATGTATACTTCCGACTCTTGGTGCTTAAATTCACTTCGCTATCATCGTAAGACATCTCGGCATAAGGATCATCGTAGATCGAACTGACATCATTACTGGGTAAACGCCTCGCGAGGCAAAAGAGAAGATTACCAGGATGTGGATCAGCTGACAATTAAAAAATTAAAAATAATCATAAAAATCGCTTAAAGAACTTACCATTAAGGGTCCCGCTAACTAAAAGCTGATAAGAGAGAGCATGAGCGATTCTAATTAATAAAGCTTCTCTATTGATTTCATAAATCGATAAAGCAAGTCGATCAGTGATCTTATAGCCATGCAAACAAGTCATGACTAAAAGCTTCTTCGTCACGAGTCCATTGATAGGATAAGGTGTTATCACGCCAAGTTGAGAGTCTTTCATATCCTTATGAA
>VFQN01008179.1_pt1 | contig 10743 bp, 9 predicted proteins | sample 3512371 | NCBI WGS metagenome assembly VFQN01 (sample SAMN10412370, study PRJNA504923) | tailings metagenome | isolation source: Replicate 2 from Balatoc abandoned mine | place: Philippines: Itogon, Benguet | collected 2017-08-28 | reverse complement strand
CCATTGAAGATATTAAAATTAAAAGTCCTGTACTAAATAATTGGAATGAGGAAAATGAACTTGAGCAAAGTGTAAAAGTTATGCTGATTGTAATGGTGATTCATCGAACAACATATAGTTCCAATATTCCATTACTCGTCAATTTATTTGCTGAGCTCTCTCTCCAAAGTTTCTTATTGATGATCAATTTATTTGATAAGGTAAAGAGTTCATCTGATATTATGGTTCTATGATGACATTTGCTTCAGTGGAAAGTTCAGATAATCTCTGGTTTAGTATGGATAAGAAAGGCCTTTGTTACATATATGATTGATGATAGTCAAAATCAATTTGACAAGGTGATACTTCAAAGCTTACAAGAGATCTCATGGTTGTTATATCATCTCACAAAAAGAGTTTTTCTTCCATCTATCTCCGGTGACAGCTCTCTGACATTGCGCCGTATTGAGCTGGAATTTATGGTCTTAATCGGACTTATCAATGCTTCAGAATCAGTAGAACTACCCCTTGAAGTGTTATTCGACTATTTCGACCTCGATATTAGTGTATCGAAGCCACTGATCAGGTAAGCTATCATATTCTCTTATCGTCAACTCATCTCATTTATCCTACTATTCAGGCATATTCATATTTTAAAGTATGATATAATCAAATCAAATTCTTTTATTCGAAAGTTTGAAGATTATCTGCGATTATTGATGGAAGATGTGTTCATAGAATCAGATAATGACGATGGCAAGCAGCTCATACTCCTTGCTCTCACCGAACACTACTTACAATCAACTATCACTAAACCCCACTCCTCCTTGAAAGACGACCATTCCTTGATTGAGACAATTTGCAAGTATTTTGTGGCTTGTTTGTGTGTTGGTTCTCTTTCTGTTGCAGCGAGATGTTTGCAAATCCTCTCTTCCTCTGAGCTGAAGACACATCTACTCAAAGAGTGTGAAAACTTCAAAGAAATGATGGTAGATAGCTTTAATCTATTATACCAACAATTTTCTTGGGTTTTCAGCGACTCAAACCAAATCAAATCAATGGAATCACCACAAGATCTGACGTGGAAAGAAGATTTTATTGTTTTCGCTCCTAAGATTCAAGAAGGACAAAAAATATGGAAATTACCTGAAATAGCGACTCATCTAGTATTAAATGTGAAAGAGTCAGAGGAATTTATGGATATTTGTAGGTTTATCTTTTACTTTATTCTCTCAATGCCTTCAGATGATGTTGGTGGGTTTCTCTTATCAGTTCAATTCACAGGAGAAGATCAAGGAAATGATGAAATGACTGATAGTCAACAACATGCTTCAGAGGTCATTGATATTGAAAATATTGACTTTTTGAAAGTTTCCTTGTTCCCTCCATCAATGAACTTGATTCTTCAACCTTATCTACTCGAACAATCAGAAAACCTTCAAAGCATTATAAATATGCAACAAACACAGGTGATGAAGTAAGTGATACTCTTCATTCTGCTCATTGTAATCTGAAGCCTTACGAATGTTTTGGTATAGAATAATCATTGAAAGAACATTCCTTGCAAGTTTCTTCCTCCAAAGACTGCTGACGTTCAAAGGAATATTATCATCTTCATCATCTCTCACAGAACTTATTGAACGAAGGAATTTATTTGAATTATTTTCTTATCAAATCTCTACCATCAGGTAAATTTAAAGATAATTGCAATAATTGTTATTTTTTGTAATTGTTTGTTTGCGTCATATAGGAATCTTTTATTATATGTCACTCTTCATTTAGAGAAGTTTCAAGAAGTTCTACTACTACAAGATATTATAAATCACATCTCTTCATTAATCGATCAAATGATGGAAATTGTTTATTCAGATTGTATTAATTCTTTGTTACAGATAAGAGAATGGCTTCCTCCATCAAACGAAGGATTTCAAATCATTCAAGAAGCGATTAAAGTTGATTCTTGGTTATTATCTTCAATCCCCTCTTACTCTTCCATCCTCCATCTATTATTCACAATGAATGAAAAAAAATCTAAAATCACATTAGAGAAAGATTCATATCATATGATTCAAAGTTTATGGAAGAATTTACCAGCTTTATTAACCTTCCTTCAAATCATACGAAAACTCCCCACTATACTGTATGATTTCATAGAAAGCTCAAGTAATAGCCGATCATCCTCATCATCATCATCGAATCAAATCATTGAGAATTCTCTTAACAAAGCAGAAGATTTTAATGTTATAACTATTCTTACATTGTTTGCTTTACAATGTTATTTCATTAATAGCACAGATGCTGAGTCAGAGAACATTCCTTTACCTCCTTACGATACGACCTCTCTGATTAACTATGATGTCATCTCTGATCTGATCTATTCTCGCTTCCAACAAACAATTTATCATGACGAACTGAAAGCGACACTCGCAGAGTTACATCGAATCATCGAAACATCTCATCGCACTGCATCCACAAAGCAGAAGAAAGATACATTACTCTTCTGCTTGACTTACACTGTGTTGGAGAAGCTAATTGACCTGCAGCAGGATGGTACAGTGAGATTCTTTGGTTTACAGTTTCTTGAGGCTTATTACAATCATTTTAGATGCTCACTATCATCTCAAAACGATGGGAGAGAGGAATTCACTCGATTATACTCTGATCGTCTCGTTAGCTCTCATTGGCGCTGTTTTCGCATCGACTGCAGTGAGACAACCAAGCTACCACTCGAACACATTCATAAGAAGATGACTGATTCACTGCTCGTTCCTAAGAGCTTTGATTCCTTTGCTCTTCAATTATCATCACAGTTCCTCTTATCCAATAATTATCATTATGAGAGGATCATCTCTCTTTGCTTTCCCTCTGAGATCGCTGATGATCGTGTCAAAAATATTCGTAAATTATTCGATAAATATTTCCTCCTAGAGGAAAATCCTCTCTTAAAGCAGTCATTAAAGAGTAAATCAATCATAACGAACTATGAACGATATTATAGTTGTTTCTTTCGATTGATTCATTGGAATCATTGGTTCACAAGATCATTGAGTTCTAGTAATGGGACTACTTTAGATGGATTATCTCTTCTTTGTCAAGAGATCTTTCGAATCTTTAATCAAACAACAACGATGAAAGAAACACCAAAGAAGAATAAGAGAGTAAAACAAGAGAAAAGGTCTATGATTAAATCACCCAACACCCCTCAGAGATCTCTATCCTTACAAGATCTAATCCTTCGAAACAATGCAGAAGATGCTTTCTTAAGCTTTAGAACTGATGATGATGACGAAGACCTAGAAGATGATGAAAATGATAGTAATGACGATGAGACGATGTTTGCAAAGAAGCATAAACGATTATTAAAACAGATTGAACTGACGTCAAAGGTCTTTCCCTCTCTCAATGAAGATAGTCTGTCAGAGTATTTCGAGTTCTTATTCCCTTATCTTCCAGTGACTCTCTTCTATACACTACAGTGTCTTCTTCCTTCTCCTCCTTCTACTAAGACTACCAGTGACGTCAGTGCTCTGATAACCTCATTTACTGATGATAAAGATAGCAATAGAACGAGTATGATCAAGCAGTTCCTAACAATCTCTTTGAAAGAAGGCAGCAGTACCGGTAGTGAGTGTTGTGATATGATTCTTTCTACTGTCATTCGATGGCATGTTCTCTTCATCTGGATGTTGAAATGTCTCATCACTCTGATTTGCAATTATTTTGAAGAAATCTCAAAGAAAGAAGAAGTAGATGATGTCATACATCATAGCGATAAGAAGAGAAAGAGTTCGAAGATCATTGATGATGTTAATAAAGGAGTCAGTTATGATCATCGTATGAAGATCGTGACAGGATCCATCACTCTACTGACGTCAATGATGAAGGCAGTGTTGCAATGTTGGCAGTATTACTCCGATGCAATGCTGGTAGATACCAACGAAGAGTCAAGTAGAGCAGACGCTCTTGTGATCAGCCATGTCGTCATGGCTTCTTCTATGATGATGAAACAACTCTGCACTGTCTATCTTCACACGTCAGAGAAGAAAGGAGGAAATAGCTCATCAAAGAATAACGAAGGAAGTTCAATGCAACCAGTACAACAGATTGAGAAAAAGGTAAGCAAGTATCAAGATCATTTAAAGAAACGATGTGAGGAGAGAGCAATAGCATTGAACATGTCTTTCATTTATTCCTTTGAAAGATATTTCGATGAGAATGATATGTCAGACTATCTGACCAACACTTCAAATGACAGTGAAAGAGATTCCTCTGATAGGCTGATGATAGAATCAATGACGAATGAATGAATGAAAGTTGTAACGATAGTTGATGACTGTGGTATTAGACTTTTGTCATCATAGATAGTTGATAGATTATTGTGAGAGTATTGATTGATAGAAAGAATAGGATTTATTAATATATTTATTCTTTTTTTTTTTTTTTAGGAAGCAACGAAGCCAAGTAACCAAAGAAAAACATAAAATAAAAAGATTCAACCATTGACACCACCACAGTCATCTTTAGAGCCTTCGTTGTCTACCATATGTATACATATATTTTTAAAATATGCATATATGTATGCTTTACATCGATCCACACATCTTATAGGAATCTAATTGATAGTCAGGGATCACTTCCACATGATCGAAACTCAAGCCTAAGCTTAAAAAGACCGCTGCACTAGGAATAGGATGGAGGCATTCATCTTTATAGTAGTAGACCTGCTTACTATGAGCTGGGCGGACAGCGTCACCGTCCTTGAACTGTTTGAGGTTTTTCAACTTCTTTACCCAGTCAGAGTAATAGGCTGGTGCTTCACCGTACCATAAGACAGAACGCTTGATGACTTCTGAGTCTAAATCTCTCTGACATTCTGCTTTCGCTGTCATCTTGTGATAGCTGAAGGCATTACTGAAGGCAGCGGCATCTTTGATTGTCGAAGCCTCCTCACAGGTTCCGCCATACTTCCCATCGTTATTAGGACAGAAGGTATGAGCGATTGGAGGAACTTTGTTGCCGGTGAGATAAGTGGTATCGACGGTGGAGGGCATGCAGTCGGCGGGTTTGATGGAGGGATGGCTCGTAATCCATGCGTCAGCGAAGGAGTGTTCATGAGAGCCAATACAATCAGACAACTTACCAGTCTCAGTAATGAAGGTTTGATTCGTTTTAATGACTAAAGGATCAATGAGTTTATTAATATAACGACATTTTGCCCACCAGAAGTTACCAGTATAATGCACGAAAGGAATAGGCGATAATCTCCAACCACAAGTATCAAACTTATCCTCTTTATTTGTTAAAGCATCTAAACAATTAGGAGATAATACATAACAGTCTAATAATGATCTAAATTCAGCATTTCCTTCATGTTTATCATGGAAGTAAAGAACTTTTGTCTTTGGATGAGTATGACAAAAGCGATGAAGAAGTCCTAATGTTTCATATTCTTCACCATCAATACCAAAATAATGTAAAAAATGAAATTTATCATTTTGTATTCTAAAAAATTTTCCTTTATCACCAGATGTTGTAAATAAGATTTTCTCTAATTTATCAAATAAACCGGAATTATCTAATGTATCCAATTGTTGTTCAACCATAGAATGGTAATTGGTTCCTTCATTTGCTTGAATATGATAAAAAGCTACAACATCATATTTATGATTGTCAAAATTTGTTGTCCAAATTGGATCAGATGCATTGAAAGTAGCTGAAACAACTAAGAAAAACACCTGAAAGGCCAGTAAAAAAGGGAAAATCGATTGATTCTTGCGAGTCATGATAGTAATAGTTCTTCCTTAAGACACTCTAATCGCTCCAATTCCTAATGCGTTGTGGAGGAAATGAAGGTGGAAGTTGCCTTTACAACGCCTTCAAAGTTTGAACTGTTGATTCAAAAAGCGCGAAACGGTATTCTCGGAATTTCGAATGTTCGGGTTTTCGGAAAAGTCGTTGCTTTTCGCTTTTTGGGCTTTTTAGGTTTTCGTAATTTCGTAGGCTTTCGTCGAATCGTTTATAACGGTATGAATTGTTATTTGAAAGGAAAGTTATGCGCAAAAATGCGAAGTTTTGACCTTTTATTCCAACTGTTCATCATCATCATCTTTTCCTTCCTCACTTTCACTTGGATTCAAGTTGAAGGGAATTCTGTTATAGAAGATAAAAACTCTGCTTCGAGTTATAAAACAGTTCGACAAATTTGGGAAAGTCATAAACATCGTTTTGTTCTTGACAAATGGATGCAATATGCTGATGCATATGAGAAACACTTACCAAAACCTATTTTCCATCCTGAAAATGCTAAGAAGGATCGAATAGAGATTCGTCTCTTAGAGATCGGAGTACAATCAGGCGGTTCTTTAATAGACTGGAAGAGATATTATGGTGATAATTCAACGATTGTAGGGATATTGATATTGACACTAGATGTAGTAGATCTCACATGCCTGATGAGAATATCTTTGTTGAGATTGGATCACAACTTGATCAAGACTTCTTATTGTTGTAAATATGGACCCTTTAACATCATCATAGATGATGGGGGACATTCAGCGAAGATGATTATGACATCGATTCGTATAATGTTTCCAAATGAAACTTGTATCTCACCTGTAGAAAGAGATTCCGTTTATGCGATAGAAGATCTCCATACGTCCGTTATGAGACGATACTTTCAAAATCATAAAGAATTTAGTCATGATCTCTTCGGCGAATCATTCCGTGCCATGCATTCAAGATATAGTGAAACAACTGAAGAATCACATGATAGTTTAATCTTCCAACAGTATATTACCTCAGTTCATTTATATGATTCCATTGCATTCTTTGGTAAAGGAATACAAACAGGATTAGATAGAAAGATAGTAGGTAAAGATGCTTTTAAAAATAATGAATTTAAATTAAATCCAAAAGGTGCTTATGTTTATCGAAAGAAAAATTAATTACTCACTATTGATGATGTTATTATTGTTTTTCTTGTTTTGAATTGATTCTATTATGGTTCTTTGTTTGTTATAATTTCTTTTCAGAGTACTCTTTGAAGCAAGTTATTATGAATAGTACAATCTATTGTAACATGATTTCTCTAATTCCATTTCAACAACAAAGTCTTTCTTTGTATCACAGAGTCAATCTTCTAATCTTCCATATGCCATTTAATGTTTAAGGATTTAAATTAACAAAATTTCAATTTAAAATTCTCGTAAAATGGTTCATTTCATAAACAAATGAGAGACATTCATTTGAACTTCTTATTTTAGAACCAAAGAAAGAAAATTTATTTTCCTTTTGTACAAAGCAAGAACAAAAGAACTTAATTTGTTTGGTGGTCATATTATGTGAGGCTATCAAGTTAAACTTAGGAAATAGTGAGAGGCATCATAGGTTGAAAAGAGTTGGATTCGTTATTTCATGTTTAAACAAACAAAAGCATACAAACAGAAGAAAATAAAGGAACTTTCTTGATTTTGTAGATTGCGAAAGAAAATAAAGATCTTAAGTTAATTAACACGATTCTCACTCGCTGACTCAACTGAGAACATGAAAATCCGCTCATTACTGTCTGAAGAATGGATTTTTAGAGTGAAAATAATAGATAAACTCCCAACGAATTATATATAAAATTTTGTAAATCCGTATATATTTTCATATGAAAAGGGAGTCATGCAGTTATTATCAAAAAGTAGAAAATATGAAAAATATACAAAGCTGTCAAAAGGAAAAAGAAGGAGAAGAAATCTCCTTGTGGTCAACGCTTTAGTTGATTTGATACTTTCAGTCTCGGAACATCTCCTAATACTTCCATATTCTTTATTCCTGGACAACGAATGATCGTTACAACTGGGACATTCTTCAAACTACTCACATCTTCAATGCTATAACACATATTCAACTCCACATAACGATTCTTCCTTCCCAAGCATGTAATGTTGTTCGTCTCCAAACACATCAATGTAACCCGTGGAATATCTCCTAAAGCTTCATACTTGTCAATCTCCCATTTAAAACTTTCTAAAGTCAGAGACTGCAAGTTTTGAAACGATAGAACGTACTCATTAGCGATTAATTGATCTTTTGTGGAAAATCGAAGAGCTACAGACAAATTAGGAACATGTAAGAAAGATCGAAAATCAGGTCTAATATTTCTAGCAAATCCGCCAAAATCAGTGAATACATCAACCAATTGGTTTTGCATCTTTTCACTACTATACAGATTATGAACTTGATGTATTCTTAATCTCGGTACATCTCGTAATGAAGCAATATCAATATCACGAAGGTAACAGTAATAGAAGGTAACTTCTTTCACATTCGCTAATGGACTAACATCTTTCAAATCGTTGAATCCACTTAACTTAACACTTTTAGCATTTCTTAACATTGAAATATCAGTTAAATTAGCGAATAAAGACACGTAAGGGATGTTGTAAAGACATTCATATCCTGTCACATTCTCTCCTGCAAGATGTAGATAAATTCGATGATGACCACCAAGACCTGATATATCCTTCACTCGAGGTAAGACATGAACAGTTAAATCATAAATACCATACAAACATGAGACATCTGTAATATTAGGACAATTGCTAAGCTCTAATTTCCTTATCATACGAAAGTTCTCTAGACTAGAAAGCTTCTGACAATCATAAATTCTTAAATAACTTTGTTTATTGCAATTAAACATAGAAAAATCAGAAGCTTCTCTTACAGCGTAGAATCCTACCTTAGGAATGTTACTAAGAGGAGTAAGATCCTCTAAGCGGGAGGAAATAAGAATATGTAATTGCTCTAAATGAGTTAAATTACTAACATCTGTTAGTTGTTCGCATTTAAATAGGTATAACTCTTTCACTCTAGGTATTGAAGGAATCGTGACATCTGATAATCCAATACAATCAACTAACTCAGCATGGTTCAAATCATTCTGAGAATTCCATACAATATTTCCTTTCTCTTCCTCTTCTGCTGATCGAATTTGATGAATTGGTAAATCAGCTGGAATCAACGGCATAACTACTTTGGATAAATGCCATCGACGTTCCGATGGAGGCTTATCATCATCTTCATTTCGAAATATCACACTGATTTGCTTCCATCCATTCAACACTTTCCCTAATAACAATTCTCGAAAGATCAAATCTTTAACATACTGTAAAGATGAGTAGAATTAAGTTTAAAATAGATGGATTGTTTCTTCCATCGACTGAAATGTTGTTTAGAAGTATTTAAGAAGTAATGATAGTTATCGTTTGTTGAGAAGGTTTGTATTAGTTGAAGTATTTCATCTGGAAGATTATAAATTAACAACATCTTTTCAGTTCGAATGTTTTAACAGGTAAGATATCTTGGAAGATCTGTTGAGCGAGTTCTCCTTTCAGCAAGCCTCCAATTCCTCCAACGTCCCATACATCAGTTCTTTGAACTGCCAGCATTCGCTCAATGACTTCTTTTGGCTTCATCCCAGCTGCTATCATCGCTCCGACCATTGCTCCAGCAGAACTTCCAGTGACGTGACTGGGTCTCAAGCAATCTGCTTCTTCCAAAGCCTCCAATACGCCAATTTCTGAGTAAAAGCGAAAGAAACCCGGAGTGATGCAAAGAGCATAGCTCTCTTGACCTAACAAATGAGTTTCTTTGCTTTGAAGGATCTTGTTCTCCATCACTAGTAACGTATATTTCAGAAAAGATAGTTTGCATTTCAAGCAGGGTTTCTCAAAATTGAATTTTTTAAGTATTGGTTCACCGACAAATTAATTATCGGTGAATTAATTCACCGATAATTAATTTCGGCCCCGATTAATTCAATAATTACGGCCCCGACAGAGAAGAAAATTCACAACAACAAGAGGACAAATGTTCTACTCAGCTAATGGAAAGATTTTTAAAGTATCTAGACTCCATAATCCCCTATTTAATTTCAGCACTAACAGCATTTCCAAATGATCAGGAGTTAAGCGTCGACGATCCACGGAGAAGATTTGTTTGCACACTGAAAAGAAACGCTCAGCTATGTTCGAGGTTGGGTTAATAAAGCTTAAATCTTCGTATTTAGGGTTGCTTTGCTCTTCTTCGTAATGTGAATAAGCTTGCTCTACGTAAGTAATCCTTTGCCTTTTCAATGTTGGCACTGACGATCTTGGTTTTTCGAAACAGTCTCGTTCTTCCTCTGACAGTCTTTCTTGACATAAGACTTTAGAGATTGCCAGCTGAAAGGTTGACCATTTCGATGGATCAAGGTAGCCACTTACTTCAGGAAAGTCTTCTGCTCATCTTTTACTTAAAATATAGGCTTGCTTCAAATTAAAATCCATGGCTTGAAACTCTAAGGTCACATCATGGAAGACTTGAAGAATTTCGAATAATTCTTTAACATTTTTTCTTTCCTCCTCTGTTAACAGTAAATCTGTAATTTCCAATTTTTCTGAATCTTGAATGAGCTTGTCTTCCAACCGCAAGTATCGCTTAATCATTTCGTACTTCGAGGACCATCTTGCATATGGCAAGCAGACAGTTAGATTCGGTACAAATAGCAAAGATTGCGACAATATGCATCAAATTTTCTGTCCACCCATCCAAGGCGATTCCAAAGCTTTCCCGTAGTTTTAAAGTAATCGCGTCAACGACATGCTCACAGAGAAGAATAATAAACTTCAACAGTGTATTGGAACAAATGAAATCCTTTTGATCATTTAAGTTGTGTTGTTCCACTAACTTTCGATAGCATGCTTGATTGACAATATCGATCGGATTGTGGGAGTCGAC
>VFQN01008178.1_pt1 | contig 10743 bp, 15 predicted proteins | sample 3512371 | NCBI WGS metagenome assembly VFQN01 (sample SAMN10412370, study PRJNA504923) | tailings metagenome | isolation source: Replicate 2 from Balatoc abandoned mine | place: Philippines: Itogon, Benguet | collected 2017-08-28 | reverse complement strand
CGCGGAATGCGGGCGGTTCGCAGGCGAATTGAGCCTTGTACTATCGCATCGCCGGGAATAATAGCACGAGTGCAATTTTATATTATTACAGTGCCGGTTAAAAGTGTTTGGCATCGCGGTTACAGACGTTTGGACGTTGGACCATTGTCGCAATGGCACGTGCCGGGGTGAGACCGGGTTGCTGGGCACTGGGGCCTGATAGGGCCCATGGGCGTTCGCGTTCGGCAGCACGACGCTGCCTGCGGATAGTAACGTGCAGCTGTCTGTAACGAATCCAGCAGGTATATTTGACAGGGTTCGGCTTCATTCTGGGAATCGGGGAACCTTTGACGAGCTCCCAAACTCCAGTTTACCGGGCGCAAGCTTCAATGCGACTACCTAACCCAGTAACATCAGCATAGTTACATACAATAAGAGTACGCTGCGGTGGCACCACATGCCTTCACGGTCTGGCCAGAAGCCGCTTTCACGACATCCGGGCCGTCCGTCCATTTTAAACGACACTCTGGCAACGCCCAGGCTGCTGGCTTGCCCATAACACCCGATACAGCATTCTTTAGTGAAACAGTTTAAGGACACCTACTATGCTATTTACGTAGCCCACGCACATTTAGCAGCACCCTTCCGTCCCTTGTGACTCATAGCAGGTCAGGATGCTGCGGAGCCTCCGCGCTTCACGGCCTACGCACAGTAGGGCGCATGCATGCCCGTTCAGTGGCCTCCAGGTTTGTGACTTGGGTTTTGCATAGCTGGGGTCACAGATGGAACGAACGCAACGCCCGCATGCAAGTCGCCTGTGCAATGATTGTGCAGGCACGACCGAAAAATGGACGCTGTGCGTTTCACGTTATTGCCGGTGCCACCGCGTTAGCTCCCGAGCTGCCATTCACATCGTCCCAAGCCCCGAGCAGCTGCTTAATACCTAGCCTAGTCGTCCCTGACGAGCGGGCTACCGGGATAAAGCTTGTGCTAGCAGGGAACTCCTGGACGCATGTGAGGGATGCCTTCACTGCTCATCGAGCAGACCTGCGGCCCTCGGACATGGCCCCAGTCTGGGTTAGGCTGGTGAGACGGAGCTGGCTGCACATATATTGGTGTCGAATACCATTCGAGTCCGCAATGAAGGCGTTAGGGCTTGCTCCCCAGCAGAGCCGCCAACTGGTTTGCCAGTAACGCAAAACCCTTGCGTTGTACCTGAGCCCTGGTACCACCCGCTGCCCTCGCGTGCCCAGGCCAAAATGTGCAAGGAGCCACACCTGCGGCTGAGTCCAGAGTTGCAAAAGTTTCTGGTGAGTGGGTTACTGACAGGTCACGTGCCAACGGTCGATTACCAACTCCGCTCACTCCCTGGCACCTCCATGCCAGCGCAAACCGCCTGCATGCTGCACCGGTCCCAGGACGCTACTGCTTGGCGCCGCGTGGACGATACCATCCTCACGCATGCGAAGCAACTGCAGCCGCCTGTGCGCGCAACATGCTCCTTTTATAGACACCGCGGTGCTGCATCACACACCTTCATGCTACACACCTCTTTCTACCGCATCCTGCTACACACCTTCTTGCCTTTCTTGCCGAGGCCTTCACAATGCCTGTCTCGCTTGCTGTCTCCTAAACTGCGCAGGACATCCTGGCATGCGCCACCATCGACCGCATGAAGCTGCTGCCCCCCGCCCACCTCTGCTCCATCGGTTGGGCAGCGTCAAAGCTCAAAAAGGATGTAAAGCAGTCCGGCATGTTCAAGTCCTTCATCAAGGTGCGGTGCGCTTTGCGGGACCTCCTGTGTCTCCTCCCGCACTGTACACCCAGCCTTCGGACTCCCGCAACGTTCCCGCCCTGTAATGCTACGACCTGCTCACGAACTGACCTGCCGACCCTGCTTTGTGCCCCCTGATGCAGTCGTGGGCCGCGGAGGTGGAGACCCACATGGACGCCTTGGAGCTCGACCAGGTCCGCAAGTGCCTGTCGGCCGTGACGCGCCTGGGGTTCACCCCCTCGGCCAGCTGGAAGCTCGCGGCAGAGCAGGTCGTGGCCCGGCGCCTGGCGGCCCCGCCTGCAGGCAGTGGCCAGCCGGCGCTGGAGCCCAAGGCGGTCGCCAGCATCCTGGTCTCGGCTGCCAGCATGGGCCTGGCATCTGCATCAACGTCTGCATCGGCGGAGGAGTTCAGGCGGGCGGTGACGGTGGCCTGCCGCGCGGCCTTTGGCTTGCCGGTGGAAGGCGCGGCGGCGGGGCCTGGGTCCGGCCAGCAGCAGCGGGGGGCGCCCACGGCTCGCTGCGCGTGCAGCTCCCTGTGGGCTGCGGCGGTGCTGGGCGCGCAGCTGGAGCCGGGGACCGTGCAGGTGGGGCGGCGGAGTTGCTGGGTGAAAAGGCACCGCAGGCGGAGCTGCTGCTGTGGGGGTCCGCTTACTCAGCGCGTCTACTGAATGTCGTGACGCGCAACGCTGTGACGTGCTGTGTCCTTCCGTAAGAGGCGGTTTCGGTAACACACGCATTAACGCCTGGGTTCCCTTGCTGGTACACAGGGCATAATTGCGCACGTGATCAAGGGGGCGTCGAGCCCAGCGGCTGCCGAGGCATCCACCGATGCTGGCGACGGCGATGCGCCGGCGCCCAGTGTCACCCAGGAGCCCCTGTCACCGCTCGACTACGCGCAGGTGGGCCAACCGGAGGCCGGTGGAGCGGAATGCCGTACACAGCCGCTGTGCAGCTCTAGAGCCCGCCCTGCCCTGGCGTGTCGCGTGCCGCGTGCTTGTCACGCTAACCTCTCCTTCCTCCTCCCGCCCCGGCTCTATTCCTTCCACGCAGGTGTTCTGGGCGCTGTCCAAGCTGCGCTACTCGCCCACACCCTGCGAGCTGGAGGGGCTGCTGGGCGCCACGGCGCGCGTGCTGCCCTCCGCCACTCCCGTGCTGCTGGCCACCATCCTGTGGGGCCTGGCAGACATGCAGGTGCGCGCCCTCTGCACTGCCGCCCTCTGCACGGACCCAACAACGCAGCCAGTGCAACTGGCCCCTATCGCACGTGCACGGACCTGGACGTGTAGCGTGGTGTGAAGTTGGCAGGGAATGGTCGCGCTGCGAGAATGTGAACCTGTAATGTGAAGGCAAAGTTCCCTAGCTTAACGGCGTGCATCTTCACCGTTTTGCTCAGGCCCCGCCTTCGGACTCGTGGCTGGCCGCCATGTACGACGCCTTCGAGCTGCAGCTGGACGTGGCATCCGCGGAGCCGCTGCAGGTGGGCGATTCAATCGGGCTTCTCTGTCAGTTATGTGCGGCAGTCCCCCTTGGACGTGTGACTCTGTCGCATCATCCCCGGTACAAGGTGTGTACATAAAGGGGCGCCGACAGGTTGACATGGCTTGTTAACCGCGCTCCTTGTCCCTCCGTGCGTCCCCTTGACCTCAGGCGCTGCTGCACGCAGCAGCGGTGCTGCAGCTGCCCGCGCCCGCGTGGTCGGGACGCCTCATGGCGCGGCTGCAGGTAGGCTGGGGACCAACTCTGGATGCACCTGGGTCGTGCGCCTGTCGTACCTTTCAATGCAGCTTGCTTCCCCAGTCCTGCGGGCAAACAAGCGCATGGTATTTGCACGGCATGCGGAGATGTACCCCACATCGCGCCATGGCTGCTGATGGCGCCTGTGCCTTCTCTGCGCTAGACGTGCCGTCCCGTACGCAAGCTTCCCGCGTCGAACCTACCCCTGCAAGTGCTGGTCTCTCGCTCACGTCGTGTCGTACTGTGCCCACGTATCGTGCTCGCCAGGCGGTGGACCTGCGGCCGCTGCCGGACGGCAACGTGGCGGACCTGGTCATGTCCATGCACAGCCTGCACATGCGGCCGCCGCCACAGCTGGCGGTGCGGCTGCAGGACGAGTGCGTGCGGCGGCTGCACGGCCGCGAGGGGCCAGCGGCGGGCGCTGCCGCGGAGGCAGGGCCGGCAGCAGCAGCCGGCGCGGAGCCGGTGTAATGGGGCGAGCGCAATCGGGACATGTTGGCAGGGCGGTGTGGGTCTTGTAATGCTAGGCGGAGGGACAGGAGGTAAGCGGGGCAGCTCAGAGGGGGCGGTGCAGTAAGCTGGAAAGGCTGGTTTTGGTGCACAGGAAGGACGGATTTGTAGGAAGAGGTACAGGGGCGGAGGCGGGAAGATTTTATTCGAGTGACATTGTGAGAGCGTGTGACCGTATCGAGAGACTAGAGCGTGGGCTTGCCATTGACCCCCGGTCGGGTGTTCCTGGGACCTGGAGCCCCTTACATGCATTGTGTACGCAGCGACCCGCAACTGCTTTTTAGTGTAGGGCCTCTTGGTGCTTGCCGTACATGAACGGGTCACAGGCGCCGGTTTTGATGGACTGGATGGCGTTCGCCTTGTCCACTCTGCTCCTGGGGGCCCCGCATTGGGGGGTCGCAGAGTTGTGGCCATTGCGCGCCGGTCGGTTAGGTTGCATGGGTTGGGCGCGGGCGCGCAAAGAGGTCTGGCCGTGATTCCGTGTTACGGCATGAGTAGCCGTGGAGATTGCCGTGAGCGGCTGTGGGTTGCTTGCGAAGGGCTTATGTGCGACGGGATGGCTCTGTGCCCCACCTTGCCTCTTGGGTGGCGGCAGGGTCGGGCGCCTGACTTCGTAGACTCTGTGGTGGTGGTAGTGGTGGTGGTGATGGTGATGGTTGAGTTGTTGGTTGTAAATTGCCTCGCTGGAGTTGTTCACTAAGCAGTTTGTGGGCTGAGGCCGTCCGTGCAGCAAGGCTGCGTCCGCACAAGCGAAAGGGCACAGTTTTGGGCAGGAGAGCATGGAACTGTGCAGGACACTTGCATGCGGTGCTGCATCAGGTATGGGATGGGGGTGTTAGGTGTACATGCCGGCCCCCCTGGTACATGTATTGGACAAGGTGTGCAAGTACCTCACGGTGCCCAAGCCCTCAAAGGACTGTTTTGCGCTGCACTTGATGCTGGCACTTCAACTCACCATCCTCTTCGGTCGCGGTTGCAGATGCAACTCGCCCCTGTTTGGTTGTAGCGCCTCTGGGGCTTGACCCACAGGCAGGTGGTTGATGACCTTGATCCATTGATGTTTGTTCGCTCTTTCGTAGGTAGGATTCTAGCTTCCAGTCGTAGTTAGCTTGGTGTATCTTTGTGTTTGTTTGCAATGTGCTTCGTACCTGTACCTTCGTCGTTTGGAGTTAATGGCATGGCACCTTTCCTGTAACACAGCTGACCCTTTCACTTGTATTACCGTCGCACCTCCTCACACACACGCTGTATTGGTACCTACAGGTACCTGCGTGGGGCAGCTGGACGTCCTGTGTCGTGCTCCATGGCGTTCCCCTGTCAATAGCTTGACAATACTCAAACGGAATGGGACAGGCCAGCGAAAACACGAAGCCAAACGAGCACAGGCAAGTGCCAACACCACCGTGTGGGAGCGAGACCAGGCTGAGATAGCGTGAATTTTAGGTCTGCTGTTCGTGGTCATGTTATTATTGGAGCTTTTGGCTCCTAACCTAACCGTACAGCAAGATCATTGGGGACAGTTGGGAACCCCCGTGTCCATGATCGCCGGGACCAGCCCTGCTTCACGGTTGGGACGGGGCTGGGGCGCTGGGCTTCGGAAAGGGACCAAAGCGGTAAAACCATACAAAAACACCCGTTACCACCAACACTCAAACGCAGTGGCCTACACCTGGCTGCCCCTGCTACACCGCAACGCAGCTAAGTTGTGTGGGATGACTCAGCCAATGGCGGTCGCTGCTGGGGCGGCAGGGGGGCTGAGCACGTGAGCACGAGGCTGCCGTAGCTAGGGCCTTGCACAGCAGTGGGGCGGCGCCTTGCTCCCTAACCGCCAGCGGTCCATGAGGTCAGGCAAGTCCGTCCAGGTCCGTGCGTCACAGCGGCTGTTGGTGTGGAGCAGCGAGAGTGCTGCCGGTACTAGTTTCCGCGGCAATGACCCACATGCAAAGACGGAGCGTGAGGGTCAGAAACTTTGGGTCGTTGATGGTGCTGGTGTGCAAATGCACAACGGGCTGTACGGGGCCAGACTGGCGCATGGGGCAAGCAAGCAGCTCTGCATAAGCCGCGCAGGTACCAGGCATGAACAGGTGTTGGTACGCGTCGCTGTGCCGCACAAGGCTCATGGAACTCCTCGTGCAGCGGGCCTTGTGGTGCCCGGAGATACCGTCGGTTGTACTGTATGTAGGTCAAGAGAGTGTCCCTGCTGTACATCTGTGATGGAACTCGGGTGCAAGTGACAGAAACAGGCTGACACTGGCTGACACCCTTCAAAGAGTGATTAATTACAAGCAAGGCCGTTGAAAGGTAAATGTACGGTACGGTATAGCCGGCACCAGTCGAGCGGCGGACTTCACCCTAGGGGTGTCCTGAATCAAACCTACGCTCCCCAGAGACGTTCCATCGCCTCCCCACCCCAGGCAGGCACGCACAGGGAGCGGCTCCGGTATTGGGCACGCACGCGCATGGCACCTACAGTTTGAGCGCAAGAAACCGTCAGTACATACCAGATTGTTTGCGTAAATGTCCTGCGTTGTTTGCCCAGGCCCTGCCCCCGCTAAATGTACCAGCAGCGCTCTGCGATGGCCCTCCCGTGCACCTGAGTATTCGCTAACGAGGCGTCTCTGCCTTGGTCCCTAGAGCCGCAAAGACGCCACAAACATCCAAGTTGTCGTCTTGCACGTTATTTTTCCCGATGGCAGCTTCTGCTGCACGTTGAGCGTCCGTTCGTAGTACCCCACAACTCGCCACGAGGCGAGTTCGTCGCCTTGGCGGGCGGCGACATACCAGCTTCCTCGCACGAAGACACGAATGTGACTAAGTCTGAAATATGTGCTACATATTTGATTGATATATGTTTTTATCTTGGGCAAGCTCGTTGCTGCGCAGCTGTAGATTGAGGGACTCGAGTTCGCCGGCCTCGGAGCCTGAGCCAGAACAGTACAAATCACTGCTGGCCATTACATCCAGCATAATATAGCAATACTTCCTCTATCGTTGTAAATAATCGCCAAGGAAAAACTCGTCTGGACGGTGAGCGTCCAGACCGCACTACTGGTGTGCGCGTACGGATCGCAGGGCCAAGGCCGCATAATAACACGGCTCCCCCAAGACCAGTACCTAGCCACTCCCCCGACAGCTTATCTTCAGAACAGACAGTGGAGCCACAGGACAAACAGCCACAGGACACGGAGACCCGCTACGCAGTTGAAAGGCTACCGACATGCGCCGCTCAATACTATCAGCGCTGCTGATTGCAGCGCTGTTTACCTGCCACTCCGCATATGTGGGTACTTCGGGGTTACATCGTTTTTGGGTGCCGCTTCTATATCCTCCAGCGCGCAGTTTTAGGCCAGCCCACCGAATGACTCTTTCACTCTGCGCTCCGCAACGCAGGCAGCGCGAGTTGTAAGCCTTGAGGAGGCATCACAACTAGCATCTGGTAAGCAATATATGATTTGGGTATTCCACAGCAGGGGTTTGGGTCGGCTGCAGTTACGCCATGCCTCATGCGCGAAAGACCCGATGAAGGCCGGCCCGCTGACAACGCCGCATTGCCTCGACCAACAACCCACAGATGATGGAGAGCATGCCATGCACCGTGCGCTTCTCCAAGGACGGAACGGCAAGGGCAAGAAGGGCGGCCGGGGCGCACGCGACGACAACACCGATCAGGAGGTCGTGCCCATCTCGTCTGCTGTGGACGGCCCGTCCTACCCTCCCGTCCCCACCGCCCCTCGCTCCCCCCGCTCCCCTCGCTCTCCCCGGAACGGTGCCGTGACCGCTCCCCTTACCCCTCCCGTCTACTCGTCCCCTCCTTCCCCTGAGTCTCCCGAGTCGCCAAGGGCCCCCCGCGTGCCCCGCAGCCCGCGCTCACCCCGCCTGGGCGCCGTCAGCGCCCCTCCCACGAACCCGCCCCCCGCCTACCCCGGCTCTCCGGACTCGCCCGAATCCCCTGAGTCGCCCAACTCTCCCACCTCGCCTCGCAGTCCCCGCTCTCCCCGCGTTCCCCGCACCCCTCCCCGCCCTCCCCGCACTGGCTCCGTCACCGCCCCTCCCCTCTCGCCCCTGGCCCCGCCACCCGCCTACCCCGGCTCTCCGGACTCGCCCGAATCCCCTGAGTCGCCCAAGTCGCCAACCTCTCCTCGCTCTCCCCGCTCCCCCCGCGTTCCCCGCACCCCTCCCCACCCTCCCCGCACCGGCTCCGTCTCCGCTCCTCCCTTGTCTCCTCTGAGCCCCCCTCCCACCTACCCTCCCCAGCCCCGCGCCCCCCGCTCGCCCCGCAACGGTGCCGTCAACGCCCCGCCCCTCTCTTCCTCGAGCCCCCCGCCCACCTCCGCCCCCGACCCCAGCCCGCCCCGCTCCCCTCGCAACGGTGCCGTCAACGCCCCTCCTCAGCCTGCCCGCTCCCCCCCTCCCCCCTCCCCCATCGACCCCAACGCCGGCTACACCCTCAACTGCAAGGGCCCTGGCTTCATCGTCAAGGCCAACCCTGTGCCTGGCGTCGAGGAGTACCCCCTGAAGCTCAAGGGTAAGCTGGCGCTGATTCGGGTTTTGCAACAAGGGGTTGGGCAGGGCTTCCAGTGGACTTGACACACACGATGACGTGCAGTTGAGCGGCGCACGAATGGCACAACGAAGTCCACTAGAAGAACTGGACAGCCTCCTGACAACACAACTTCGATCTCCGCCCTTCGCAGTGACCTTCGAGAACAGCCCCGAGGTCCTGCACGACCAGTGCCGCGAGCTGTGCACCACCAACCCCAAGTAAGTGCATACCAGCAGCTTAGCCAACAAGCAAAGCCCACAAGCACTACAGCTGCCTTGGGCCAAGCCGGGGGGTGGCTACGGTTGAGCCTGGTTGAGCTGCGAGTAGTGCAAACCATGCTAATCCACAGGGGCAGCCATACACCGCTCGTACCGGAGGCACACGCGCACGCACGTGTCTGCCTGGTGCTCTCGCCTGCCCTGCCGCACCACCCCACCAACGTTGCGTACGGTTGCTGACGTACCACTTCGCTGCTCCGTCTGTGCCGTCGCAACAGGTGCAACTCGTACTACTTCCGCCGCGATGGCTACTGCTGGCTCAACAAGGGCCGTGGTGCCTTCTACAACGGCTGGAACACCTACGAGGCGTAAGTTGTGCCCATGCAAACACCACAGCTGCTGCTGCCAAAGCTGTTGTGCAATCCTGACTCGCACACTGAACGCGCTGGTTCTGCACCTGCCACGTGGAGAAAACGGTTGCGTGGCTTTTGCCTCTTGCGCCTGCCTGACCAGTGTGTCACTCCCGATCCTGTTGTGCCCCATCCGCAGTTGCCAAGTGATCCGCCCCAACTACCGGCGCAAGGCTAACAACCGGGACGACGCCGCGTAAGCAGGGGGCAACGTACTGTGCCACCTAGAGTACGGCTCAGTAATCGTTACGCGCACGGCGCTAGATTCATAGGCATGGTACGGCAAGTGGTGTAGCTGGCTGTAGTGGTTGGCCCCAACCGCAAACATAAGGGCTCTATACAGTAGTTCTTACCAAGCATCCCATTGATTTGGCTTGGATCATAGCACGCATACACCTGCTGATACTAGCGGGGTGCGGGTTAGCGTGGCTTAGATTAGGCCGGCCGGAAGCCGGCGTACATAGCTGGTGCGGATGGCGGGTGTGCATGCGCATGCGAGGCGAGTGTGCGTGAACGGGCGCTGAGGCTGGTCGACATGGAGCTTAGCTGGTCATGCAGCTGCTCGGTGCTTTGGCCGTGCTGCTTACACCCAAGTTGATTCATCGCAGGGAGGCTTAGTTAAGTTGCAGGCATTGCTGTTGTTACGCAGGCGCGGTTGCTTGTGGCTAGGGTGTGGTCGCCACGCATGTAGCCGCCCAAACGAGTATGACGTGTGGGACCAGCGAGACGCACGTGCACATTGTTTAACTTACTGCGCTTTGCGGTTTGATGGCTTGAAGCCGCCCATGTGGCCCGGCTGCTTGTTGTAACGATGCCAGAGGTTGATTCCAGGCTGGCCAACGCTCACATGCCTCCCGGTGCGCAGACACGGGATGTCCTCTTTGCGAAGGCGCTCAGACAAGACAAAGACTCGAGGAATATCATTCATCCCAGCACCATGGGGTTCTCTATTGACCAGCCATGCCTTGCAGTCTGTGGCCTTGGCTCAGCCTTCGCCAACCATCCGTTGACCAGGGCCAGGCAGCTTGGGCACCTCAGGCGGGCGTTGCTACTACGGTAGCTTCAAGTTCAGCGACACGCATCCGCCATAAGTGTCCCACTGATCCATCCGCCACAACCCACAAGCACCCTAGTTACCCACCTTCTGCTTGCCACCCTGCCGTCACCATGCTCTGCGTGCTGGTAGCCCACGCAGCCCCTTGCAGGCTTTCACTATCGTGTCCTGGCATTGCAACGTACGTGCATCAACACGGCGCACGCGGTGCAACATGGTCGCGGTGGCTCCCCGAACCGCTCACTCGTCCATGCCTGGTTCATGTCCTGAATGGGCGCCTGGTGGCATGGCCCTGCTTGCTGGCTCGTTCAGGGATCCTCACATGCTGGAGTTTGGGCCCTGTCATGTCATAAGCAAGCAAGTATAACGCACGGTGTCTCCTTCGCAGTCACGTCCAGTGCACCCTGACCGCATGCGCCTTCTGCATGCGCCTGCCCCGTTTGCACACGTTTTTGTAACCATACCCTTTCTCCTGTTCTGTGGTGTTTGGTTTCAGGTCCTCTTCGTCCCTAGGTGTGCCC
>VFQN01008177.1_pt1 | contig 10744 bp, 7 predicted proteins | sample 3512371 | NCBI WGS metagenome assembly VFQN01 (sample SAMN10412370, study PRJNA504923) | tailings metagenome | isolation source: Replicate 2 from Balatoc abandoned mine | place: Philippines: Itogon, Benguet | collected 2017-08-28 | reverse complement strand
GTCTTCGACGATCGCGATCGACACGCCCGGCGCGCCGATCTTCTGCCTCAGCGCCTCGACGCTCTGGACGATGTCGGCGGGCGGATCGGCCCATACCGGGGTCGCGGCCGAGAGCATCAGCGATAGGGCGAGCAGGCGAACAGCTTTCATGCCGGAGTCTCCATGGGGGTAATGGGTTGGCCGCGCAGCAGGCGCCAAGTGCCGATGGTGATGAGCGGAACGACGAAGACCGCGAGGAACAGCCAGGCGAGGAAACGGTATCCGCTCGCGATCAGGTCGACGAGGCCGATCTCACCCGCGACGAACATACAGCCGGTCAGGATCACCGCGCCGATGATCGCGCGCGCTTGCGGCGAAAGCGCCGGACGCCCGCGACTCTCGACCGCACCCGAGATGCGCTCGTTGATCGCATGCACCGCGCCCGCGCCACTTTCGAGCAGGGCGGCGAAGATCATCACCTGAAACAGCACATGGAACCACGGCATCGCCATCTGGCGGAGCAGGAAATCGGACGGCAAAGTCTCGGCGCCGATCGCGGGATAGAAAGCCATCATCGAAACGAAGAACAGGATCGCGGGCAGCATCGACAGCGGCCCCGCGATCAGCCCCGCGACCACCGCGTCGCGCTGGCTGGTCAGGTGACGCAGCACCGGCAGGATCACGACCGCGCCGACGATATTGTAACTGGCATAGGTGATGCCGCCCGCCATCCAGTTGCCTGAAGGCGGCGGCGCATTGGTGAACCCCTGCCCGATCAGCCCGCCGAAGCTCGCGAGCGCGAGGATCAGGAACAGGCCGTAGACGGTGTAGAGCAGGATCGAGACATATTTGAACATTTGCTCGACGACGCCGGTGCCCCACGCGGTCACCGCAACGATCGACATCGCGAGCAGGATGACGCCGGCGAGTTCGGGCCAGCCGAAGGTCGCCGCGCCGATCGCTCCCGCCGCGGCGCCGAACACGGCGAGGATCAGGATCACGAAGATCACATAAGCGGCCTCGAACGCGATCCAGCCCGGACCGAGCAGCCCCTTGAAAAAGGCGCGATAGTCATAGGCGCCGAGCTTGCGCGCGAGCGCGAAGGTCAGCGCGGCGACGACGCTCCAGATGACGGTTGCGAGCAGCATCGCCGCCAGCCCGCCCCACGGCCCCGAGGGGACGAAATATTCGGCGAGCTCGCGCCCGGTCGCGTAGCCACCGCCGATGATGACGGCCTTCAATGCAAAACCGGGCAGCAGGAAGCGCTGGAACCAGCTCGACCTGCCGCCCGTCTCGCCCACCATCATGCGAGAATATTCTCTACAAGCGCGTCGAAGCTCGCACCGCCGCGGATCGGATCGGTCACCGGTAGCCCCAGCCGCTCGCGCTCGGCGGCCATCAGCGCTTCGGCGCTGTCGGCGTCGAAGCTCGACGTGTTGAGACTGATGCCGCCGCAACGGATCGCGGGGTTGGTGCGGCTGCCGAGGCGGATCGTGAGGTCGATCACCTCCTCGACCGTCGGTAGCGCAAAGCTTTCCATGCCGAGGATGACCTTGCGCATCGGATCGTGACAGACGACGAAGACGTCGGGCTGGCTGCCGTGCAGCAGGCCCAGCGACACCGCGGCATAGGCGGGATTGAAAATCGACCCCTGCCCCTCGATCAGGTCCCAGTGACCGGGCGCCGCGTCGGGGCTCAGCATTTCGGCCGCCCCCGCCTCGAAATCGGAAATCACCGCGTCCATTGGCATGCCGCCGCCGGCGATCAGGATGCCGGTCTGGCCGGTCGCGCGGAAGTCGGCATCGATCCCGCGCGCGACGAATGCACGGTGCAGCGCCAGCGCGGTATATTTCTTGCCCAGCGCGCAGTCGGTGCCGACGGTCAGCAGCCGCTTGCCGCTGCGCTTGCGCCCGTTGCCGATCGGGATCGACGGCGGCGGGGTGCGGACGTCGATCAGCCGCTGGCCGGTGCGGCGCGCCGCCTCGACCAGTTCGGGAACGCTCGTCAGCCGGGTGTGTAGCCCGCTGACGATATCGAGCCCCGCCTCCATCGCCTGCACCAGCACCGCGACCCACGCGTCGCCGATGATGCCGCCCTGATTGGCGACGCCGATCACCAGCGACTTCGCCCCCGCGGCCGCCGCCTCGGCGGGCGACATCGGCGGCAGACCGGTGGTCACGGTGCAGCCCGCGATCGCCAGCTCGCCGACGCAGCGGTCGCCCGCCCAGTCGGCGAGCCCGAAGGCGGTCTTGGCATAGCCGGCCTCGACGGTGTCGCCGAGGAAGAGCAGATAGGGCTGCGGGAGCGTGGGTACACCCTCCCGTTCGGCGTCTGCACGCCGTTGCAGCACGGTCGCCATGGTCATTCCTCTCCTATAGACCGTCAGAAGCCGGCCGTCAGCGTCACGCCGAAGGTGCGCGGGCGGATGACCGCGGTGCCGGCGGCGCCGAGCGGGATATTCGCCGGCGCCTCCAGCGAGGTCTTGCCTTCGGCATCGGTCAGGTTCTTCGCATAAAGTTCGAGCGAATATTTGCCGAAATCAACGCCCGCGCGCAAATCGACCACCTCATAGGAGGGCAGATAGCGTTGACGGCCGTTCGCGCTGCGGAAGGCGAAGTCGAACCCGGCAGGCTGCTTCGAAAGGCTGCGGATCGACGCGCCGACGTATGCTGTCGTCTCGCCGCCCAGCTCCCACTCATAATCGGCGTTAGCGCTGACGCTATATTTGGGCGTGTAGGGCAGCGCGTCGCCCGACAGGCCGCCGACCTGCGGCGGCGTGTCGTCCTTCAGCTTCGCGTCGGTGTAGGCGCCGTTGAGCGAGAAGGTCAGGCCCTGCGTCGGACGCAGCGACGTCGTGAACTCCAAGCCTTGGCTCTTCGCCTTGCCGCCGTTGAAGTTGATGCCGAAGTTGTTGACCTGACCGAACACCTGAATGTCCTTCCAGTCGATGTAGAAGGCGGCGATATCGATCGAGAAGCTGCGGTCGACGGTCTCGGCCTTCACGCCCAGCTCCTAGCTGATGCGCGAGTCCGACCCGTAGGACCCGAGCTCGGGCGGCGCCCCCGGTGCCAGCACGTTCGGGCCGCCGGGGCGGAAGCCCTTGGCAACGCGTGCATAGATCGTCGCCTGATCGCTCACCTCGAACTGCGGCGCGACCGAGAAGGTGAAGACATTTTCGGACGACCGCGCGATCGGCAGCGTATTCGGACCGCCTGCCAGAACGCCGTCGGACACCTGCAGCGCCGACTGCTTGTTGCCGCTGTAGCGGCCGCCGAAGGTCAGATCGAAGCGATCGCCGAAATGGATCGTCGCATTGGCGAAGCCCGCCAGCTCGCGATAGCGCGACTGGAGGTTGGCGACGCCGAGCAGCGGCAGGCCGGTGATCGGGGTCAGCGTGCCCGGCTGGACGGCATTGAAGCTCTGATCGATGACCCCGCGCTCGCGGGTGTAATAGCCGCCGACCAGCCATTCGAAGCTGTCGTTCTCGGGCGACTGCAACCGGACTTCCTGCGTAAAGCGTTTCACGCGCGTCAACTGACCCTGGAAAAAGTCGTTGGGCGTGCCGAAAACCGCCTGGATCAGCCCGCCGAACTGTGTCGTCAGATCTCCACGGAAATTCTGCGACAGCGTGCTGTAGCTCGTTGCCGATACGAGGCTTGCGAAGCCGAGATCGAGGTCGGCGATGCCGCTGTAGACCCGGTAGCGAACGTCGGTGCCTTCGGGGACGAATTGCGATTGCGAGAGGCGGCCATAGAGGGTGCGGCCGGTCGCCGGGCTGCTGTCGACGCTGTTCGAGGCATCGGTCTTCAGATTCTGCAGATAGGCGCTGAGCTGGACCGAGAAGGTCTCGCTTGGCTTGAACAGCACCGACGCACGGCCGCCATAGCTTTTGGAGCTGTTGATGTCGTCCTCGACGTCCGAACCGGCGGTGCCGATCGAGTCGATATAACCGCCGAAATCGCGGTAAAAACCCGAAGCGCGGAACGCCAGCGTCTCGCCGAGCGGGACGTTGACGACTGCGCTGCCGAGATAGGATTCATCGCCCCCCTTGGTCGTTTCGACGCTGGCACGCGCGCGCGCCTCGAAGCCGCCGGTGTCGGGCTTTTTCATGACATATTTGAGCACGCCGCCCATCGAGCTTGCGCCATAGATCGTACCCTGCGGCCCGCGCAGCACCTCGATGCGTTCGACGTCGAAGGTGTCGAAGTCGCCCGCCAATATGGCGCCGTTGACGAGGCCGCTGCTCGACCCGAAGGTCGTTTCGTCCTGATAGATTGCGACGGTCGATGCGACACCGCCGGTGTTGACCCCGCGGATCACAAGGCGGCCGAAACCGGGCGTGGTCTGATTGAGCTGAAGCCCCGGAACCAGCTTCAGATAGTCGGAGAAGTTCGTCGCCTGGATATTCTCCAGCGCTTCGCCCGACACGACGCTGACCGATTGCGGAACGTCGATCAGCCGCTGCTCGCGCTTCTGCGCGGTCACGACGATGTCGTTCTGGTCCTCGGCCTCGCCTTCGGCGGCCCATGCCGGCATTGCGGTCGCCAGCGCGGCCATGCTTCCTGCAAGAAATAACGCTTTTCTCATCGTCTTACCCCCAGACTTGGCCGAGCAGGCGGCGGAAATTTCCCCCGAGCACGGCCCTGATGTTTTCATTGGAATAGTTGCGGCGGATCAGTTCTTCGGTCAGGTCGAAGATCTTCTTCGGATGGTCGAACCCGTCGATGTCGATCTTGTCGCGAAAGGCGTAGCTGTCCTTGTAGCTACCTTTCAGGATCGCATATTCGTCGGGCTTCATATCGTCGTAACCGTGCAAATCGGCGTCCGAGCCGATGCCGACATGATCGACCCCGACCAGCTTCGCGACATGGTCGATATGGTCGGCCATATGCCCGACGTTCGTCGGATCGCTCGCGCGCACGAACATCCGCACGCCGGTGATGCCCATGACCCCGCCCTTCGCGGCGAGCGCCTTGATCGCGGCGTCGGTCTTGACGCGTGGATGGTCGACCAGCGCCCGCGCATTACTGTGCGTGATCGCGATCGGGCCTTTCGCCAGCTCGATCGCATCGAGCGTCGTCTGGTCGCCGCAGTGCGAGACGTCGATCAGCATCTTCTGCTTTTCCATCTCGGCGACGATCGCGGCGCCATAATCGCTAACCCCGCCGTCGACGCGGTCGGTGCTGCCCGATCCGATGCGGTTCTGGCTGTTATAGGTGAGCTGCGCGCAGCGAAGCCCGAGGCGGCGGAACAGTGCAACGTCCTCGACACTTTCGAAATGATCGGCATTCTGGATGCCCATGATCACCGCGGCCTTGCCGTCCTTCTTCGCGACATCGAGGTCGGCGGCGGTATCGACGAGGGTGAAGACATGGCTGTTGCGCCCGGCAAAACCCTGCCAGCCCGCCAGATATTCCATGGCCTGCGCCTTGGCATCGGGGCCGCCGAGGCCATAGGCGTTATGAAAACCGGTGATCCCGCTCGCCTTGAACTCGGCCGCCTCGGCATCGGTCAGCCGGTGTGCGATATAGTCGGGCGACAGCGTGATCTTCAGCGGCGCGAGCATGTCGATGACCAGCGACGAGGCGACCAGATCGACCGCGCGGCGCGAATAGGCTTTCGCAGGCGCCGCCGCGAAAGCGAAGGCGCCCCGGTTGATCATCGGCGCCGACAAAGCGGCACCGACCGCGCCCGCGAAGAACGCGCGGCGCGTCACTGGGAATGACATGGCCATTCCGTCCCTACCTCCTGAAATTACAATTCAGAGACTATTGTCCTAATCAGAAAATTGTCAACCGGTTTAGGACATCAATTTGCTATTCACCCCAAATTTCTGTCGGGCAATGGACCATCCCGCCGCGATATTCGACGCCGGGCGTCCGGTCGCGCGCGAGGAAGGTCGGCCCGTCGAGATCGACGATGTCGCAGAGCTGGCCGACGAGGTACGACGGCGCCATCGACAGGCTGGTGCCCATCATGTTGCCGACCATGACGTCGAGCCCCAATTTGCGCGCCTGCCGCGCGATCGCGAGACCCTCGGTCAGCCCCCCGCACTTGTCGAGCTTGATGTTCACGACATCGAAACGGCCGACCAGTGATGCGGTGTCGTCGAGCGACAGCGCGCTCTCGTCGGCAACGAACGGCAGCGGGCGCTTCAGCCCGTCGAGGTCTGCCTCACGCCCGCGCGGCAGCGGCTGTTCGAGCTGCGCGACGCCGGTCTGGACGAGCACCGGCAGCAGTTCGGCGAGCGTGTCGATGCTATAGCCCTGATTGGCGTCGACCCCGATCCACGCGTCGGGCCGCGCGGTGCGGATCGCAACGATGCGCGCGATGTCGTCAGACAGGTCGCCGGTCAGCTTGACCTTGACCGGCGCCTCGGGATCGATCGCGAGCGCGGCCTTCGCCATATTGCCCGCGCTGTCGGCGCCGAGCGTCAGCGTCGAGCGCAGCGCCTTGGGCGCCTCCAGCCCGGCAAGCTCCCAGACCGGGCGCTCCTTCTGCTTCGCTTCCAGATCCCAGAAGGCGCAGTCGAGCGCGTTGCGCGCGCCGCCCGGCGGCAGCAATGTCTGCAGGTCGCCGCGCGTCTTACCTTGCTCGATCGCGCCGCGCACCCGCGACGCCTCGGCGACCATATGGTCGATGTCGTCGCCGAGATAATAGACCCCCGCCCCCTCGCCGCGCCCGACATGCTCGCCGTCGGACAATTCGGCGACGAGCAGCGCGGTTTCGGTGAAGACATGCCCCGAAATGCGGAACGGCTGGTGATAGGGAAAACGCTCGACCCGAAGGTCGAGCGTCAGTTCCCGCATGCTCTGCGTCGCCATCAATAGACCATCCCGAAGCCATAGAGATGGAAGGCAAGCGTCACCCACGACAGGATCAGTCCGGCGAGCACAAGCAGCACCGCGCCGAGCTTCATCGTCCACTTCCGCTTGTCTTGGAAGCAGAGCAGCAGATGCCAGGCCGCGGTGATCAGCAGCCCGAAGGCGGCGATCGGCGTCAGGATGCGGACGAGGTGGATCAGCCAGTCGAGCGGTCCGCCGATGCTGCCGATGTCGGCCGAGAAGGCCGCGACCAGCCCCATCCAGCCCGCGACCGCCGCAAGCACCAGCCAGGCGAAGATGCGCGACAGGCGGTAAGCGCGGCGCGCCTTGCCCTCGAGCGCGAACTCGGCCTTGAAGCTGCGGCGAACGAGCGCGCGGGTCGGCCAGGCAAGCGCCGCGAGCGCGGCGATGCCGAGCGACGCGAGCAGCGCGGGAAGCAGCCAGGCGGCGTTGGTGCCGCCCGGCGCGGGCTCGAAGACCATGAAGGGCGAACCGGCATCAAGGCTCCAGCGCACGACCTTGCCGTCCTTGACCGTGGCGGCCAGACGCTCGCCGGTCCCGGTGTCGCGCCACACGAAGGGCTCGACCTCGACCCAGTCGCGCGCGCCGGCGCCGAGGCCATCGAGACCCGGAACGCTGATCTTGCCGTCCTCGGTCAGGCCGATCGTCGGCTGGCCGAGCAGCCCGAGCAGGCTCAGGAAGTTGGTGAAGCTGCCACGGCTGGTGACATAATTGCCGACCATCATCTGCGCGTGCTGCTTCGCGGTCTTCGCATCGATCGGAGCGGGCACGTCGCCGCCGGGCAGATAGCGATCGGCGAATTTGTGGAACAGCGCGCTGCGGATCGCGCCCGCGGCGCCTTCCTTGCCGGCGCTGTTCATCGAAATATAGACGCCGACATCGGCATCGGGGAACAGCCACAGATAGGAGTGGAACCACACGGTGTCGCCGCCATGCGCGATTGCGCGGTGGCCGTTCACCTGCTGCTCGTAGAAGCCGAGCGCCATGCTGTTGAGCGGGCCCACACCAGGAGCCTTGAAATCATGCATCATCTTCGTCGTTTCGGGCTTCAGCAGCCCCGCCCCGTCGTTGAGATGCGCGATCATGAACTTGCCCATGTCGGCGCCGCTCGCCGACAGGCTGCCCGCAGGCGCGGGAATAACCATTTCGAACGGCCGCGCCTTTTGCGTGATGTCGGGATAGCCGCCCGACATATGCGGCACGAGGTTCGCGGGCAGCGGCTGGCGGAAGGACGAATGCGTCATGCCGAGCGGCTTGAAGATATGATTTTCGACATAAGTATCGAAATCCTCGCCGCTCACCCGCTCGACGATATAGCCCGCCAGCGCGGTCGCATAGTTCGAATAGGCCGGCGTCGTTCCGGGCGCGAACACCCGCTCGGGCAGCGCGAGCGGCATCTGCTTCTTCAGCGTCATCGCCGCCTTAGGATCGTTGCTGATCAGGTAGCGCACCGATTCCTCGAAGCCCGCGGTGTGCGTCATGATGTTGCGCATCGTGATCGGCTTGCCCTCAAAGGCCGGAATCTTGAAATCGAGATAGGCGTTCACATCCTTGTCGAGGTCGATCTTGCCCGCCTCGACCTGCTGCATCACCGCGGTCCAGGTGAAGAGCTTCGAGACCGAGCCGGGACGGAAAAGCGTGCTGTCGGGCAGCACCGGCTTGCGCTTCGCGACGTCGGAGAAGCCATAGCCCTTTTCGAGCACCACCCCGTCGCCGCGCACGACGACGACGACCGCACCCGGGATGCGCGCGCGTTCGAGCGCATAGGGCAGGAAGCCGTCGAGGAACGCCTCGAGGTCGGTCGCATTCAGGTTCGCCGCCTGCACCGGCTTCGCGGCGGGCAGCGGCGCGGCCTCGACCTTTTTCGCGGTCGGCGCGGCAACCGGTCCTTGCGCCGCGAGCGGCACCGCCGCCAACGCGGCAAGCCCGATCATCGCCTTGCGGATGAAACGCATCGCTTTCCCCTTTTCTCTGGCGCCTTCACCGGCACTTGCGGCGACGGTCGCGACCCCTTACCAAGGGACAACAATAGTTGGCCCGATGGGGACATAATGATCCTGATTAGAAAATTGTCAAATATGGAATGGAATTTTTGATGGCCGACCGCGCGAGCCCGCCGACGCTCGGGGCCGTCATGAAGGGCATTCGCGCCCGAAACGGCTGGACGCTCAAGGAAATGAGCGCGAAGTCGGGCATTCCGGTATCGACGCTGTCGAAGGTCGAGCACGACCGCCTCACGCTCAGCTACGACAAGCTCCAGCAGCTCAGCCAGCGACTCAAGCTCCGCATGTCGGACCTTTTCGCCGAGGACGAGGAAGACACCACCCCGCGCGTCACCGGCCGCCGCAGCATCGGGACGATCGAGCGCGCCGCGCGCGTCACGACCGACAATTACGATTATCACTATCTCTGCACCGACCTCCGCCAGAAGCGGATGATTCCGATCCTGACCCGCATCCGGGCGCACAGCGCGAGCGAGTTCGGCGAACTCGTCCATCATCAGGGCGAGGAATTCATCTATGTGCTGGAGGGCCGGATCGAGGTGCACAGCGAATTCTACGACCCCGTCACGCTCGACGTCGGTCAGGGCATCTATCTCGATTCGTCGATGGGCCACGCCTATGTCGTCGCCGACGGTTTCGAGGAGGCGCTGGTGCTCGGCGTCTGTTCCAGCGCCGACGACGGCTTGATGGACTCGCTGTTGAGCCTCCATGGCTGAGCGCCCTGCCCTCCGCTTCGCGCTGCTCGCCGGCACGCTGCTCGCCGGGGCGCCCGTTGCCGCCAAGCCTGCCTATGACCTGATCATCCGCGGCGGCACGATCTACGATGGCTCGGGCAAGGCGCCCGTGGTCGGCGACGTCGCGATCAAAGGTGACCGCATCGTCGCGGTCGGCAAGGTCAGCGGCACCGCGAAGAGCGAAGTCTCGGCGAAGGGCATGGCGGTCGCGCCGGGCTTCATCAACATGCTGAGCTGGGCGACCGAATCGCTGATCGCCGACCCGAAGAGCCAGAGCGACATCCGGCAGGGCGTCACGCTCGAGGTAATGGGCGAAGGCTGGTCGATGGGGCCGCTCAACGCGACGATGAAGCGGCAGGAGACCGAGCGTCAGGGCGACATCAAGTTCGACATCGGCTGGACCAGCCTCGGCGACTATCTGGGCTGGCTCGAAAAGCGCGGCGTCTCGACCAATGTCGCGAGCTTCGTCGGCGCCGCGACGGTGCGCGTCCACGAGCTTGGCGAGGAGGATGTCGATCCGAACCCCGAACAGCTCGCGCGGATGCGATTGCTCGTTCGGCAGGCGATGAACGACGGCGCGCTCGGCGTCGGCAGCTCGCTCATCTACGCCCCCGGTTCCTATGCCGAAACCGACGAGCTCGTCGCGTTGATGAGCGAGGCCGGCAAATGCGGCGGCATGTATATCAGCCACATGCGCTCGGAAGGCGACCGGCTCGAGGAGGCCGTCGACGAACTGATCGACATCGCGCGCCGCTCGAAGGCGCCCGCCGAAATCTATCATCTCAAGATGGCCGGCCGCTCGAACTGGGGCAAACTCGATCCGGTCGTGAAGAAGATCGAGGCCGCGCGCGCCGAGGGGCTGCGCATCACCACCGACATGTACACCTACACCGCGGGCGCGACCGGGCTCGACGCCGCGATGCCGACCTGGGTGCAGTCGGGCGGGCTCGAGGCGTGGATCGAGCGGCTCAAAGACCCCGCGACCCGCGCGCGCGTCGCCGCCGAGATGCAGAAGCCGGGGACCGACTGGGAAAATCTCTATTTCGGCGCAGGCGCCGACAAGATGATCCTGACCGGGTTCAAGAGCGAGGCGCTGAAGCCGCTGACCGGCAAGACGTTGGCCGAGGTAGCCGCAATGCGCGGCAAGTCGCCCGAGGAAACCGCGATGGACCTCGTCATCGAG
>VFQN01008176.1_pt1 | contig 10744 bp, 9 predicted proteins | sample 3512371 | NCBI WGS metagenome assembly VFQN01 (sample SAMN10412370, study PRJNA504923) | tailings metagenome | isolation source: Replicate 2 from Balatoc abandoned mine | place: Philippines: Itogon, Benguet | collected 2017-08-28 | reverse complement strand
GCATTCAGGTGATTGTTATTAATACCAGAGCCATGAGAATCTCCTTTTGTATTTCCGCTATTTAACATAATATTATCAATTTTTCGATCAATTATCTGTACTGCTTGGTGCAAAGCTTCAACATTTTTTGTAAGTGACTCAATTGACTTGACAAGAGCTTGGAGGTCCATGATTCCAGTCCAAAATAAGGAAACAACCACAACTATTTATAATATAACGATCGAATTCATTTGGACGATGATCGGTACGATATCGTACAAGAGAGGTTGTGTCACTCTCGTTAAGAGGGGAAGAAGGAGCTCAAGACATCGACGAGCTTTCGGGAGAGAGAGAGAGAGTATGACGTCATCCCGTCATAGACTAGTATGGTAGCTGACATGTAATAGATTGTGACCTTCTTCTGACTCATTGTAAGTAACTAACACACACCACGTCATCAGAGAGGTGCGAGGAGAGGGTTCGCAGGGATTTACATATATTAATTTGTACAAGAGAGAAAGAGGAGGACAACACGTCACGTCATTATTATGTCGTCAGATCGTTCAGGTCCTTCGCTAGCAAGCTATCGAGTTCCGGGAGAATGTCGCGATTGACGTCGAAGTCGAAGGTCTCATGCAAGGCGCTGCCGATGCCACTGCCGACGACAGGCTGGTTCAGACCTCCGAACAGCCCAGAGCTGAAATACCCGCCCAAGCCACCGATTTCTCCGCCCAAGCCACCGAGAGAGGAGCTGCCCAAACCACTGAAAGCGTCGCCTATGCGCGTCAGACCACTGTTAGAAGAGAGAGACGATGAGCGAAGGAGATGACGTCATTACCTAGTTGCACTACATTCCCAGCAGAGCTGGAGGGACTGATCGTGCGTGTGGCGCTCAGCGTGTTGAGACCTGACGTCCACACGTCCGCAGCACTGTTCCCCACGAGACTTGACGTGGCCAGATCGTCGAAGAGGAAAGGCGCTGCTGAAGTGGAGGTAAGATTAGACAACAGATCGCTACTGCCTGGCAGAGGGGTCGACGACGTGAGAGACGACAGCAGTGGACTCACAGTAGTGAAATCTGACGTCGCTGAGGTCGAGGCCGTCGTCTGAGGGGCAAAGGACTTGGGCACAAAGGGTTTGGCACCAACAGACAACTCCAGTGCACCGAACATCTCAGTGCCCGAGACCAGCGACTCTCCGACTTCCACGCTGTCCTTGTCTGTCATAGACGCGGACGAGGCAGCGGGGTCGATGCTGCCCATGAGATTGCCCGAGACATAGCCTGACATCAGAGGATCGATGACAGCGGGCTCTGACAAGCTTTGTTGGAAGAGGTGTTGCTGGCTCGGGTGAATGATGTTCGGAGGCGGAGGGATCGTCGTCATCATCGGACCGGGCAAGACGGAGTAAAGTGGCGTGGAGACCGGCCCCGCGAAGCCCGGCACTAAAATCGCAGGAGAAATCGCATAGCCAGCGGGGATGGCAGGGTAGGGCGACGAGTAGTAGATGCCCGTCATAGGGGCTGTCGGGGCGACAGGATAGCCCAAGCCAGTGTTCATAGGCACTCCCGCTTGATTCGCTGTGACTGCGATATACCCTGGAATGAGGTGCGACGAACCTGTTGCTGACGTCGATGCCACCTGCGCGGACAAAGAAGGAAGATCAGTTGACGGTGATGCCATCGAAGCCAGTCGCGGAGATTGGTGCATTGTGTTCACGTCAGACGTATGTTCCTGAGCTTTGGTCACTGGATTTCCTTCAGAGAGGGAAGACACGTCACTGCCACTAATCGCACCGCCGGAGAGCGTGGGCGACGAATTACTTGTCGAGTGTTTTGCCAACGATTGACTCAGAGATTGATGCACTGAAGGAGAAGCTCGTTGTTCCTCAACCGACGCTCTCTTAGCAACCTCCTGCAGACGACAAACACGTCACTCAGAGATTCATTCAAAGACGAACTATGGCACTTACCTTCCTTCGCTCGTCTTCTAAAGGCTTCGTCTGCCAAGCCCTTTGTCCTTTCTTACTTTCTTCCACTGCTGGGAGAGGGTTTGAGATGCCCTGGGAGTGAGAGTGGGAGTGAGGTTGTGCATGCGATGCGTGTATCGCAGACTTCGAGGCCGATGATGGTGCATTTGCTTGTGGCAAATCCTTCTTCTTTGGAGTCGCTTTACTGCTGTTGGCGGGTGTGACATGTGTCGAGGTCTTGTTCGACGAGGAGGTCGCTGTGGTGTGGGTTGTGTGCTCCCTCGTCTTCGGAGCTTCTGTCGGTTTGCTTACGACGACAGGTTTTGGTGCTTCCTTTTTCGGTGTCTCTACTGGGCGATCACACAGCCAGGAGATAGCTCGGTCGATGTCAGTACCATAGAGAGATATCGCCGAGAGACAGTCCGCCTCCTTGAATCCCATGGCGAGGAGGCGGTCAACTATCTCGTCACGAGAGGCGACGAGAGGAAGTTCAGGCAGTTTCGGTGCTTCCACCACTACCTTACTCTTCTCTTTTTTGTTGTTGGAGTGCTTCTCTTCCTCTCCATGCGACTTGGCCGTTGTTTCTACTGTGACCGCGGAGGAAGTGGCGGGAGTTGCGGTAGGTTTGGACTCTATTGTGTTGTTACTGTCACCCTTCTTCTTCTTTTTCTTCTTTTCACTACTCTTACTGCTCGATACAGCTGTGGAAGTATTGTTTGTGTTCGATGGTTGTTCTGTTTTCGTCGGAGGAGATTCTTTCACTTGCTCTTGCCGAGGCTTCTGCTCTGCTTGAGACTCGACTGAAACTTCAGCGTTTTTCTTCTTCTCATCTTTGCCCAAAGCCTTCTGCCATGATATCAGCTCTTGCAGCACCGCAATCACTTCATTGACCACGTCGTTCGAGACATTGCTTGTGGTAGTTCCGCTTCCGCTGCTCGTCTTCGCGGTTTTATTCGTTTGTTTTAGCTTTCCCTTCGCTAGCTCTAGTGGAGTCAGCTTTTTGTCGGTGGCTGACGTCGCTTGCAGATTCGCTCCAGAGTATCCGAGCAGTCGGATCGCCTCGATGTTAAACCTTTCCACCGCGTAGTGTATTGGGGCCCATCCTTTCTTCCGACATCTCGTATTGAGATTGATCGTGATTCGCCTCTCTGTTACCGTCTGATTCGAATCAGATGACGTAGATGCAGTGACGATGATGTTCACCACAAACTTTGCGAACTGCATGTCTCCGACAAACTTTGCGAACTGCATGTCTCCGACCACGATTGACTTGTGCAGTATTGATAAGCCCTGGTCGTCGTAGGCATTGACGTCGATGAGAGGTTCCTGACAGCTCAACAAGAGCTGGGCGATCTGAACCTTTCTGAGGATGAGCTGTCTCACTTGCTCTGGTAGAAGGTCGAAGACGTGGTCTCTACTGTGATCAAGATCTTCTGGTATGAAGTAATACGTATCTGTGATGCAGCGGTGAAAGAGACAGTACGAGGGAAACTCCTTCTTCCAAGAGGCGAAAACGCTCTCCAAGATGGATTGAGGGATGTTCTCATGCATCGTGTTAAATTGAAGGATCCTCTGCACAGTGTCAGCATCTCCTCGCTGAATACTATCTAGTAGAAGGTGACGATGTTGATCCTTTTGTCTGTTCACGATCCTATGATGATGACAAGAGATAAACACATCCTCTAACAACGAATCAATGAGTTACTCGTACCTTTCAATGCTTTCGGCACTCGTTGCCATCGCTAACATATTTTCAAACTGTATAACCTCGGGCGATTTAGTCGATGTCTTGCTCTGACTTGTAGAGGAGGACTGCGAGTGATGCGATGTGGTGTATGGGAAAGAGGAGGGCGACAAGGAAGAAGGCAGCTGGCCACCTTGCTCCTTCAGTTTCTTCTGTTCCTTCTGCTTTTTCCTCTTTTCTGCACGCTTTTTCGCGAGTTTCATCCTTCGCTCGTTCTCGGCCATGGCAGAGAGCTCACTCTTGAGCTCGGACTCCTTCCTCGCCTTGCACACCTGATCTTTGAGGTTCATGTTCGAGTACTGCTTCGCTGGAGCCTCCCATTGATCTGCATGGTCGACCAGTGAGGGCCAGATGTCATTCTCTTCGCTTCGTTGATCGTAGTCATCATCGCCGTCCTCTTCCTCCTCTTGATCATCGTCATCGTCATTGTCTTCTCGGTCCATCTCATCGTCTGTAGACCACTCGTCACCGTTGTGCCTGTGACCTCCAAACATCATTCCAAAGGTCATCGCAGCTGATGAAAGAGTGAAATCGATATGAGTCGAGGAGAGAGGGCATAAGAAGAGGGTAGGGGGTAGCTTGAACCACGAGATCTCTCACCTGATGGAAGATTTCCACCATCGGAAATACCGACTATATCCATCACCATTCGCATGAAATTTGCAAGTTCATGCTGATCATCTTTCGGTTCTTCTTTGCTCTCCATGACTGAGTGGAGTTTCTGATAGGCTTCATTGATCTGCAGGAAGCGAAACTTCATCGAGGAGTCTTTAATCTGTCACAAACATCAACAACTAATCAATCTGTATCTCTAATAAAGAGAAATACCATTCAAACTACCTTTTCATTGTCCCAGGATGTCATGAGTTTCTTATAAGTTTGTTTCAAGCTGTCTACTGTGACTTCCTCCAGGGAAATCCCAAGAATATCAGCCGCCTCAGCTAGTTTCATCGAATATCTTGATATCTAGGTTAACACTATATCTGAATTGAAGGCTAACCAAGCAAAAGGATGATCTCTCGCCTTGGTGTCGAGCTCAAGACGTGTGTAGTCCTCGCTGCTGTTCGAATTATGAAACACTGCTTCCCTCTCACCGAAACTCGACTTTTCGAAAACCTCACTTCCGCAGAACCTTCCATACGTGATTTGTCGGCTTACAACTTCAAGAAGCGTAAAATTACCGAGTGCCAGTGCACTGTCATCATCATCATTCTACCAACTAAGTATATTAAAAGTCAGACTATTGTGTAACCCTATGCTACTTTCACTACGATCCCTAAACATTAATATAGTGCAATTTTTCGTCGCACTTCTCTTTTATTCTAAAGTCTACAAAAAAACACCCGCTAAAAGAAGAAAGGAATCATGATAAATATCCTTTTCACTGCCATCCAACACGAGTTCCCAGTTTTTTCCATCATGAAAAATGTTTAATTATCAGCCTCGGTACCAGCAGAAGGGGGAGGATAACCTCCTAATTGAAGCCCGAACTGAGTGAGGATTTTATTCGTGAGCACCACAGCCGTGAAGAGTTTATTGTTTTGAATCGTCAGAGTAAGATTGATCTCTCGCACAGGCACGCCAATACTAAGCCCGCCATAGTCTAAATAGAGAATATCAGATAAATACAAATAAAAGTGAAGGGTGTTAGGACTAACTTGTAATCTTGTGCCACTGCCAGTCAGGGTTGTAGACCATGTCTCCCTTCTCCAAGACCACGTAGCGACGAGGAATGTGTTTCTGCAGGTTTGCGATGTCTTTATTCGCCGTCCACATATTGAAGAATCCTCCCTTAAGCGGGTAGAGATAGGGCGAGTATTGAGGCTCGATGAACTCCCAGTACTTCTTCCCGTGCACTTGAATGAACCAGTTGTTGCCGCCAGCGCAGTGCCAGTCAGAGCCTGTGGACTTGTTTGTGAAGTCATTCGTTGATTTTCCAATTACAAACTGCGCAAACTGGAAGGATGTATGAGATTTGGTGCCGAATCCCTTCCAAAGGCGGTCGTAGTCGAGGTCAACGCGACACAACTCGTCCACTGCCTCCTGCAGATCCTCTGCTCTTCCCTCCGCCGAACCATTGAAGGTAAAGCGTGAACGCACTGGGAAAAATAAATATTCCTTGGAATAATCCTTGTTGTACATCTCTCTGTACGCGTCGCCGAAGTTGACGAGTTCTCTGTGGTCTTGCAAGGTTCCGACCACCGCGTTGCGCACGATAGGAATCGTGAACTGGCCCAACTTAGAAGGGAGGTAATCTTCATTGTGCCACTTTTCAGTCGCTGTAGTGCCATTAAAGAGTCCTCGCACGACAGCAGGGATGCGAAAGTTGTTTGTTGCACGGCGCATCGCCTCATACGAGAAATCTATCCAAAAGGAGGAAAGTCAACCAAAAGCAGAGGCAATTCTTCACATTATACCTTTAGCTAGAATTTCAGGGACTGGAATAGGCGGATGAATGATGTCAGTGTCAAACTTCACATTCTTCTTCCAGTAGTTCAACTGTGCCTCTCGATCAGAGGAGAACAGAAGAAGATACCCAAGGGTCAAATTCTTGGGAGCAAAATATGATTCCAAGATAAGAGCACTAAATGCAACCAGAACCACGAAGAATACCGTGGAGAACTGCAGATATCTCGCCATAGTCTTACAAGTTACTCAGAAAGAGAAAAAAAGATATGAAGAAACGATCGTCTAAGATGGAATACGATCGTTTCCTCAAGTGACGCACAAGAGAGAGAGAGATAAGAGATGATTGTACTGCTCTTCTCACTGCTTCTCTGCTTCCTAGGGTCATGCAACACCTTCTCCATCTTCTCTCGACCTCGTATTCTTAGTCCCTCTTCGACGAGAAGGTTCAACAATGACTTGGGAATCAACAGTGACTCGCTCAAGTCAAGGCTAACAAGTGATAGAAGCAACCCCATATCACCTGAACTCATAAAAAAACAGATCGACTTTGAAATTATTGAAAATAACTTCCACAAGCGTGATGATGACTGGGCGTGCATGAAGAACTGTGGCGCGTGTTGTATGTTGGGCCCGCTGGAGATGCGCCCACAGCTGCAGTCCGTTCTGTCTCAGCAGCAATATGATTTATATGTTTCGATGATTGGAAAAGACAATTGGTGTGTTTACTTTGACAAGGAGAATCGTCAATGTACACAGTTTGAGACGCGGCCTGACTTCTGTCGCGTCGATAAGCAGAAATACCTCGACATGTACAAGCTCGAGGAAGAGGAATACACGGTAAATCCTTTACAACTCATCGCTGAAATCTCTCGATCTCATCCCTTTGGTTAGGATTTCCTGCGCTTTTGCTGCAGTGAGAGCATCCAGGACGCGTATGGCGAGGTGTCGGTAGAGGACTACCGATACTCGCGACTCATGGGACTCATAGCACACGAGCCAGACGACTTCGACCCCAACGACGCCAGTGAGTGGGAGGAGGAAGAAGGAGAAGAAGAGCCACCCTACGAGGAAATCACCCTCGATCCACGTCATCGTGCAGAGGACGACGAGGAAGAGGATTTCGAGGGGGAGAAATAGGAGGAGGTGTCCACCTCGCCTAGAGACTAAGGCAAGACAAGGACAAGGACAAGGATGAATCTGTTCCATGTGAGTTCTTTATAAATACAATAAGAAAAGATGAGAACGACTGAGTCATACAAACAAATACAAATACAAACGACGAACAACGACACACGATAGACGCCACATACCACACACCCACCACATACTACAACAACTACCACACACTACTACACACTGCTACGACACGATACAAAGTAAATACTAAATGAATCAACGATCTCTGAGGCGATGTTTCCTCTCGATCTTCTCTCTGATGTAGACCTTCTCTGACTTGAGAAGTGTTTCCTCCTGCTTTGCGAGGATCGCATCTCTTCTGCTCATCACAGCGAGGGAAGGAGACAACAGCTTCTGCTCCTCGTACAGCTCGTCGACGATGTTCTGCTGCACTCTGAAGGACTTCTTCAGCGCGTTCATCGCGAGACTGTGGTGGTTGCCGCCGCTCACAGAGAGCGAGGTGAAGGAGTTGGGCGTCATCAGACCGTCGCCTGACCGAGACTGCGTGGCATCGATCTTTGCATCGGAGGCAGCGGCGGAGAGAGGAGTTGATCTGATGAGGTCTGAGGCGGTGTTCGATCGCGAGTCTCGATCCTTCTGTGTGGGAGACATACGACGTGCGTCAGGGGAGAAGGAGGAGAAGGAAGCCCCTCCTATCGAGAGAGGAGACAAGGAGCCGTCTCTACCTTCTCTGTAAATGACGTCAGGCTGCGAGAACGTCGGCTTGAGAGAAGGAACGACGCCTGCACCGCCGAGGCCTTCGATGCTCGAGGAGGTGCTGGCTCGGATGAGCGGTACTAGAGGCTTGAAGGTGACGATCGAAGCTCTCTTCTTCACTGTGGGCGACACCTGTGAGATCTGCAGGTGAGGGTAGACGAGGTGCGTGTGTTCGCCCGGCTGATCTCTCAGCGAGGGCAAGGACTCTGGGCGAGACAGGAGGGTGGGCTTCAGCATGTTCGCAGAGTTCTGCGAGGGGTGAGAGCCCTGTGACTTGATACTTCCAGAGGACGACTGCTGACGTCCGAGGTCGAAGGAGATGCCTCCTGTGGTCGCGACACGCCTCTGACTGCCCAGACTGCCCATGCTGCCCAGACTGCGGGCATCGTCAGACAAGACACTGACGTCATCCTGCATCGCAGTGCTATGGCTCGTGCGAGTGGAGGGCAATGGCTGGCTGTGGCTGAAGGAGGAGAGGGTGTGTGCGGTGGCGTTCTCTGGGTCTGACGCAGCGGCCATCAGAGACTTCTCTCGCTTGAGAATGAAGGAGATGCGGTTCTCTGACGCAGGTCGCTTTGAGCTCTTGGCAGGTGACAGAGACTTCAGTGGCGATGACGTTTGATGCGCCACTGTCTCCAGCTCGATGTTGAAGAGGTCAGTGCCTCCTGGCAGCGCACAAACCATCGATTTCACATTCAAGGCGCTGCACACCAGTTGTATCTCTGAGATGAACTCGAGGTTGTGGTCTGACAGACGAGTGATGACCTCTCCGACGGAGCCTCGGGTCTCGGCCAGCGCACAGATTATCTCCTCTACCGACAACATACCGGCTTTGAGGCGAGGATTGGCGCCAATGGGCACATTCTTAGTGTTGGCGAAGACATTGGAGTTCGATGAGATCGCCTTCTGCAGTGCCTTGATCTTCTTCCTCAACTCCCAGAACGGCGGTCTGTGCACTACCTTGGCAGTCTTCGAAGAGGGAGTGAGAGAGCCTTCGCCGTCTGACAGCATCGCCTCGCCGACCTCGAAGCCAACGTTCGGATTAAATGATCGCTTCACTGTGCCCGTGGCATGGGCAGCCAGGAAGTCGGTTAGCAGGCGATGCCAGTGTGCGGCGTATGCCCAGGGGCGCTTGCCTGTACCCTTGCCCGAGGTTTCCATTGTGGGCACGTAGCCCAGGCGCTGCACTTGCTTCACAGAGTGAATGTACAGCCCTTCCTCCGCGGCATCGGGAGAGGGCGAGCGCTTCTTCGCAGTCGCAGCGAGGATGATGTTACTCACCGACGATGACGGATGAGCTGAGCGAGGCGATGAGAGCGCCGATCTCGCAGTGGAGTTCGCTGTGACCGAGTCATTACCCGTTGTTGCAGCCGCGCCAATCGTCGTGGCCTCGACAACACTCTTCTCGATGGAGAAGCGACCGTTGACCCATGACGTGGAACTCAGAGACTTCGCGACTGACGCCAGACTGTTTTCCTCGTCGTTGTACAGGGCGTTGAAGGTTGAGGAGTATTGGATCTTCTTTGCCTTCTTCGGTCCTTTGTGCACGTTGATCCATGACGGTTGCTTGTGGAGGTTCGTCATGTAGTGTTGGATCGACTGTGACGCAGAGCCCAGCGAGTGTGCGTCGATGTTCTCCAACACTGTCTTGAGCTCGTCAGCAGAGTCGAAGGCGAACGGTGTCTTCAGCTGAGTCTTCGGGATGTCGTGCACTGACAGCGGCGACACCAAGTCCGCCCCAGTGATGGCGGCGACCGACGAAGCCACCGGCTGACGTTTGATCGGTTTGTTGAGCATCGGAGTCAGCGTGTTTCGCTGGAAGAGACGAGTGTTGCTCTTCATCTGCCCTGACGTCTGACCAGACTTGATCTTAAAATACTTCAACTTATTCGGCTTCACAGTGCTGACGTCAGAAGGTGACGTCTCCTCCTCAGCCGCGGCCAACGCAGCAGCCTTCGCCCTCTTCAACTCTTCGAGGAAATGACGTCGGATCCAGTTAATGTTGAAGTCTTGTGCCTTCATTTGAATATTCTCCACAAGTGACGTCAGTAGGTCTCTGAAGTAACTTTGCATCTCCTCTCTCTGCGCTTTCTCGAGGCGAAGACGCTGTCTCTCCCTGTCCTCCTCTGCTCTCATCAGCGCCGATTCCGTCGCCTCTAATAGCGCGAGTCTCTGTCCCTCTAAGATCATCAGCCTCGCTTCCTCCTCTGCTCTCTCCCTCGCTAGGCGCTCCTCCTCGATGCGCTGACGCTCGATAGCCTCGACCAATGCTGACTCGTCATCTCCTCTCTGCATGTCAGCACTCTCCCTCGCCTCTCGCTCTTCCTCCATCACCTTGACCGCCACCTCATAGGCCACTACCTCCATCTCATACTCCTCAAAGAGCTGTGAGATTGACGTGTCGACAGCCAACTGCGTCATCTCCTCCTCCAACTGCTGCATCCTCTCCTCTGTGATGTCGATGATGGCGTCGGTCAGCACCGCGTTGACGTCATCGCTCAACCAATCCTCAAAGAAACGATCGGCCACGTCAGAGGAGAAGAGAGAAAGATCCACCACCTCCTTCTCCTCTGAGGTCGAGACAACTTCAGAGACTTCGACGGACTCTTTGGGAGGTGACATCACTGGCGCCTCAGGCTTAACTGACGCTTTCCTCAGCCCCGGAGAGTCGAAGTTCAGTGGCGGAACCTTCCCGCCATGCGGAGAATCGACCGACGTGTTCACTGTGACAGGGGAGGCGGTGGCGGCCTT
>VFQN01008175.1_pt1 | contig 10745 bp, 8 predicted proteins | sample 3512371 | NCBI WGS metagenome assembly VFQN01 (sample SAMN10412370, study PRJNA504923) | tailings metagenome | isolation source: Replicate 2 from Balatoc abandoned mine | place: Philippines: Itogon, Benguet | collected 2017-08-28 | reverse complement strand
ACCTGATTAACGGGAAGGTACACACGCTGGTACTGACACGTGTCTTGATCCCCAAGAACGTCTTCGTCACCCGAAGGAGGCCCCATCCACTGCACGTACCGAGACAGGGTAACACCCGTGCTTTCATGATAATCGCGCGGGGAGGACCAGGGAGGACCAGGGTGTCCCCTTATGATGACTGCACTCCCAAGCACCTGCTTGCTCTGGCCTCGTTGTGTTCTTGGAGGCTGACGCGCACACAGTCTTTGATTGGAGCATGTTAGGACCCGTTCTACAATGAGTTGTACATCAACTGCGAAGCGCACTCGTGCGCTAGGGGGAAGGAATGCAGCAGCGAGGAAGCCCCACCGCAAGGCAACGTGACGCCGCGTTGACCCAGCCTTGCATCCGTGTCAAGACCTGAGAGCCCTGCAGCTCAAGTTGGTATCGCACTTTGATCCTGCGTCAATACACGAGTGGGGACTGTTGCGTGGGCGACGATGCAGTAAGTGGCAACCCTGCTGACACACGCTCCACGTGGCAACGCGCACGAGTCTGGTGGAGTCGAGTTCTCTTGCACAGTTAATGTCGGGTCCACCCTTGCTTCTGTGAGGTTGGACGCTTAGCGCTATATTTATGGCATGTACAATATTGATGCACATCATTCGTAGTATTCGCGAGCGCTAGTTTGAATGCACTCGTTATAGCGACCCACCCATGGATTGGGTCACCACGTCATGCAGAAGAAAGTGAAAAAGTGGCGAAGTGGCCGCCACAGCTTCCAACCTGAGATGAGCATATGTTTATTCGACAATCCCGCATTTGAACACAATTTGCCCTGCTTCTTCACTTACGAACCTTGAGGCCAGTGACGCCAACCAGCGGCAATAATTTGCCCAGCGTGCAACGGCCATACATAGAAACAATCATATTCAAGCGTTGCCTCTTTGACCGTGCTTCTTTGGCGCCACTCGGTTCGGCCGCGTGTGTGGTTTGGACTTCGTGTGAACATAAGCTAGACGTTGCGGCACTGGCGCTGAGACAGCTTAATGGTTTGGGCTGTTCGACAAGGTGTGCCCAGTAGTCCGGGCCAGGTGGTAAGCAGCTGGAGGTCAGCCAACGCGCACCCTATACTCGCGCTCCGCTGTTCGCGGAGCTCCCGACATGCACACCATTGTCAAGGTAAGCACGTGCGAAATGTTGCGTCGTCGTCTTTTCTGCGTCGTGTCGACGAGTGGCGCTGTCGATAGCGACACCGCTCCTTCGCTACTCCCTTGGGCGGAGACGCGACTCCTTACGACAACCGCATACAAAGTATGCATGCAAATAACAACAGATCAGGTGCCTTAGCCCTCGAGCCGTAGCACCCGCGCGCGCGTGCCCTGCACGACCTGTCATCCACTGTCCTCCTCATCGCTGCAGGCCACCCTCGGCTCACGCCCGCGGATGCGGTGGCGACGGTGGCCAGTCCGCCGACAAGCGCAGGCGCAGCGTCCGCCGCGGGCGTTCCGGGAGTGTCAGGCGTTCCGGGCGTTTCGGTGGACCTGCCGTCAGCGGACCTGGCCAGCATGTGCACGCTACAGCTGGGCATGATGTACCAGCTGCTGTCCCGAACGGGTGAGCACTACTGCTTCAACTGTCCCACGATGGTCATAGCTGCGGCGCCTCTGCACCACGCCGTTGCCCCTCCTTGTTGCCTGTCCTGTCTCCACGCACGGCACGGCCCAGTGCCCTCGTCACCCCACCCGGCTCCCTGCAGCCGGCGTCCCTGGCCCTGCACCTCGCCCCAACCCCGTCGCATACCCAGCAGCTCCCACAGTAGCTAAAACGCCCTTGCACCAGCTAACCCCCCCTGCTCCGACCCACCACTTGTCACCTACCTCCTGGAACGCGCTTGCGAACCGCGGCATCCCCGCCTCCCCGCCTCCCCGCACCCCCAGGCTCCTCCTTCAGCTCCCTGCGCAGCACGGTGTACGCCCGCAGCTTCCTGGACGTGGGCCCGGGGGAGGTCAAGCTGGCGCGGGTGGCCACCTTCCCCGTGCCGCAGGGTGGGTGTGCAAGGGCGGCGCGGCGGGGCGGGACTTGACTGCAGGGGGCTCTGTTACACCGGCCCATGCACTGCACTGTCCGTGGGCAAGCCCCCACCAGGGCCCACCTGGCTCGTGAGACCGAGGCTAGCATGTGGCCCGGCGTGGGTGCCGTGTGCCCTTGCCTAGCCTTGCCCTCACCCTGACTAAGATCGTTTTACCCTAACCCCGTTTCTTGCGATGCTACTGACGCGCCGTTCAGGTGCCTCCGAGGAGCTGCACCAGGGCTCGGGCTCGTGTGCTTCAGGGGCGCTGCAGGGCACGCTGCTGCTGCAGGCCGACAAGGCCTGGGCCACAGGGGCAGGGGCAGGGTCCGCGGGCCAGCAGGGGAGCGCTCTGGGCGCGCCAGTAGGGTCGCCCACGGGTCCCTCCGGGGCTCTGATGATCGAGGACTGCCTGGCGGGGCGGGAGGTGGTGGCGCTGCCTAATACACAGCAGCCCACGCTGGTGTTCCCGCTCATGGACTGCTCGGTGCTGGTGGGGCTGCTGGTGGTGGAGGTTGGGGCAGCAGCAGGGGCGGGGGTGGGGGCGGCGGATGGCAGCTACGATGGAGCAGGAGGAGGAGGGGGAGGGGGAGGGGGCTTGGGCAGCGGTCTGCTGCCGTCGCTGTGCTCAGGGGACAGCGTGGGCGGCGCCGGCAGCGTGGAGCTGCGGCAGGGGCATGGCTGGGTGCTGACAGGTGCGTGGGTTGGGACGGAGGCCATGGAAGCGGGGGGAAAGGTCTTGGCGCCAGCTAGCGCAGAGTGGACAAACACTGCGCACGGGGTTTGCTGGCGGGGTAGCAGGCGGGGGCGAGGGCAGTTCTCTTGCTGCGCGCCTGGGAAGCGCTAATGTTTGGTGGGTCCCTTGGTTTGGCACAAGAACAAGCGCGACTCCTTGTGTTACCGTACGAACATGGGCAATTTGCACGTGGTTGCCGCCTTGCCCGGCTGAACGGGGATCCTCAGCCAAAGAGCTCCGCTGCAGACGGGCTAGCAGTGCGCTGTGAAGCCGCACTCCGTCGATTAAAAAACTTACTGCACACCCACTCCACGTGCACGTGTACGCAGACGAGGAGCTGCGCTGCGTGCGGCTGGCGGTGCCGCTGCTGAGCAAGGCGTGCGGCATGGACGCGCGCGCCTCGCTGGCGCTGGCGCAGAGCAGCCTGGCGGCGGCGGCGGCGCGGGGGCTGGTGCGCGAGGCCCAGCGGCCGCTGTCCGTGCTCAACACGTTCGGGGCCATGCTGACGCCGCGGCTGGCGGACGGAGAGCCGGACAAGGACATGGCCAAGGGCATCGTCGTGCAGGTGCGGCCATGCGAGATAGTCAGCTTAGGAGGAGGTAAACCTTTACATTTACCACAACGAGACCGGGCAGGCACATGCCTGGTGAGGACGGAGCTTTAGTTGGCAGTATGGCAAGGCGGGGCGGTGTGCTTCCGGTGCACTGTTGAAGTCGGTGCCAGCAGGCAGCTACTCGCCAACCTGGCCTGACGATCCCCATTCCACGCTTTGCTGCTGCCCCGCCCCGCGTCCATACTTACAGTACCGTAGCTACTGTATGCTTGTTGAGTGGAATTTCCTGGAACGCACTTGCTGGTCCGCAGGGCAAGCGGCTGCAGGACCTGCTGTGGCAGCTGGACGACGCGCTGCACGGCGCGCCGCCCATGACCGTGTCGGGCACCCCCCACCCCATGGCCGGCGCCGCAGCAGCAGGAACGGCAGACTTCAGCGCCTCCGCTCACTCCTCGCCCTCCCTTAGCCCCTTCGGCAGCCACGGGCCGCTGATGCCCCCCTTCCGCGCCCTCAGCGACCCCAGCCCCGCAGTACAGGAGCTGCTGCAGCTGCCCCAGCGCCCCGCAGCTGCCCTACCCGCACCTTCAACCCCATCCTCATCCTCGCCTCCCTCGTCTATCTCCGCACCCGCTTCGCATGGCCACGATACGGCTGACCCGCACCACGTGCACAGCACCGCCGGTAGCCCCGCCAGCAACCCAGACCCCCGCCCGGTGACGCCGGGTGTGGTCACCATGGGCCTGGACAGGGCGGCAGCTGCTGCTGCAGCCGAGAACGAAACTCTCGGCAGCACGCTGTCACCCGGCGGGCCCGCCTTTACCCTCCGTCAGTTTCGCCCACACGCGGGGCAGTCGCCAACAGCAGGGGCTGCGCCCTCCGGCAGCACAGGAGGCAGCTACCCTCCGCACGGGGGCGTGCTGGGTGCGGGTCTGACGGACCCGCCGGTGGCTTACCCATCGGCAGGCCGGCCGGGCGGCGGCGGAGGCCAGGCTGGCGCCGCCATGGCCACCATTGACGTGGACGTATTGGACGGGGAGGTGGAGCATGCAAGGGTGCTGGCGGAGCGGCGGAGGGCCAGCGGGGCGGCGGCCGACGGCGGCGGCGGCGCCGCCACCGCCGGCCCGGCGGGAGCGATGCGGGGTACGGCAGCGGGCGGCAGCGCGGGGGCCGGCGGTCTGGGGTCTGTGGGGTCGATTCCCACCAATGTGGTGTCGACGCTGATGGGCATCCTGACGGCGGCGATGAAGATGGCGGCGGTCAGCGGCATTGCCTTCATCGTCAACGCGCCGCTGGCGACGGTGCTGCCCCGCCGCGCCGCCAGGGCCCCGCAGCCCACATCATCATCCTCCTCCCTCCGCAAGCATCAACAGGGCACGAACGCGGGGTCAGCGGGGTCCGCAGGCACGGCATCCGCAGATTCGGAGGCGCCGCCGCAGCTCATCCCGCGGCCCGCACGGCCGCTGCTGGTGGGCGTACGCGCAGCGCTTGTGCAGCGCGTGGTGGGCTACATGCTGGACATCGCGCTGCAGTGCACGCCGCGCGGGGGACAGGTGTGTGTTAGCGCGCGCCAGGACGGCACGGGCGTGCAGCTGGTGCTGCTGCACACAGGCCGCATGGACCTGCAGCGGCTGCACGTGCGGTCCAGGGGCCTGTCGGCGCCGGCGGCGCCGCCCCCCCACGCCACGACTGCGTCCATGGCACCGGCAGGCGTGGCTGCTGTTGCGGGCGCAGGCACGGGCGCTATCGCGCGGCCGCACCGTGCAGTGGCGCACGCGCCCAGCGCGGGTGTGCAGGGGAGGTACCCCAGCACGGGCAGCGTGCCGGGGCCGGGCGTGCTGTGCGTCGAGATGGCGCAGGAGCTGGCGCAGCAGGCGGGCGGCCACCTGACGGTGTCGTACCCGTGCCAGATGGTGAACGCGCGGAGCGGCTCGCTGGACCTGGGGACGAGCGTGGAAATATGGCTGCCGGGGCCGGGGGCAGGGGCGGCAGCTGTTGGGGCGGGGGCGAGCTGAGGCTCTCTGGGGTAGGGTTCGGGGCGGGGCGGGGTGTGCTGGGCGGGCGGGTGCAGAGGTTTGGGGCAGGGTGTGCCGTGTGGCGGGCGGGGAGGAAGGAGTAACGGTCGGCAGCTGGCGGTGCGAAGAGCAGACTGCGTTGCGACGTGGAGTACGTGCATGGCGTGGGTTTGGAGTGGTGAAGGGCATGGAACCATTGCGCTGGTAAGGAAGGGCAAACCTCGAAACCTGCCTGGGCGGCGGTTATTACGAAGCATGCGGCGTGGCAGATGAATTGGAGCCGGTGTCCTTGTGGCCGTGGGACCGGTGCAGCGCCTTGCATGCAAGGAACGCCCCTTGGGGTCACTTGGGACTCCATGGAGTTCTCCTGAACTGGACAGGCATGATGATTACCTATTGCAGGAGGCCAAGTCCTTTTGTACGAGAGCAGAAGCGGCGGCTTCATGGTTTCATATACGGAGTGCAGAGCATCTTTCATTCGGGAGCTTTCCCACCGCGCCTTTATGCGGTACACGCTTGAACGGCAACGTGCAAGGGCAATAGTCTAATTTGCTGGCTGCTGCTGCAGACAGCTCGGCGGACAACGAGCAAAAGAGATGTGGTTTTGCGTTGACGGGGGAAGGGGTCATGGCCGTTGGCTGGCCGGGGCTAAACGGGCCGGGGCGAAGCGGTCGGCAGAGCGAGGCGGAACCTTGGAGCAGTTGCATGTGTCACTGTTGTCCATGGTATCCTGTGCGCCTGGTGACCCTGTCGTGTTGTCTGCTGCTGTGGTGTTGGGCTGTGGACGTGCTGCCTCCTTGTCCACACCCCCAGACCAGCCCAGTGGACCATACGAGAGCGCACACTTATACTCATGTGAAACGTAATGCACCTGGCCCGGTGTATGCGCGTGCGTTCACTGTGCTGCGGCTACCAGTGATGTAGCTTTTGAGTCCTGCCCTCAACGGGGCCCTGCGTGTCATAGCAAGGAGAGCGAGCGGGCTCCTGCCCGGCTGACCTGCCTGGCTTGTGTTGTAGTAACAGGGCGAGTGGTTGCTGTTGTGACGTCAGTGTGTGTCGCACATGGTCGTAGTAGCACTACTGTACTACCCGTGTCTTTCATGCAGGAGCTTTTTGTACAGACAATGTCTGCATTGGCACACTGTTGTACAATATCAGTTGTTCGTGAGCTGGTCACGCAAAGGGGACGGTGTGCCATGTACCAATACGTTGTAACCCCTCCACGTTGCTGTCACAGTTATGCGTTCCCATGCTATTCCTCCAGTCCTCCTCCTACCGCCCGTGCTCCCCCATCCTCTATGTCGCGTCGTCACCTAGGACAAAGAGGGGCCAAAATCCTAACTACTTGCAAGGCGGACATGTCAACACCTCCGGCAAGACCAAGTTCCGCTCCACAACGGCACGGCTTTCGTTTAGACTGGCCAGTATACTTGTATGGCCACCAGGTCCCCCACATGCATGAACGCGTCTCAGTACCAAGTGACCAGATGCACACACCCAGACACGCCTACCTACAGATACGTCGTTACCACCACCTGATAACGGCACCATCCAGAACACAATGTACACCAACAGCATGCCCTTCCGGTTCATGCTCTTGGCGTGTCACTTCATACCGTGGCATGCACAATTTCGCACCCCTAGCACGGTCCGCTCAGGTGAAGCTCTTGCGCATAGCCTTCTTCTTGGGCTCCTCCTTCTTGGGCTCCATGGGCCCATCCTCGGGCTCTCTCCCCTCCTTGCGGGCTTGAATGATCTTCTGAAGGGCGTCGTAGCGAGGGTTGGTGGAGCCTGCAGGCGAAGCCACCGGGCCAAGGGCGCAACGTGTGGTCAGGCACGGCAGCTAAGCAGTCCGTCATCGCCAAGCATCGCCCAGGTGACGCGGTGCTATCTATTACCAAATTGAGTATTTTATCTACATAATTACGTACCAGCGTCCATGGACGCAAGCTGCTTCTGGCCACCGTAAGCCAGGGCCTGAGACGGGGTAACAGCCGCGCCGAGGAGCGACAGTCCGGAGAGCAGCGCTGACCTACGGCTAACTTTATCAGCGGCTACAGACACAGCAGTGCCCTGGCGAGCCACGCGCGGTGAAGCTGCCGAAGCCTGCGCGCGAACCACAAGCATTTTGGTCTACCCTCAGTTGCCTTGTGTGATACTGGGGACAGCGACTAATACGCTTGTTCAAAGTTTGATTTTTCGAGCACTCCACGGGGAATGAGAATAAGCGCCGAGGGCTTCCAGGTACGTTAACGGCGACTCGCTGTAAAACCACTAACGGTTTACAGGAAGGTCAATGCCCAAACACCGTGCAAGGAAGAGATACATGCGACAAGATCATGAAGAGCTCCACATTTCAGACTTACGGCATCCCTCACGCAAGGCATAACATGCACGGCACCAGGGGACAATGGGGGCCTTGGCACGAGCGCTTGAACCCCTGCGACACGTGTCCTTCAACACGTGTCCTGCAAGCCTGCACGGAGTGCCTGCACGGCCCCAACCAGGTCATACTCATAAAACATATCACCAGGACACCAGCTGCTTGCAAACTTGTTCCCACGGCCAGTAATCGGCGTCCGCGGCGTGGCATCACAAGTTGATCTACAGCAAACCAGGATGCTGACCACCCCAGTTGGCCTTCCTGGACTGGCACCGACGTGCAACTGGCCAGTCTAAACGAAAGCCGGCCACCAACATGCAACTATGCGTTGCAAACGTGGCAACAGCACGAGCATGCTCTCAGCCCCAACAGCCACAGCCGCCGATGGCGGCCGAATGACACCACCTGAGTAACACAACCTCCCCATTCCTCGCTAAACGCACCCTGAGCCCCAGCAAAAGCCACAATTAGCCTTTGTAATAACAGTGCATGGCCACAATTCATTTCGAAATCTGAATTCGAGGTTTATCTGCAAGGCCACTGCCAATTGAAAACCATGGATCACGAAGCATACCTACTACATGGCTGCGTGCATTCGCAGGCCACCCCACAGCGTGGCGGGGACACGTCTCGGGTAAGACGTGGAAGCGTAACCGCAAGCATACTCCCAAACACAGCGGTCACAGTCACCATGTCAGCTACGTGCCCTCAGCTCCCCGCCTCCGCCCCCATCAGCTTGCACTCCGCCTTGTGCCCCGCCCGCCAGTGCCCCCGCTGGCAATCCGCACAGCAGTACCGCACCGCCCGGCACCCGCCGCACTGCTTGAGCGGCAGCCACCCCTCGCTCTCCTCGGCGAAGTTGCCGCAGTGCGGGTTGCCGCACACGCGCAGCCGCGGCAGCGCCCCCTGCCGGCAGGGCGGCAGCGCCATTGGCGGCGGGAGCGCGCCGGAGGGCGCCACCGGCGGCAGCGGACGCGGCAGGTTACCTGCACCATCGCGCGCTGCCATGACGCAAAGCATAGGCGAGCTGCCGTCGGGCATGGGCACGTGGTAGGACCCAAATGGGTCAGCGTCCTGCACGCGCTCTGACACTGCGTCCGCAACCGCGGCTGCAAACCGCTGAAAGCCCCCGTCCGCCTCCCCAGTGGCTCTGCCGCCATCCTGGCCTTCGCCCGCCGCAATGCTCAGCAGCGCCAGAGCGTGCGCGGAGCACATCGGTTTGGGCACCAGGATGTGCCGTACAAGCGACCGTACGGGCGCCGCAAGGCACCCGGCATACGCGTCGGCGGTGTTGCCGCCGTTGCCAGTGCCGCCCCTACCGGAAGCTGCTGCAGCTGCTGGCGGCGGCGCCAGCCACCCTCGGACCTGGCCGCTTAGCGTCTTGTGCGCCGCCATGGCCGCCAACACGCTCGGCACGCGCACGCATAGGTGCTCTCTCTTGCCCAGGGTCCACGTCTCCGGCAGCGCCGCCGCCAGCGTGCACGCCGCCGCCAGCAGCCGGTGCGGCTGGCACGCCATCAGCTGCGCGGGCGGCAGCAGCGGGTGCCGCCACCACTGCAGCGTGCACCCCAGCACGCCGGACACGGCCTGCAGCCCAATCTGCTGCGGAAACGTCAGCTGTGCCGAGCGCCCCAGCGCCGCCGCCTCCCTTGCCGCCGCTGCAACGTCCCCCGCCAGCTCCCACGCCAACAGCGCCGCCAGCCTGCTAGCACATCTCGCCGCCAGGGCCAGCGCCTCCTGCACCACCTCCACACACACCGCCTCCTCCCTCCACGCTGCACTGCTCCCCTCCCCCGCCTCCCTCCACGCCGCCGCCACCCGCTCCCTCACATCTCCTTCCAGCCCGCCCGCCGCACCCTTGAGCAGCGTCAGCGCGTCTATCGCCCACCCGACCACCTGCGTCCGGTCCAGCCCCTGCCCCTCTCCCTGTGCCTGTGCCTGCCCCGCGCCTGCCGCCCCCGCCGTTGCCGACACCGCCTCCAGTGCCCGTGTCAGCATGGCCGCCCGCTTGGACAGCGTGTACACGATGCCCAGCTGGTGCCCCGCCCCCGCCCCTGCCTCGCCGCCGTCCCCGCCATCTGCACCGCTATCACCCTGGGCCCCGCTGCAGCCGGCCCCGCTCCCGCCAGCCCCACTGCCGCCGGCCCCTCCGCCGCCAGCCCCGCCGCCGCCAGCCCCGCTGCCACCGGTGGGGGGCATGAAGGCCACGAGGCCGACGTCCATCAGCTCCGGGCCCACCAGCACAGCATCCCGCAGCTCCATGGCGATGTCGGCCTTCGCCTGGTCCCCTGCGTCCTGGGCGCTGTAGGTGAGGCGCAGGGTGTGGTCCAGGGAGGCGGCCAGGCCGCAGCGGGACATGCGGCGGCGCACGTCGGCCTGGGCGGCGGCCGGGAGCTTCTTGAAGCCTGCGTCACAAGCCATGGGTTCAAAGTATTAATGTCATGAGCGGGGCTTGCAAGTGTTGCAAGTGCACGGTGCGGCGGGTGGGATGCAGCTACGCTTCCGGCCATGGACGGGCCTGGCAGAGCTGCGAGGCCTGAGCCAGGAGGTGAAGGCAATGATGGCAAAGAAAGGGAAAATATGGGCATCCTGCCTCCCCTTCAGAAGCTGTAAGTGTGACATGGCGGCAGGTATTGTGCACTTGGCGGTCTGTGTGATGCCGGTAAAAAAACAACAACGCACAAGCTTCCCCGGCAGGCTTGCCCACAGGTACCGGTCGCTACATTCGTAGCGGCACCCCGAACGCTGGGAACCTGGCAAACAGGGTTACCGGCATGCGCACGAGTCCTAGGCAACCAACCCTCGCAGAATACGAATACCCCATACCTACGCACGTGCACGTCACTGAGCCGGGAGGGCTATATCGGTTTACCCCAGGTTGTGCAACAGCAAGACCAGATGATCACTCCAGGTCGCACCCACCGTGCGTGCCGCTGCAGGCGACATGCGCCATTATGTCCATCAACCTTCGCAGCGTCTCCGCCTGCAACCCCTTCTTCACGCCCTGCACG
>VFQN01008174.1_pt1 | contig 10746 bp, 8 predicted proteins | sample 3512371 | NCBI WGS metagenome assembly VFQN01 (sample SAMN10412370, study PRJNA504923) | tailings metagenome | isolation source: Replicate 2 from Balatoc abandoned mine | place: Philippines: Itogon, Benguet | collected 2017-08-28 | reverse complement strand
CTGATGCCGATAGATTAAAAATTACCACCGTTGATTTAGCCGAGGGAACTCCTGTCCAAATTGTTTGCGGAGCAAGTAATGTTGCCGCCGGACAAAAGGTTCCTGTTGCTACTATTGGAACCAAATTAGTTGACAAAGACGGAAATGAATTTGAAATCAAAAAAGGAAAAATTCGTGGACAAGAAAGTCATGGAATGATTTGTGCCGAAGACGAACTAGGGCTTGGAACCAGTCATGATGGCATTATGATTTTGGACGAAAAATTAAAACCCGGAACACCTTGTGCCAAAGTTTTTAATATTGAAAATGATGAAGTTTTTGAAATTGGATTAACCCCAAATCGTGCTGATGCCATGTCACATATGGGAGTTGCTCGTGATTTGCGTGCCAGTTTACTTCAAAAAAACAGCACCGTAGAGCTAATCACACCATCGGTTAGTACTTTTAGAATTGATAAAAGAACATTAAAAATTGATGTTGATGTAAAAGACAACAAATTAGCACCAAGATATTGTGGTGTTACTATTTCGGGAATTACGGTAAAAGAATCGCCTGAATGGTTAAAAAATCGATTGAAAGCAATTGGTTTATCTCCAAAAAACAATGTTGTTGACGTAACCAACTATATTCTTCACGATTTAGGACAGCCACTTCACGCTTTTGACGCTTCAAAAATCAATGGAAAAATCATTGTAAAAACGGTAGAAGCCGGAACAAAATTTACAACTCTTGATGATGTTGAAAGAACACTCCATGAAGAAGATTTAATGATTTGTGACGAAAAGGGGCCACTTTGTTTAGCTGGCGTTTTTGGCGGAAAAGGTTCTGGAGTTACTGATACTACCAATTCTATTTTCTTAGAAAGTGCTTATTTCAATCCGGTTTCTATTAGAAAATCAGCTAAAAGACATGGATTGAATACCGACTCATCTTTCCGTTTTGAAAGAGGAATTGATCCAAATATCACAGAATATGCATTAAAACGTGCTGCACTTTTAATCAAAGAACTTGCTGGTGGCGAAATCACATCCGATGTAGTTGATATTTATCCTAAAAAGATTGAAGATTTTCCTGTTTTTCTCAATTTTGAAAAAACAGCTAAGTTAATTGGTCAAGAATTACCAAAAGAAACTATTAAAAAAATATTAGCTTCACTTGATATAAAAGTTACCACTGTTTCTGATGCTGGTTTGGGGTTAATCATTCCGTCATATCGTGTTGATGTTCAAAGAGAAATCGATGTTATCGAAGAAATCCTTCGTGTATATGGCTATAACAATATTAATTTTACTAAAAAATTGAATGCTACTGTTTCTAATTCAGCAAGAACAGAAGATTATAAAGTTCAGAATATTGTAGCTTCTCAACTTAATGGGTTAGGGTTTCATGAAATGATGGCAAACTCTTTGACGACACCTGAATATATTGGTTTATCTGAAATGTTGAAAGATGAATACAACGTTGTAATGTTAAACCCGTTGAGTAATGATTTATCAGCTATGCGTCAATCATTATTATTTTCAGGCTTAGAAGCTGTTTCCTATAATATCAACCGAAAAAATAATGATTTAAAGTTATTTGAGTTTGGTAAAACTTATCACAAATTACCTTCGGGTTATGATGAGCCAAAACATTTAACATTATTTGTTTCAGGAAATCGCAACGAAGAAAGTTGGACAAATACTTTAAAACAAACAGACTTCTTCTTATTCAAAGGTTATGTTGCCGGTATTTTAGAGCGATTAGGAATTAAAAAAACACAAAACAAACCGGTTACTGCAGATATTTTTGCCGAAGGAATTTCAATTGCCAGCGGAAATGATATTTTAGTTGAATTCGGAACTGTGAAAAAATCCATTTTGAAACATTTTGATATTAAGCAAGAAGTTTTCTATGCCGATTTCAATTGGAACTTAATATTAAAATTAATTGGTAGTAAAATTAAATTTACTGATATTCCGAAATATCCTGAAGTTCGTCGTGATTTAGCTTTATTGATTGATGAAAATGTAGCTTTTGATGCTATTTACAGTATCGCTCGTCAAACTGAAAAATCACTATTAAAAGACGTAAATTTATTTGATGTCTATCAAGGGAAAAATCTTCCTGAAGGCAAAAAATCATACGCCGTTAGTTTCACACTTCAAGACAATTCAAAAACTTTAACGGATGAACAGATTGACAAAATCATGAGCAAGTTGTTAAAGAATTTTGAAAACGAACTTGGAGCAAGTTTAAGAAATTAAAAAATCATTTATAAAAAAATAAAACCGAGGTTAGTTAATATCTCGGTTTTTTTATTAAAAGTAAAAACCCAACGTTTAGAGCGTTGGGTTTTTGGAGTGATCTGTCAAAATCAAACAAAACAATAATCAAACTATTTTTCTTTCATGAATATATTGGTGTAATATCTCTTTCCGGTTTGTGGATCTGTAATAGCCGATATTCCAAAATGAGTAAAATCACCTTCAATATTTTGTCTGTGTCCAGGGCTGTTTAACCAAGCCGCTACCACACTTTCTGCCGTAATATAGTTATAAGCCACATTTTCTGCTACTTTTTCTGCTCCAAGCGTGTTGATGATATTTTGAGAGCGTTGTTGAAAACCATCATGACTGATAGCTTGCTTTTCAATCATATATTCATTATGTCCTTCTGATTTATATGAAATATGATTGATAACTTGTAATTCGTTTAAGCCTAAGTCTTTTCTGTGATTGTTGATTAATTGAACTATTCTTAGTTCAACTTGGTTGTAGTCGTAGTTAGTTACAACAGCTTCTTTTGTAGCAGTTTCTGAATCATCAGAAGAACAAGATACGGAAGTGAACACGATTGCTAATAGCAACAATGCTCTAAACATTTTTGCTTTCATAGTAGTAGGTTAAGTTTTTAATAAAGTAGATGTTGGGGCAAACACTTTATTTTGATTAATATTGACAGAACGTATTGTTTGATTTGGTTAGACAAACTTATACTTGAAACCGATTAAATACAAATAAAATCGATGAAATGCATTATTTTTAATTTATAAAAAGAATAAATCCTACAAATATGCATTTCATCGATAATCACACTAAATAAAAAAACCACTTGAAAAAGTGGTTTGAATAATTTATGCTGCCATATAAATCCTATGTATCGGAATAGTAAAACCTTTCTTGAGAATAACCCTGTGATCTGTTAGTGCCCAAACGGTTGTTTCTACCACTTTTTTAGATTGATTGTCCTCAAAATAAATTTTAATTTTCGAGTGTTCTAAATTTCCTAAAGACAAAGCCCGATTCAAATCAGCAAATCGCTGTTTTTTCTCTTCTTCAGATTCTAATACTTCTGTGTTCGGAAAAATCAACGATTGAATTTTTTCCTTTTCTATGATTTCAAAATTTGTTTCCATGGATGCTGAGATAAAGTTATATAATCAGTTAAGAGCTTATTAAAATTAATAAAATATATTTGTACTACATCTTCTTTTAACAAATTTTAAATAACAATTGACAACAACTATAAAAAGTTCTGAAATTATTGCGAAAATCAATGCTCATGGTGCCGAATTAATCTCTATAAAAAGTACTAAAACAGAGAAAGAATACATTTGGAATGGAAATCCTGAGTTTTGGGCAAAGCACTCACCTATTCTTTTTCCTATTGTTGGAACGCTAAAAAATAATTCCTACTCATATAATAATGAAGAATATCATTTATCACGTCATGGTTTTGCCCGAGACAAGGTTTTTGAAATTATTAAGCAAACGGATAACGAAGTTGTTTTTTCATTAAAATCAAATGATGAGATGTTAAAACAATATCCCTTTCAATTTGAATTACAAATTAAATATACTATTTCAGAAAATGATTTACATATAACATATAGTATTTTTAATAATAATGATTTTCAGATGCCTTTTTCCATTGGTGGTCATCCGGCTTTTGCTTTAGAAAACGAATTTGAAAATTATAGCTTAACATTTGAATCCGATGAAACTTTAGAATATTATCCATTAGAAAATGATTTAATTTCTAATCAAATTTCAAAAATTCATTTGAAAGAAAAAACATTACCACTAACCTATTCGTTTTTTGAAAATGATGCCTTAGTATTAAAAAAACTAAACTCAAATTCCATTTTACTGAAAGAAAATAATTTACCAATATTGAATTTCAGTTTTAAGGATTTCCCCAATTTTGGTATTTGGACCAAAGTTAATGCGCTGTTTATCTGCTTAGAACCCTGGGTTGGTTATGCTGATACAATTAATAATTCCGGAAATATTCTCGAAAAAGAAGCCATTCAAATATTGGAACCAAAAAAGAACGCTACATTTACATTTAGTATTACCATTTTATAATTTCCAAAATGCTTACCATTAATTTTCATCCGTTCCAAAACCTAGAAACCGAACGGTTATTACTTAGACGTTTAAATGACAACGATGTCAACGAAGTTCTTGAACTGCGCGGCAATCCCGAAACCATGAAATTCATTCCGCGCCCTTTGGCTAAAAATACTGATGATGCTTTGGAACATATCAGAATGATTAATGATGCAATCGATCAAAACACCGGAATAAACTGGGCAGTTACTATTAAAGGAAATGATAAAATGATTGGATTACTTGGACATTACCGAATTCAACCCGAAAATCATCGAGCTGAAATTGGTTATATGATTTTGCCTCAATTTCATGGTAAAGGTTATGTAACCGAAGCTATAAAAGCTATTTTGGATTATGGATTTAATCAGATGAATTTACATTCCATTGAAGCTGTTATTGATCCTGAAAATATTGCTTCGGAAAAAGTTTTGCAAAAAATAGGCTTCGTTAAAGAAGCTCATATTCTTGAAAATGAACTTTATGACGGGAAATTTTGGGATACCGTAATTTATTCGATGCTAAAAAGAAATTATAAATTTTAGAAACTATTATTTATTCAATTTTGGCAATGTTTTAATATAAAGTTCTTCCACTTTTTTTCGAGCCCAATCGGTTTTTCGTAGAAAAGTTAAACTGGATTTGATAGATGGATTTTCATTAAAGCAACGAATTTTAATCAATTCGCCCAAGGTATCAAAACCATAAAAAGCTACGAGCTCTTCAAGAATTTTTTGAAGTGTAACACCATGAAGCGGATTATTTGAATGATTATTTTCCATTGAACAAAGATATTATTTCTAAAAATAAAAAGGCAAACCCTTTTTCTAAGGGTTTGCTTTTTAAAACTAACTTTATACTACTAAAATCTCATTCCAACTCCAAATCCCCAAAGCCAAGGATTAATGTCAACATCTGCAGGAATGCTTAAACCTGTTGCCAAATTGGAAGCATCAACCGTTACATCTGTTGATAGGAACAAACGTTTTACATCTACGTTGATAAAAAATGTATCGTCAAGCATTAAGTCAAATCCAACTTGTGCTGCATAACCCAAAGCATTGTCATATTTTATGTCTTTAACCACACTTCCAGCCTTTTGATTATAGAAAATAGTATAATTCAATCCCGCTCCAACATAAGGTTTAAATATTTTTTCTTTCATTGGGAAAAAATGATATTGTAAGGTTAATGTTGGCGGCAATAAATAAACACTTCCTAAATCGACATCAGCACTTGTTGGTCCGCCAACTGCCGAAATATCAGAAGCTACAGTATGTACATCATGTTTTGTTGTTCCTAAAATCAATTCAGCTGCAATATTTTTAGTAAAGAAATAAGTAATATCTAATTCCGGAATAAACGAATTTGAAATATTAATATCTCCGCCAATTACGCCTATTTTTGCGCTTTCATCAGGAGTAACTCCAACACCACGAAGTCTAATCATCCAATTTTTAAAATCGTCCTTTTTAATATCATCTTGAGCGTTTGCAGTAAAGCCTAAAAAAGCTAATCCAACTGCTAATAAAACTTTTTTCATTTGATTGTATAGTTTAAATTACAATTCAAAAGTATTGTGAAGTATTGGCTTAAAAACTGATATAAATCATAGATTGAATATTTTTTTATCAATTTATTTTCACAATTTTTTGATAAAAATATCACGTATTTGTTCTTACATTTGTCCGCTATGTTAAAAACAGTAAACATTCTTAATAAAAGAGCTCGATTTGATTACGAAATAATCGAGACTTATACTGCCGGAATTGTTTTAACCGGAACAGAAATAAAATCCATCCGGTTAGGAAAAGCCAATATTACCGAAGGTTTTTGTGAATTTCACAACGGAGAATTATTTGCCATCAATACCCAAATCGATGAATATCTTTATGGAAATCAGTTCAATCATAAAGCCAAAAGTGAACGCAAACTTTTGTTGAACCGAAGAGAATTGAAAAAACTGGAAAGAGCTTTAGACACCAAAGGTTTGACCATAATTCCGTTAAAACTTTTTACTAACGAAAAAGGTTTGGCTAAATTAGATATTGGTCTTTGTCGTGGAAAGAAAACCTATGACAAACGTGAAAGCTTAAAAGAACAAGATGTGAAACGTGATTTAGACCGAATTAAAAAGGAATATAAATAATTCTTGATTTCAAAATTAAGTATTATCCAAAATAAAAAACCCACTAACCATCAACTTTAAATTTGTGATAATTAGTGGAGTTTTTTTATCGTTTTATTTTTCTATTTAAAACCTACAACTTGTTCTTCAACAGTTAAAACTTCTTCAACATAATTCTTATATTCCGGATATTCTGCTGTTGTAATAGTATCCCAAGGTGTTTTTACTATTCGTGTAATTTTTAATGAATTTGGAGCAGCTAATTCAAACGTAATATTATAACTATGCTTTTTGAACGTAAATGTTTTATTTTCGGGAACTTCGGTGAATTTTTTTCCCTCCGGAATGTTCAATATTACAACCGAATGATAGTCATTGTTATTCTCATATGTAATATAATTAATGTCATAATTTCGAGTTTCTTGTGAAATGATATCACGAGTGTAAACTTTATCTACAAATGGAATATCGGTAATCTTGAGGTTTCCAACGCTTTTCAACTTTTCATTTACTGAAATTTGAGTTTCAAACTCAATAGCATCATCAAAAAAATCATTTTTTATCAGTTTAGCCGAAAGCAGTTTTACTGTTTTTTTCAGCTTCGTATTGTATTGATCTTCCAAATCTTTTTTACGAACATCTTCGGTTGTAAAACTTGAAAATAATTCGTTATAATAGGACTTATTCGCACCAACAATTTTTCGTTTATTAACAAAATTAGTCTCTTTGTCTGTAATTGTCACTATACTAGTTGTGTACAATTCATTCAGGGTTACATTATCAAAAGGAATTTGAATAAGCGATGATTTTTCATTTTCGTTTTTATCAAATGAAATTACCAAAGCATTGGCTTTATACAAAGATGAAGGCAATGATTTAAAAGGTAAAAACTTATCTGTTAGTTCTAAGAAAATTTCCTTCCCGTCGATAATTGTTCTTACAATACAATGATTAAAATCCTTTGAAGGTAAAGACATCATATGAGAACTATTGTCATTGGTGGAAACCAAAACCAAGTTAGATTTCAATCCGGCCAATTGAGAAAATGCCACGAATAAAGTCGAAACATCCTTACAATCACCAAGTTTAGTAATAATTGTTTTAGATGGTTTTTGAGGCACATAACCACTTTGTCTAAAGTCCTGAGAACTGTATTTTATATTTTCTTCAATATAAGTATAGATTTTCTTTGCGATTGCTTCTTCAGATAAACCTGTTACACCATTTGGAAAAATCTGGTCAAAAGTACTTTTGGTTACTTTGTCTAATGTCAATGTTTTTTTCACTAAATCAGCATACCAATTTGAAATCTCTTTCCATGATTTAATCGAACTTACATTGATTGTATTCGTCAAATCGGCAAAAACTTTAGAATATGGTTCCAATAAAGGCATCGCCGGGACATTGGTTCTTTTCCAAATGGTACAAATTTTATTGTTTATTTTCTTGGTTGAAGGTGTAATATTTCCATTGAACACTTTGGTAGTATATTGAACATCTTGCGGATTGATAATTGCAAAAACAGTTTCTACCGAAGGATAAACACTATTGAAATAGCAATCAAGGTTAAAATCTCTGAAAAACCTTCCGGTTGAATTACTGTAGGATTCATATTCGATATAAACGACATCGCCAACTTCAAGCTTAGAAAAAACCAATGTTCCCGAACCTTCTTCGGCAGGAACAATACTTCCGTCTTTTTTAACAACTTCCGATTTTTGAAGTGTGATAGAATAAGTATTCAATCGATATTCTTTCATTTCTTCAATTCCATTTTCACCTGTAATTTCATAAACTAAAACTACTTTTGACTTTCTTCCGCCTTCAGGTAAAATGCTCACAATATATTCATCAATCAAAGTCACAACACCATAATCACTTTTAAGCTTTGAATTTCTTCTCTCTTTAATGAGTTTGTATTTATCCTTAATATCTATTTCTTCTATTTCATCAGGAGTTTTTGTAATATCGTACAGCTGTTTTCTCAATGCGCTGTTTTCTGAATTATGTTCCAATGATTGTCTTAAATATTTTTCAGCTTCTTTTACATTATTCATGTAATTGTAAACCATTCCTTTTCGTTCCATCAAATAATAAGAGTACGGATACAAAGCCAATGAATTATCGATTTCAACCAAAGCATCACTATATTTCTTTTCTTCAATTAGCAAATTAATATAATCTGAAGCAATACCTGTAAAATAAGGATAATTCTTTTTCCTTTCAGCAAAAAGTCGCTTCACATCTTCTTTCCTATCTGCAGCGCGATAGTAACCAACCAATTTAGACATTGCAGTAAAGTTTTCTCTTTTATTTACTAAATCCTCCAACATACCAATTGTCTTTTCTTTATTTTTTTCAAGAGTGTCATAAAGTGGTGCAAATGTGGTAATATAGAATTCACTATTATGAGAATCAGCCAAAATTGTTTCTGCATTCTTCATCATCGCCTCTACATTAGAGTTTCGAGCATTTATAAGAAAGTCATACAAAACTCCCATAATAGGTGATGCTAACTTTTTAGCTTTATCGCGGTACTTTTCAAGTTCAGTCATACTTGCCGAACGAAGCCATTCGGTATCTTGAGCTTTATTAGCGATTGCAAAGTAATAATCCGGATCCTGAAGTTCCATATTTTTAAGAATTTCATTCACTTTAGCCAAATCATCTTTATAGGCATAAAATTCTGCTAATCTTGTTTTTATAATCGAACTATTTGGGTAATTCTTATCTAATTCTTCAATGATATCATCTGCTAATTCAAGTTTTTTATTATGAATATAAGCATCAAAAAGCATGAACTTATACAATACATTGTTCGGATTGTCTTTTACCTTTTTAATCAAATAATCTTCAAAATCAGGATTAAGTTCTTCTACATTCAACGATTGAAGTGTTGATTTATTATAGTCTTTATAAGTATTATGATAAACAATATCTTCTATTTTATTATTTTGTGTGTCAGTTACTGAGAAAAAGAAATAATTATTTCCGTTTGAAATGGATGATTTGATCAAAATACGATTGATACCTTTAGGTAGTTTTAGCTTCAATCTGTAAGCATTCAAATCTGATAATTTGTTTAATGTATTGGCATAAACCTCAATATCATTTACAAATATTTTCAACGAAGCGCTCATTCCAAAATTAAAAACAACATCTCTTTCCGTAGGATTTTCGGCAAAAACTTGCGAATACATAATTCCATTACCGTACTCATCTTCATTTGAAAATGTATGATAACCTTCATTTTGCATTACTTTCGGATTATACCAACCTATTTTTCCGTTGCTATTCGCATCAAACAATTTATCATTTTTAGGATATGTTTCAGGCTCATATTCAATATCAATTCCACTATCATTCAAATTTTCAAAAGCGCCGCAAAGTTGCCAATTCATGACAGCATTCAACTGCTTGATATAATGATTATAACCTTCATAATTTTTACGATTTCTATCAGCGATTGCTTTGTAATAAATAACAATAGGATTATTTTTAAAATTCTCCGATTGTATCATTAAATCTACTTTTTTAAATGTATTATCATTAAAACCAAGAGTTTGAATATCATCTAAAATAAACTGTTGCTTCATCAATGAAGTTAAATAATACTGACTGTCAGGAAATTTTGCCAAAGTCGTGATGAATTTTTCATCATAATCGATTTTACCATTTTCAAGCTCAATAATTTTGCCCAAAAGAAAATATTCTAACTTACTTTCGGCTGTAGTCTTAAATGCTGCATCAAAGAGTTTTTGAGCTTCTGTCCTTTTGTTTGCTAATAACAAATCCCAAACTTTCTTTTCGGCAGTTTGTGCCAAAACAATAGTTGAGAACAATAAAAAGAAAATTTGGATTTTTTTCATTTCTAAAAGAATGATTTTAAGAGAGTTTAATTTTTATTTTCTAACAACGGTACAAATCTGAATTCGCCAAATTCATGCTTTTCAAACTGGGTTTCATTTTTACGAATAAGCATTGTCATGATTTGTTCATTTTCACCTAAAGGTATCACCAATCTTCCTCCAATTTTTAATTGTGCCATTAATGGTTTTGGAATAATTGGCGCGCCGGCAGTTACAATAATACTGTCAAAAGGTGCATGATTTGGTAACCCTTTATAACCATCACCAAAAGACAAATGTTTGGGGCGAATTCCTAATTTGGGTAGCAAAACCGAAGTAATTTTAAACAATTCATTTTGTCTTTCTACCGAATATACTTTGGCTCCTAGTAAACACA
>VFQN01008173.1_pt1 | contig 10751 bp, 16 predicted proteins | sample 3512371 | NCBI WGS metagenome assembly VFQN01 (sample SAMN10412370, study PRJNA504923) | tailings metagenome | isolation source: Replicate 2 from Balatoc abandoned mine | place: Philippines: Itogon, Benguet | collected 2017-08-28 | reverse complement strand
TCAGGTACTAGTGTTTAACGACGTGGAGGTTCGAGTCCTCTTCTGGGCACCATCAGCAGCAAAACAATCCTTTATATTCAATAGCTTAAAATATTTGCATTTTAAGTTACCCGCAAAACTACCCGCATAAATTTTATTTAGATTGTTTTGATACGACATGCGGTCAGTTTAACACCTTTGTGATTAGAGCCGATTTAAACTTAAAGTTTCTTTTGATCATAAAATTGATCTAGATCTCTCGTTCAAAATATCAAGCTTCGCCCTTTGCTCATTCAGCAAAGAATTTAATTCACGCAAAGCACCCCTAATATTGCCTTTATAGGCATTGCGCGCGCAAATCGACTTACCTTCTGCGGTCTTTGCGCCGGTACTTTGTTTCCACGGCTTCCACTGCTTGATTAGCCTGGCTTGGCGTTGCCGTTCCTCTAATGTCCACTGCCTCATTTGCACTCTCGCTTAATAGTTCGTTTTGTTGATTTTGCTTTTCCGCGTGCGCGTGCGGATTCTCTACTTGAGGGACGCCGTTATTAATCTGCTGGTGGCCATTGGCAATATTGGCTTGTTTTGCATAAACAATCGGAGGATTCTTTATATTTGATAAAACCTCAATTGTCCTAGCGCATTGTGCCTGAGCCTTCAAAGCAATTCTCATATACGCTTCTACAGCATGAAGATTTTTATCATTAATGCTTGTAGCAGCCATTCTCGCCATGCTAGCAAATATTGCATCGAGGGAACCTACCTGAGCAGATAGCGTTATTTCAAGCTCGCTAGTGTCGTTTTTGGTTATTTTCTTCGCTTTATCAACAACAACTTTAAAGCATTCCGTAAAATCCATCTCGCCCACAGCAGTCTGCGCATACATCCTAGATGTGTAAGTATTCAATAGCACCGAGGACAATCCAGCCTCGGCAAGTTGTTTGCCTTCTGATGTTAGATCATCGTTTTTATTATCACTCATGATAATCACCCATCAAAGCAGGCACCAGCGCACTTGGCACATTTGCAACACGTCCAGCGACAGCTTCGGCACCTTTTGGCCTTACAGCAATTAAAGCCTTCATGAAAGCATCAGCCCCAGGCAGATAAGGCACAGAAGCACCCACAAGGGAAGCAGGAATAGCTGGATTATATACACCAGCACCCAGACCAGCACCGGCACCAAGCAAACGACCAGCGGTGCCGGAATCGGGAATCTTGCTATTTAGTACAATTGCCCCTGCGTCTGCCAAATCTTGCAAGATGGCGCCGCCTTTAGCATAACTGCCCTTGCGAATTGTGCGATCCCCTGCCCTGACTGCTGATTTAAACTGCGCTGGGGTGAATATGCCATCTGAACTCATGCCAGCCGCTTGTTGTAGTCGCGTGAAATTTGAATAGGCTTTGTCAATCGTTGCGAGCCTTTGGGCTGCTTGTGGACGGGCACGAACCAGGTTATCCCGTACCGCCGCTTGTACTTCCTTCAATGCCATACCTAGTTGGCGCTTGTCGGCATCAACATCACTCATGTAGGTTCTGGCAAGCCGCCCAATCTCACTGGTGACCTGTTTGTAATTCAGGCCATCTGCCGCACCTTGTGGGGTCATCTTTTGCATCAGTTTGGAATTGATCACACTATCAAAAGCTTTTGCCTGCCCTTCTGGTAAGTGTTGGATCATTGCGCGTATGTTCCCAAGCTCGTTTGCAAACTGCGCATCGGCTTTAAACTGAATTTGCGGCATGATGTCATCGTAAGCCTTTTCGATCGCTTGCTGAGCTGCGGCAACACCATCGCGGCCAATCTGATCAACCTTAACCCCAATTGGTGCTAGTGCTCGATTAAAAATAGCTTTGTTGTAATCAATGACAGCGCGTTGCCTTGCCGATGTAATCGCATCGCCAACGATGGGCAGGCTTGTGGCCTTATCCTCAACTCTTTGTGCGATACCGCCCATTAATTGCCCTGGCGTTGGTGTAACACCGGCATCAATCAAGGTTTGTACGTGCTGATTCTTTGAAGCTGCTGGGCTGATCACTTTGCCGAGCCCTTGAAATACCACAGGCGCGGCACCGCCCAGCATGGCACCAACGCCAATTTGTGTTTTTTTCTGGTCAGTGTAGTCGCCTTCGGTCACTGGCATAGTCCCACCAAATACCGCGCCATTGGTTGCGCCAATCGCTGTTTTTGCAGCCAAACCGGCATCAGCAGAGGGCAATATGCTTGCCATTGGAAGTGTGCCAACAACATTTCCAGCGACCCTAGCCAGGTCCATACCATCCTGACCAGCAGATTTGCGGGCCTGTTGGTATTGTTGTTCGTCGTTTCTTAGCTGTTCGTCAATTTGCTTTGGTCCTGCCGGAGTCAGCCCGATAGCTTTAGTGGTCTCACCGATAACCGGCAATTCATTGATGTATTTGACCCCATCATTCATGGCATTAACGACCCCATCCGGCAAAGCATGGACCAAGGCTTGCGCCGCGCCGTCAATAGGGTCTTTCAACCCTTTAACAAAACGACCAGCGGCCGAGGTTAAAAAGCTACTTGCCTGCTTATCCTCACCCCAATTCACTTGGCCCGTATCAATTAATTGTTGCGGGCCTGATTCATCCCATACAATTTTTGAATGATCGATTTGCTGTGCCATGGTGATTACTCCAAAAATTGAACGGTTCCGTCAGACATCCGGCCAACTTTTCGGCCTTGATATGTCCCGGTTTTAACGATGGTAGGTTTGGGGGCGTCAATGACTGAATCTTGCTGATAATATGGTTGGTAGTCCATTTGATCGGCGCCGTAGTTTTGCCGCAAAGCGTCATTGCGTGACATACGCTGCTTTGCCGCTCGATTGTTTATTTGTACGATCTGGTAAAGCCGCTGGCGCACTGCCTTTTTATCGTTGAGGTTAGTCAAAAGCTCATTCCAAGCGCGTATCGCATCCCCCTCAGTCTGAACCCCTTTATTCAGGCGCAAAGAGTCATTGCGCAACTTTTCCAAAGTAGCTTCAAAGCTCTGCAAGTTACGACTCTGATCGTCACTCAGCCCAACAAAGTTTTTCGTCTTGTTGAGGTAATTGCTAAACATACCAAGATTTAACGCGCCGCCGTCGATTTGCTTCATGAAGCTAACCAAATCGTTTTTGATGCTGTTGGCCGTTGCTATTGCGTCCAGGTTGTCATCTTGCAGCTTAATGGCACCAATCGGTAAAGGTTTGGCCTGTGTCGGTTTGGGAGCATCTATCGGCAAACGGGAACCATTCGGCATGGTGACCGGTATTGCTGTCCCGGTGTCAGGGTCAATCATCAGCCCGCGTTTTGCATCATAGTGGCGCTTTGTTTGGCCTTGGCGCTGTGCGTTAGGGTTAGGCACAAAATCACCTGTGGCGGTATTTAATACACCTGACTGATCCGCATCATAAAGCCTGCCTTTATTGCCAAGAGATAGAACGCTGGCAAGGGACTTGAAGCTATCCGACCCAATGGGCAAACCCTCCAAAGAGTTAAGCCTATTCGCCTGTTCAATCTGCAGAACATCGCCTTTTGTGGCGGCTTGGCGTCTGGCCATATCGTTAACGCTTTGACGTGAGTCGCCACGGACAAAAGCGCCTTGATCAGCATCATTGATTGCTTTAATGACATTTGCCGGGTTCTTTTCACCTTGCACCAGCGCAAACTTGAGCGGTCCAAGCACTCGTTGGTAACGCTTCGCTGTTTCATCATTCCAGTTATCAGGCTTAATAAACTCTGTGCGATAACTGTTCGATAAGTTGCGCGTACCATCGGGCATCATATTCGGCACGTCCATTGAGCCGTTTCCATAGTCACCTGTTTGAGAGTAGCCTTTTAGCTGCTTGGCAAGCACACCATCTGCGCCAACTTCGGCGGCTGCCAGCTCGTAAGGATCCAGTTCAAGCTGGCGTCTTTTTAATTCATTTTCGGTATTCAGGCTATCTGTCGCCGCCTGGCGGTACCGATTTTCGTAGCCGTCTCGCTGGCCTTGTCTGAAAGCATCGTTCCCACCAAGGCCGGACGCCAGCATCTGGCCAAGAGACATGCCTAGATTTGTCCTGAGTTGCATTACACACCTCCCCACATCTTGCTGTTAGTGTAATTTCCAATCGCTGGCGCCCCAGCAACCAATAAGCCGCCAAGAACAGAACCCTTATTACGGACAGAGGAAACCCCTGCGCGGGCCGCGTTATTATTGCGTTCAGCTTCCGCATCAATGCCCATAATATCGCTAGACAATTTGCCGCCTTTTAAGGCTTCATCGTTGTACATCAATCCAGCGGCATTGCTACGCGCAAGCAGCTTTGCCCGGTTCATAATGTCTTGGCCTGCTTTTGCAGTTGATTCTGCTTTTGCCCGCTCATAATCACCAGATAGATTGCCTTCTGTGCCTTGATAAACCTGGCCTTCGCCACCCTGGGCAGAAAGCAACGCATCCTTTAACGTGCTTTCATTCTTGGTCGCCGCGTTTTCATAAGATTGATTTCTAGTCGTTGGGTCAAAGGTATCTTTGGCAAAGTCAGTAATCGTGTCGGCTTTCTTTGCTTGTAAGCGTGAGTTTTCTTCTGCGCCTTGATTAATGATCTTTTGTTGGCGTTCGGCAGCATCATCTGCCGCCTGTTGTTGTAGATAGGTACCAGCAAGAGCCGAGCCTATAGCCATCATTGTTCCTGGGTCTGCGCACATAATTCACCTCCAAATTCATTTAACAAAACAGTAATTCATTTACACATCTTCCATGGCTAACCGGTGCCAATGTCTCCACAAAAATCTTCGGCAAGACTTGCCAAGCTATCGAGCTCAGTTAAGAATTCAGCCCCACAACCGCATCGCGCGATAATCTCTTGACGGTAGCTAAGATCACCGGCTAGCTGATCAATTTTTGCAGCCACCATTAACAACCTCCTGGCCAAAACTTCGGACAGTGGATCAAGCGTTGGCAAGCCCAACTCCTGGCAAATATGCGCGAAGTGTATTCGGTGCAAAATAAACACATCGTCGCCGCCACTTTGTCTTAGCTGTATGTAGTTTCCATCTATCGAATAAGTCACGTCTGGAATGGTTACACCTGTCATACAGCACCCCATAAATTTGATGTATAGATGGTTAATCTATAAAGGTGACCCGTGGGGGGACAATCCAAGATGCTAAAAGTGGGGGTTTTGTCCCGTGGGGGGACAAAGTGACCAAATTCAGCGTTTTCAGAATTGGAGTTCGTCCCCTGATGGGACAAAGTGCTAGTACTTCGTCCCCCTATGGGACATCTAAAATTAATTTTCTTGGCTGTCTCCACTTGGCCGGATTGGCCGCCGTTGGAGGCGCTGCAAGCTGAATATTTGCCCCCATGTAATCGGTTTTTTTGTAACTCTCCGATGACACGTCCAGCTTGTTCATGTCGCAACTCAATGGGTATAGTGTTATTGCAAATAGGCTGCAATCGAGGCGACTTCCTTGCCTTGTCTTTACGATAAGGCCATACCCGATTAACTCGTTCATTGCGGCGTTTAGGCTGCTTCGGCTTGTCCAACCTCTTGCCGCCATCAGCTTCGGGGCAATCGATATATCGCCGTTCTTGGTTGCGTTGGGGCCAAGACTTGCCAGCATATCGACTAGAAGCTTCAATCCGAGTGGTGACAACTCCGCACATGCTTTGGACTTGAGAAAGTCCAAAGATATTGGAAGCCAACTGCCAGTGACGGCTACTCCATGCTTTTTGGATCGTTTCATACATCACGCCGCCTCCTTATCCGAATCGTGGCGATTCAGCAAAATGGAAGCACGGCGCAAATTAGACTCAGACTGTTCGAGCCAATACCTGCAGACGTGTGTTGGAATACCTTGATAACCTGGCACAGTCTCAAACTCGCGAAGAATTATTACGCCTTTAGCTTGAAGACTACTAACTGTGCTGTGCAAAGCATGATCTGACAATTGACGCTCAGCTTCAAAACGATTGAATGTGCGCCCATCAAGTAATGCCGATAAAACACGTTGCCATTTCTTTGGGATGGCAGTAATATTTGGATTATCGATGTTTTGTTCTACGCTCTCGCCCGATGCCAGTCGGGCGTTTGCTTTTGTGGAGTATGAAAAAGACATTATCAAGCCGCCTTTCTTTGTGAAATGCGGGCTTGAATCCATCCGTTAACTTCAGAAGAAACCCAGCCTTTTGCTTGCTTGCCCAATGGTATAGGCTTGGGAAATTCGCCATTTTTCATCATCATGTAAATGGTCGTATTGGATAGTCCGGTAATATTTTTAACATCACCGATGCGCAAAATTGATTCTTGCATAGTGGCTCCTTTAATTGCGTCGAATTAATACGGACCAATTCAAATCAATCCGTTAGGAGCCATTTTGGTGAAGGTGAAAGTTAAAAAAAATATAGGGTTATTTAACTTTTTGGGTCTTCATTTCGGCTTTTATAGCCCTTCAGTGAACCGAGTCTTTCCCAAGCTTGTTTTAATCTTGATGAACTGACATTATCGTCAAACTTACTAGCCGCCCTATTCAAGCTAGTTTTTATATTGGGTTGTCCAGTTAATTTTATTTGCTTTGAAACTTCTTCATCAATTTTCAAAACGTAAAATACGTCTTCGCCATGTACATCCGACTTTGGTCTGCCAGCTTCTTTATTGATAAAAAAAGCGGCCTCAAGTGGTTTATCGTTCATCAGAAACTCACTCAAAGAGTCATGAACGAATTTAAGAGATTCGATTTGGGATTTATTGATTTGGTGCCCATCTATAACATGACTTAATGACACCATGGCTTCAAACAAAACCTTTCTAGCTTCAAGCACACCATTACCAGTCTGAGCCTGATCTATTAAGGATTTAATCCTTTTAAGTTTGTAATTTTCAGAATAAATATTCATTGATAGCTACTGGCAGCGCATGCCTCCAAACCCATTAGGAACACAATTTACTGATGGCTTGGGGGCAAATGCTTTGCTCATGCCGCCGAAGAAGTCAGCCCAAGCTCTGCTGGTGGCAGCTTTCTCTTGGGCTTTTGCTAGTTGATTGCTTGTTTCTACTTCATCTCTCAACTTAGACAGCTTATTGTTTGCTATATCTACTTGCTTTTGTCTCTCACGAAGATATTCACCGTATGAGATTTTCTTATTGTAAAGTTCAATTAATAACTCTTGCTTCTTATTCCCAGAGTCTTTAAAGATTTCAGGGAAACCTGGATGAACATCTTTCGGCATTTCTGCAATTTCAAGATCATTACAAACTCTTGACCGTTCAGCAGACTTTGCAATCCAAGGTTTGTCTTCATCTGTTGCAAAGCTTGTATTAGCCAGTTTTTCAAAAGGCATTTCTTGTAGACTAATACCAAACCCCATTTGAGATGATACAGGTGATGATTTCATTTCTTTAATGTAATCCTCGTAACATTGGTCTGCCCCTGGGCCCGCAGACACAACTACTGCAAAGAAAGAACAACAAATAGCAATTGCAAGCCTCATATTCCCCCCTTAATTTGTCTTTTTTATAGCCACAGGTACTTCAGTTCCGGCAACAACTAGGCCTTTAAGTGCCTTGTAATGGCTTTCAAATAACTGCGGCCAGTATTGGCAATCAATGTTTCTAATCATAGGCCCAATGGGGCGCAAAAATTCAAGGATGAAATAGGCATCAGGATCAGTGGCGTGCCAATAATCAATCAACGCCCCGCATAGCTCAATGCTTTCAGCTTCAGTTAATCGTGATGATGTGGATTTGTTGTCAAGGTTGGTTTCCATTTCGTTACACCCCTGTTACACCGGCAAGCTATCGGAATTTTCAAACTAGTATACTGAATCATTCGCGGCCTCATCAAATCGCCTTGCAGACCACGCACGGATTTTTAGCAACGCATTTGCCCACTCTCCAGGCTCAAGTTGTCGCCACTCCCTGTCAGGCTTAGGCCACAGTCGTTTAATTCTGAATTGAGAAATATCCGGCATGAGTGGGTTAGCCGGATTTGGATCATTAGCGCATTTGTAGAGAACGCAATAACACGGGATGCCTGACATCTTGGCAAGGTTCATCACTACACTTGCCGCTTTGTATTGCTGGCCGACATCTATGGCGGTTTCAATAAGTGCTACAGGCCTTTTAGAGCCGTCGTCATACTCAATGTATAACGCTCCATCTAAATCGATCATAGCGAGAGATTGAGCCTTCTCGATACCCACAAAACGGCGTGTTGAATGCCTTCTATGCCAGGCTGAATAAGTCAGGTCTCGGGTGTTATAGCGTTCTTCTTGCATATTACGCCCCCAGCAACTTGTGTTTTACGTTTTGAATGTCAGACAGTAGTCCATTTTTTATTAACTCAAACGGATTGAGGCCTTTGGCTTTTTCAGCCACATAGTTTTCAAATGTCACCCTCTCTTCAGCAGTCATTAGCCCAAACTCATAAGCACTAAATGCCCGCTCCAGTATATTTTCCGCTACAGGCGCATTACCTCTATAACCCTCAAAATCATTAAGCCTGCTTAATACCTCTTTGAGCCCTATACCGAGCCAGCTTCCTTGGTCATCAATAACGTCCTCGCTGATAGGCATATCAAACCCCATATTCCCGCCAAGCCACTTTAACTTGCCAGGACCTGGCAACCGAATGGCCTTTTCTTGAAAAACTGGATGAGGAACAAATTCGACTCGTCTCATGCTGCCACCTCGCCCTCTAACATCGCAGCTGCTTGAGATAGCAAACTATCTATTGCGTGTGACAACTGGTATAAAGTGTCTTCTTTTGGGTGGATTCGCTCATTACTGGTTAAAGCAATATATAGCAAATCGTTAACAGCTTTGGCCTGTTGGATATATTCAAAAGAACGATAGTCGGCATTCAGCTTAGATTGATCATTATGATTAGCCATGGCCAACCTCACTATTTGTTATTGTCACCAGGTTGTTAAAGTCCTTCCCAACAAATCCAGCGACCCCATTTCTAAGAGTATTTTCAGCAACACAATCGGAAAAGTTTTCAAAATCGGAAGCAATGTAATGTGCTAATTCGGCAAGTCTCTTGGCGTCTGAATGTTCAGGTAATTCTTTCTTGATGATGTTTAGCAAAACTCCGATTTGCCCAAAGACGTCGCTGCAGGTATTAAAATTGCCTGCAACATCAACAATGTGATCTGCTCTCGAAATGTTAGAATTTGAATCAGCCATGATGTAATACTCCTTATTAGTGTTACGTTGTGGTTAGGCTGCGCTGGTGCTCCGCCAAGATGAACCAGTTCAGCCGCTTTACTCATGAACCGCATGAGTGACGGTGTTACTCTTTATCAAGCCACTTTGTCTGTCATTTGAACCACGTTTCCAGTGACTTGAATCTGATCTAAATAGTCCGCCCATTTCTGAACCAACACATGACGCTCATCTAAGAACTGTGCGCGGTCATAAGCTGCTTGGATCTCGTCCTTTTTAGCGTGCGCCAATTGTGCTTCCAACACATCGGGAACCGCTCTTAAACGCTCTCTGGCAATTGTTCTAAAGGTGGCTCTGAAGCCGTGGGTTACTGTGACGCCTTGCAAGCCGTTCTCTCGCAAAACCTTACTCAAGCTGTCACGGTGAATGTGTTGTTTAATTGGGTTGCGGTTGCCAGGGAAGACAAAGGGAGATTCACCCGCCATGGGTTTGAGTGATTCAATCAATTTCACTAATTGATCCGGCAAGGGTGATATATGATCATTGCCTGTTTTCATGCGGTCAGCAGGAATATGCCACTCTTTGGCGTTAAGGTCTAACTCATCCCAACGCATACCGGCAACAACTCCAGGACGCGAGGCTGTATATAGGCAAGCAAGTAAGGCCGTGCGGCTATGTTCTGAATCAATACCATTGATGGCTTTAACTAGCGAAGGCAAATCATTTGATTTGGTCACGGCTGCGTAATGTACCGCTTTTGATTTAGGCAAAGCGCCTTTGAGCGATAACAGTTTGCCATCCTCTCGCAAGCCTTCCTGAATGGCATAGTCAATGATCTGATTACAGTATTGACGAGCTTTCACGGCCAACCGAGGAGCGCGCTCATGCAAACTTACTAATATTGGCTTAATGTCAGCAGTGGTAATACTTTGAATGGAATAGCTTGCAAGCTTAGGATATAAACTGTCATCCAATGCCTCCCTAGCTTTTCTGGCTGTCTCTTTGGCCCAGCTTTTCGCTTTATGAGAATACCAAGCTTCACCAACAGCTTTAAAAGTGCCCCGCTCTTTCAAGTTTTCCGAGCGTTTAGCCTCTTTTCTTGCTACGGATGGATCGTTACCCTTTTCTACCTCTTTAACAGCGTCTAAGGCCTTAGTTCTAGCATCTTGCAAACTCACCTTAGGATAAACACCTAGCGACAGCATCTTTTCGCGATCTTCGAAGTAATACCGCAAGCGCCACCACTTGCTACCGTTTGGATTTACAAGCAGGGTTAAACCATTGCCGTCAGACAGCTTGTAAGGCTTGTCTTTCGGCTTGGCATTTTTTATCTTGGTATCTGTTAGACCATCTGCAAGTTTTGGCATGGGTAACAATTATTTGACTGTTACCCTCAAAGTTACCCGCAAAAAATGCGGATGTCAACGAATGAGTTTGAATGAGTTAGGAGTTAAAATCTTCTGAAACCAGCTAAAAATATAGGGAGGTGTGATCTGGTTGGAATTGAATGGAATTAGTTAGAACATGTATTCGGGTTATCTTCTGGCACCATCAAGCAGCTTATAAGCTGCGCCAAATATAGACTCCCAAGCATCAGATATTTTTTGTGTACCATAAAGT
>VFQN01008172.1_pt1 | contig 10752 bp, 9 predicted proteins | sample 3512371 | NCBI WGS metagenome assembly VFQN01 (sample SAMN10412370, study PRJNA504923) | tailings metagenome | isolation source: Replicate 2 from Balatoc abandoned mine | place: Philippines: Itogon, Benguet | collected 2017-08-28 | reverse complement strand
AGATGAAGAATCTAAAGATAAATTGGTATTGGTGCATTTGCTTGTGATCAACGATAAAACAGTCATCAAACATTGGCGTGAAGACTGGGAATATGAAAATGCCAATGTGTTGGCGTATCAAAAAAACAAAGATTGGAAGTCGGTAAAATTACCTTTGTCGCAAGTCAAAGGACAATGGACCCAAAAAGTATTTGAAGTAGACGATAGCCCGCGTTATGAGGGCACAGCATCGTGGTTTCATAAGGACGGAAAACACATATGGGCCAATGTAACGGATGCGCCTCTTCCTCGTCGTGAGTATTCAAAACGCTCTGACTATCAGGTGATGCGACGCAACAATCGCATTCATGTCACTAAAGAGGGGTATTTGCATGAACAAGACAATGATAAAATCATCCGAACCGAAAAAGGGGATGAACTTCTAGCCCAAGAAAAGGGACTGAATGATTATCGTAAAGTCGATGAAAGCAAATGCGACGTAGCCAAAAGGTGGTGGGAAAAACACCGCTCATATTGGGGCGAAGTACGAGCGGTGTGGACGGAGCTTATTGCACAACACAAAGGAATCAGCCTGACCGACGAAAAAGTAGAAGGAAAATCGTTGGGACAAATGCTTGAAAACTTGTCGTATCGTTCCGACAATCCCGCTACTCGTCAGGAGATTAAGGCTACTATTCTGAAATTTGTCAAAAATCCAGAAGCCTACTCAATGCGCTAATGCGGATGGTTTTTCATCCATTCATCCATCGAAAATCTGCCTGACCCTGCCACCAAAAATACAATGAGCAGTATCAAAGTGGTGACAGAAAGCCACAACTCCGAATTCAGAAAAGAGAAACCTTTGGTAATGTTGACAAAGAAAACGGCAATTATCAAAATGGGAATTTGGAATATTACTGCCGTTCGGGTTTGGCAGCCAAGAGCAATCAAAAAGCCGCCCATTAGGTGAGCAAAAGCCACATAATGAACCGCTATGACAGAACTCAAAAAGGAGTTGTGGTCACTGATAAGTTGGGCAAGCCGCGACGTATCACTGATAAAACTCACTCCTTTCAAAAACAATAACAAGCCAAGAGCGATACGAATCACATCTAGCCAAGCTGGATGATGCGTATCGCCCCAATGTTCGATGCGTTGGAGCGTATTCATAGCATGAAAATGTTTGGTTTTCAGAAATTTAAGGGTTTTGTTTGATTTTGTCAATATTGATTTGTACTTTTTTTGAATGACTCAACGGTAAATACTGCAAATGAAAGAAAAGCACGTCAGTTTTGATTATTGGCACTTCGAGCAAAGAAAAATGCACTTAACACAGGATAATGTTGAAACCACCGCACGGCTGTTTTAGCTTGCGGTGTGTTTTATTTTATCTTTACTCAAATGCTTATTTTGTGGAACTACATTGATCAGATTGTTTTGCTGTTCTGCTTTGTGATTTCATATCTCAAAACCATTCATTTTTTACGACAATCTACCGTCCCCATTCGTAAAATCCCCGCTTTTTTTGTGGTATTTGGCCCTGTTTCTATTGCTACTTCTATGGGATTAGGGCATCTTTTTGAAATTAGCTACCACACTCTACAACGCCTCATGGATAAAAACTTTGTGTTTGATTTTCGGTTGTATTCATTGATACTTTTGGGGGTAGTACTGCTATCACTTAGTGTACGTATGCTCGGTGAGATTAGAGATTTGTTTCGAGGTTTTCCGCGCCGACAAGCGATTTTCAAAACGGCCTTTTGGATGATTGTTTTGAGTGCGCCAACTGGATTTTTTACGCCTATTGGCTATGTACCTACTGTTGCTTGCCTGATTACCTTGGTATTTTTGCCTTTTGTAATCAAAAAAGTAGGACAAAATACGGTGGAACAAAATGTAGAAGTATTTTTTTGAAATAGTATAAGTTGGTGGCAAGCTGGTTAGTAGATTTTTGGGGATTGCCTTTTTTGTAAAAATGCAGTAGGTAAACATGATAATTGTACCTTTACACCAAAAATCAATTTCCATTTATATATACATATGTCAACACTTACTAAACCTGTACGAGTCCTTGTGGTAGGATGCGGAAACATGGGAGCTTCTCACGCTACGGCGTATCATACATTCGAGGGTTTTGAAATCTGTGGTATTGTCTCAACGGGAAAAAGCAAAGAAGTTTTAAACGAGAAATTGGGAGGCGGTTATGCTTTGTATTCCGACTATGCCGAAGCTTTGAAAGCCACTCAGCCCGACGCTGTGTGTATTTCAACTTACCCCGACACCCACGAAGCTTTTGCGATTATGGCCTTTGAACACGGATGCCATGTGTTTATCGAAAAGCCTGTAGCCGATACGGTAGAAGGAGCCAAAAGAGTAGTAGAAGCGGCCGTGAAAGCCAACAAAAAACTCGTGGTAGGATATATTTTGCGTCATCATCCTTCTTGGGCCAAGTTTGTGGAAGTTGCTCAAGAACTAGGCAAGCCACTCGTAATGCGCATGAATCTCAACCAACAAAGCCACGGCTACATGTGGGATGTGCATCGCAACTTGATGAAAAGCCTAAGCCCAATCGTAGATTGTGGGGTGCACTATATAGATGTAATGTGTCAAATGACTCGCTCGAAGCCAGTGTGGGTATCGGCGATTGGGGCGCGTCTTACCGAAGATATTCCGGCGGGAAATTATAACTATGGTCAATTACAAATCAGATTTGAAGATGGTTCGGTAGGTTGGTATGAAGCAGGATGGGGCCCAATGATGAGCGAAACAGCCTTCTTTGTAAAAGATGTAGTAGGTCCTAAAGGTTGTGTATCGATTGTGGCTAAAGAAGCAGGAGGCGCTGGTAAATCTGACAACGTAGATGCTCACACCAAAACCGAATCTTTGCGAGTACACTATGCTGATTTGGATGCCAACAACGCCTTTGTGAAGGAGGATGAATGGATTAATCTTACCGATGAGCCTGACCACCAAGAGCTTTGTAACCGTGAACAACAATATTTCTTGAAAGCAATCTTGGAAGATGTAGATCTCACCGACCACATGAATGATGCTGTAAATAGCCTCCAAATTGCTTTTGCGTGCGACGAATCAGTTCGTACGGGAGAAGTAGTGAGATTGTAAAGGTCTGTTAATCAGTAATTATATTGTATTTTTTTCTAACTTAGGCAGACTCACTTGGGTCTGCCTAAGCTTTTTTATTAGCAATAGGTTTTAGGCTGTCTGCCATAAGCTGTTTTTTTCTTAAAAAAGGTTTTGCATACGCAACAAGTCTACGCTGTGATTGTCCAAAAACATCGAAAAAAATCCCACTGCTTAAAGCTTATTACTGTGTTAGCTAAGTTTCTTTAAATTTTACCCGCCGATTGGCGCAGATTTAAAGTCGCAGACAAACGCAGATGCCCCCCTTTTTCGGCGAAAATCTGCGTTTGTATTATTCAGCGCACCTCTGCGAGCAAAAAATAAAACTATTTACTTAACAATGTACTTATTGCCTAAGGCTAAGTAATTACGATAATTTTGGGGACTTATAGTATCATTGAACAGACAAAACCCAGTCGAAAACTCTTCCTATGAAAATTCAATTTGAAGAACTTCAAATAAACACCGATACGTCGTTTAAGATAATGCTCAATCCTCGCATGAGTGATTTTTTCTTTTGGCATTTTCATCCTGAGTTTGAACTGGTATACATCGAAGGTACGCACGGAACCCGTTATGTCGGAAAACACATGTCACTTTTTGAAGAAAGTGATTTGGTATTGATAGGTTCTTACATTCCTCATCTTAATTTTGATTATGGTGCCAAAACCCACTATGAAAAAATTGTGGTTCATTTTCGGGCTTCTTTCCTAGAACAGACCTTGGCAAATACGCCCGAATTTGAGCTCATATTTAAGTTGTTTGAGAGTGCCTCCAGAGGGATTGCCTTTGGGGCTGACGCCAAAAATAAGGTAAAGGTACGTTTGCAGAAATTGCCCTACATGCAAGGAATGGAGCAATTTTTGGAGTTGTTGGGCATTTTATATGATTTGGCGGCAGCGGCGGAAAAGGAATTTTTGCATGAAAAACCCGTTGAAAATCAATACAATCGTCGAGAGCAAGAACGGTTGTTGAAATTGTATCGATTTATTGATGAGCAATACCAACGAAAAATAGACATTGAAGAAGTAGCAGCCCTGTCAAACCTAAGCAACGCCGCCTTTTGTCGGTATTTTAAGAAAATGACTAAATTGACATTTACTGAATTTTTGAATCACTACCGTATCAATCAAGCCAAAAAGTTGCTTTTGGTGGATAAAAACGTAACTGAAACCTGCTTCGAATGTGGGTTTGAGAGTCTTTCTTATTTTAATCGTACCTTCAAAAAAATAACGGGCCAGAACCCGTTAAGTTTTAAAAAGAATTTTAATCGTACCTCCTAAGAATTGGTCGTATCTACCGGAACATCAGGCACTTCAATCTCAGAATCGATGGTAGGTGGCAGTAGATAGAGCGAATCATCGGCAACATTGGTTGAGTCGGATTCTGCTTCAATAGGCGATGAAGGCAAACAATCACGGTAGCTTTTCAGAATCGTAATCTTAGGTTTGGGGAAAGGCCCTCTTTTATAACCTATGCTAGCATCTTCGTATACTTTTTCAAGAAAACGCCCCACCAATGGCAAGGCGGTCTTGGCACCTTCGCCTAGATTGGTACTGCGAAAGTGAATACTGAGGTCGTCGCCGCCTACCCACGCCCCTACTACAAGGTCTTTGGTAACTCCCATAAACCAGCCGTCGGAGTTGTTGGAAGTAGTACCTGTTTTTCCGCCAATCTCAAATCCTTGTTTAAAAAGTCCACCAAAAGTCCAGATATTTTGAGAGGTTCCACCGGGCTCTTCGATACCTCCTTTGAGCATATGCACCATCAAAAAGGCAGATTCTTCGCTGATGACTTGTTTGCTTTCTGGGGCAAACTCCTCGATTGGGGTTCCATTAAAATCTTCGATACGAGCCACTACCACCGGGTCGGTATGACGGCCATTGTTGGGAAATACCGCATAAGAAGCCACCATATCATATAAGGATACGTCAAAAGGTCCCAAGCCAATCGACGGTACGGCTTTGAGGGGAGTGGTAATACCCAATTTGTGGGCATAGTTTACGACCGACTGCGCCCCGATTTTATTGGTAAGGTGAGCGGTGACTGAGTTGATAGAGCGAGCCAAGGCTCTTCGAAGGGTGAGTTCTTGATAACTAAAGCCGCCAGTTGAATTTTTAGGACGCCATATTTTTACGGTATCACGACCTTTTACTCGTTCTTTCACTTCGATTTGGAAGGGTTCATCCACCATTTTGTCGCATGGAGCCATGTTGAACGCTGAGCTATCAATAGCTGCACAATATACAAAAGGCTTAAAAGTCGAACCCGGTTGACGCTTACCTTGCTCAACGGCGTCGTACTTGAAAAACTTGTAGTTGAGACCACCCACCCATGCTTTTACTTGTCCTGTGTACGGGTCCATGGCCATCATGCCTGCTCGTAAGATTCGTTTGTAATAATTCAATGAATCAATCGAACTCATGACCACTTTTTTCTCACGGCCAGTTTTCCAGTCGTAGATAGTCATGGTGTCTTTTTTGTTCATATAATACAAAATCGAATCTTTTTGTATTTCTTCGGGTAGTTTGGCAAATCGCTTGTACAGTGCTTTATAGCGGTCGGTGCGTTTGGCTACATCATTCAAGAAGTTAGGGATTTCAGCACCATTTTCGTCGCGCCAAGGATTTTGGTTGAGCCAGTGGTTTTCGAAGGTTTGTTGAAGCATGCGCATTCTTTCGGCTACGGCGGCTACGGCATGCTTTTGCATACGAGAGTCGATGGTCGTACGGATTTTAAGCCCGTCGGTGTAGGGATCATAATCGTTTTCTTCCCCCCATTTTTCCATGAATTTCTCAACAGCCCCGTTGAAATACTGATAAATGGCGTATTCGTTGTCTTCTTCATTGAAACGTTCGGGCGTAAGGCGCAGTTCAATCGGCAATTTGGCCAAAGAGTCGGCAGAAGAAGATTTCAAGTACCCATACTTGACCATCTGCGACATCACAGTGTTGCGCCGAGTGAGAGAGCGGTCGTAGTTTTTGACAGGGTTGTAAAGGGTAGTTCCTTTTTGCAGCCCTACCAATACAGCCGCTTCTTGCACCGAAAGTTCGTAAGAAGATTTGTTGAAATAATAACGAGCCGCTGTTTTGATACCGTAGGTATTGTTGGCATAATCTACCGTATTAAAATACATCGTTAATATTTCTTCTTTAGAAAAATTGCGCTCAAGCCTGATGGCTGTCAACCATTCTTTGGTTTTGTAAACGAGTGTACGTACTAATGGAACATTTCCTAGCAATCCTCTGGCGGATTTGCGACGGGTACGAAATAGCTTTTTGGCAAGTTGCTGCGTAATCGTACTTCCACCGCCACGCTCGCCACCCTGCAAAATCCCGAAAGCTACCCCCATGAGGGCACGAGAATCGATGCCGGAGTGTTCATAAAAACGAGCATCTTCGGTGGCAATCAATGCCTTGATGAGGTATGGTGAAATACTATCGTAATCTACAGGAGTGCGGTTTTCGGTGTAGAGTTTTCCGATGAGTTTGCCATCAACCGAATAAATCTCAGAGGCTTGGGCGACTTTGGGATTTTGGAGGTCTTCGACACTAGGCATGCTCCCACACAGCCAGAGGAAATTGGTCTCTACACAAAAAATATAGAAGGCAAGCCCGCCTATCCCATACAATAAAACTTTCCAAGCCTTAACTACGGCGCGATAGTAAGGCGAATCGACATCAACACGTTCATAATACTTCTGCCAAAATAAGTTTTTGTACGTTTCATAGCCGTTAGTCCATTGATTAAGCCTTTGTTGACCTACTATTTTTCCAAGTAGGGTATACATTAGTTTCCCTAGCCACTTGATTGATTTTCTAATGGGGCTAGTGACTGTGTTCCAAAAGCTGCTCAATTTCTTCAAAAAATCTTGCATAATTGAATCCTAAATAAGTTTTCGGGTCAAAGATAGGGTTATTGGAAGAAATCAAAAAATCATGTACCTGAGTTCTTATTTTTGGGGGTATTTTTGAAGGAAAGAAAATGAGTACTAAAAGAGTACCATCCGTCTTGGATAGCTATTTTAAAATCATGAAAAGGAAGAATAATTGAAACAAAACGCAGATGAATCACTATGAAAGCTTCAAGTTTATGAATGATTTTTTTGACTTCAAACAACTTTTCAATCATATTTACGTTTACTAAACGTCAAAATAAAACCAAATCATAAAAACGACATGAAGAAATCATTCTTTTTCTTATTTTTCTCAATTATTGCGCTCAATATTGCTTGTAGCCAAAATCCTCCTGCTAGCCCACGTATGACGGCCGACGGAAAAGATGTAAAAGTAACTTATGGCCAACCTTCCAAAAAAGGACGCGTGATTTTTGGAGCTGACGGTAGCCAAAGCCTTGAAAAATATGGTAAAGTATGGCGTACAGGTGCTAATGAAGCTACTGTAATTACTTTCAAAAAAGACGGAAAGTTTGGTGGGAAAGAGGTAAAAGCCGGTGATTATGGATTGTTTACAATTCCTGGCGAAAAAGAATGGGTAGTGATTTTAAATAGCGAGCCTAAGCAATGGGGCGCTTATAGCTACAAGGTAGATAAAGACGTATTGAGAGTGACTGTACCTAATATTGCTTTGAAAGAGCCAGTTGAAAAATTAACTTTTGAGGTCAAAAACAACGCTCTTGTGTTTTCATGGGACACTTCTAGTTTCTCGGTGCCTTTGCAGTTTTAAGAAAGTATTTTTTCCAAAAAAGCTCAACTTAACGGTTGGGCTTTTTTTATGGTTTAGATTTCTTCTTGACTATAATGGGGAGACACATTTGCTTAAAGCAACAGTTTTGGCTAGGCAAAATGATAATAGGACAGCATCCTTCGGCTGGACAATGTCCGTTTTGAGTAGTAAAAGTATAAGTTCCTGGTGTTTCCAATAAAATGGTGTTTCCCTCTTTGCCTTCTATAAGCCCTTGACCGTCGGTTTGGTACCAGCCTGTTACTTGATATTGTGCTGGTACTTTTACTTCTACTTTTTCTTGGGGGCATAGCCTAAAGGGGACACTAAAGCAAACATTGGAGAAGTCATCTTCGCCAAGGTCGTCATTGTGGGGAGTTGAATCCTCGTCTAATTCATTGCTATAAATGACCTCAGAGTGGCTAAACCACACACCTTCATAACCTACTTTTATTTGGGAGCGTATGACTAAGCTCACTGTGTCGGAGTCTATACCGATAGAGTCAATCTCCCACCTTTGGGTAAGGGGGTTGTAATTTCCTCGGGATGCGCTGCTGCTGATATATTTTAAAGCTGGCGGAAGAGAGTCACTAACTACCACACGCGATGCATTTTGGATGCTCTCATTCCAGATTTTGACAGTATAAATCACCGTGTCGCCAATAGCTTTAATTTTTTTATCAACTACTTTCTTTAAATGTAAATCAATAGATTTATTACAATCAAATACAAAAATATAGGAAGGGATGCGAGTGCGAGGCAGTGTACAGGCAGGATTGGTAGCGGCGATTTCTACGTAGAGTGTATCATTGACAGTGGCAATTCCGGGAAGGCGAAAAGCAGTAGTGTCGTTGGCGAGTGCAGCACCGCCCTGTGCTTGGTGATACCAATGGGCGGTAGTACCCGAAGGAATGCTAGCCTTTAACGTCGGGAATGAGTCGCCTTGGCAAAGCCTTACACTTTGTACAATGGGCAAAGTAGTAGGGCAAGGATTATTAGTAGATGTGTTAGTGGTATCGTTGCTAAAACAAGCGTGAGGAGATATTGCTCTTGTTTTGATGATGATTCCAAAATATAAAACACATAATATCCACACAAGCCCCGAGAAGGCTTTTTTGGATTGTAAGAATGTCATAATTTTATAGAGTTGGTTCCGCATGCTTCCCAACGTCTTACGACATACTATTACAACCCGACTGGAATGTCAGTGGCTATTTTTCAATAAAAAGGCTCCTATCAATAATCGAGCCAAATAACAGCAGTAGGGTAAGTAAAAGTACTAAAAAGAAAGCAAGCGGCTTTAAAATAGACACTTACAGGATACTCAAATAGTTTTGGCGCATTTACTATCCTTATATCCCATAAATATACCGCTTAGATGAGCAAAAATTATACCAAAATAACAAGTTGAGTCGCTTGAAATCAATAAGGAGGCGCGAAAGTGGAGTAGGTATAGAATGTAGAGAAGGTAAAGATTTGATAATTAGTAGGTTAGTGTATAATTAGTATCGCCTTGTAAGAATATTTTAAGGGCAATACCAATAAATAATGAGTCTTACGGTCTTTAGTATTAAAAAAAGTAACATATGTCCATTTCTCGTCGTCAAACCCTTTTCACACTTGCCACTGCTAGCGCCGCAAGTGTATTGCCCAAAACCTCCTCCGCGTCGGTGATTAAGTCTCCTGCGTTTGTACCTTGTCTAAATATGAGTACCATCCGAGGACAAAAACTAGGCTTTGTGAAAGAATTAGAAATAGCTTCTAAAGCGGGCTTTCGCTCAGTCGAAATCTGGATTGATTCACTACAAGAGTATATCAAAAATGGGGGTACGCCCGCTCAGGCACTCAAGATTTTGGGGGATTTAGGGGTTAAGGTAGAAAATGCCATTGGGTTTGCTCCGTGGATTATTGATGATGATGCCGCTCGTGCCAAAGGGGTAGACCAGCTCAAAAGAGAAATGGAGCTCTTGGCTCAAATTGGCTGTATGAGAGTCGCTACGCCGTCGGTAGGAGCGCAAGGGCCACAAGCTCCTCGTATTGACCTCCTAAAGGCTGCTGAGCGCTATCGGACTATTCTCGAAATCAGCGATCAAACCAAGGTGATTCCGCAGCTCGAACTATGGGGCTTTTCAAAAAACCTCAACAAACTGAGCGAAGTAATGTATGTCGCTATTGAGAGTGGGCATCCTTCGGCGAGGGTGTTGTTGGATGTATACCATTTGTACAAAGGAGGTTCTAGTCTTGATACCCTAAAACTAGTAGGAAAACCTGGCGTCGAGATTTTTCACATCAATGATTATCCAGCCTCATTGCCCAAAGAGACCATTACCGACGCCGACCGTGTATACCCTGGAGATGGTGTAGCTCCTATTGCTCAAATCCTTAAAACAATCAAAAATCCTGACCGTCCTATTATACTTTCATTGGAAGTATTCAATAAGACTTATTATGCCCAAGATGCACTCAAAGTAGCTAAAACAGGGCTCGAAAAAATCAACAAAGTAATTGCCGGGGTTTGATTTAAGGAGAAAATAAACGTTTTGCACGATATTTGCGTTAACTACCCATAAAAACGCCTAACATTGTTGTACAACGACTATAAAGCACCAATAATACCCCAGCCCGAATGCAGTTTCTTTTTCCAACCTTTTTGTGGAGTCTATTGGCGGTGAGTATTCCGATAGCAATCCATTTGTTTAATTTTCGTCGTACTCGACGCATCTATTTTTCAAATGTCTCGCTTTTGAAAAATGTTGAAATGGAAACGAGTTCCTTTCGGCGCCTTAAGCAGTATTTGATTTTAGCGACGCGCGTCTTGGCTATTGCTGCACTTGTTTTGGCGTTTGCACAGCCCTATCTTCCTAGTCAAAACAAAACGGGAACCAATGCCCAAAGCGTGACGAGCGTATACATTGATAATTCATTTTCGATGCAAAATGAAGATAATAAT
>VFQN01008171.1_pt1 | contig 10752 bp, 17 predicted proteins | sample 3512371 | NCBI WGS metagenome assembly VFQN01 (sample SAMN10412370, study PRJNA504923) | tailings metagenome | isolation source: Replicate 2 from Balatoc abandoned mine | place: Philippines: Itogon, Benguet | collected 2017-08-28 | reverse complement strand
AAACCCTTTCCTCCATGTGACCTGGATGTCCCCCTTCTCGCTGCCGCTGCACCAGTTCGACGTGGCCAAGGCCATCCGCACCGACACCATCACCTACGGCCTGGAGAGCGCGCTGTCGTCCGGCAACTGGATCATCCGCCGCTTCCGCATGGAGCGCAAGGGCGTCACGCAGGTGGGCTGGGGCAGGTGGCAAGGCGGGCGGTAAGGCGCAGTACGGCAAAGCGCGCTGCGTGGAGGCTGGTGTGCCCACGGACATTTCAATCGCAGCCCAGTATTCCGTGTGGAATCCGCGCCCTCACCAACTGCACGCCCTCCCCTCCCCTTCAGGTGCTGTCCCGGCTGTCCTTCATCGCCGGCATGGGCATGATGACCCGCATGACGTCGCAGTTCGAGAAGACCAGGAAGGTGGGCGGAAGCTGACGTGGCATGGGCCGAGAGGGAAGGCCACCGGGGTGGATGAAAGCTGCGTGCGCCAGGACCATAGCTTGGCTGCCTTCATCATGGCTTTCGAGCGTTGCTCCTAGATTTGCGTCACACGCCCACACCTCGTTCCAATGCATCGCCCTCATCCTGCCTCCGCCCGTACCCGTGCCACACGTCCGATGCCCTTTATCACGGATAACGCTCGTCCCCAACGCGCGTCGTCCACCTGACCTGCCGCCAAACAGCTTGCACTTCACGCGCAGGTGCCAGCGTTCGCCTGGCTCCTGACGCCTTACACGATTTCCTTGCGCTCCACGCGTTACTATCCCCTGCACACACGCCCCCAGGTGTCCGGCCCGCGCGCGCTGCACCCCAGCCAGTGGGGCATGCTGTGCCCCGCCGACACGCCCGAGGGGGAGTCCTGCGGCCTGGTCAAGAACCTGGCGCTCATGACGCACGTCACCACGGGTGGGAGGGGGCGGGGGAGTATGTAATAGGTAGTGGTGTGTGTTAGCTACCTGGTGTATGGCGGGTGCGGCCTGGTCAAGAACGTGGGGCTCGTAACGCATGGGTGCGTGCCAGGGTATACGAAAGCACACAGGCCACGAGCCTCGAAACTGAAGCCACCGCACGCAAGGAGTTGGCTTGTTCCGGCCCTTTCTCGTTACGCAGACCTGGAAGCAAGCCCCATGGCCCACCCGCAGTCCACCACCTTGTCACGCGCAGCATGTACACACAGCTGGCATACACATCCGCTGCTCCTGCACCCTCAGACTTGCACGGAGGGCCCCATTAAACGCCTGCTGTCCATGCTGGGCTGTGAGCCCTCCTCTCCCAGCCCTTAACCCACACCCTCTCCTGCCCTTCCTAACACACAGACCTGGAGGAGGGCCCCATCAACCGCCTGCTGTCCATGCTGGGCTGCGAGCCCATCTGCTCGCTGGCCCCCGCCGAGCTCCACGGCCACGGCGGGGCGCTGGTGTTCCTAAACGGCAACCTCATAGGCGTGCACAGGCAGCCGCACAACCTCATACGCGCCATCCGGTGAGCGCCGCGCACATGGCCCCACGGGATGCGCTGCATACCTGCAGCTGCGAGTTGGGTGGTTCACTAGCCCTGACTCCTTTTTCCAAACGGTCCTGCTCCACCGCAAGCCAATGACAGGCTGCGGCGACTCTGGAACCAGTCTTGCGCCCGTTGACTCGCAAATGGTCTATGCCAGTTAAATCAAGTTGGCTGGACGCTGCCCCTTCTCCTTCCCCTAGAGAGCTGCGGCGGCGCTGCCACCTGGGCGAGTTCGTGCACTGCCACCTGCAGCAGGACGCAGCCTACATCTCGTGCGACGGCGGGCGCGTGTGCCGGCCGCTCATCATCTGCGACCAGGGGGTGCCGCGCGTGAGGCAGGAGCACATCACCAAGCTGCGCAGCGGTGGGCGGGGCGTGTGGGCCTAGGGTTGGGGGGCAGTGGGGCGGGGAGAAGGGACTAGACGGCCATGGCACGCCTGGATGCGGTAGGTTGGACGGGTGGGAGGCATGAGCACATCACCAAACTGCGCAGCGGTGGCGCAAGCGGCTGGGGATTCCATACGAGGCAGAGGGCAGGAGCCAGGGGTCAGGGGCCAGTAAGACGGTGGCATGGTGGGGCATGGGAGTTAGGCCAGGGCGGGGGCAGGACCATATCATTGATTGCGCCGCAGTGTATGGGGCTTACGGCAGCGGGACCGGGCCCCACGGATCGTTAAGACAGACTCACATCTCCTCCGGTACTCCCAGACGCCGACATGCGCCCCTGGGAGGCGAACCGTTCCACCCCTTGACTACCGTATCTCACCCTGTGGCTTGCCGGCCCATCACTCCGCGCGTTGTTTCCCACCCCCCAGGCGAGTGGACGTTCCCCGACTTCCTCAAACGCGGCCTCATCGAGTACCTGGACGTGAACGAGGAGAACGTCAGCCTCATCGCGCTGTACGAGAAGGACTGCAACAAGTGAGCACGTGCACATGCGACTGCCGTACTGCCGTACTCCAGCTGCAAGCCAGCGCCCGCGCAACGCCCTGCCAGAAACATGCGCCCACTTCCGCTAACACGGCCTCGCTGTTTCATTGCAGTTACCCTAACCCTTGCCCCGCCCCTACCCCACGCCCCCGCCCCGCAGGCTGACCACGCACCTGGAGATCGAGCCCTTCACCATCATGGGCGTGGTGTCGGGCCTCATCCCCTTCCCGCACCACAACCAGTCCCCGCGCAACACGTACCAGGTGGGGCAGCGGCCGCATTGTGCCAAGGCACACGTCCTGGGCGCAACGGCAAGTCAGCGCACCTGCCCATGCTTGTGCTCTCTTTCCTTAGCCCATCCCTTTTCTTACCCTACTCCCCTCCTTGCCTCGTTTCGCTAACCCACACTTCCCCGTGGGCCCTGCTTCCCCGCCACCACCCCCGCCACCACTCCCTCGCAGTGCGCCATGGGCAAGCAGGCCATGGGCAACGTGGCCTACAACCAGATGTGCCGCATGGACAGCCTGCTGTACCTGCTGGTGTACCCGCAGCGCCCGCTGCTCACCACGCGCACCATCGAGCTGGTGGGATTCGACAAGCTGGGCGCGGGGCAGAACGCCAGCGTGGCGGTCATGTCGTACAGCGGGTGAGGCATGGCATGGCAGGATGGGGCGTCGGTTGGGGTTGGGGATCATGGGCCCGCGCGCGGGAAGCTAGGGCACAGAGCGGGCGCGTCATGTATGGTCTTGGCCCTGACCTACACCCTGGCCATACACTTTCGCCCACCCCCAGGTACGACATTGAGGACGCCATCGTGATGAACAAGTACTCGCTGGACCGCGGCTTCGGGCGCTGCATCGTGCTCAAGAAGTACGGCATCAGCCTCAAAAAGTGAGTGGGCGGCAAGGCCACGGGTCGACAAGCCCAGCGCACTGCCCATTGCCTGCGCCCACCCCACCCTCCCTCACCCAAATTGCTTGGCAGTGTCTGGGCCGGCCTACGGTACGCTTACACCGCAGTCCACAGGCGTTCAACCTTGTTCACCCTTCCACCGAACGTTCCCTTCCAATATGGCTATTTACTCCTGCTGGCACTCTTCCCGCCTGCCCCCAGGTACGCCAACCGCGCCGCCGACCGCATCGTGGCCCCGCTGCCCGGCCCCGCCACCAAGGGCGCGCCCGGCGGCGTGGCCCCCCGCTTCCGGCTGCTGGACCGCGACGGCATCGCCTGCGTGGGGGACTACATCCTGCCGGGGGACGTGTACATCAACATGCAGCGGCCCAGCAACACGCGGGACCCGCTGCCAGCGGCAAACATGCCAGACAGCTTCTACAGGTGCGGAAGGGGTGCAAGGGGTGGGGAGGAGTGTGGGGGCACGGGCTGGCAGGCTCGTCGGACGACAACAGGAGTGACGCGCATTACACTTCCAGAGGTTGCGGCAATGGATCCACCCGACCACAGTGTAGCGCCATAGCAGACCGAAAAGGCACCATTCTAGGCGGACTTGCCTTCCTACACCCATTCCCAGCCCGATTCGTAGGACTCCACCCCGCAACGACACCGTGCGGCTGCATCCTTTTGCGCTCCTTTCACTACTGCCAGTCCTCTCAATACGCATACCTCCACCTCCTCGTTAACACACACAGGCCCAGCACCATGTCCTGGAATTCCACCCCCGCCATGGCCGGCGAGCAGCAAGTCCATCCTCAACAACTCGCGCTAATACACATGCCTCCTCCTTGTTAATACACATAGGCCCAGCCCCATGTCCTGGAAGTCCACCCCCGCAATGGCCGGCGAGCAGCAAGTCCATCCTCAACAACTCGCGCTAAGACACATGCCTCCTCCTTGTTAATACACACAGGCCCAGCCCCATGTCTTGGAAGTCCACCCCCGCCATGGCCGGCGAGCGCTGCATCGTGGACAAGGTGCAGGTCACAGCCAACGACGAGTCGCACTACAGCATCAAGGTGGGCGCAGTAAGGGGAGCTGCATGAGGGGCAGGGGAGGAGTACGACTGGGGAGGGCGGCGTCGGTCAGAGAGCGTGCGCAGCTGCCGTGATCCTGCCGGCTGCCGAGCAGCATGCATGAAGGCGCGCGGCCGACACCACCGAAACAGCGAACAGATTGACACCGTTCGCAATGTTGACACCGTTCGCAATGTTGACACCGTTCGCAATGTTGACACCGTTCGCAGTGTTGACACCGTTCGCAGTGTTATTTGCATTGTCCTCAACACGCTGTCCCTCGGCCACCCAGGTGCTGATCCGCCACACGCGGCGTCCCGAGCTGGGCGACAAGTTCTCCTCGCGTCACGGCCAGAAGGGCGTGGTGGGCAACATCGTGCGGCAGGAGGACTTCCCGTTCAGCGAGCGCGGCGTGTGCCCCGACCTCATCATGAACCCGCACGGCTTCCCCTCGCGCATGACGGTGGGAGGGGATTGAGGGGAGGGGAAGCAAGGATGAGTGCTGGATGGAGGATGGAAGGCCGTTTCACTGCGGAGGCGGACGTCACTTCACGCGTTAGGCACCGCTTGCGAGCATCTGTACACGTTACAAGCATGTTGGTTATCTGTTCACAAGCATGTTGGTTATCTGTTCATAAGCATGTTGGTTATCTGTTCACCGTCAGCACGTCAACGCGCCAACACGCATGCAACCCCGGACCACGCGTCCCCGTCCCTCGCGCTCTTCCCCCCCCTCCACAGGTTGGCAAGATGATTGAGCTGCTGGGCTCCAAGGCGGCGGTGCAGTCGGGCCGCTTCCACTACGGCACGGCGTTCGGCGAGCCCAGCCAGCTGGCGGACACGGTGGAGGACATCAGCGCCACGCTGGTGTCGCACGGCTTCAGCTACGCGGGCAAGGACATGCTCACCAGCGGCATCACGGGTGGGTGGCTGGCACACGGGGCCTGTGTGCGCGTGGTGGTGGGCCTTCGCACTCAGTACAACAGCCCCCAACCTCCACACGACCCCTTCAATCTTTTCCTTCTTTGCCGCATCCCTTCCTTTCCTTGTTGTCTCACATAGCCCCAACCACATTACTACCAGTACCAGGCAAGCCCCAACAGGCCTTGGACCCTGTGGAAGTATAACATGATGTTGGAAATCAGCACCATCCATGTCTACCACCCTCCCCCCAGGCGAGCCGCTGGAGGCGTTCATCTTCATGGGCCCCGTGTACTACCAGAAGCTCAAGCACATGGTGCTGGACAAGATGCACGCGCGCGCCCGCGGCCCGCGCGTGGTGCTGACGCGGCAGCCCACCGAGGGCCGCAGCAGGGACGGCGGGCTGCGGCTGGGCGAGATGGAGCGCGACTGCCTCATAGCGTACGGCGCGTCCATGCTGCTGCTGGAGCGCCTCATGATCAGCAGCGACCAGTTCGAGGTGCGTGTGTATTATGGACGTGTGGGTTGGGGGCTTGTGTATTAACGTGTGATGGGATGTGGAGTGCTACGGTACCACCATGCTGCTGCTGGAGCGCCTTCTTATGTAGCGACAACCATTCCAAAACACAACGCGCTGTATATCATACATGTGGCCTAATGCAACTGCATGCATGCTGCTTGTGGCTGCTGGCGGCGCGCTTGATGATAAAGCTCAAACAGCGACCAGTGCGATTATGGCCGTGGGACTGAGGTGTATCATAACGTGTTTCCCCCGGCGCCCAAACACCTATCCCCTCCCAGGTGCACGTGGACGCGCGCAGCGGTCTGCTGGGCTGGTGGGACGCCAACCGCGCCTGCCCCGTGTCGCCCGTGGACCGGCGCTCCGACCACATGGCCACCATCAAGATCCCCTACGCCTGCAAGCTGCTGTTCCAGGAGCTGCAGTCCATGAACATCATCCCACGGCTCAGGCTGGCGGACCTGTGAGGGGCGTGGGTTAGCGTGTGGGTTAGCTGGTTGACTGGTTGGTGCTGGGAGCTGCTAGTTGCGACTTTGTCGGGGACAAGGGGTGGCTGCGGGCAGAGGTGGAGGGATAAAGAGGGGATGTAGGATGGGGTTGTGAGGTACTCGTGCTATGGCGTTAGTTTAGGGTCGCAGCAACCGACGGCAGGTGTGCGACACGCTGTGGTACCTGTAGATAGGAGTGGCCTGTGGGGGAGGTACCAATGACGCGGCTTGCCGTACAGGGCAAGTGGTGCAGGGCGTGTGGGGCAGGGGCGCTTGGCACTGTACAGGTTAGTGGTATGGAGTAGTGTAGGCGACGTTGTGGGGCAGGTATGGCATTACTGATGATAGCGGGTGAGAGGTACCGGTATGCTGCACCCTCAGGTTGAGTCGTTCCACAAGGCATTTTAGGACACCAGGTGTACCGTCGCGAATGGGCAAAAAGCTGCTGCTCCTGCCGCGCTTTTGGCAGCGAAAGCACGACAGCTTTCTTTGTGCGTGGCAGCACCTAGTCCGTCGCGCAGGGAACGGCGTGGTGGCCTTGGAGTGCATGATGCATCATTGTTTGTGTTGTCTGAGTATGACACTGGTGTGCTTGTGCGTCACAGAGGTCCGCGTTAACGACTCGTGTCGAAAGGCCCTATAGCTACAGGCCCGTACAACTGTTGCCCGTGACTCTGTCCGGCTGTGTCATTCTCACTAAGCGTATGCGGGCACACGCGCCCCCTGCTGTAGGCTGCAGGCTTCAATGTGGGGTCCTGGCGCTTGGGCCGGCCTGGGGCAGTACGTGTGCCTTGTCTGCTTTTGGCTAAATGGACGGGTTATGTGAGGGTGGGCGGCTGGGCGCACTTGCAGGCGCATGCTGCTGCGGATGGCTGTTAGCCTTGTGCAACGACCCGGGGGGGGGGGGGGGGGGGGGGGCCGCATGGCCAATGTCCCAAGCACGGCCGTATCGTAGTTGGGCTGTTGCCGAGGCATGCGCATACCGGTCTGATGGCAAAGCTATGACACGAGGTTCCGGTGCCTATTCTGCAACTGCTTACGTGCTGCTGCGGCTGGTGCAAGGCTGGGTCTCGGGATGAGCCTGGAACTGCTGCACTGCTGTTGGCGGTGGTGGAGTGTGGTGGTGGTCAGCAGGTGGACGGACAGGCGTACAGGAGGAGCGTTGGCCTCCAGCTGCTGCCTAGCAGTCCCATGGGGCTCATCTGGCGCGTGCATGGGCTGAGCTGCACATTGACCGGTGGATGTTGGGTGACCGGAATAGTGCGCTGCCACACTCTAATGACTCAGCGCTGGGCAAGGTGGGCCTTACGCAAACCGGTTGCAGCATTTGCGTTTGGCATCACTTGTAAGGTCGATACTTTGTTGGTGGCACGGAGCCATTTGGCGAGCGGCGTGTGTGTTATGCTTGGAAGCTGGACGGAGGTGGGGTCGGGTGCTCCAAGCTGTCATTATGAACAGGCAAATGGCGTATGTACCGGTAATACATGGCATATGCATGTTGTGCTCCATCAGAGCCAATGTGCAAGCAGTGCAGCTTGGCAAGCGTACAGTGTATGTGCCGTTCACCAGCACCGAGTCGCACACATATAGCTATACCGTACACACCGGTACCAAGCAAATAAGTTGTGCAACAGAGTGCTGGTGGCACCGGTACGGCACAGCCAAAGCTGCAGCCACAAGCCTTACTTAGTACCCTTCTGGGATGCCTGTGCTCGGATCCATGTGCATGTGAAATGCAGGTACACACGTGTCGACTAGTATGCAAGGGGTGCAGCAAACCGGAACTGGCCCACGCCGAAGACCCAAAGATCCCATGAGGCAATTCGCTCGCCTGTAATGTGGACCCCAAATGTGTACCCTGTACCGTAACCACCGAAACGAGTTCCAATAACCACGAGCGAGGTAAGGGCCCCCTGGGGCTCCCCACTGTCACGAAGAGCCGTCACTGCCGCCATGTGTCAAGCTCAACGCGAAGCACGGCTGTCCCCTTCATGCCCCCGGGTGCCTTCTTGCTCATGACAAGGGACTACAGCATGCACTGGGGAGGGTAGCTTTAACCGAACCCCTGAAGGCCTGGACGATGGTGCACTGCACCTCCACCTGCGCACATGCATGCAGGAGGGTGGTGTATGGGGCGGGGTCATGGGGTACAGGCAGGCAAAGGTGAAAGCACTGCCAAGCCGAGTGTGTTGGGCTCTGAATGCTCATTACCAACGCGAAAGCAGCAAAGCGCTGTGCGCACTGGCACGGTACGGGATAACGTTGGCTGCGGCAACCTAGTGCGGCAATATAGTGTGGTACTGGCATGGAGCCTATGTGCTCTAAGCACAAATCAAGTGCAGTGTCGCGTGCGGTGGCCGACAAGTACCGGTATGCACGCTGGGACGAAGCGCAGAACCCGATAGCGCCAGCGACCAGCCTACTGAGGACGTGCTTGCCTGGGATCTCTACCAGCCAGTGCCAGCAGTAAGGATCGCGCTCGGGCCCGTAAGGCCAGCCCCGGCCCCCGCCGCCCACCTGCACCACGCTGGCCACCAGCGTGGGGTACCGGGGGTCCCTGAACAGCTCCAGGAGCCGGGCCGCCTGAGCCGCGCTGGAAACTAGCCGCACCTGCCCGGTGCCAATACCACTGCAGCGTGCGCACTTTTCTGGAGAGTCTGACGTCGGTTGCCAGGTTTGGTTGCATCCAGTGCAAATAGCGGCGGGGCTGCTCTTGCGCCACAACTCTGCCAGCCGTTCCTTCACAGCCCTGTGCGGCACCTGCCGGTCCTGAGCCAGCTCCTCGTCGTTGCCCCCGTATTGCAGCACCAGGCTGGCGGCGCGCAGCACGTTGCGGGCGGAGTCCAGGGGGGCCTTGAAGTCCATGGCTGACGTATGGTTGGCCAGGAAGTGGCAGCAGTGGCCGCGTACGACAGCCATGTCGTACTTGTCGGCCAGCATCAACAGGGGCTCCACGTTGTCCTGCAAGGCGGGGCACGGGGGGGACCAGGCGGCACGTCGGCATCTAGATTTGGTGAGGACCGCAGGCTGAGCACATCCTTGCGCCATATGGTGCCATGCCAGTGTGGTGCCATATGGTGCCGCATGTCTGGCCTATCGCTGATAGCGAGGAAGGGCGTTCGCCCGCAGGCCGTAACCTTGCGCGTGCAGCTCCTGTGCCATACGGTACGCATTCGTGCGGTAGTGGCGTACAGCACGGCAAAGCTACACCAAGCTCCCTGTCACACGTGGCGGGTTCCGTCCCCACCCTCGGAACCCACCCAGCTGGCCAGGTACTTGACGAAGCGGCCGGGCACCAGCACCTTCAGAGCCGCCTGCCACGTGTCAAGGTCGTCGACCGGCAGCTCCAGCTCCCCAGGTGTGGCCAGGCGCAGAGACAGCACCTCCCGCAGCACGGGGGACGCCGCACACAGTGCACAGCGAGGCACGGCGAGGCTCTTGCTGTCGCGCAAGCGGAGCGTTACGGAGCAGCCACTGGGACAGCAGGGGACTTGCATGGCTGCTATGGAGCCAGAGCTTCGCTGAAACTGTCAGGCGGTGTCTGTAGGGCCGCTATGAATGGCTGGAATCCGCTAGCCGTTGCCGAGGAGCGACTGGTTGGCCTTCCGCCGCGCTGTCCTGCAGCTGAGTATGAGCGCGCTATCCAAGTACGGCTTTGCGTGCGTATGGTCCTGCGCGTAGTTGGGAACGCCTTACATCAAACCTCCGGCATGCTGTTACACGAAGCTCCTGCGGCACCCTTGGAGGCCTGCGGTCAACAGTCGCGCACACGCACTCATCCTCGTATGCACCCGTCAGAGCCCGTGCGTGAGCACGGCTTCGGTTCTAGGGACAACCCTACATGCGGATCCAGGACGGCCACACTCAAGGTTTCGCCAGTGCAAGAGGATTTTTGCTTTTGCTTAGGCCATGGCTGTTTCTGTTGGCCTCCACTTACAGGTTCCAACGCACAGCAAGCGTCCCATGGGTCGCTTGGTGGTCCGGCATCACAACTCGGGCTGTGAACGGCTGGTTCAGGCTATGTGAACTCGGTTGAGTGCACCGAAAGCCCCGGTTCAGTCATCGTGATTTGCTGCGCTGTTCCTGTGGCGGTTGGCAGGTGCACTGTGCTAACAGGTGCTTCCCTGTAACCAAAGCATCCTGTGCCGTCATCTTCAAGCCAAGTGAAGAGACGACCTTGAGGACCTACCCGCTAAAAATAGGACTCCGATACCTCCATAACCCTTCTCCTGACCGGTTATTAAAGTGGCCACGCATCCATGCATCCCACGGTAGCGTTTTTGATGTGGCCCACTACATTGCATAGGGATTGCACGCTTGGCCATTGTAGTACCAGGCAGTGTACCTTACCTCGCCTCACCCTGTCTGCTATTCCTGTTTGCCTGCAACTGTATCAGGCCTATTTTGCCTACATCCCGCACCGCACCCGCTACACACC
>VFQN01008170.1_pt1 | contig 10754 bp, 8 predicted proteins | sample 3512371 | NCBI WGS metagenome assembly VFQN01 (sample SAMN10412370, study PRJNA504923) | tailings metagenome | isolation source: Replicate 2 from Balatoc abandoned mine | place: Philippines: Itogon, Benguet | collected 2017-08-28 | reverse complement strand
CGACCCACATAACACCCACGTAACATTGCACGCGGGGGTCCCCGGGGCAAGCCTGATCCCATGCAGGCCTGGGGCCGCTTCCCCCCCCCCCCCCCCCCCCCCCTCTCGCTGACCCAACGTATTGGCTCATCCTTGACATGTGTATTGCAGGGCCTTGGTGATCCGTCCTGGCTGGAGGGGCAGCGGACCCTGCCACTGAGTCACACCAACCTAAGCCTGCCGCCGGCGAAAAGGGCCCGTGTGGAGGCAGGAGCGCCCCAGGGTTCCATCAGGCCAGCCTGTGGCACAGGTGGCAGGGGTCCCGCTGGTGCTGGGGTGATGGCGTCGGTGGGCGACAGCGGCGGCCGCCAGGGGCAGGTGGCAGTCGCCACCAATGCGTGTGCGTCCACAGTGGCTCATGAACTGTTGCACAGCAGGCCAGTCCTGTCGCCTGCGGCATTAGGGCAGCAGCTCGCGGAGGCTGGGCCGGGCGCGGAGGCCAACCGGGGGGGCAGCCCCTGCCCTGTACGGTCGCTTGGGGCAGGGGCAGCTGCGCAGGAGGAGGTAGGGAACAGCGGCAGGCCTGTACAGTCGTCTGGGTCAGGGATGGACGGAGAGGACGACGGTACGTCAAGTGACACGATATCCACAGAGGAGCACGGGATGGACTATTTGGACGAGCAGCAGGTGCGGGCAGGTCACGTTTCGCCCATGTACTTCATGTTATAAGCACAACCCGTGCCTCACACTATGTGGACCTGTGTGTGAGGGTGTGGGGGCGGCAGCCTAGCTGTGGCCAACAAGCAAGGCGTTGGCTAGTGGCGTTCTCAGGTGGTGCAGCTCACTGCCAACATGTGGGGGCGCTGATGCACACCGCGCCAGGAGCACAACCTAGCCTCCTGCAGCCATGATGTAGGACATGGCACTGCTTCTTGCTTGACGCGGCTGCATACACTACAGTGTCACACGGCGCTTGCCACGCATCAAATCACGTATCTATGGCGCAGCGGCAACAGCTGTGTACATTTGTCCGGCTCTCCTATGTGGATTCCGTTCTAACTCCCCTCCTGTCGTCCAACCTGTTGGAGTTCGCTAAGGGTCAAACCGCATTCCACCACAGTTCGACTCCCCGTGGAGCGCGGCCGACGGTGTCGAGGTGGCCGCGGACTCGGTAAGCAGCTGTGCGCCGAATGGTTCATTCCCAGCAGCATGCACGCGGTCGTCCGCACTAGAAAGTGGCTCCTGGGTAGCGTGGTCGTTGTTGTGGTCGTGCAAGTACCAGTCACGTCCGCTTTGTTGGTAGGGTGGGGTACGTTCGTGCCTGGGAACGGAAGCACTGTTACTGGTTGGCGCCACTCCTTTGCCGTGCCAGGGTGCGCTGGGGGTTGCGGGCAGGCTGTTCCCAAGTGCGGTGGATTGGTCTGGCAGTGTGTACCTGTAGCAAATAAAACACGCTCCGTAGCCTGTGACAGCCTACCTTCTTGTCGTCTCATCGGTCCACTCAGCGCGTTGCCTCATTGCTCGCCGTGAAAGCAAAGCTGCTGATAGTGTGCACGGGTATGAGTTGCTCATAAACAAACGACTCGACACCGCACGTGCCGTGTGACCCTGGGGGTGCAGTGGGCCTGTAGCAGCAGTGACGCACTGGGGCTTGAGGGAGTCTCCTGCCCCACACCAAGCACTGCAGGCGCCTGCAGCCCCGCACCCCCTGCTATTACCTGACCTGCCGGCCCCCGCCCTCCCCGCCGGTCGCAGTATGACATTATCGACCGGTCGTCCTTCTACATCGTCAAGTCGCCATCGGAGGTCCCGGGCCGGCTGGAGAAGCATGGGGTGGTAGTGCTGAGGGAGCCGTCACTAGCATCGTGCATTGAGGACGCGGACATCCAGTCCGCCCTGGAGTATGCACAGGGCTCGCGGTCCGTACGCCAGGCCGCAGCGCCGTACCAGCACGGCAACCCCGGACAGGCCCCTGACGCCAACCAGGGCGTCCCGGACTCGGGCCACAGCACAAGCCAGCAGCGGCCCGTCATGCTCAGTTCCCTGCCATCCGAGAAGGCGGTCGCGGCTAAGGAGGTGCTAGCTGACTTCCGAGGTGAGCTGAGGGTGTGTTACTTTTGCGATCTACATCGCGTTCAGCTACCAGCAGCCGATGGGTGTTGGCTGTCACGCGGTCAGGCGGTAGACACCCGTTTGGTAGGTATGGGGAAACGGCGGTGGCAAGGCGCCTGAGTGGTTGGGGCAACAGGCAGCGTGCACGAAGCGTTGGTACGTGGCGGGACCCCACATGTGCCCCACCCCCGGGTGGCACCCATGTCCCGTCCCGCGGGGGTGACGGTGCTGGGACCCCTCAAGGTCTGAACAGCAGCGTCGGTTATGCAGGCCCCCGTGTGGGTGTGCCCTGCAGGTGTCCCTCCGCAGTGCTGCAGGAAAGGATGCTGCAAACCTGTTCAGCTGGTTGGCACTCTGTGCGATGCCGGCGTACGGCAGGCGCGGGTCCGGTGGTGTGTGCTCCTTTGGGGGCTGCATCCGGACCGGAACAGCCTGCGACGGTGACACTGATTGCTGTGGTGGTGTGTGGGTGGTGTGCGACGGTCTGCCTTGGCGCCCGGAAGGCGACTCGACTCCTTTTGTGCGCTACCTCGGGCACTCTGTACCACACCCACGGCCGTGCGGCTCTGACGTGTGCCCTGTCACGTTCCCATGCCCTCCTCCTTGCAGGCAGGGCGCTGGAGACGTGCATCCTCCCGGTCGCCAACGCGCTGGGGAACGGGTACGGCATAAGAGCCTGTATCCTGCTGCACAGCGCGCAGGCGCCCCGCCTGCAGCCTGTCGGTACGCAGACCTTCTACACCAGCCTGCGTGCGGAGCAGCAGTGCGTGGTGGCCATTGCGGCGGTGCAGCCCGCAGAGCTGCTGGTCCGGATTGCCGGCCACACGTCCTTCGAGGAGTACCGCTGGTGGAAGGCCGCAGTGGGGGGCGACCCGGACCTCGGCCTGCAGACCTGGCTGGACATGGAGGACACGTTCCGGGCGTTCCCGCTGCAGCCTGGCGACGTGCTCTTCCTCGGCGGACACACGGTGCAGGCTGGCGACCCTCGCATGGACGGCAGCCCGTCGCTCGGGCTGCACTGGTACCTATAACGCCGGAGCCGATGGCCGAGCCGGGGGATGTCACGCACCTGGTTGTGCACGGGAAGGAGTTGGCAGGGATGTTCCAGTAGAGGATGGCAGGTGTGGAGCGGGTGAGTGCCTGTGTTGCATGCGGGCATGGCGGGGTGTGGGCCTCGCAAGGGGGAGCACGGCAGTGCCACGCGGTGTCGCAGTGACGGTGTGTTGGGGTTGGCGGAGTGTGGGCAGGGGGCAGGGCAGGCGGTCCGTGCATGCATCCACGTGAGGCTCACGCGGAGGAGGAAGAGTGCCGTGGTGAAGGAGTGCTGCCGGGTGGTGGCCCCTCGGTGAGCAGTTCACGAAGGTGTGTTCAGGGCAAGGGAGTGCTGCTTTGAGGAAGGGGATTCCGTTGTGGTCCAGTTGATGGGCAAGGGCACAGCGTTGCTACCGTACCCCTGTACATACTGGTGTTGTTAGTGGTGACGGCATGTGCGGAGAGAAGGAGGCGGGCTACAGCTTGGGCTGGGCGGCAAGCGACGGGTGTAGTGATGCAGTTGTGGGGACATAATAGCATATTGCAAGCGGGTACTAGCGTAGGGCAAAGCAAGTGCAAGCGTTGCGTGTGCCATGATGCTATCTAACGGGCAAGTAGTGCAGCATAATCCCTCCTCCACTGGCGCCAAATAAGGCCGGGGTACGCTTACATGCCTGTACGGCATAGTGTGTCCCCCAATCCCTACGTGCCTAGACTGCCTTCAATTGGTGGTCCTTGGCTTTGGACGCAGGTGTTGGTTGTTGCTGAGCCATGGCGTACCAGGTGTCCTCCGGTGTTGTGGCGGGTCTTTTTTGGGTGCAGGGCCTTGGGGAGAACGCTGTGTTTGTTGTATTGCTGGCGTTCTTTAATGTTATTTGATGGCGTTTTTGTGTGGAGAGGCCCTGTCACCAGGTCCGCTGCACCATATGGTCACTTGCTCGGTGGCGCTTTGCGTGTTTGGGTCTGTGCGTGCGTGCTAGTGGTGGGAGCGTGCCACTTATCCTTGCACCCGTCAAATGCTTCTTACCCTTTACAGTATTAGTTTTTACTAGTGCGGGAGGCCAAGCACCTCCGTGTGGGTTAAGGAGGTGGGGTGTGTTGCACGCAGGTGGCTGGTTCCCATCCACCGTAGGGGGCGGGGTGGAGTCGGGTAAGGGTTGCCCAACAGCCCACGCCAGGGAAGGGATCGCTCCTGGCCTTGGGGTCCGTATTGCGTGCAAGTTACATGCTGTGTAAACTTATGTCACTGTGTCGGTGGAGGGTGTTACAGCACCTGTCGATTTTGTTGGATGTGGCATCGTGTGTGTTCCAGAAGCAGGCATCACAGGTCCTTTCGGATGGTTCCTTCTACGCCTAGAGACACAGCTTCCTGTGTGGAGTATTGAGTGCCTTACCCCTCTGATGTTCCGTACTTCTCCGTGATTGGCTGGCACAATCAACCTGCACAATCGCACGTCAAATAGGCACTGCACCACCAACGGTATACACCGCAGTCTAAGACATATATCCACACGTGTACGCAGTGCCAGGAGCAGAAGCAGGGGATACCCTGGTGATTATTTAGTACCAATAATACCGGGTGATAAGACCCAGGCAAAGGCCAAGTGCCACGGTAAATGACACTGACCTACAGCAGCAGCACTTCAGGAAGAGCAAACAGAAGAATAAGCAAGGGTACCAGGGGTACTGAAGGGTACCGATGTAGACTTCGCACGTACGCGCACACCGTGGGGCAACACGCAACACCCATGAAAAGTGGACGTGGCCTACTGCGTATGGCCCTCATCGGTACATCACTAACTGACAGCAGCAACACGTGAATAGTATAACATCGAACATGGACCCAAGCTAGGTGTACGACGTCAGATGAACGAAGTGCTGGACCTCTCATCCCTACCTGCGTGCTGCGGCTACGTGTGGACGTGCTAGCCGTCTAGGTCTAGGATGCTCGTCGTGAAAGCTAGCTCCCCCAGCCCGTCCGTATGCTAACACACGTGCCAGCACGTGCCTAGCTACAGCGGTCACCACCATACTACCCTCATACACTCCAATGTAAAATTTGAATCGGCCTCTGTACGCGACAGCCCCTAACCGCTCTCTCACAGTTCTGCGCCTACCGCCGTCCAGCGCCCCATCGCCCTGGCTAGCCCCGCCAATCGCAGGGTGACCATTCGCAGCGGTGCATCGTGCATAGCCCCGAGCACGACACACCGGTCCGTGCCTCTGGACCTCACCTACACCTACCCTACACCAACCGCCGTACAACGCTCCATCGTCCCTAGCTAGCCCCGCCAATCGCAGGGTGACCGTTGCAGCGCTCCGTCATCCCTAGCTACCGTATCGCCCTGCCAATCGCAGGGAGGTCTACCCCAACAGCTGCCTCTGCCAATGCGGCGGCTCAAGAATCAGCTGCCAACCGGTACTAGTGCGCTGGGATCACTCCGTGCAGAGGTGCTATCTAGCCTCGCACACACCTTCTGCATCACTGCAGCATATATCTCGTAAACAGTGCCGTATCTGCAAGTGCTGTACGTGAAGGGGAGACGCCCGACTGTTGTGAGCATGCCGCCGGTAGGCCCTGGACAGCGCTTGCCGGCCGGACATGAATGGAAAAGTCCCTTTCTCTGGATGGCATTTGCCGCCTTCCCGCAACAGTACCCGCATCGTGCCGTACAGAAATGGACGACACCCCTCCGCTGGATGGCACGTGCCGGCTTTCCGCCTACACCTGCCTGCACCACAGGCGGCCGGCCCTTCACAGCCCACCGCCAAGCAGCAGCGGGTGCGGCGGACCACCACCCTGCCGCTGCTGCCGCTGCTGCTGCTGCACGTACAGAGCATACAAGGCTTGGTGCTGCTGCTGCGCCGCCGCCGCCGCCGTCGTGCCTTGCCCCTGCTGTGCCGCGGTCGTCGCTGCCGCCGCTGCCGCCACCGCCGCCGCCTCCCGCTGCGCCGCCGCCGCCGCCTCCTGCTGGTGCTGCAGGAGGTTCAGGTGGTGCTGCAGGCCCAGCTGGTGATAGTGCATCAGGGGGTCGTCACGCGCAGTGGATGCTGCGGCCACCACCGGACGGTGCTGCTGGGATTGCTGCTGCTGGTGGCCCAGGTGGTTGTGTCGCTGTTGGTGGTGCTGCTGCTGGTGCTGCTGGCGGTTCAGCGGAGGGTGGTTGTGGTCCGCGTGGTGCGGCGCCGCCACCGCCTGCTGCTGCTGTAGCTGCTGTTGGAAGTGCTGGTGTGGGTCCGCATGGTGCAGCAGGGGTTGTTTGTGTGCACTGGCCGCGGCCGCTGCCGCCACCGCCGGCTGTTGATGATGCTGCCGCTGCTGGTGGTGGTCCGGGTGGTGCAGCAGGGGGTGCTCGTACGCACCTGCTGCGGCCGCCGCCACCTCCACCTGCTGCTGCTGCTGGTGGTGGTGGTGGTGCTGGAACGGGTGGTGCAGCGGGGGCTGGTTGGGCGCCGAGGGTGCCGCCGAGGGCAGCGCCTGCTGCTGGTAGTGCTGGTGCAGGGGCTGTTGGGGGTCCAGCTGGTCCGGGTGGTGCAGCAGCACGGGTTGGTGGTGGTCTTGGTGGCACGCCGCTGCCGCCGCCGCCATGGCCAGGGCCTGTCCATTCGCACACCACTCCTGCATCACCTGCGAGGGGGGTCAGGGGTGCACATGCGAGGGGTGGTAGGGGGTTGGCAGGGGTGACCAAGGGAAAGAACGGGACGCCAATTGTGCGAGCTCTCATTGTCCTGTTAAAGCCAACGAGTAAGATCCCCATTGAGACCCGCACAATCGCTTTACGGCTTTTCGTTTAGTTCAGACCCCCGGGAAAGGTAGATGGCAGGAGGGGAAACAGCAACGGAGAGAGGCAACGGATTAAGCACACCCCGCATAAGACACGCACGCATTGCTTGCGACAGCCTGTGAGGACGCGTCGTGTGGGGTTGCTCTCAAAACGTCAGCCCTGGCCTCCGCTAACCCTGTCCGTGCGCACCTCTCTGTATGAATAACGCAAGCCAAGACCGGAGCACCTCAGGAATGGCCTAAGACTTACGCACAGCAACCGGTGGCCACTCTCAACCCCATTCCCCGTAGTCGTCTTTGCATCTGCTTGTCAACCCACTTCCTCTTCGCGTGCAGGCAACAGCGTTTCCGTGCTTCCCTGACGCCTTACACGGTTTTTCGCGCTTTACGCGTACCCCATTCCCCGTCAACCCCCGCCACGACACCCACCACCGACGCCGCCCTCCCCACCTGCTCCTCCAGCTGCCTCAGCGACTCCCTCCATGCCGCCCGCTCCGCCAGTTCTTGCTGCGCCGCCGCACGCAGAGCCTGGGCCTGCAGGGCAGGAAAACGCATAGCGCAAGGTGAACTGAAATGGTGGCACGCGTTGTGCGACACGGCACTGGAACGGGGCTAGCCCTTGTTGCGCCGCTGCATGCCGAGCCCGGGCCTGCAGGATAGGAAGGCGCAACACTGTACACACTTTCCCATATAGCAACGGCCTTCCCCCTTAAATCATAGAACCCATTTGCCACCACACCGCACATCATCCCTACGCCCTGCCTCCCGCCGCACCTGCCCCTCACCCTGCACCTGCTCCTCAGCCTGCCGCTGGGCCGCCGCAGCCGCCGCTGCCTGCACCGCCGCAGCCTGGTCCGCAAGGTACCGCTGCGCCGCCGCCGCTGCCACTGCCTGCGTCAATGCCGCCTGCTCGACCAGATAGCGTTGCGCCACCTCCGCCGCCGACTGCTGCTCCACCAAGTGGCGCTGCGCTGCCTTCACCGCCGCCTGCCGTTGCGCTGCCGCCGCTGCCAGCGCTGCCGCCTGGTCCGCAAGAAATTGCTGCGCCACCTCCGCCGCTGCCAGTGCTGCCGCCTGATCCGCAAGGTAGCTCCGCGCCGCCTCCGCAACCGCTGCCTGCACCGCCGCCGCCTGCTCTACCAGATAACGTTGCGCCGCCTCCGCCGCCGCATGCTGCTCTGTTAGACGGCGCTGCGCCTCCGCCGCCGCTGCCGCCTCCGCCGCTGCCTCCTGCTTCGCCATGTGGCGCTGCGCCGCCTCCGCCGCCGCCTCCAGTGCCTCCCGATCCACCAGTTCTCCCCGCGCCGCTGCCGCCTGCACCAGATAGCGCTGCGCTGCCGCCGCCATCGCCGCCGCCTGGAAGTGGTGGCCCGCCGCCGACGCCGCCGCCGCACGCGGAGCCTGGGCCTGCGGGGCAGGAAGGTGCAAGACACAGTGCAAGACACAGTGTAAGCAGCACAGCGACACACATGTATGGGTTGTGCGACACGGCACGGGTAGCTCGCCCCCGCTGCGCCGCCGCATGCCAAGCCAGGGCCTGCAAAGCAGGGCGGTGCAGCACCGTACGGGTGTGAAGCGTGCAAGGTGCTGGCAAGACACTGTACTGGTGCAAGTGAAGCAGACGAGGCGATACAGGCATGGCCAGCGCGACCCTGGTCACGCCTTGAGGCTCCGCAGCGCCACAGGCATGCCTGGTCAGTACGGCGGCACGGTACGCGTATGAAGGTGGACGCGTCAAGTTCTGGGTAAGCACGATGGGCGGGTCATGGTACTTTTACTGCAGGCCCAATGTGCTGGGGGCCTGGTGTCACCGGCTCACAACCGTGCGCACCCGCGTGCGTGGGTCGGTACGTAAAACGCCAGGCCCGCACCGCACGAGCGCCGTACAGAAGAGCCACCGCCGCCGCTCATGACCCAGATTGGGCTGCGACGGCTAGCAGCCAGGAACCCTCTATCCAACACGACTGCAGCCCCGCAGGCCCTTGCCTCATGCGCTTCCACCCTGGCATTCGTCTGCCACAACCCACCCGCCAGCTCTACCCAGCCCAACACTCCCACACACACCTGCTCCTCCGCCTGCTGCCCGGTCAAGTGGCGCTGCAGTGCTGCCGCCTGCTGAGCCACATGCCGCCGTGCCGCCGCCCGCTGCTCCATATTGCGCCGTGCCGCCGCCTCCCCCAGTACGCGGCCCTCCACCAGCTGCAGTGCCTCCAGGTGGTGCTGCGCCTCAGCCACCGCCGCCTCCACCGCCGCCACACCCCGGGCGCGGTTACCCGCCGTCTGCTGAGTCTGATAGCTCTGCGCCGCCTCAGCCGCCCCCGCCACACGCACCATCCTCGCCTCCACCGCCGCCGCCGCCGCCGCCGCGGCCCCCAGCACGTCCAGCTGGTCCCTGCACCGCCCCTCCACCTGCCGCAGCTGCCCCAGCGCCGCCTCCAGCGCCATCAGGCCCTGGCCCACCTCCCACATCGCAGCGCCGTACGCGGACGCACCCTGAATGCCGGCATGTGCGATGCCGGCAGCCCCTGGGAGCTGTTGTTGCGGATTGTGCTTCTGCTGCAGTTGCGGCAGCGGAGGGATAGGGTAAGCGAATCCAGGCGGCGGTCGCGGCGGCAGCTGCGGCGGGCGGTTAGGGTTGGCGGCGGCGCCTGCCGTCAGCAGTGGCTCCACCCCGCTGGCGGTCGCTGGCAGTGGTGGCGGCTGCGGCTGGCGGTTGGCATTGGCAGTGCTAGGCAGCGGGGGCTCCATGCCGCTGGCGCTGCTCCTGGCGCTGCTGCCCCTGCTGCTGTCCACCCCGCCCCACGGCCAGCACGGCGCGCACTCCGCACCCGACCGCCCGCTGCCGCTGCTCCGCCTGCTGCTGCTGGCGCTGCCGCCGCCGTCCCCTGCTCCCGGCCTGCCGGCACCGCCTCCCTCCGCCGCCCGCGCCAGTGCCGCCAGCCCCGCCCGCACCGCCGCCACGCCCTCGTGCAGGGGGCGCATGACGGGTAGTTGCTCGCCCAGCAGCGGCAGCCGGGGGCCGTTGGGGCCGGGGCCTGGTTTTGGGACGTGCTCTGGGTCTTCGGTTATGGCCGCCCCTGTGAGCAGCAGCCCATTGTCGTACGCAAGGCCGCCCTCCCGCACCTGCAGCGAGCCGGGCAGCACGACGTGGCAAGGTTAAGCATACACCAAGTTGGGTAACAACTTGAGGGTGACGACTGTGTACAGCTGTGCACCGCTGGACTTGAAGCTTTCAGGGATGCGCCGGGTTGGGTAGGGCAAGGTAAGGCATACAAAAGCGCGCTATCGGTCTGGCGGACTCTGGAAGGGCCGCGCAAATGCTAGGGCGACTGACAGTCTTGCCACTGTGGCTGGTCTAGCGCAACTCGCACCTGCAGCGAACCGTGCGGGGCGGACTTCAGCGCACAGGAACAGCACACGCAAACTACCAAATATGCGTGCTTCAAGGTAGCAAAGTACACATCTGCCAGGTGAAGGAGTAGCGAGTGTGCAATGGCTGAGCCCAGAACACCAGAACTGATGGACCACGCACTCACCTGCAGCGCGCCGTGCAGGGCCGACTTCAGCGCGACCGCAATGGCATTCGCAGCGCGACGCCGTGCCAGCGCCTTGTGCTGCTGCCGGAAGTGGCGATCGCTGTCAGCAGCTGCTGGCAGGCCAAAATCCATGACGCAATACACCATGCTATTGGTGCTGGTGTCCTGCTCTTGGTGGTCCAGGGCGGCTGGGTCCAGTCCGGCGAGGGTGGTGAGGCCGGCCCGCACCTGGGCCACGGAGGCCGCAACGGTGCCAACACCGGACAGGATGCGGTCGTGGGCGACGCACATCTCCCCTACGCCAGCGCGCA
>VFQN01008169.1_pt1 | contig 10756 bp, 8 predicted proteins | sample 3512371 | NCBI WGS metagenome assembly VFQN01 (sample SAMN10412370, study PRJNA504923) | tailings metagenome | isolation source: Replicate 2 from Balatoc abandoned mine | place: Philippines: Itogon, Benguet | collected 2017-08-28 | reverse complement strand
CTGAAAGTTGATGATCGAATCATTGCACTTCAAGGTTCTTCCTCTCATCTAGCAGAAGATATTATTCAATTAAAAGATTGTAAAGTAATTGTTAAGATTGCATCAACTCTTGTCAATGAAGAGAAACCAGAGTTTAAAGAAGGATCATGGCATTTAGAAGGAGTACATTCTGAAATGATTATTGCAACCGGTATTTATTATTATGATGTTCAAAATATTAAACAATCTTATCTACGTTTTCGTACAACCATGAAAAATGAATATCTAGATTATCCACAAAACTGTCATGAATATGTTCATTTACATTATGGATTAAAATTAACAAAGTTTGATGATCCAGATAATATACAATATAATGAAAGTGCTGCTAATTCACTTGTTAAACTTGGTCGTATTCCAACAAAGGAGAATATGTGTTTATTTTTCCCTAATTTCCTTCAACATCGTGTATCAGATGTTTGTCTTGAAGATGGTGCAACAGAAGGACATCGAAGTATTTTAGTATTCTTTTTGATTAATCCTTTTGGAAGAGTTATTTCATCGTCAGATATTCCCGTCTCTCCACAAGAGACAATGACATTAGAGGAAGCTAAATTATGTCGTGAGTTATTAATGTTTGAAAGACAATATGAATATACTCCACAAAATCAATTTCATCAAAGACTTATCTCACTTTGTGAGCACTAATTCATTCATCAATGAAAGAATATTATGAAGTCGATTGATCATCTCATAATCTTCAACAAAGATTATCTTTGTTATTCATACTGGCATTCCCTTTTCACTGTTAACATTTTATCACCATACATTATCAATATATTCATATGCTGTTACAGTATTGCTTTTTTTTTTTTGTCTTCTCATCTCATATATTTTTTTTAAATCCAAATCTTTGAATTAGAAGAGTGATATATACTCACTCATAAGAGTAAAAGATGTTATGTAGTGTTTAAGTTTTATAAGTAGGTAGGTAGCTATTGGTAGGTTAACATTCTCTAAAAACGTTAAGTATAGTTTAAATAGCGGTATAGAAGGCAAGATAAACCATCTCTTTATCTCCACCACCTCGTAGACTGAGTACCTCTTCTGTGCTAATCTGTGACACTACTGCGTCATCAAACTTCCACCAACGATTTTCTACTTTCGTATCACGAACGATACTAATGTAATGACCTGAGTCAGCATCTCTTCCCTTATGAGCGACTATCGAGAAGAGACGATACTTCCCACTCATTCCCTCAACCTTCTCTGACGAACCACTTTCAGAAGCGGTACGAAGGGCTGCTCTTGTAACTTGCAGTTGAGCTTGGAGAGCCTCCGAACAATATTCATAAACATCCAATGTCTAATAAGAAGATATGAACAATTTAGAATTGTTGTGAATCATATTACTACTCGGACTTACCTCAGGAAAGTTCACTTGGCGAAGAATCTTACACTTTAATCCACCTGGGCCAGGATTGGATGGATTGGTGCTGACAACAGTCTTCCAAAAGAATCGAACAAAATGAATGCATAGACAAGGTGGCAACACTGCGATTCTTTGTTTCTTACTCCACAAAGCATTCTCCTTCTGTAAGATAGTTGATTGCTTTTCTATTGTACACTCTAATCCTAATTTTAATCCATCAAAAATATTATCAATATGCTGCTTATCAGTCCCTCCCATGATGTTACATGTTAGTTTGTTAAGCATCTCTGTTTGATGGACGACAGGTTCTTCACTACTCTCTGTGCAGGTATAAGACACATCTAATTGAACTGTGAATCCAGTTTGGAAGTGAGGAATTTCAGCAAGAAGACAGTTAAAGAGTTCATCAGCATCTTGTTGGGCAAAGCGACCGTTGCGTTGTTCACCAAATTGAGGATAACGTTGACGAAGTTCCTGAATGAATAAGAAAGGACCAACTGCAGTTTTAGAAGCAGAAAGATTAGAATAAAGTTGGTACAGGAGATTGAGAAGACGGGATTGACTGGAAGACTGTTGGAGAATTTCATTGAATTGTGGGACATAGCGAAGAGACTGCACGACTGAGTTCAGGTAACAGGTGTTACCAGTGTTTACAAGACCTGCTGGATACTGAACTGGTGCTTCACTCTCTTCTGCAAAACCATCTTCCTTCATCTCAATAGCTGCAGGAGGTGGTGGTGGAGCGACTTGATCCGCTGTGCCCATGAGTAAGACTGTCATGCCTTCAGTAATTTTACAAGCTTTAAGATCAACATCATCCTTTAAAATTCCATCCCATGCACCTTTCCCCATTAACTTTTGTCGTTCAATTGGAACATTGGTTAGAGTTTGTAAATGTCTCTTAAAGTCTAAAACTGTCTGTGTTGAAGGATCCAATACAACATTATCAAAAGTCAATTTATTCCACTTCACTTTAATTGAGACCATTTCCTATGTCAATTATATCAAACAATGTCTGCAATAAGGTTAATTGTAGTAAAGTAATCGTTAAACTTTTCTGAGGAATTCCAAACTACCCTATAGCGTATTATTTTGAAACAATTATAATTATCTTTATTTTACATCGTAGTGTATCCAAACAAAGATTTTCTCTCGAATATCAAAAATCGATGAAAGCAGTCCTATACGAGTTAGCAACGGATACTTTTTCTCTTCCAGAGAATGCTACGATTCCTATCCCAGGGCCAGAGGAAATCCGTGTGAAAGTGCTTGCAACTTCATTGAATCCTGTTGATGCGAAGGTTAAATATTGGAAGGCTTCTCTTGCACCGTCGATTACTCATATTACGCTCGGCCTTGATGTTTGTGGTATCGTAGATGAAGTAGGAAGTGATGTGAATAATTTTGATAAAGGAGATTACGTTTTATACCATGGTAGAATGCTCACTCAAAATGGTGGTTTTGCTGAATATGCGATCCACGATGCTTTCACCACTGTAAATCTCGGAAAATCGTTGTCATTGGATCCTGTTGTTCTCGCTGCAACTCCTTGTGCTGCATGGACTGCCTATCGTGCCTTATTCGATAAACTTCGTGTTCCTGCAATTGCCGCTTCCTCTACCGCCTCTGTTCAAGATGACCGCACTCTTTGTGTAATTGGAGCCAGCGGTGGAGTTGGATCGTTTGCTGTTCAGTTAGCTCGACTAGCTGGTGTAAAGCGAGTGATTGGAGTTTGTTCTACCAAGAACTTGGAGCATGTTCGTCACTTGGGAGCACACGATGTGATTGATTACAAGCAAGAATCTTCTATTCACGAGGCCTTACAACGCTTGACTAACGGAGAGGGAATTGAAATGATTCTAGATTGTGTCGGAAGCGAGACGACAAACGATGCGATTCGATCCCTCAAATATGATGGTATGGTATGTCCTATTGTTTCCTTCGCAGAAGGTGATCTCACGGGATTCTTGATGAGCTATGTTTACTGCCAAATTTCTCTTGGTGCAGCTCATCGGCGCGGTCTTGATGCAAGAAAGCGTTTGATCGCTGTAGGTAACCTTGTGACTGAATTGGTGATTCAAGGGAAGCTGCAAGTCCCTGTAACGAAGGTTATTGGACTTGAAGAGGTTCCTTCCACTTTGAGCGAGATGATATCAGCCAACAACACTGGCAAGATTGTTCTCAGACTTTAGTTGATCAAGGAAGAATATCTTTCGTGAATTCTTTTCTCCTGTTCTTTTACTTGTATGTTAGCAAAATTGTCTTCAAATTCGTTAATTTTAAGACTTTCTGAAAGAAGTTACATCGTTTTTTTTAATTTAACTTTTCTTAACTTACTACCTACTTACTACCTAAATCTTTTATTGTTAAATCATGTTTGGGAATATGTCTTGGAAGGTGAAAAAGGCCAAAAGGAAATCTTGAGACATCATTAATTCATGAAGCTTAAGAGTCCAGCGATCACTTGCTGCATTCCTTCAGCATTAGGACGAGCATTCTTGTCACCAGACAAAGATAATGGACTTCCTAAATGCTTTTGGAGTAATGGAATCACCATGTCAGTGTCAGTGAATCCCATCTCAGCCAGAATCTCCAATTCGCGGCGCCATAAAAGTAAGGCAGCGCGATTTGGAGCGACTGGTTCAGGAACAGAAGGCTGAATAACTGTAGGTAAATTCACAGGAGCGGTTGGCGGCTCAATTCTGTCAAGACGAATAGAATCCGCTAACGTAGTCTCCTCGATCACAGTTGACTCTTCACTCTTAATCTCTGTGACATCTGGGGTTGCTAAAGAAGGAACGACAGATGGCGCAGGAGTAGGAGCAGGAGAATCAGGCTTTTGGGCGACAACATGCCAATCAGGATCTTGATCTGAAACCACAATGGTTGCCCATAAACGATTTCCGAAGAACTGCTGATCTTTAGATTGTAAACGATAGTACGCAGTGTACATGCCAGGTCCAGTCGGAGCAATCAAAGAGACAGCCACATCGATTTCCTCGCTAGGAAGGATCGGCGGTAGGTTTTCCTTGATATGACTGTTTCCCATAGCGTCTCCGCCAACGAAGACAAGGGAAACACCCACAGGCCAAGCTTGAGAACCGTCATTACGCACTCGCCAGACTTTACGAAAGCTTGTTCCTGGTTGCACAATTGTGCCATCTGGGTAAGTAACATCCTTCAAACTTTTCATTGAAAGCTTAACGGTTGGGGCAACAGGTGCTGAAGGAACTTGTACCGAAGTTGGGACAGGCTTAGGGTCCACTTGAACAGGTTGAACCGAGACTGGTTTAGGTTCGACTGGAACAGAGACAGGCGCGGAAGCAATGACAGAGGCAGTAGGAGAGCCTTCAATATGCGGCTTCCACTCCTCTGATGACTTGGAATCATTAATGGCCAAGCTTTCAATAATAGCTTTCTCGATCAATTCTTCCTCAAGTTGAACTTCTGCAGGCACATCGTCTGCGTTTTCAGCAACCGGAACTTCAGGTTTGTTCTCGGGAACACAGTCAGCTGGGACCCAACGACGTCCCCAATGACAATGGCGCTTAGGTCCACCGTGGTGTCCGTGCCCAAAACCATGTCCGTGAGGACCATGAGGACCATGTCCGTGTGGGTGTGGACCACCAGGATGGGGAAAAGGTCCGTGAGGAGATGGCGGAGCACCAGCCGGCCCGAAAGGAGGTGGAGGTCCACGATGACGCCAACCCCAACCTCTAGGCCAGTGAGGAGCTCCACCCTCATCGTTGCGAGTTCCATCAGCTAATCCGTAAATCAAGACTTGAGGAGCTTGAGAAGGTTCCACAATTTTGATCATTGGATAAGGTTGAATGCGCTTCGCCTCACAGGCTTCACATAAGTCAAAATCATTCCTAATTGCGCACTTATAACGAATACCGACAATAGGTTTCACTCCGCATTCATCACAGGTAACATTTACATGAACAAGCTTAGGTTTCACAGGAGTTGCATCACTTCCTTTGAGCTGGACAGTAAAGCGAAGCAATTTGGACTTCGATTGCATAACTTGAATAGCATCGTCAAGCTCTGCATCGCTGGAACAAATTACTGTATCACCTTCATCATCTTGCCAGTTTAAGGAAAACACCTTCCCTGCTAAGGCAGGAAACAGGTTGTAAAGGGTATTAATCAACTTATGAAAAGTTAAACTTGTTCCATCTTCACCACGAAGAAGAACACGACGAACTTCATTTTCAAAACAAATTTTCACGGAAGTCATTTTTTTTTCGACTATTTCTTTTCTCTTCTATTAGGAATTCTCAATTTCAGGTTCTTATTATCTCTTCTTATCAATTCTTGTCTCTTGTTGTCTCTTTTTTTTTGTCTCTCAATCGCTCTTGGCGCTATTAAATTATGTCTCGGAGTTGTTGATCTATAAGAGAATCTTAGAGAGACGAGAAGAATTTCCCTCTTCCCTCACTCTTTCTTTCATTCCTCACTCTCTTGGATTTTCTCCGATTTACGCAGACTTTCCGCCAGAAAAGAACGCCACAGAACTTTGCACAAATTTACGATGCTTTACCATTTGGTCTTTTTTTTGTGTAAATTTACGTGGTTATTCTGTGTGATTTGTTATGAAGTCCTTCCAGTTACTTTTCTTTGCTTATCTTCTTTCAATCACCTGCCACTGGTCTGCTCAGAGCTTATTTGCAGAGTCTCCAAACTCTCCTGAAGGATTTAAATTTGGCGTTTTCTATGTTGAGAAATCTCATGTACGTGAAAGGAATCTCGAAAAGATTCGACAAACACTTGCACTATGTGCAATTCCGGATCAGAATTATTGGATAAGTCTGACAAATCACTTTTTAATTAAATTCTATGGTCAGAGTCTTCGAGAGGTCGGCACCAATGGCTCGTACTCGAACGATATGATCAAAATCTCTAATGAGCTCAACGTTTGCAACGTGCAGCTTTCGATAGCTCAACAATCATCGAACTCGATTACCGAAGTCCTCCTACACACATCCTTGCTACTATGGCCACTTAATTATGCCTCAGTGAAGAATTACGCATACATGCTGGAGTATAGTGGAGCAACTGCCGCGGCCAGATCTCTTTTCCTGGATTGTGCTCTCCTCACAGGCGACGTCGGGTGTGCTATTCACGGAGCCATTACCACACCATTTGTACAAAGTCATATCAAGCAGGGTGAAGTGACTTATCTGCGAGATCTGCAAAATCTCTTTCGAGTCATTCGAGGAAACTCCAAAACGTCACTCACTAAAGAGCAAACACAGCGTTTCCATGAGCAAAATGAAGCTCTTTATATCATGAGAGCTCTTCCTTTTAATGCACAATATCTCGGCTATGGACCTAGCATTTTGTTTGAATTACTCTCACGGAGTCTCACAACACATTTCCCGGAATTAGAGGAAGCATTTTTGAAGGTCAAAAATCCTCTCCATCTTGACGAATCTTCGAAAAGGGATAGTCAAGATTCAATCAAGCCTGATGAAAGAAAGAAAATAAGAGTTGGGGTTGTTTCAGGTACGATTTTTCCTAAATTTACGATGATATTATCTCAACTCCCTACTTTCCACTGTTTTTAGAGCAATTAGGGAACACTAGTCCAGGTCTTTGCATGCAGTATATTTTACCTTTTATTCCACAACTTTTTCCTGACATTGAGCTTATTTTCTTTGATCGCCCTGGACTTATTACTGTCTTCGCTGATTGGATGAGAGAGGCGTCAGTCTCATCGCATCTTCTCAATCAAGACGACCTATATTACTCTCGACAACAAATTGTTCAAGCTGAAGTGGATATTCTGTTGTATTTAGCGCTCCCCACTGACAAACTGAGTTATTTCCTCGCACATCATCGCCTTGCACCTGTGCAGATAGTCTTAGGTCTTGGCCATCCGTTATCTTCCGGAATGAGATCTATTGACTTCACATTAGTACCAGAATCGATGCTATTCGAAGGAGAAGAGGTTTCTCGTCTTCTAAATCGTGAAGTGAATTATTCTTCAGCTATCACGAATGCGTTGACTTGTGCTTTCGAGGCATTTTACTGTTCCGATGAAATTATTGCGGCTTACGAGGAAATGCAATATGAGGAAGAGAGAAGGAAACAACTAACGCAAATGTATTTACATCATCCACACTTGCTTACTGAAAGTGAAAAGAATTTATCTTTGCTTCAACAATGCTCAATGTCATCGAACTGCTTTGAACGAAGTTCTGGTGCAGCTGATGGTTCCTTCCTTTATTACACCGAGCAGGTCGTGCGATTGCAGACATTAGGTCATTATATTGAGAATCCAATTAATATTTACCATAATAGTTATGGACAGACCGCGACTCGCATCTTGCACCTTGTCCAACACTACTTTCCTCTTGATGAATTAGAGTTCTTCCAACTTAAAGATTATCTTCGAGCGGCTGAACCTCCCGCATTGATACCAAAGGAGACACCATCTGCTTTAATGAAGAGCCGCCTTTTAAAGCAATCGCAGTTGGAATATCCTCTCTACATTCCGATCAATCCAGAAGAACTCTCTCAGTATCTCCCATCTTTGAACCGCTCTGCTTCTTTTCGCCCTCTCCCATTCGAAGAGGTGGAAATCCAAGCTTTAGGCATGGGATATTCACTCACCTGTGAGGAATTAGACTTCTTACTGACCTCGCTGGATCAGAATTTCCCTGAATCAGAGGAATTTGAGGCATACCTTGCCGAATTTGATCAGCTGCAGAAATCATTACGTCAGTTCAACAACTTCACAACAAAGCCAAAAACTCGCCATAAAACCAAGCAAAGATGGAGAGGAATCACTGCATCATCACTTGGATGCTATTCCCTGACTGAGAAGCGCCTTTATTTGAGACAGCATGATTACTACAACGCCATTCAACATTTGAAGAAATATCATCCAGCATTTGATGATGTCATCTGTGAAATTGTCTCTAAAGATCAAGCGAAAGGTAGAGCAAAGATTGTCGTGAAGGAAGGAGTAAGATTGATTCTTCCACGTATTTTAAATCGTTGTCGTGAACGAGGACTTATTATGACACCACAACAATTTCAAAGATCTTTTGTCTTTGCTCCAAATCATCTAAATCATTTTAATTATTTGATTTTACTTGGTTTATCTTCTGTCTTCCTGAATCCTTTCCCTTTCGGATCTGGTATTACCTCCTTTGAAGCAGTGATTATGAATCTTCCCACTGTGACTCTGACATCAGGGAACTCGATTCTGTCTTTTCACCTCGCTCAACTCCTCGAACTCTTCCCGGTTGATGAATACAGAGAGAAATCGGGTCAAGTTAGAGAACGTCATATGTGGTTGTTAAAAGAAGTATTTCTCGCTTCCTCACTAACGGCATATGTGGAGCAAGCGATCGGGATAGCATCAGGACGAATTCTGAGAGGACCTGTACTTCGAAATTACCTGCAAGAGCAAAAATACCGTCTCTTGAGACGAGAGCTTATAGAAGAGGTGGTACGAGAATGGGGGAATTTCTTTCAAAAGATCTCCTATAATTTCCCATGAAAGGTTTGCTACAAGATGTTCACAATAAAGAATGTATTCGGGTTTTACCAAGAATTTGCTGATATCTGAATTTATGGAAGCAATATTGCACCTTCTTTCCGACCTTTTTGTTCAATGTAGCGGCGAATCTCTTATTATTGAATCAAAATCGATCGGTCGATCGAAATGGAAGGATCAAAGCGTGAGTCGAATTAATTAATTACGTGAAATTATGGAATAGCGTCTAACCCTTGGAGTGGACCATTTCTCGTTCAAATCTTTCGCCTCGGCAATGGAAAACTTCGACAAGAATCGGCAAATTTCGCCGATTTGCAAGAGGTCTGAATTTGGAGAGACGATGATGGACAATGGCTTATACGTCGAAATAAAAATGAAAAGAATGCGCATGATCCTTCGAATAAATAACTTTCCGTTGCACAATTTCCCTGCGCTGTGCTGGATAATGTAGAAGTGGCCAAGGCAGAAATCGCAAGATCGAATCTACCGACCATGATCGAAGACCTCCAAAAGGCAGGCCATGTTGGCTTTGTGCGAAGATGAATTGAACAATGGCAATCAAAATCAACCATAAACAGAAATCAAAGAAGATGAAGTTCTATACATACATAAAAGTGCTGCTATTTTCCCAGCGTTACCCAAGGAGCGAAATCTATACCTCTTTCGAGAATGGTTCGAGAATGGTACGAGAATGGTTGTAATTTCTTTTGAAAGTCTCCTATAGTTTACTTTAAAAGGTTTGCTGCAAGATCTTATCCTATTCTCTCTGTGAAGGTGCTTGTTATTTAATATCGTATGAATTCATTTCTTACTGATCTTTTATCACTTTTTGCTTTTTAGTTCTTCTTTAGCATTGAATTTTAGTATCCTCCATCCTTTTAAACCATTACACATTTGTGAGAATGAAGAAAATGTCCTTCGCATGACTCTAAGAGGCATGAAAGACTTAATTCCCTGCACTATCTGTGTCTGTGCAAGTTTTGGTATTTATTTCGGTAATATTACCTTTTTGGAAATGTTCAACTCTGCAGGCGAAACTTTAATTCTTGAAACAAAATGCTGAGAAGAAAAATGATCGGCTATTAAAAATTGCATGAAATTATGGAATAGCGTCTAACCATTGGAGTGGGCATTTCTCGTTCAAATTTCTCGCCTCGGCAATGGAAAACTTCGACAAGAATCGGCAAATTTCGTCGATTTGCAAGAGGTCTGAATTTGGAGAGACGATGATGGACAATGACTTATACGTCCAAATAAAAATGAAAAGAATGCGCATGATCCTTCGAATAAATAACTTTCCGTTGCACAATTTCCCTGCGCTGTGCTGGATAATGTAGAAGTGGCCAAGGCAGAAATCGCAAGATCGAATCTACCGACCATGATCGAAGACCTCCAAAAGGCAGGTCATGTTGGCTTTGTGCGAAGATGAATTGAACAATGGCAATACAAAGTAAACCATAAACAGAAATCAAAGAAGATGAAGTTCAATACATATATAAAGGTGCTGCTATTTTCCCAGCGTTACCCAAGGAGCGAAATCTATACCTCTTTCAAGAATGGTACGAGAATGGTTATAATTTCTTTCAAAAGTCTCTTATTGTTTACTTTGAAAGGTTTGCTGCAAGATGTTATCCTATCCTCTCTGTGAAGGTGCTTGTTATTTAATATCGTATGAATTCATTTCTTAACAAGAATTTTGCTGATCTCTAAATTTTTCGAAGGACTTTTATCACGTTTTCCTTTTTAGTTCTTCTTTAGCATTGAATTTTAGTATCCTCCATCCTTTTAAACCATTACACATTTGTGAGAATGAAGAAAATGTCCTTCGCATGACT
>VFQN01008168.1_pt1 | contig 10758 bp, 6 predicted proteins | sample 3512371 | NCBI WGS metagenome assembly VFQN01 (sample SAMN10412370, study PRJNA504923) | tailings metagenome | isolation source: Replicate 2 from Balatoc abandoned mine | place: Philippines: Itogon, Benguet | collected 2017-08-28 | reverse complement strand
CTATCCCCTTGAGTCGATAGGTTCAAATCGGGCTCGAACAGCTGCTGAGCGGCGATCGAACCTGGCGTGTTTTTCGATATCGGTGGGGCGATTGTGGACCGGGTAACCGAGATAGCTGCCTGGGTGACAGGGGCCTTCTCCGAAACCGAGAATGCTTGACCATACTGAGCGGGTTCACTCACGTCGCGGCGATGGCCGCTGTTCGCTGGTGGGATTTGCTCTGTCAATTCAGCTGCAAATGACAGGGTCGACCTGGCGTCTGTGTGATGACCAGAACCCGCAACCATATTCTACGCCCGTCGGTCCATCCGGCGGGCCTTTTTTCGTTTTGGCAGCCATTTCCAATGGCTTGCCGCTCCATCCATTCGAAGATCGTGCCGCATTCGCTTCCCTCGCGACCTGCCGCACATCCACTCTGGCTGGAAATGAAATTGATACTTGAGGCATGCCCGATATGCATACTGCTACACTATCAAAGCATTATTCTGAATGCCGGGCTGGTCGTAGGGTCAGCCGCCGCATGCTTGGAGGAGATAGTCGCATTGGCATTGGAGCGTCACGGAATTTACATTGCCGGAGAATGGCGCGAACCGGCGGGTAAGGCCTATTTCCCAACCTACAATCCCTACACGCAGCAGCCTTGGGCGGAGATTTCCCAGGCAGACGCGAGCGACGTACGCACGGCGGTCGCTGTGGCGCGCGAATGTTTCGACCGGACATGGAGCCGGACCAGCGGACTGCAGCGCGCAAGGCTGCTCAACCGTCTTGCCGACATTATCGAAGCCAACGCGCCCGAAATGGGCGCGTTGGAAACGCGTGACAATGGAAAAGTCATCCGCGAGACGACCAGCCAGCTGAAGTTCCTTGCGCGCACGTTCCGCTTCTACGCCGGCTATTGCGACAAGATCTTCGGCAAGGTCATACCGCTCGATCGTCCGGACATGTTCGACTACGCTTCGCTGGAGCCGCTCGGCGTCGTCGGCATCATCACGGCGTGGAACTCGCCCATGGCGCTTCTAGGCAACAAGCTGCCTGCGGCGCTGGCGGCCGGCAACTGCGTCGTCATCAAGCCGTCAGAACATGCATCGGTCACGACGCTCAAGTTCGTGCGGCTGGTCGAGGAAGCGGGGTTCCCTCCCGGCGTCGTCAATGTCGTGACGGGCGACGGCCGGACGGGAGAAGCGCTGGTGGGCGGCGGCGGGCTGGGCAAGATCAGCTTCACTGGCTCGGGCGGAGTCGGACGCAAGATCGCCGCCGCGGCCGGCGCGAATCTGACGCCGGTGATCCTCGAGCTAGGCGGAAAGTCTCCCAACATCATCTTCGAGGATGCGGATCTGAACAAGGCGGCGAATGGCGCTCTCGCCGGCATCTTCGCGGCTACCGGGCAAACCTGCATCGCCGGATCGCGCCTGCTCGTCCAGCGTGCCGTCTACAGCCAGGTCGTCGACATGCTGGTCGATCGTGCGGGGCGCATACGGCTCGGCGATCCCTCCGACATGGCGACGGAGATGGGGACGGTGGCCAATCAGCCGCAGTTCGATCGCGTCATGCATTTCATCGAGTCCGCGAAGGGGCAGGGCGCGCGTCTGATGGCTGGGGGCGAGCGCGCCACTGGCGCCGGCCTGTCTCAGGGCCTGTTCGTCAAGCCAACGATCTTCGCAGACGTCCACAACCAGATGGCGCTCGCGCGCGAGGAAATCTTCGGTCCCGTTCTCTCGGTCATTCCGTTCGACACGGAAGAGGAAGCGGTCAAGATCGCCAATGACACGTCCTTCGGTCTGGCGTCGGGCATCTGGTCGCAGAACATCAACCGCGTTCACCGCGTCGCCCGGGAGCTGCGTACGGGCATGGTCTGGGTCAACACCTATCGGGCCGTCGCCGCGCAGACGCCGTTCGGGGGCGTCAAGGACAGCGGCTTCGGTCGCGAGCGCGGGCAGGAAGGTATGCTCGAATTCCTCGTCAGCAAGAACGTGATGATCAATTTTTCCGAAGACGACCGCGATCCGTTCGCGGTGCAGACCTAGCGGCTGCGTTGTCGCAAGGTTACCCGAATGAAAGCCGGCCCAGGCCGGCGTGGGATGGAGTTCCGAAATGGCAGACGCTGGCGACAGGGACGGCAACAGGTTCGATTACATCATCGTGGGGGCGGGATCGGCCGGCTGCGTGCTCGCCAACAGGCTCTCCGCCGACAGCTCTGTCCGGGTTCTGCTGGTCGAGGCCGGTGGTCCCGATCGCAGCATCAATTTTCGTGTTCCGCTGATGGTGGTGAATCTGTTGAAAGATCCCGCCGTGACCTGGCCGTTCGTCACGGAGCCGCAGAAGGCGCTGAACAATCGGACCCAGCTGTGGACGCGTGGTCGGGTGCTCGGCGGCTCGAGCTCCATCAACGGCAACGTCTACGTTCGCGGCGATCCCTGGGTCTACGACTCCTGGGAAGGCATGGGCGCTCCCGGCTGGGGTTGGGACGACATGCTCCCCGCTTTCCGCCGCATGGAGACGTTTGGCGGCGGCGATCCGGCGCTGCGGGGACGCGACGGCCCCATCGGGGTCACCAGCCTGGATCATTTCGACAAGCTGGCCGACGGATATGTCGCGGCGAGCGGCGAGGCCGGGCATCCGATTGTCGCCGACTATAATGACGGGCACTACGAGGGCGCCGCCTATCTGCAATACTCGACACGGCGCGGGTATCGAAGCAGCACATCCGCGTCCTACCTGCGGCCGGTGCTCGACCGGCGCAATCTGGTCGTCTGGACGGACACGGAAGTCGCTCGTGTCCTGATGGAGGACCGTCGCGCCGTGGGCATAGAATGCCGGCGCGAGGGACAGACGGTGGTCGCGGGCGCGTCGCGCGAGGTGATCCTTTCCGCTGGGCCAGTCCAGTCGCCGAAACTTCTGGAACTGTCCGGCATCGGCCGCGGCGATGTCCTGGCCGAACATGGTATCCCGGTCGTGAAGGAACTCTCCGGTGTCGGCGAGAACATGCAGGACCATCCGAATACGCGCCTCACGTTCCAGTGCTCCGAGCCGATCACCATCAACGACGTCCTGCAGAACCCGGTGTTCAAGGTCCGGCAGGGATTGAAATACATGCTGACGGGCAAGGGACTGCTTTCGATCTGTTCCGCGACCGCGCACACCGTCATGCGCAGCCGCCCGGACGAGACCTCGCCGGATCTGAAGCTGCAGCTTCAGCCGTTTTCCGGGAAGGACCGCTATGCGAGGCGGCCCCAGGACGGACTGGACGCGCATTCCGGCTTCACCGTTGGCGTGATGGGGCTGAAGCCCAAATCCCGCGGCTATGTGCACATCGCCTCGGCGGATCCGTTCGTCCATCCTCGCATAGATCCGCGCTATCTGGAGGAAGCCGAAGATGCGGAAGTCCTGCTGAGGGGTATCAAGGAAGTGCGCCGGATCGCAGCCCAGCCATCGCTTCGGAAGCTGATCGTGCGCGAGACGCGTCCCGGGGACAGTGCTTCGACGGACGGGGAGATCATGGCGTATATCCGGGAGACGACGCAAACGACGTGGCACATCGTCGGCACCTGCAAGATGGGCGTCGACGCGGATGCGGTCGTCGATCCGCAACTGCGCGTGCGTGGCGTCACCGGCCTTCGCGTCGTGGACTCCTCCGTGTTCCCGACCATTCCGTCGTCCAATACCAATGCGCCGACGATCGCGCTGGCGGAGCGCGCTTCCGAGCTTATTGCACGCGGGAACGGTGCGCCGCGGGTCGATACGACGCTCTCCGCGAACGCGGCCTGAGACCTCTGCCATGAAGATCGAGAGCATCGACATTCGTATCACCGAGCTTCCCGTGCGCGTGAAGCGGATATTCTCCAGCGGAAGCTACGACACAGGACCGGCCGAGCAGCTGCTTGGAAAGCCCGTCTTCGTGAGCATCAATGCGGAAGGCGTGCAGGGCCATGCGCAGATTCGCCCGATCAGCCCCGGCCATTTCGTCGCCGACACCGCGCACAGCGTCGTCTCGGCGATCGAGCACGTCTATGCGCCGCTGATGATCGGCAGGCGGATTTCCGACATGGAGGCGATCGACGACCTGCTGACTTCGCGCCTCGCCGGCAATCCGGCGGCGCGCGCGGTGCTCGACATCGCCCTGCACGATGCCTTGGGAAAGGCGCTCGGACTACCTGTCCACGACCTCATCGGTGGCCGATGCCAGGATGAGATCGCACTCGAATGGTCCGTCAGCCTCGCCGACGAAGTCGAGACAATGATCGAGGAGGCGCGCAAGGCAGTCGAAGAATACGGCATCAAGGTCCTTTGCCTGAAAGCGGCCGGACGCGGCGGCTGGCGGCGCGACGTCGAGAATTTTGCCGCGGTGCGTCGTGCGGTCGGTGACGGAATTGTCATAGGTGTGGATCCGAACACCGGGTGGACGATCCCGGAGACGATCAGCGCAATGGCCGCGATGAGGGAATTCGATCTCGGTTACATGGAACAGCCCATACTGCGCCGCGACGTGCGCGGACTGGCCGAGATCCGGGCTAAGGCCTGCGGCGTGCCGTTGATGGCGGATGAAAGCCTGTTCACCATCCAGGATGCGGCCGAGCTTGCCCAGGCACGTGCGGTCGATATCTTCTGCATCAAGCTGTACAAGGTTGGCGGACTGCTGCCTGCGCGCAAGATCGCGGCGATCGGCGAGGCGAACGGCATCCAGATCAACAGCGGCGGCCTTGCTGTCGCCTCCCAGTTCGAGGCCGCCGCCTCGGCGCATTTCTGCGCCACGATCCCCGCGCGACGGACGTTCGGCGCAGCCGAGTTCGCCTTCGGGGTGGGGCCGAAGGGGCCTGATCCGCTGGTCGCCGAAGGTGCGATGTCGATCACGGACGGAGCGGTGAGGGTGCCCACCGGTCCTGGACTCGGACTTACGCTCGATCCCAAGGCTCTCGAACGGATGACTCTCAGGCGCGTGGTTGTTTCGTGATCGCCCAGGATGCGAGCCGTGCATAGTGCAACGTCAAACCATGATTGGACTGTGATCCCCGCAAAGTGATGATGACGACAACCTGGCTCGGCGCCGCCGACGCGCGCCAAGGCCGGGACGTCAACACGATTGCAACGGGAGCATTTCATGAACGTCAACGTTACCGTCGACAACGGAGTTACGGGTGTCGGCGAGACGCGCGCTCTCGCGGAATTCGCCTCGGGCCTGCGATACGAGGCGCTCCCACCCGAGGTGGTCGCCATGGCAAAACGATGTATTCTAGATTCGTTCGGCTGCGGCGTTTTCGGGGCGCAGACGCCCTGGACTCAGGCGGTAACGCGCGTCGTCGACGGGTTGGGGCAGTCGAAACGGGCTTCTGCATGGGGCCAGAAGCACAAGGCCGACGTGCTTGGTGCATCGTTCATCAATGGCACCTCCGCGCAGGGCTACGAGCTCGACGACTGCCACGACCAGTCGATGTCGCATTACGGCGCGGGCGTCATCCCGTCGGTCATGGCCTGCTCGGAGGATTTCGGGAATGTCAGCGGCAGGGAGATGATCCTCGCGGTGGTCGCCGGCTTCGAGCTTGGCACCCGAATCGGCAATACTGTCAGCCCATCGGCATTCCACACCGGCTTCCATCCCTGCGGCCTGACGTCCACCTTCGGTTCGGCGGCCGCCATCGGCAAGCTGATCAAGCTCGATAGCGAGAAATACATATCCGCGCTCGGCCTTGCCGGATCGCAGGCGGCGGGTCTGATGGCCGCGCAGTTCGGTGCCATGGCAAAGCGCTTCCACTCCGGCAAGGCATCGCAGAATGGCATCATTGCCGCCTATTGCGCCAGGGAAGGACTGACCGGCGTGCGCGATGTCCTTGAGGCGGAGTATGGCGGCTTCTGCTCCTCCTATTCGCGTGAATACGACCTGTCCTGGGCGACCAGGGGGCTAGGCTCCGACTGGGAGATTCTCAAGAACGGCTTCAAGCGCTACTCGTCCTTGGCGTCGAGCCAGGCGACCGCAGAATGTCTGCGCATCTTGCGCGAACAGCACAATCTACGCGGAGAGGACGTCGCAAAGGTCGATGTCGGCACCACGAACATGGTGTTCGTGCACTGCGGCTGGCCTTACAAGCCAATGGACCCGCCGGAGACGATCGCGGCTCAGATGAACCTTCCCTTTGTCGGCGCGGTGATGCTGCTCGAGGGCAATGCCTTCATCGACCAGTTCCAGGATCACAAGCTTGCTGATCCGAAGATCATCGATCTCGCCAACCGCATCAACGTGACCGTCGATCCGGAACTCGATGCGCTTGGACCGGACGAGATGCGCGCCGTGCGCGTCGCCGTCACGATGAAGGACGGCAGGGAGTTCAGGCACTCGCTTCTCTACCGCCCGGGCCATTTCAAGAATCCGATCCCGGACAGCGCGCTGCGCGCCAAGTTCCGCGATCTTGCCGGGCGCGTCATCACCACGGCCGCGCTCGACCGGATCGAGACCATTGTCGACAACCTCGAGAACGAGGCGAACCCGGCCGCCTTGCTTGGCCCGGCGCTGCAGGACGTCAAGACCTGAGCTTGGACTGCCGCCTCGAAATGCGGCGTCATTCCTTACCGCTGGCGCCGCCAACCCTTTTCGCGCCCATCATAGCGAGGACGACATGAGCGAATTCCTGGCCCGCACAATTGGCGATTTTGCTGCCAGTCTGCGATATGACGCCATTCCTGCCGAGGTGCGCGATGCAGCGATGCTGCACATCGTGGACTCGATCGGCGTCTGCATCGCCGGCGCAAGTCCGGGCGAAGACAGCGGCAAGGCTGCTGCGGCGCTGGCAAAGGAGTGGAGTGCGTCGGAGGGGGCCACGCTGTTTGGTCTCGCAACAACCGCGCGCGCGGATCTCGCCGCATTGCTCAACGGCGCACTGGCCCAGGCGCTTGAGATGGATGACAAGCACGGCCCCTCCCTGGCTCGGCCCGGCTCGACCGTCATACCTGCCGTTCTTGCCGTCGGCGAGGCGCGCAACGCCAGTGTGGAGGATGTCTTGACCGCCACCGTTGCCGGCTACGAGGCGATGATCCGCCTTGGCTTCGTGGGTGGCGATCGTTTCCTGGCGCGTGGCTATCACACAAGTTCCCTGCTGGGATCGTTCGGGGTTGTGGCCGCGATCGGTAATCTCCTGCGCCTTCCGGCGGAGCGCATCGTCGATGCCCTGGGCATCGCCGGCACCTTCGCCTCCGGCATTCAGGAATCGACGCGCACAGGCTCGACGTCCAAGATCCTGCACGGAGGGTGGGGCGCCCATGCCGGTCTGATCGCTATCGATTTCGCTCGGGCTGGGATCACGGGGCCGGAGAGCGTGTTCGAAGGCGAGATGGGGTTCTTCAAGGCGCATCTGAAGCCGATCACCGGCGAGCTCGACTTTGCGCGTGGCGGGTCGGGGTTCGGCAAGGTCTGGTACACGCCCGAGACGGCGTTCAAGCCCTATCCCTGCTGTCAGTTGCTGCACGCCTTCATAGAAGCTTCGAAACAGGTCCTCGCTGACCTCCGCCGCGACGGCGTCGGCGTCAGCCAGATCACTCGCATCGGCTGCAAGCTTGCGGAACCTGGCCTTACGCTGGTCACGGAACCGAAGGAGCGCAAGAAGCGGCCGCAGACCCCGCACGAAGCCCGGTTCAGCCTGCCTTATGGCGTCGCGTCGGCGCTCATCTATGGTGACGTGGGCCTCGAGACATTCCGTCCGGAACGGCTGGGCGAACCGAAGGTGCTGAAGCTCGCCGCACTGGTGGAATCCGCCGAGGATCCGGATTCCGATTACCCGGCCCATTGCCCCGCCATCCTGGAAGTAGAGGCCGCCGGCAAGCACTACCGCGTTCACGTGCCCTATCATCCGGGCAGCCCGGAAGCGCCGCTGCTCAAGGCCGACGTGCTCGACAAGTTCGAACGCAATGCATCCTGGCTCTTCGGTCCGGTCGCACGATCGATCGCAGCCGGTCTCTGCGGTGTGCCGCATGGCGACGGTTTCCGCGACTTTGTGGCCCGGATCGCGGTGCGTCCGGAATACGCCCGCCTCGGAGCCGCGGAATGAGCGGCGTTGGTTCCGCCGCGCTTTCCGGGAACCCGGCTCTTTTCATTCGCGACCGTCTGTTCATCGGCGGCGAATGGGTGCGGCCAAAGTCTGGACGGGTGATCGAATCGATCGACCCGGCGACGGAAGAGGTCTGGGCGCACATCGCCGAGGCCGACGCTGGCGATGTGGATGACGCGGTCATCGCTGCCCGCGCTGCATTGTCCGGTCCTTGGTCAAGGCTCGAACCCAGCAGGCGCGGTGCACTGATCCATCGTCTCGCGGACCTTGTCAGACAGAACGCCGGCGAACTCGCCGCAATCGAGAGTCGTGACAATGGCAAGCCGCTGCGCGACACGCTGGGTGAGATGCAGCGTGCTGCCGACTGGCTGACGTTCTTTGCCGGCGCGGCGGACAAGATCAACGGCCATCAGATTCCCTACAGCCCGCACGCGCTCGCCTACACGCGCCGCGAGCCGGTCGGTGTGGTCGGCGCGATCCTGCCGTGGAATTCGCCGATCCTGCTTTGCTGCTGGAAGCTCGGTCCTGCGCTTGCCGCCGGCAACACCCTCGTGATCAAGCCTGCCGAGCAGACGCCTGCCAGCATTCTGGAAATCGGTCGTCTGGCTGCGGAAGCAGGGATACCGGCCGGAGTGGTGAATGTCGTTCCCGGCTACGGCAAGGTCGCTGGCGCTGCGCTCGCCGCGCATCCCGGCGTCAACAAGATATCCTTCACGGGGCATCATTCGACCGCGATCAGGATCATGCAGGCCGCTGCCGGCAATCTGAAGCGATGCTCGTTCGAATGCGGCGGCAAGTCGCCGTACATCGTCTTCGATGATGCCGACCTCGACCGCGCGCTCTCGGTCGCGGTACACAGCGCCTTTCGCTCGACCGGGCAGTCCTGTTCGCTCGCTTCGCGCATCTTCGTGCAGCGACGGGCCTATGACGCCTTCGCCCGCGGGCTGGCGGAACGGGCCGCGCGGATACGTGTCGGGCATCCGATGGACGAGCGGACCCATATCGGCCCGCATACCTCGGCCGAGCAATTGGCGAAGACGCGGGACTACATCCGGCTTGGTCTTGAAAGCGGCGCTCGGCTCCTGACCGGCGGCGGCCGGCCCAGCGGACTGGACAAGGGCTACTATGTGAGCCCGACCGTGTTCCGCGATGTGGACACCAACTCGCGCCTCGCCAGGGAGGAGGTCTTCGGCCCGGTGCTCGCGGTCATGCCGTTCGATGACGAGGAGGAGGTGGTGAGGTTGGCCAACTCGACGGACTATGGGCTCGTGGGCGGCCTGTGGACGCGCGACGTCAGCCGCGCTCACCGCGTCGCTGCTCAGATCGAGGCCGGGCTTGTCTCGGTCAACACGTTCCGGCCCGTGCATTACATGCTGCCTTACGGCGGCTACAAGCTGAGCGGCATCGGCCGGGAGAATGGAATGGAAGCGCTCGACGAGTTCACGGAAACCAAGACCGTGGTGATCGACCTCTCGCCAAACATGCCGGCGGATCCGTTCGCGAACTGAAACAGGCATATCCTGAAAAGCGAAAGGGCCCCCGAGGGGCCTTTTTCATTCCGCTGGCGCCGGGTTGCCATTCCAGCCCTCCAGCAGCTTGCGGGTCACGCCGTAGATGACGAGGATCGCGGTGCCGGTGATGAAGATCGCGCTGATCCAGCTGTGGAAGAAGATTGCCGGATTGCCGCGCGAGATCAGCAGCGCGTTGCGCATATGCTCCTCCACCATCGGACCGAGGATGAAGCCGAGGAGGAGCGGAGAACTCGGGAACCTCAGGATGGTGAGGATCAGCCCGAGCACCCCGAAGCTGAGCGCGACATATACGTCGAAGATGCTGTTCTGGATCGAGTAGACGCCGATGCAGATGAAGAAGAGCATCGCGGGATAGAGCATCCGATACGGAATACGCAGGATCGAGACCCACACACCGATCAGCGGAATGTTGAGGACAAGCAGAAGCACATTGCCGATCCAGAAGCTGGCAATCAGGCCCCAGAACAGGTCGGGGTGGCTGTTCACGAGGCCCGGCCCCGGCGCGATGCCATGGATCATCAGCGCGCCGAGCAGCACGGCAGTGGTTGCGTCTCCCGGGATACCCAGGCTGAGGGTCGGTATGAACTCCGACTGGACGGCGGCGTTGTTGGCCGATTCCGGCGAGGCGACGCCCTCGATCGCGCCCTTGCCGAACTTTTCGGGATTGCGGCTCACGCGTTTCTCGAGCGAATAGGCCATGAAGGATGCGATCGTCGGGCCGGCGCCCGGCAGGATGCCCGCCACCACGCCAACTCCCGTGCCGCGCAAGGTGGGCAGTGCGGCCACGCGCAGGTCCTCGCGTGTGGGGATCAGCGAGCGCAGCTTCACCGACTGCACGGTGAACGGAGCGCTCTGGTTGTTGATCAGGTTGTTCAGGATTTCCGAAATGCCGAACAGCCCCATTGCAATGGCGACGAGGCTCAGTCCGTCCGAAAGCTCCTGAAAGCCGAACTGCAGACGCGGATAGCCGGTCTGCATGTCCATGCCGATCAGCCCGAAGGTGATGCCCATCACCATCATCGCCAGACCTTTCAGGAACGAGCCGTTGGAAAGGGTGGAGCCGGCGACCAGCGCAAAGAGCATCACGGCAAAGTATTCCGGCGCGCCGAAGGCGATCGCCATGCCTGCGACGACCGGGGTCAGGAACATCAGGACAAGGATCGACAGCGAGCCGCCTACAAAGGAGCAGATCGTGG
>VFQN01008167.1_pt1 | contig 10758 bp, 2 predicted proteins | sample 3512371 | NCBI WGS metagenome assembly VFQN01 (sample SAMN10412370, study PRJNA504923) | tailings metagenome | isolation source: Replicate 2 from Balatoc abandoned mine | place: Philippines: Itogon, Benguet | collected 2017-08-28 | reverse complement strand
CTACTATCCGATAATGTTTCCAATCGTCCGATAAAACATAAAGCGATGAAATATTTATTAAAATATCTTTTACCATCAGAAGAATTAATTGATTTAAATGGATTAATTGATTTTTCAATGTTTGGTAAAATGTTTGGTTTTTCATTATGGAAGAATATTCAATCATTACCATTAACAAAGATACCTGAAGTGCATATTAATGATAAACATACCATCTTTACGAAGATTCATCGTATGATTGAACGATTACAATCGTTAACGGATCTTATTGATGAAACAATGACTGAAGCAAAACAAAATCTATTGGTGAAAGTACAATATGAGACGAATCAGACAGATGTTCAAGTGATTTATGAGATTAAACAATTGTGTAAGGAGTTTTCCTTTTATTATGAGGATTATATCCATTACTTTGTTTCGGAGTATGGTGAATCATCATCGTTTTATCAAGCTTTCCATACAACATCACAGAAGGGTAATCGATCCTATGTCTTCCTTCCAGGTACTCCTACAGCAACCACACCACAGCAGCAGAAGAAAGATCATTTACGTTATTTACTTGCTTTAGTTGATACTGTACAGAATGAAAGAAAATATTCATTACATTCTCGACAACATGGGAATAGAAACAATGGAAACCACAATATAAATCAAAGAAGTGTAACCAATGGTAGCGGTGCTAATGGTGTTAGTACATATAACATTAACAGTAAGAAAAGTAAGAAAATTGGTACAACGTTTACCTTAACCATTGATTGGCAAGAAATGTTACAAAATTTACCGTTAAATCATCCACTATCATTAAATAATCCAAATAGTATTATGAATAATCGTAATAGTCGTGAAACCTTTTTCCATCAATTCGGTATTAAAGATTCTGATACATTAAGAAAATTAAATGAAGTATATGAAGGTAAAGAAGAATTAAAAAATGATAATAATCATTTATTAAGAATTATCTCTTATAATGGTTTACAATTCCATCATATGCCAATACAACCTGGGATTGAATATTCAATTAATTCTTTCCGTAATTTAATATCTGGCTTTTTACCACCAGTGAAAAAATTATTAAAAATTATTGGACATCGTCATTTATTAGGGAAGAATGCTTATTATTCGGTTTATTGTGAAGATTCTTCATCGAATTCTGATCGTATTCGTACGAATTCAGCAGATAATAATCAAAAGAAGAATGGTTTAGCATTAACAAAGAGTTTCAAGAATAATACTAACAGCAATAATGCACCAGTTAATAATGGTGCAGCTGCTCATCATGATTTTGAACATCATAGTTTTATGGATATTTTATATGATCCTATTGCTGTTGAACAAATTCAATCATTATCCTTTTCTTCTTCTTTAATAACATGTTGTATTCTTGGTATTTTACATTTACAACCTAATCATGTTTCTGTTCATATGGAGAAAATGAATAACGAGAATAGTGTGTTTAGTCCTCAATCAGGTAATTTAGCTGCTAAGACATTTAGTATGAGTAATGAAAGTATTGATATTAATGCAGGACAAGAACCATTACATCCACAGAATCAAGAATTTATTCGGATTAGTTCATTCGAAAGTGATGCTGTCATGTCATCAGGTTTCCTTGATTTTAATAATACCTATCGATTAAAAGTACATGAACATAATTTAAATGTTTTATTTGTTTTACCACAAATGGATGAACCATTTGATCATGAATTAAAGAATTTTTTCATTTCTTCTCCTTTTATTGTTGAAGAAATTATGATTTCATGGTTACGTGATTTAAATGATCAGAATCATCGTTATAATGCATTAGTTAGTTCATCAAAGGGTGTTGGGAAAGGAGCTGACCTGAAAAACGCTGCAATCACTGCTGGAGCCAGTAGTAGTACGACGACAGAGTTCCAGGACACCGACTTCCAAGCATTGAACTTACCAATCCTCTTGGCAAAAGGTTCAATTAAAGAGATGGTAAAGCGATTAAAACATATTGTTGAATTTATTTCTGAAAAGCATGAAGATCGTACGACTGTGACTAATTCCAAGCTATTAAGAGAGTTCTTTCCTCATGTTGCCGATTATTACGAGGATATCCGACATCATTCTGATTTTACTGAAGGGATTGATATCGGTGGTGTTGTTTCTTACGCATATGCCTATCATTCTGCTTTGAAAGAGTTAAAGGAATGGAGTCATAAGCTATCTGCGTCAGTTGGAATGAAAGGTACTTTATACTTCGAGAACCTTACTGAAAATACTGAAGAAAGTAATGGTTCGGCAGGGAATGTCCCAAACGGCATGATGGGAGGTTTAGGAGACTTATTCCAAAAGAAGCAATACATCGGAGTTGGTGAAGAGGAACTTACCCCAAAATCCGTTTCGTCCGAGTTTTGGAAAGAAATTCCTGTCGTGGAAGAGAAATATGAGATTAACCCGCTTCGTAAGAGTAAATCGAATCTCTCAACTTCACAATACTCGCCGAACAAGTTAACTCTTGCAACTAGCGATATGAGTATGGGTAACTTATATGATCAACCCGACTCTGCAGTAAGATATCCGTTGAGTACAAAGTACGGTTCTCCCCCAAAGAAAGCAAATTACAATGTAGGATCAGCTAGTATCAATAACTTTGATGATATTTACTCTGTTCGTTCCGGGTTTTCTAAGTACTCGTTGATGTCCAATAACTCCATTAACTCGAATCAGAATGTATTATCGCAAAACTCAATGAAGAATCATGCAAAAGGAGCTAAAATTGAAGATTCTTTCGATTATGATGACATCTTCCAACAGAAAGACGGCGTTGAAGAGATTGGATCGTTTAGTTTTGAAGAAACTGATATCCAACGTAGCTACTCTCGAAAATCTACCCAAGCTGAAAGCGCGTATCAAATTAATCCTGAGACAGGAGCTGTTGTGATGTCATCTCCTAACGCTGCGTTAAGTCCCTCCAAGAAGAAAGTCAGTTTCTCTGGTACTCCTGTTGAAACAAAATCATTAAAAATTGATCCTGGCTCGAAGTATAACCTTCAACAGGATTTCAATGAAATCTCGCCATTAAATCGTCGTAGGTCGGATTTAGGTGGAATTCCCGAAGAGGAAAATGATCACGGAGATGGACCATTACATATCAGCCCTGCAATTCACGAGATTGGAAAGAGTCAGAATCTTAAAGTATCGAAATCTGCGGTTATTGCTAAGATCCAAGATCGCAACACGACTAGCGCAGTTAATTTACTCGATAGTGATGATATGGCTGATTCGGCTACCAATTCTGCTCCGCCCTCTGCTAGTAATCGTATTCGCACCTCTAGTGCGAGCAAATTACAAGATCGTGTGACTGCTGCCCGGACCAAAACTGCGCTTTATGGTTCTAACATGTCGTTAACCACGAACTTTGAGTTGGAGAATCGCAATGAAGTTGCTGAAGAGAGTGCTGAGGGCACTCGCAGTAATAATCTTGGATCGAAACTTGATCTAATGAAAAAACGTCGAGAAGCATTCCAATCTACTGATAACATCTCGACTGAACCTAAGGCAAGTACAAACCAAAAGGCGCCTGATGCTACCGGTGGGAATGATACCATGAAAATGTTCAAAAAGCGTCAAACTTTCTTACAATCGGATGATATTAAAGCGATGAATGGAAAGCTATTAAGTTCCAAGAATCTCTTACAGGATTCAGTCAAGGAATTCACAAAGCGCGTTGCACCTTTAGACACGCCCATTGAGGTTGAAGCCACTGAATTCTTGAAGTCTCTCGACTTCCGTGCCATTCGTGAGAAATCTTTAGACGTCCAACAAGCCCTTCTATCGAAAGGGTTTGATGAAGTTGACGAAGAAGGACAGAAATCAGTTGCAAACAGTGACTTCTCAAGCAGGCTTTGCCGCATGATTGGAAAGAACTTGTCTTTCTTGGAAACATTCTCGTTAAAGAACATTAATGAACAACAGTTGAAAGCGATGTTTAGATTCTTCCTCAAGGCGAACATGATTTTGGCACAACAGTCCTTCATGACCTCATCCCCAGCTGCTTTTGGATTGAGCAAGAAAGCTCCGTCTACTACAACCATCGGTGCTATACCCGACATAAGCATTAATTTATTGAAACAAAGATTAGTATCCCTTCAAACTAAAACCTTGATGTTATACTTCGACTCTCGTGAAGAATTAAACGTACTTCGCAAGTCTTATATTCTTTATCAACTAAAGAAAGAGTTAAATTTAGACATCAAGTTAATCTTTATGAAGAACGCTGCTCCTAACAACAAAGGCTTGCGGACGGATAGCATTGCAAGTCCAACCGCCAATAATGCTTCCACTGATACACCAGACACTGTCCGCAACACTGAGAGTGGTGAGTCTGTTTCTCAATTACCACCTTCGGCGAAGAGTCCTTCAGGAAGATTTGTTGCTTCTCTTGTTGTCAATGGAAATGCGAACGAAGTAAATACATCCACCAAAACGCCAATGGAGAAAAGACCCAGTGTCTTTTTCTACGAAGATGGCAACGAAGAGATCATCGATTATACCATCCAATTCATTGTCGGTGGGTCCCCAGGTCAAAGCGCTTACAATAGTGTGAAGAATGTGAGCGAATATTCCATTCAATCAGAAAACTTAGATCAAGACGATGCAGTCCTAAGCCCTAATACTCCTGGATCTAAAACCGAACCGGTTGTCAACGAAACCTTGAGAAAAGAATTACTGTCAATCTTAATGAGTACTTCCAATTTATTTGAAATTAATCTGCAAATGTCTGTTCAAGCAAGACAAGATGTGAAATTAAAAGTTGATCAACTTAAGATGATTATTAATCATTTATCGATGGATCCTATTGATATTGATGGGATGGAATCTTCTTTGTTCTATTCGTTTACTCAAATTCTATTGGAATATCCTTCATTAAGTCCTCTTGCTCTAATTTTAGCGAAAAATTATGGATTTAAAAAGAACTTATTCTTTATTCATCAATTAATTGAACATAAATATATGGATCGTTTTTCTGATTTAATCTTTGAAATTATTACACATCATCCTGAAATCCTTGTCATGGCGGACACTGAAGGATTCTTACCTTGTGATAGATTAAAGGCTATCCCTGATTATTATCATTATTATTCAGGAATTACTAATGTTTCGGCGAATAATCGTGTGAGTGTTAACAGTCTTGCTAGCAGTCAGATGAGCACTTGGAACCTTGAAACTTTGAATTTACTGCTACCTGCTGCTGGAAAAGGACAAACCATGACCAATCCTCCTTCAGCTCACAAAGTGATCGCGAAGTACGCACTATTAACAAAGATTGTAAATTTTGCAGGACAACCGGATAATCGTTATCTTCAATCAATGTCACGTGGAGGTATTGGTGTAGGTTTATTTAGTCATTATCGTGAAGAAGAAGAATTAATTATTCTTGCAACACATTTAGATTTCCCTGCAACTGAAGCAGAATTTGTGTATGGTTATTTTAATTTATCTAAAATTGATGGAAGAAAACAAATACCTTTATTAATGAAATTAATTTACAAAGAAATATGTTACCATTATTCATCGAATTATCATCAACATCAACAACAATTATCGTATATTTATCATTTATTAACACGTTCTTTACAAAATCGTATTATTCAAAGAGTTTCAACGAAAGAAGAGATAAGTCAATGGGTGGTTGAAAATCTTAATCGTGATCGTTTAGATCGTCTCTTCCATAAATATTCGCCTGAAGAAGAACAAGAGGAAGGATATGCTGAGTCAAAGGATCATCCGAATACTTCTTCTTCTCCTTCGCATATTTCTATTCGTCATGGTGTTCAAGGAAGTATTCAACAAGATAAAGAACACCTAGAATTATCTAATATTTATAAAAATATTCAAGAATCATCATTGGTTCATTAATGAGCATTTATTGTCGCAGTTTTTCTAGCTTTTATACCTCCCATGTGCTTTTTTCTTTTGATTCTTTCCTGTGATGGAAGAAGATGTTTTCCATCAGATTGAGTTATGCTTTAATACGCATTTTCTATTTCCATATTCTTTGTTTTAGATCTGTTTTCCTGCTTTATGCGATACCACTTCAAATCCCAACAAACAATCCTTTTTTACATCCCCTCCCACCCCACAACCCTTCTTTTATGAATATTCTACGTGATTTATAAGAATGATAGTTATTGCATCGTCCCCGCAACAAGACAAAAGTGAATGAATGCATTATTGTTTGTTTATTTATTTCTTGTTTATTTATTTAGCGTTTATTTATGAATTAGATTAGTTTCTTCCCACATTCAACAACAACAAAAACAACAACAACTAACACTCGCTCCAGATTGCCATTGCATTTCATCTATTCTAGCAGAATACACCACATCTCATCTTTTGGATGATTTAGGAACCTTTGAGCTATATGAATCATCTTCCGATATCACCCCTCATTCTATTCCTTTCGTATTCGTTTTTCTCTCTTCCTCTTCCTCAACTTGCAATGGTTTCTTTACTGGTTTACGTTTACACTCGTTTTCCTTTCTCTCTTGATTTATAAAATTCTAGATGCTGGTATGATGAGTAAGCATTGCCATTTTCATTTTCAGCAACCTTTATATTTCTTTAAAATTTAATTAACATTCTTTCCAAACTTTCCCAAATAATAAGACTTGTAATTTATCAACTATATCAACAAATTTGCTGTCGATCATTTTGGAGGAATGAATGTAAACAGTTGAGTGCCCATGCACTTACTCTATTGTGCACTGCCTAAAAACAAAAAGATAGATTAATGTTAAGGAATTGGATAAAAATAAATAAAGGAATTGTGTATAACTTTGGAAACTTGTGGAAGAGAAGACTAAGAGAAGATAAGGAGATTTATCATCGACTTCTTTGACAAACAATACAATTTAGACACAGAAATGAGTGAAACACTCGAAAATAAATTTAGCTTCGCTACAGAAGAGGAAAAAATCTTGGAATTTTGGAATGATATCAATGCTTTCCAGACATCTTTAAAGCTGTCCGAAGGTCGTCCAGAATACACTTTCTATGACGGTCCTCCATTCGCTACTGGTACTCCGCACTATGGGTACGTTCTGACAAACCATCTCTATTTCTTGATATGATCTAAATTTATTTTCTTTCTAGTCATATCCTTGCAGGAACTATTAAAGATATTGTCACACGTTATGCTCATCAAACTGGTCATTATGTCTCCCGAAGATTTGGTTGGGATTGCCATGGTTTACCAGTAGAGTATGAAATTGATAAGAAACTTGGAATCACTGGTCGTGAGATGGTTTTACAGATGGGTGTTGATAAATACAACCAGGAATGTCGTGGTATTGTGCAACGTTATACCAAGGAATGGGAGAAGACAGTCTCACGTTTAGGACGATGGATTGATTTCAAGAATGACTACAAGACCATGGATCCAGAGTTTATGGAGTCCGTCTGGTGGGTCTTTAAGACTATCTTTGAGAAGGACTTGGTCTACCGTGGTTATAAAGTAATGCCTTACTCCACTGCTTGTGCCACCCCTTTATCAAATTTTGAAGCTGGATTGAACTATAAAGATGTTAATGATCCTGCTATCGTTGTTAGCTTTCCATTGATTGAGGATCCTAATGTCTTCCTCTTAGCTTGAGCTTGGACGACAACTCCTTGGACTTTACCCAGCAACTTAGCTCTTTGTGTTCACCCTGAATACACTTACATCAAGATTGTTGATAAAACACGTCAAAATAAAGTGTTCATCTTATTAGAGAAGCGTTTACCTCAATTATTCCGAGAGTTAAACAAGCCTGATTGCACCGATGAACAGAAGGAAAAGCTCTTCGAGGTCCTCGAACGATTCCCTGGTGCCACTCTTGTTGGCAAGAAGTATACACCTCTTTTCCCTTACTTCAAGGATAGAGCCACATCCTTCCGTGTCGTTAGTGATACCTACGTCACTGAGGAAGGAGGTACTGGTATTGTCCACCAAGCTCCTGCCTTCGGTGAGGATGACTTTCGCGTCTGTATGGCCAATGGCATCATTGTCAAGGGCGAGGAAGTCCCTTGTCCAGTCGATGCTGATGGTAACTTCACCAAGGAAGTCCCTGATTTCGTTGGACGTCATGTGAAGGAGGCGGATGACGCCATCTGCTTGAAACTCAAGGGAGAAGGACGATTAATCATGAAAGAAGTATATGCCCACTCTTATCCATTCTGTTGGCGCTCTGATACACCATTAATCTATAAGACAGTTCCTTCCTGGTTCGTGAAAGTCGAACAACTTCGAGAACGTTTATTACGTAACAATACTCAAACCTACTGGGTTCCTTCCTTCGTACAAGAGAAACGATTTCATAATTGGTTAGCTGATGCAAAGGATTGGGCAATCTCTCGTAATCGTTTCTGGGGTACTCCAATTCCTTTATGGGTTTCCGATGACTACGAAGAGATCCTTCCAATCGGCTCAGTGGAGGAATTAGAACGATTATCCGGTGTGAAACTAACTGATTTACATAAAGAATTCGTTGATCCTGTCACTATTAAATCACCAAAGACTGGGAAAATCTTACGCCGTGTTGATGAAGTCTTTGATTGTTGGTTTGAATCCGGCTCAATGCCTTACGCACAACAACATTATCCATTTGAAAATGCTGAAAAATTCCAAGAGAAATTCCCTGCAGATTTTATTGCTGAAGGTTTAGATCAAACACGTGGTTGGTTTTATACTTTAATGGTATTATCCACATGTTTATTTGATCAACCAGCATTCAAGAATTTAATTGTCAATGGTTTAGTTCTTGCTGCTGACGGTAAGAAAATGTCTAAACGATTAAAGAACTATCCAGAACCAGAGATTGTGATCAATAAATATGGTTCTGATGCATTACGATTATATTTAATTAACTCACCAGTTGTCCGCGCTGATGTTCTTAAATTTCAAGAAGATGGTGTGAGTGAAGTATTACGTGGTGTGATGATCTTTTGGTTTAATACTTTCCGTTTCTTTACGCAAGGTGTTGATCGTTGGGAAGGTGCAACCAGTAAGAAGTTTATGCCTGATGTCACTGCAGCGAAGACATCAAAGAATGATTCAGACATCTGGATTCTTGCTGCGATCTCTGGACTGGTTGAATTCGTCCATCAAGAGATGAAAGCATATCGTTTGTACACTGTCGTACCACGTTTAATTGAATTTATTGATGAATTATCAAAATGGTATGTCCGATTAAATCGATTCCGTGTGAAGGGAGAGTTTGGTGATGAAGAAGCATTCTTAAGTCTTTCTGTCTTGTATGAAGTGTTAAAGACGTTAACATTGATTATGGCTCCTTTCACTCCTTTCTTTACTGAATATTTATATCAGAACCTTCGTAAGTTTGATCCTGCTTCATCTTCTACCTCAGGTCCTGTTGATGTCTACGGTCGCGCTGACTCAGTGCACTACCTCATGTTACCACAGCCTGAGAAGGATTCCCTCAATCCATTAGCTGTGAAGAGATTCAAAGTCTTGCAACAGGTCGTTACCTTAGCTCGTATGGCCAGAGAGAAGCGTAAGATCCGCAATAACCTTCCTTTACGTGAAGTTGTTGTCGTTGCAGCAAATGTCGAGGATATTGAAGCATTAGAATACTTGAAGAGCTATCTATTGTCTGAGGTTAATACTTGGACAGTGAAGTTCGATCCTCACTGGGAGAACATGTGTTCTTTGAAGGTCTTGCCGAACTGGAAGGATCTTGGCAAGCGTCTTGGTAAGTCCATGAAGGACGTGGCCAAGGCCATCAATGAGTTGTCTAAAGAAGCGATCGTTGACTTCATGAAGAGTGGTAAGATGACTGTCTGTGGCTTTGATCTTAACGCAGAAGATATCGTCGTGAAGAGAGAGTTCGCAGGAGATGCGAAGAAGTATGAGGCAGTTGTCTCTGACGATGGTTCCCTCCTCGTTGCCATTGACACTACTGCTGGTGAGGATCAATACTCCGAGCTTCGAGCACGTGCTATCGTTGCAGCTGTGCAGAAGTTGAGGAAGTCGGCAGGTCTCGTTGCCAGTGATCGTGTCGAGGTTTTCTTCCGTGTCGCGTCAGAGTCTGTCAGTAACCTTTGTCAGCAATCTCTTGTCACTCATCGTGAGTTCGTTGTGAAGAGATTAAAGCAGCTCCCTGTCTCTGCACAGTATGCGAATGAGTTTGCTGTAGAGGTCGCGAGAGAGGTGATCAAGGATGCTGACATCAGTGAAGAGGAGATCACTCTCATCTTCTATAAGCCATCTGTCTTCGTCGCGACAGAACGAGTTGTCGCAGACTTTGGCAAGGATGCTGATGTAGTGAGAATGCTTCGATTAGCTCTGACGTCATCTGAGTACGATGATCTTCTTGCTCGTGTTCAAGGTGGCAGTCTCTCAGTAAAGCTTGACAATCATGTCTACGATCTGAAGCTAGGCACTCACCTCTTCCCCTCGGCAGTAGAGTTCTTACAGCTATAAGAATAAGTAAGAGAGGAGATAGGGTGTAGTGGTAGTGGTAGTGGTAGGAGGTAAAGCTGTTATATAATAAGAATATATGGAAATAAATTAAAATAAACGAATCTGATGCAATCAATGATGATGATGATGATGATAATAATAATAATGGAAGTTTGAATGAATCCTTCTTCATGATAGTCTAACAGTACTAAATAGGTCACTAGTTCTACCTACGGTAGTATCGATGGGTCGGGATGGTTTAAGATTAGTTTTACACTTACTACTTAATAGTTAATGAAGAATAAAAACAATCTTATTCATTAATTAAT
>VFQN01008166.1_pt1 | contig 10760 bp, 16 predicted proteins | sample 3512371 | NCBI WGS metagenome assembly VFQN01 (sample SAMN10412370, study PRJNA504923) | tailings metagenome | isolation source: Replicate 2 from Balatoc abandoned mine | place: Philippines: Itogon, Benguet | collected 2017-08-28 | reverse complement strand
AGGTGCAGCTCCCGCAGCCGCGGCCCGCACAGCGTCAGCAGCTGCACGCAGCCGTAGTTATATTCGAGGGAATCATTTCTTGTAGGCTCCATCGAGAAGTGTACCTCGTGGAGGTGAAGGCGCAGTTCTAGCAGCTGCGGGCAGCACGCCTCCACCGCCTCCGCCCCCGCCCCGCTGAGCGGCACTGCACCTCGCAGCTCCAGGCGGGACAGGGGACAGGACTGACACGCCTCCAGCGCAGCCATCCTGCGGGCAGGGCCGTACATGTGGAAAGGGTGTCGGTTTGCGTCCCGTGCAGCATGCAAACCCCCGTCCAGCGTGAACACTGTGTACGTGAGGACGTGAGCCATGCCTGCGTGACATGCATCAGCGGCTCTTGTGCTTGCACATACGTGCATATTTGCAGGTCAACGATTATTGCAGGCATTGGAAGTGCACGACCGCGCTATTGCAGGCAGTGGAAGTGCACGACCGCGCTAAATAGTGCACAACTCTGTCCGGTACCCAGCAATACAACGCTACGTTAGCCCAGCACTCACAGCTGCGCCTCCCTCTGACCACCATCGTTGGCATTTTCAAATGCCATCCTCAGAATTTGCGGCCGGGCGCCGCGGTCCACCATAGCTTGCAGCGAGGCATGCAGCTGGGAGGGTGACGGGGAGGTCGCGCCGGGGCCCAAGCTGCTTCCACCCGGCACGCTCCGGCCTAGACAGACACGCAGCTGCCCAAGCATCCGGTCGTGCTGCAGCCGCCCCGCCCGGCAGCACGCCCGGATGGCCTTCCGCTCCGCCGGCTCGAGATAGGACCACGCTATGGTGGTGCCTTGGAGGAAGGCCTCGGCGGATGCGTGGGCGCCGGCATCGGGTTGCTCCGCACTGCCCGGAAGGAGCTCCTCCCCCTCCTGCTGCACCACGCCTGCACCTTGCTCCATGCTCCCGGTCAAGCAGCACCTAGTGGTGCTCAATCTGCCTGCAGGGCAGCCACAGGGAATAGCTCTGTATGATGCGTTGGTTAAGGCACCAAGCAAGCGGCTCTGCTCAGCCTCGCCAAGCACTCGTTCCAGGTGCATAAGGGCGACGAGCATAGTTGCGCCGCGGCACTACGCATGAAGCTCTTTGACGCCTTCACAAGCTACGAACTGCAGGGAACTGTGATCCGTGTCCCAGCGCATAAGGCAGTCGCTGGGCGATCTCCGCTTTTGTGTCTGCCGACCTTGCGAAAGCTGCAACCGCCGAGGTGAGACGCGAGGCCCTTTTATCCCGTAAGCCTAATATGGGCAACTGCACGGCTTACGGAATTATGAAGGGTGACACCGTGTTTTGCTGTGAGCATGTCGCGAGTATGACCTGATGTAAAACTGTAAGGGTGTGCGAAGAGGGTAGTGCATAAACCAGTTCCTGATCAGAATGTACTCCACTAACTCCAGTCAGATGGCGTGTCGTGTGCTCGTGTCGTCTGGGCTTTCGAACCGACAGATGGAAGGCGTTCATGCTCAAAGCGATCAGTTGCCACATGGAACCACCAACATTTCCGATGCCGTGCCTGTGTAAACATCTAGAAGTGCTTTCAGGTGCGATCCACTCAGGAAAGCGCCTGCTGTCCGGAGCCGGCGGAGGTCACAGAGATGCTCGGCCCTGTGTCCTGTCCGTGCTACATGAATGCTAGTGCAAGGGGCAACTGGGTGTAGTGCCACGACCGTGAGTAGGCCTTGGCAGCAGCGGCTGTTCCTGCTGTGGGAGGGCTGTCTCGTTGCCCTCTCGGGTGGTGGGTATTATACGTGTGCGGCTTGCGGTCTTGGCGCCAAGGGTACATTACATGCAGTGGACGGTCACTCAGGGTGCGGGGTCGAGACAATGTTGGGATGCAGCATGTGTCATAACGCAGCAGCTGCCCTATGGGCGTAGCTGGTGCACAGACCAGGACAGAGTTTGCGGCACTGGCCGGTACAGTGTGCGTCAGAGGGCTCCCCTGCCATGGCCGGTTCGTGCCAAGGAAAATGCACGTCGGAGCTGGCGGCGTACTTCCCTCCTGCGTACTTATAATCCAGCTTATATTAGTGCTCAGCATTGTACAGGACATTTTCTCGGTGCCTTCGCGCGCCTTGTACTTTTGCTAACCTGTGCTTCGCGCCTGTGCTACCAACTGATGCTCATTGTTTATTATGTTCGTTTAAACAGTATCGGGTTAAATTGTGTGGCTTCCGCTTTACTCTGTGAGGGTGAAAGGTGAGCAGCGACACCTGACGATGCCAAACCCGAAACGTGCAGTGAGGGCCTCCCTTTTGGATTCTTAATGCAAGTATACGCGCATCGCTGTCGCGCCAAGTAGCTGGTCCGGCCGCAGTAACCCCCACTGTGCTCGGCACCAGGAGGCAGCAGCCCCCTCGAAGCCCGGCCCATTTTGGCCTGCCGACCTTCACATGCTGCCATTCACTGCAGGTACTCCTCATCCTGCAGCCACAGTGCACGTTAGGCACCAGCACAACCGCCCTACTAAACCCCGTCATGGAGGCTGCACCCCAGCCACCGCAGCACGGCGGCGCATACGTGGCCACCACTCCCCTACCCCCAGCCACCCGCCCCGTGTCCGCCGAGGCCTTCCTCCAAGGCACCACCATAGCCTGGGGGCACCTGCAGCCGGCGGAGCGGAAGGCCATCCGGGCGTGCTGCCGGGCAGGGCGGCTGCAGCACGACCGGTTGCTCGGCGAGCTTCGGGTGACCCTGGGCGACGGCGCACCCCTATCCAGCGGCCCGGACCCCAACCGGGCCCCTCCCCCGCCCTCCCAGCTGCGCGCCTCGCTGCAGGGGCTTATGGGGCGTGGCGCACGGCCACAGTCACTCTCCCTGTCCTTCGTGGACTGGCGCAATGACGAGAACGAGGCAAACCTGTGAGTCGTTTCTTATGGACCGCAAGTCGTTAACCTTGATCACATCTTGCATGTGTGTGGCGAAACGTAAATGGACTTGCGTGTAGCGCACGTGAGTGGGAGTGCCGTACTAACTTGCAGGGCATACATAGGAGGGACGAGTGCACCTACCTCAGACGGTATGCTTAAGCTGCGCGTGCTGCGGCTTGGCTGCAGCGCACGGCACACAAACGCTTGCAAACGTGTTTTGTATTGCATGTTTCCCACAGGCTGGCTGCGCTAGAGGCATGCACTGGTTGCCCCTTCGTGGATGTGACGCTTAGGGGTTCAGTGCCGCTCAGCGGAGCGGTGGCGGAGGCGGTGGAGGCGTGCTGCCCGCAGCTGGCACGCCTTGCCCTGGACTACGACAGGGTCAGCCGACATGAGGCGTTACGAGGGGAAGAGGCATCGGAGTACGACTACGGCTGCGTTCAGGTGCTGTGTCTGTGCGGGCCGCGGCTACGGGAGCTGCGGCTGCTGGGCGTGAAGTGCTGGCAACCGCTGTCGTACATGGCCCTGCGGAGGTGTACGGCGCTGACCAGCCTGGAGCTGGGGGCGGATGTGAGGCGCGCCCTGGGTGAGTCTCATCGGCTGTCGCTACTGGTTTGGGAAGGACATGGGGGCGCGACTGGTCAGCAAACGGCAGGCCTTGGGAAGCGGTGGAAAGCGGTGCCGCCTTTTGGAATACCGGTACCAATCTACGGACGGTGTGTTGCTGGCTAGGAAGGGCGTGCCATGCCACGTGCCATGCCACGGCAGCCGCTTCAGTCTTTTCGGTAGATGCCGCCATTGCTTACGCATGTTGCAATGCAACGTGAAAATGTCACCCTCCCGCCCCCGCTGTGAGGCTGCATCCTGCACGGTGCACGCTGCCACCTACCCCACCGCCCGCTCGTAGGGAGACATCGTTGACACTGTCCCTGTGCACTGGTGCACTGCCATATCATGGCCCTTGCCTGGTGCTGCTGCAGATGGCCCCGAACTGGACGCACGCTTGTTCGGCGTAGTGTCGCATCTGAGGACGCTTGAGACGTTACACCTCGCCCTCGGTTGGTACCCAGACGACTGCACGCCCAACGCCGTGCGTCCCCATGCCGCCTGCGCCTCGCGCCTCAGCTCCCTCACCGGACTGACGCGCCTGGAGCTAAAGCTGTCAGTCTGCTATGAGCACGACGGGGACAGCTACAGGAGGCAGGAGGACGACGGCGAGCAGCACGGCGCCTGGGTCGAGGTGTGGGAGGCGCACCGCACCTCGCTGCTGTCCGCCCTGCGCTGCATGCCGCAGCTGCAGCACCTGGACTGCCCCACGCTGTGGCTGCGGCCCTCGGAACTGCCAGCGAGCCTGACCGCCCTCACCAGCCTCACCCTGGGAGGGCTGCTGCCGCCGCCCCTACCGCCTGCCGGACAGGAGCCGCTGGGCTTGGCGGCGGCACCCGTTGCCAGCACGGCCCTGCCCCCGCAGCTGCAAGAGCTCGTCCTGAAGGAGGGGACATCCCCGCGGGCCCTTGCGCAGCTGCAGCCGCCGCCGTCCTTGGTGCACCTGGACGTGCGGCTGGTGCGCTTCGGCGTGTCTGACGTGGACGAGGATCGGTTGCGGGCGGAGGCGGTGGCGGCGGTGGGCCCGGCGGTGCGGACGCTGCTGGCCTACCGCCGGCGGCCCTGTGGCCCTGGAATGATCTGCATCCACGGAGACGGTGGAGACGATCACTTGTTTCCCCGTGGCGGCTCCCCCAACGGCCACATGGAGTGGATACAGCAGCTGCAGGGGCTGGACGTGTTCAAGAAGCTGGAGCTCGTGAATGTGCGCCTGCACCCCGCGGACCTGTGCTGCCTGGGCCAGGCGCTGCCCGACCTGCAGGGTAAGGCGCAGCGCAACCGGTGCCAGCCCCTTGACACTCCACTTGCCTGCAGCAGCGGTATGCCGGCATGGCCCCAGAACCCTCAACCTTGCGGAAAGTGTCTTGTCTTGCCTTGCTTGCTTGCTGGGGAAGAGTCCAAGAGTCCCTCTGCCCGTTGCCTTCGCAGCCTGCTGCATGCAAACGGTTGCACGTGCACTCGTGCCTGCGTCTTGCCAGGAAAGCGTAAGCTGCTCTGGCCCTTGCACCTCCCTGCCTGTTGCCTGTTTGCAGTCACACCGCGTCCGCCAACAGGGTGTGTGTGTCGTCGCTTACACGCTTGGACCCCAGGTCTTGCCCACGGTGCAACAGTGGGTCACATGTCGGCCTCTCATCCTCTTTGCATGCCCGCACGCAGGCCTGGTCCTGCGCGACTGCTTGTTCCCGCTGGCCGCCCTGCCCGGCCTGCGGCCCCACATGACGAGCCTCGCACGCCTGGTGGTGGACCTCGGCTGCCACAGCAGCACCGACCCAGACGTGCTGATGTCAGTCGCACTGCTGCTGGCCCGCCCGCACCCCGGGGCAACGCAGCTTCAGCACCTGAAGTTCTTGCATTGTCCGCGGGATTTGGACGTCGGCTGGTGCGAGCAGTCCGTCATGCTGCAACTGGAAGATAACTTTGGCGTGACGGGTGTGGAGATTTACCTGTCGCACCACTACATCTAGGTGGCGCACTAGCCTCGCGCCGCCGCGCTGTTGCAGCTGTTGCACAGGATGAGCGATTGAGTTGATGATAGGTCCTCGGGCGTCGTTGTCGTCGTTGTTGACGCCTGTCTCGTGTTGGCGTGTCGAAGGGGGGGCATGGTGTCGAGGTGTTGGGAGGGGCTGGGGCGCTGGTGTAGATGTCCTGAAAGGTGCAGAAGTACGTTTGAAGGGTGAAGCCAGGTCAACAGTGTCATGAGATCTTGGGCTTTTTGTGTGTGCGAGGGCACACGCACACCGATAGGTTATGGCGTGGCGTACTAGGGAGAAATATAAGTAGGTACTGCGCGCACTGCTGAGGGTGGCGTCGGCACCTCTGTGCGGCGACGCCACGGCCTGCCCACGGGGACAACACAGCATCTGCATATCTATTGTCAAGGTTCTTGTGTGCACTCATAACGTTGACAGGGGCGTGGCGTAGTCGAGCGAGAGTCGTAACCTGGGCAGCCCCTGCTTGTGCTGGCCTGGAGTTGCTAAGAACTCAGGCCGTTGCCCCGGCAAGGTGCCGCTGAAAGGCGTGCAGTACCAGGATGGCCCGAGCCGTATGGATATGGATGGCAACCGACGGCATCATGACGGCCATTACGACGGCCCGGAGTGGGATTCTGGGGTGACAAGCGTGGAACACTGAACTGCGTACCAAATGGCCAGCAGGCCGGGGGCTGAGCTCGGATTCGGATACGGAGGTGTACCGGTTGGTGTTGTGGAGCTAAAGGTAGCGTTTGCGGACAACGAAGCGTTGTTGCCGGTGCGTGTATTTGGTGGTGGTGGTGGTGGATATGGTGCTGAGTGTGGTGGTGCAGGGTGGCGGTGGCCTGGCCTGCGGTCCTGGGTCCGGACCAGGGCAGGGCCACACATGGCAGGGGGTGGCGGGCGGGGCGCATCTGTGGCCTTGGCTGTCAAGAGAGTTGGAGCAGCAGGTTGAAGGTGCTGACTGTGTCGGTGTCACCTACGTGTATGTGGGGCGCTTGAGTGCTAACGGACTTGGTTATGGTGTGCGCTCCCAGGCGGCTTCCGGCTTGCGTCTTGCGTGTACTGGTGCAGGTTAGCGGTTGCCGGTGGTTGTGACACCCTAAATGCTCCCTGCGACACACCGTGCAACTCCAGCAGACGTGCAAAGACTTCCGCAAATCGCAACTTGCGCCTACTACTTTAAGCTTATCAGCCTGTGCTTGTTGCTTTCCGTATAGGGTCAAAACTGGCTTGCAACACTGGCTTTCGGGTTCCATTTTTGCAGCTGACTCTTGCGCAGAGCATAATGTAAATATGAATTAGAGAGGCTATCAAGGCAGTCCACCTCGCATGCGTGTCGCTTCCGTCGGGTTGAGCGGACATATCAGGCGCCGACAGCTATCCAGACGCACTTGTACCGCCGCGAAGGACCAACGGTGCCTGTTGCAAGGATTTTGAAGCGAGAGCGCACCTTGACCTGTGCGACGGTGTCCGGCTGTCGACCCCGGCGTCCTGGCCAGCCAGCGCCTGACCAGAGGACCTGAAGGGGCTCCACGCGGCTTCAGAGCTGCACACGTAGGCATCCCCCCTTGGCATCCAGCTCGCCACCCGTGCCCACGCACCTCCAGTGACATGCAACCACTGCCGATGCGGCCTCCCAGGACAGCCACAGCAGGAATCACACCCGTCCGTAGCACCTATCAAGGCTACCATGCATGCTGCTTCAGGCGGCGCCGCGGAGCAGCACGCAGCCCGTGCACCTTCCTGGCGGCCACGTGCATAGCCTGGGGGCACCTGCAGCCGGCGGAGCGGAAGGCCGTACGGGCGTGCTGCCGGGCAGGGCGGCTGCAGCACGATCCGGATGCTTGGCAACATGGAGCTTGACGCTGGGGCGCAAGTGGGACAAGGGCGCCCACCCAGATCCCAGCATTGACGTGCTGAGTTTGCCGGAGCTGCAAGTGTCGCTGCAGGGGGTGGTAGGCCGCGGTGCTCTGTTGCGGCCGCTGACGGTGCAGTTCAGGACCGGCCAAGACGTGCGAGAGGACTCCAAGCTGTACGGTGAGCATGGGTAGGGGTGTTGGCCTGCACATGTGGGGCGTTCGTTGCCAACCATCTGGGTCCAGCATTTGCGCTCACGGTGCGTCTGCTTTACTGCCGTCATTCGTGGCCTCGTGTCGTGCGCAGTGACAGTAGAGACATGTAAAAGGAAAACCATTCCCTGCTGTCCTTCTGCCGACCTGCAGGTGCAAACAGCCTCACACTGCGCAGAGGTGCGCCCCCACGCCACCTACATTGCATGCTTGGGCGCCCTCACCGCCCTCACCAGCCTCCAGCTGGTCCTGTCTCCGGTGCCCGCGAGAGCTGACCGGTGGTGGTCACAGCACCAGGAGGAGAGGGCTAGCTAACACACAGCCTCGTGCGAGGCGCGTGAGGCGCACCGCACCTCGCTGCTGTCCGCCCTGCGCTGCATGCCGCAGCTGCAGCACCTCTACTGCCCCACGCTGTGGCTGCGGGCCTCGGAGCTGCCAGCGCCCCTCACCGCCCTCACCAGCCTCATCCTGGGAGGGCTGCTGCCGTCGCCGCCGTTGGCGAATAGAGGTCTCAACGGCCCTGCTGATGGCGAGGCCCTGCCCATGCAGCCTCAGGAGCTCGTGTGGAAGCTCGGATGCTTGCCGTACTGCGGTCCCCGCCGTCCCTCACGAGGCCCTGCCCTGCAGCTTCAGAGCAGGCACTGCCGACCGCTGCCTCGCCTCGGGTGCTTGCCGTACTGCAGGCCCCGCCGTCCTTCACGCGCTTGGATACTGCGCTTTGGCACTTCAGACAACACGCCCGATGGGCGGCTGCGAGCAGAGGCAGATGTAGGCGGTGGGCCTGGCGGCGCGGCTGCTGGTGGTGGTGGGCTTCCGCGTCCAGACGACCGCATGTCGTCGCTGCCGGCGGCGGCGGCTCCTCCGGCGGCGAGGCGCTGGGCGCAGTCCCGCTGTGGGGCCCGGACCAGCAAGCTGTGCGGCAGCTGCCAGCGAGTGGCAGGGCTGGGGCTGGCGCGCAGCAGCAGGAGCGGGAGGAGGAGCTTTGGACTTACCCCTGCCGCCCAGCCGTGGGTGGGTCCCGGCGACATGATAATAAAGTGGGGTCATAGCGCAGTCGCATTTCAGCGCGGCAGCGGTGGAGGCAGCGGCCGCGGCGCGCCTGCAGCCGCCGCCCTTCACAGGGGATAGCTTCGTGTGTGCGTCCGGGCCGGGCGACAACGGGGGCGAGAGCGCATCTCCTGGCAGCTTTGCTGCTGTCCTGGCCAATGCTGCAGCAGTGCCAGCGCTTTATGAACCGCCGGCAGCGGAGGGCACGGTGGGGCCGCAGGGCGCGGACAGAGGTGCAGCAGGAGAACAGCCGCAGCTACAGCAGGCGGAGCAGCCGCAGCTGCGGGCAAAGGCTCAAGGGACGAAACAGCTGCAACAAGGAGATGCGGGGGATGGGTAGGGGGACGAGGCAGCTCTGGGCATGGCGGGGCCGGTGGTACCGTATTCCTTAAGAGGTGGCTGGCCCAGTGGCGGTGCGGGGGCCGATGTTGGGATGCTGGGGCAGTGCTTCGGGGCAGGGGCTGGGGTCATGGCGACGCCTGTGGGTGGCGGCCCGGGGCGGGGGCCAGGGACACAGGCACGCTGCGCGCGCTGTCCCAGGCGCCGCTGGGGAGCGTGAGCGTCCGAAGGGCGTTGCCGAGACGTGCTGCTGTGGACGGGAGCTGACGGCGTGTGCTGTCCACGCTGTGCGCGCTACGGCTGGTGGCGTCGCCGCCGTTCTTGCAGGTACGTACCACGGTACCAGTCCTACTTGCATGGCATCCGCACGGTCCGAATTCCCAGTAACCAATACCTTTGCGCCAGCACAGTACGCCAGAACGCCGCGCATGACTGCGTTAGACCCCCGACCCCCAAACCCCTCGAATCATACCCCGCTGACCCCACAACCCTGACTCCATACCCCCCGAACCACACACAGTTTGTACGCATAGGCTGGGCACCTAGGCATGAGCCGGCCCTCACGCAGCAGGGAACCTGGGCTGAGCTGCACCACGGACGGGTCGCACTTCACTACCCCCGTTCTGCATCCTGTTCGTGCCTTGCAGTCTGACTAGATATCAGTATTATGACCTCGCGCCCTCCATGCCGTCAAGCTTGGTGGACGGGTGCAGAACAATGGGCAGGAGGTTGCCGCTCTGGAGGGGGTAGCTAGCAGGGGCGGTGCCGAGATGCCGTAGCGGGCCCCCGGCCGGCCCCACTCCCACCCAAGCCGTGGAGAGTGTGGGGCTTGCAAAATTCCGTATGCTACATGCTACTGTGTTTACATCACCCCTTCAAAACTACGTCAGCCTGCAGACATCATGATAAATTGTCGTGCGTAAGTCCTGCACGGGCACGTGCGGTTAACGACCGCATTTTCCATGAGTTCGACAGGTGGCGGTACTACTGGTCCCCTTTCCCTTGAGCGCGTGCCTCTGCGTCCAGTGCTACAATGTGATGTTGGCAAGGCGTGCTGTGACATAGATCGCTTTGCCTTGGGTCTTCCTAACTCTGAACTCGCCGTGCAGTGTTCTGAATGACAATGGTGTGGGCAAGTAGGCCCCGAATGCACCCCGACGCCCTGCGTCCGGCCAAGCACCGCAAGACCGTGACACCTGCACCTAGCCCCTGCTGATGCCGCTTTAGGACTTCATAGCACAGCGTATGGGTGACGGAGTGATGTTCACTCAGCGCTGCGTAAACTGCCCACTTGCCCATGTTCGCGAATTTGAGCCCTCGCCCGCGACCCCCTGCCAAAGAAACGCAGTCACACCTTTAGAACACGCCCGCGACAATATTGTGGGCAACGTATGAGAGATACGCAAGAAGGCGCCATCAGAGTGGCTATGGTTTACCGGTTGTTGGCGAAGGTGAGGGCGAGGCCTGGGGCGAGCAGGCCGAGGCGCGGGGGCGGGCGCGGGTCCCCATCAACCCAAAACTAGACTGCGCATTAAATAATTACCTTATTGTATATTTTGCATGATTATTTAAATGTTAGCGGGGCAGTGGCCCTGAGCTAGGGGCTACGCCAGACCTGCAGACAAGGCGCAAAAATTGATGATGTATGAGGGACGTATACAACTCCAGGGTGTCAAAATGGAAATCCACACGAATTTCACGTTTCACAGATGGAATTGGCCCCGGCTACGGTTCGCACCAGAAACCGGTTCACGTCGTGAAAACTGTACGGAATTCTCGGTTGGAGAAACGCCCTAGACCTCATGAGGTCTAGGGCGTTTCTCCAACCGA
>VFQN01008165.1_pt1 | contig 10764 bp, 4 predicted proteins | sample 3512371 | NCBI WGS metagenome assembly VFQN01 (sample SAMN10412370, study PRJNA504923) | tailings metagenome | isolation source: Replicate 2 from Balatoc abandoned mine | place: Philippines: Itogon, Benguet | collected 2017-08-28 | reverse complement strand
CCCACACCAGTTGCCACAGGGCATCGACGAGCGCGGCGTCGTTCGCTTCGCCCACCGCCTGCTGCAGCTGCCGGAAGAAGTAGGCACCGCCACCGGCGAGAGCACTCAGGATGCTGCGCTGCAGCTCCGTGGTCTCCTCGCCCTCCGGGGGCGGCAGCGGCGCCGTGCCCGCGAGGTGCAGGCTGAGCCAGCCGTCCGATCCGGGCAGCACCCCGTTGCCCGACCACAGCACCTCGCCCGAGCCGGTGAGTTCGTCGAGCCAGGCGGGGCTGTAGTCGCGCAGCCGAGCGGGCAGCACGAGGGACTCCCACGAGGATGCCGGCAGCGCGACGCCGGCGAGCTGGTCGATCACCTGCAGCAGGCCGTCGACGCCGCGCAGGCCGCCGCCCACGTTCTGCCAGGCCGGCAGGAACCGGCCGAGCGCGGACTGCTCGACCGGCTCGACCTCGGCCCGCAGGGCGGCGAGCGACCGGGACCGCAGACGACGCAGCACCTCGACCGAGACCCACTCGGCTCCGGATGCACCCGGACGGAACTCGCCATCGACGACACGGCGGTCGGCCGCGAGGCGACGCAGGGTGTCGAGCACCACGGCGGTTCCGAGACCGAAGCGGGACGCGGCATCCTGCACCGTGAACGGGCCGTGCGTGCGCGCGTACCGCGAGATGAGGTCGCCGACCGGGTCATCGACCGGCTCGACGAAGGCGATCGGCACGCCGATGGGCAGCGGCACGCCGAGAGCATCACGCAGGCGGGAGGCATCCTCGATCACGGCCCAGCGCTGCTGCCCGGCGATGCTGACCCGGAGCACGCGGTTGGCTCTCTGCAGCTGATCGAGGAGCCGGCCCAGCCCGCGTATCGAGATCTCGTCGGGTCTCGACTCGCCCTGCGGGCTACTCGACCGGCTGAGCAGCTCGTCCTCGGTCAGCGGCCCAAGCATGCGCAGCACGTCGACCAGGCCCTCGGCGTCGCGGGCGTGCCGCTCCGGCACGAGGCGCTGCAGCTCGCGCTCGGTCTGCTCGATCACGTCGGGGTCGAGCAGTTCGCGCAGCTCCGCGCGGCCGAGCAACTCGGCGAGCAGGGTCGGGTCGAGGCTGAGGGCCGCAGCACGACGCTCGGCCAGCGGCGAGTCGCCCTCGTACATGAACGCGGCGACGTAGCCGAAGATCAGCGACCGTGCGAACGGCGACGGAAAGTCGGTCTCGACCTCGACCATCCTGACCCCGCGCTGTTCGATGCGGCCGGTGAGCGTCAGCAGGGCGGGCAGGTCGTAGACGTCTTGCAGCACCTCGCGAACCGTCTCGAGGATGATCGGAAAGCTCGGGTACCGCCGAGCCACATCGAGCAACTGGGATGCCCGCTGCCGCTGCTGCCAGAGCGGCGAACGTCGCCCGGGGTCGCGTCTGGGCAGCAGCAGCGCGCGAGCCGCGCACTCGCGGAACCTCGCCGCGAACAACGCCGACCCGCCGACCTCCTCGGTGACGAGCTGCTCGAGCTCCGCCGCCTCGAACGCGAACAGCTCGGCCCCCGGCGGCTCGGCGTCGGTGTCGGGGATGCGCACGACGATCCCGTCGTCGGCGGCCATCGCCGCGCCATCCACCCCCAACCGGTCGCGAACGCGAGCGCTGACCGCCAGCGCCCATGGCGCGTGCACCGGCATCCCGTATGGGGAGTGCAGGATGACCCGCCAGTCGCCGAGCTCGTCGCGGAACCGCTCCACGACCAGAGCGGTGTCGGTCGGTACCTGCCCCGTGGATTCCTGCTGCTCGCCGACCAGCGCGACGAGGTTTCGCGCAGCGAACTCGTCGAGCCCGATCGCGGCGAGCCGGGCATCCGACGGCCTGCTCGCGACCTCGCGCGTGAACGCGCCGATCGCCTCGCCGAGCTCGGCGGGCCGGCCCAGGCCGTCGCCCTTCCAGAACGGCACCTTGCCCGGCTGCCCGAACGCGGGGCTCACCAGCACCTGGTCGTGCGTGATCTCCTCGATGCGCCAGCTCGTGGTGCCGAGCGCGAAGACGTCGCCGACCCGGGACTCGTAGACCATCTCCTCGTCGAGTTCGCCGACCCGTCGCCCCGGTGCGCCGGGGTCGCCGCCGACCATGAACACGCCGAACAGCCCGCGGTCGGGGATGGTGCCGCCCGAGGTCACTGCGAGGCGCTGCGAACCGGGACGCCCCTCGATGGTGCCGGCCACCCGATCCCAGACCACTCTCGGGCGCAGCTCGGCGAACTCGTCGCTCGGGTAGAGCCCGGCCAGCAGGTCGAGCGTCGCGTTGTACGCGCTGCGCGGCAGCGTCGCGAACGGAGCGCTTCGGCGGACGGTGTCGAACCACTCCTCCACATCGAGAGCGCCGAGTGCGGTCGCGGCCACCGTCTGCTGCGCGAGCACGTCGAGCGGGTTCGCCGGAACCGCGATCGCCTCGATCTGGCCCGACAGCATCCTCTCGACGGCAACTGTGGTGTGGATGAGGTCGGTGCGGTGCTTCGGGAACAGCACCCCCTTGCTGATCTCGCCAACCTGGTGGCCGGCACGGCCGATGCGCTGAAGACCGGATGCCACGGACGGCGGCGACTCGACCTGGATCACCAGATCGACCGCACCCATGTCGATGCCGAGTTCGAGCGAACTCGTCGCGACCACGCAGCGCAGTCGACCGGACTTGAGGTCGTCCTCGATGGTGGCGCGCTGCTCCTTGGAGACGGAGCCGTGGTGGGCGCGAGCTAACAGCGGCGCACCGGTTGTCGAGCCTGTCGAGGCACGCGCGCCGGTCTCGACGAGCTCGACCACCAAAGAGCGTTCCTCGAAGATCTCGTTCAGCCGAGACGTGAGCCGCTCCGCCAGCCGCCGCGAGTTCGCGAACACGATCGTCGACCGGTGCTGGAGTATCTCATCGACGATGCGCTCTTCGACGTGCGGCCAGATCGAGCCGGTCGCGTCGGCCGAGCTCGGGGGAGGTGCGCCCCCTCCGGAGCGCAGCTCCGTCGGCGCTGGCGTCGCGGGAACGCTGTCGCGTTCCCCTGAGCTCCAGCGCGCGGGCGTCGCCATGTCTTCGACCGGCACCACGACTCGCAGATCGAAGGTCTTCGCCGCCGGCGGCTGCACGATCGTGACCGGCGATCGCCCGCCGAGGAACCGCGCAACCTCCTCGAGCGGTCGCACGGTCGCCGAAAGGCCGATGCGCTGCGCGGGCCGTCTCGCCGAGCTCGACGACCGTAGGGCATCCAGGCGCTCGAGCGACACCGCGAGGTGCGCGCCCCGTTTGGTCGCCGCCACCGCGTGCACCTCGTCGACGATCACCGTCTCGACGCCTTTGAGGGTGTCGCGCGCGGCAGACGTCAGCATCAGGTACAGCGACTCGGGGGTGGTGATCAGGATGTCCGGCGGCGTCCGCGCGAGCTGGCGCCGGTCGGCAGGCGTGGTGTCTCCAGACCGCACACCGACGGTCACGTCGGGGGAGCCGAGCCCGAGCCTGCGGGCGGTCTGCGTTACGCCGACCAGCGGGGAGCGCAGGTTGCGCTCCACATCCACGCCGAGCGCCTTGAGTGGAGAGAGGTACAGCACGCGCGTGCCCCGTTCGGCACGCGGCTGCGCGATCAGCCGATCGAGCGCCCACAGGAACGCCGCCAGGGTCTTACCCGAGCCGGTGGGGGCGACCACCAGGGCGTGCTGCCCGCTTGAGATCGCATCCCACGCGCCCAGTTGCGCGGGGGTCGGCGCAGCGAAGGCACCGTCGAACCACTCCCGCGTGGCAGGGGAGAACCGGTCGAGCACCATCCGACCATCTTCTCCCGCGCCACCGTCACGAGGTGCGCGCGCGTCAGCGGCGAAGCACCCGGCTCTTGAGCCGGCCCGCGACCGGACGCTGCTGCTCACCCTGCTGTGCGCTCAGCACGAGGAGGACTGCGGTGAGCGCGGGCAGAACCCACTGGAACACCCGCTGCTGCTGCTGCGCCGTGGCCAGTTCCTCGGACGAACCGGGCCCGGATTCGGTGACCCCGTCGCCGCCCTCGTCGGCGTGCTTCGCGATGCGCGTGCCGAGCAACGCCGAGTACAGGGACGAGGATGCCGCGGCAGCGGTCACCGCGATTTTCACGACGGTGTTCACGCGCGCCTCGGGCTGCTGCTCGAGCCGCGCACGGTTCGTGATGATGAGCCCGATGCCGCCGATCCCGTGCACGATGAGTGCCCCGAGCTGCACCGGTGCCCAGCGCGCCCACCCGATGGATGACAGCCGCAGACGTTCGGCGGGCTTCTCGGCTTGTGCGGTCGCGCCGTTGAGCCCGATCGCCCCCATGAGCGAGCCCCCGAACCAGGCCGCGAGCCCGAGGTCGTGCATGCTGCGAATGATCGTGTTGCGTTCAGACACTGAATCTCCTTGACGTCGTCGGTCATTCCAGCTTCGGCCCGGCGACCGATACGTGCCAGGGCTTGACGGGATGCTTCGAGACTGGATGTTTACGGATGCGCCAGCAGGAACGCCGCCAGATCGCTCAGCTCCTGGTGCGAGACGGAATGCCCGAGATCCTCGTAGATGCGCACTGTCGCGTCGGTGTGCGCCGGAAGCCAGGCCTCGGTGCGGGCGATCGCGTCCGCCGGGATCACGGTGTCGAGCGTGCCGCGCCCCCAGAACACCGGCGGGCGCGCTTCGGCCAGGAACGCGTCGCCGTCCTGTTCGCCGGGCGCGAGGAACCCCGACAGGTTGACAGCCGCGCTGAACCGGCGAGGCGCGCGACGCAGCAGCTGCAGCGCCATCGCGCCACCCTGCGAGAACCCGAGCAGGGAGACGCTCGTGTAGTCGAGGGTGTCGAGCCAGGCGAGCACGGCGTCGGCCGAGGCATCCACCGCGCTTGGATTGGGCCGACCGGGCTCACCGCGTTCGAACCACGACCAGCCGCCGTCGTAGCGTAGCGGCGCACGCAGCGAGGCGATCACCGGTTTCAGCGGCAGGCGCGGGGACATCCCGAACAGGTCGCCCTCGTGCGATCCGAGTCCGTGCATGAGCACCAGCAGCGGACGGTTCGCCCGGTCGCGCTCCGGGGCTGACCAGAGCACCGCGGAGGCGTCGAGTTCCATCACGCCAGTCAATCACCGAAGTGTGGGTCACAATGGAGCATGAGCTCCGTCGGCACGCCTGATCCGCCGGCCAACGACGCCTGGTTCACCGACGACGAACTCGAGCAGATCCGCCGCCGCCTGCCGCTGCTGTATGTCGAGGCGCTGCCGGTGCGGGTGGATGGCCTGGGTCGCGTCACCGAGGTCGGCATGCTGCTTCGCGTCAACGACGGTGAGATGACCCGCACCCTCGTCTCGGGGCGGGTGATGTACGGCGAGACGGTGCGCGACGCGCTGTTCCGGCACCTGGAGAAGGACCTCGGGCCGATGGCGTTCCCGCTGCTGCCGACGTCGCCGGTCCCGTTCACGGTCGCCGAGTACTTCCCCTGGCCGGGCAGCAGCCAGTTCATGGATGCCCGCCAGCACGCCGTCTCACTCGCATTCGTCGTGCCCATCACCGGTACCTGCGAGCCGCGGCAGGACGCTCTCGAGGTGACGTGGTTGCGTCCCGCCGACGCTACCTCGGACGATGTGCTGCTCGACATGGAGGGCGGACGTGCGGCCCTGGTACGCGCGGGACTCGCGTCGGTCGGCGGGCTCGGGTAGGCCTTTCGCGCGCGGCGTTGCCTCTCGCTGCGCACACCGCACTCGCTGCACTCACGGCCCGGGGTGCCCTTGCTTGCCCGACACTGTCAGGTGGTTACCCGCGCCCAACCGGTCCGATCCGGGGCCACAGCGCATTGTCGCGACGCTGTCTGCCCGATGCTGGTGCGTCGCGGCTGGGTTACAACGAACTCGAAGCGCCGCGCGGCGTTGCCTCCCGCTACACACTCCCCGTTTGAAGGAATTCCTTCAAACGGGGAGTGTGTGCAAGGTTTGCCCGACGCCCGACGCCCGACGCCCGACGCCCGAGGGCTCGGCCGGGAGGCGCCGCTTGATCAGGCCCGAAGGCTGACCGAGCCGCGAGACTCAGCGCCCGCTGCGCCGCCCGGCACCGTTCTGGCGAACGACGCTGCCGACCATGAGCTTCGGCGCACCCGCTCCGGCGGATGCGCGGCCCTTGCCTCCGCGTGCGCGCGACGGCGCCTGCTCGGTGCGGGGAGCCTGGGCCGGGCGACCCGAGCGATCGCGGCGCGGTTCCGACGAGGGGCCTGAACGAGCAGCGCGCTTACGCTGCGCGTTGGCCCCCTGCGAGGTCCCACGAACGACCGGTGCTGGCTGCACGTACGCCGCCACGTCGCCGACGAGCGACCTCACGGGCGCAGAGGCAGCCGTGACCGCAACCGGCGTCACGGAGATCGCCGCCTTGCGCAGCAGCGAGAGGGTGTCGCCGCGCTGCGCGGGCAGCATCACGGTCACGACGTCGCCGTCCGAGCCGGCGCGCGCGGTGCGGCCCGAGCGGTGCAGGTAGGCCTTGTGCTCCATCGGCGGGTCGACGTGCACCACGAGCTCCACGTTGTCGACGTGGACGCCGCGAGCCGCGACATCCGTCGCCACCAGCACTTTCGCGTCACCCGACGCGAATGCGGCCAGGTTGCGGTCACGCTGAGGCTGCGAAAGGTTGCCGTGCAGGTCGACCGACGGGATGCCGGCCTCGGTGAGCTGCCTCGCCAGCTTCTTGGCGTGGTGCTTGGTGCGCATGAACAGGATGCGGCGGCCGGTTCCCGAGGCGAGGGCACGCACCAGGGCGGGCTTCTCGTCGGGCGAGACCTCGAACAGGTGGTGCGTCATCGCCGACACGTGCGACGTGGCCTCGTCGACCGAGTGCAGCACCTGATCGCGCAGGTAGCGCGTGACCAGCTTGTCCACGCCGTTGTCGAGCGTGGCGCTGAACAGCATGCGCTGGCCGCCCGCCGGGGTCTTGTCGAGGATGCGCGTGACGACCGGCAGAAAGCCGAGGTCGGCCATGTGGTCGGCCTCGTCGAGCACGGTGATCTCGATCCTGTCGAGGTGCGCGAAGCCCTGCTTCATCAGGTCTTCGAGGCGACCGGGGCAGGCGACGACGATGTCGACGCCTGCCTTGAGCGCCTCGACCTGACGGCTCTGGCTGATGCCGCCGAAGATGGTCGTGACCTTGAGCCCGACCGCGTCGGCGAGCGGCTGGATCGTCGCCGTGATCTGGGTGGCGAGCTCGCGGGTGGGCGCGAGCACCAGCCCGAGCGGCCGCCCGGCGTGACGGCGGCTCTCCGCCAGTCGCGCCACCATGGGCAGCGCGAAGGCGAGGGTCTTGCCCGAGCCGGTCTTGCCGCGGCCGAGCACGTCGCGCCCGTTCAGGGTGTCGGGGAGCGTGTCGGCCTGGATGGGGAACGGCTCCGTCTTGCCCTGCGCGGTGAGCACAGCGACCAGGGGAGCGGGCACGCCGAGCGCGCCGAAGGATGTTGCTGACATGAAGTCTTTCCGAAGTGGAGGCGAACGCGGCGGGTGCCGCATCCGTTCGCCGTACGAAGTCATTCTGCTGAGAAGCCGCCTGAGGCGACTGGAGAGCGTTCTACAACGCGAGGGGGCCGTCGTGGCCCCGCAAGTGCTGCCAGCCTAGCAGGCCGGTGAGCGTACCCCGTTCGGGGAGTCCTCTTTTTGGGGGATATCGGGGTACAGACGCTGAACTCTACTCTCATCACTGGCGACCCGAACGCCGCACAGATTCTGTGCACACGAGGTCGCCGCGAGGGGGAACTCGTGTCGGTCATGGCTTGGGGGGCGCGGCGTCGCGGCATGCTCACGGTCGCGGCGGTGGTGACGGCGGTACTCGGCGTCGGGGTGCTGAGTCCCGTTCCAGCGTTCGCAGCTGACGATCCGGCGCTCGCGCCGGTGCGGGTCGAACTGCGGCAGGATGTCTCGCCACAGATCCCTGACACCGCCGGTCCCGGCGAACTCGTCACGTACACGATGGGCGTGGCCTGCTCGAGCCTCGAAACCGACTGCATCGACCTCACCGTCACCGACACCATTCCCGAGCCGCTCGTGCTGCAGTCCGTGACCGTGGTCGCCAGCGGGGACCCGGATGCCCCCACCGCCACCGCGACGATGGTCGGCAACGGCTTCACCGTGACCCTCACGTCTGATCTCGGCGGCGGGATGGTGGGTCTGACGGCCGGCGCGAGCCTGGAGTTCACCGTCGTCGCGCGCGTGCCATCGGATGTCTCGGCCGACTGGGACGGCCAGACCGTCGTCAACACGGCGACCGCGACCGTGCGCAACCATGACAGTGGCGACGTCGAATCCGTGTCGACGCTGCTGGAGGTTCCGACCCAGCTCTCCTCGACGATCGGGTTGCAGCTGAGCCCGGACAGCGTTCCCGGCATCGCCGGCACGGTCCTCACCGCGACGGTGACTGCAAGCAACACGTCGAACCGTGCTGTCGACGCGCTGACCCTGCAAGTGCCAGCCTCGTCGACCGACCTCTTCGACTACACCGCGATCACCGGACTGTCCGTCACGACGTGGCCGGCCGGTGCCGACGCGGTCCAGGTCGACTGGCTGGCGGGTGCGAGCTCGACCTGGAACCTCGGCACACCGCAGCCGACGGCGTCGCTCCCGTCGGGAGTGAACGCGAGCACCCTCAAGGGCCTGCGGCTGACCTTTACGAGCAGCACTGGCGGTATCGCGCGATCGGCGCAGGCGGTCGTCTCCGTCGCCACGGCGCTGCGCAGCGCGGTGACGGCCATCGATCCCTCCGCGGTCTCGACCGCCGCGGCATCCTCGTGGGTTTCCTATGCCGGTGTCGCCAGTACTCCGGTGAGCGCCTCGGACTCGGTGACCATCAACCGCGTGACGATCGCGCCGATCGCGACCCGCGCTTACGACCCCGACAACCTGGTCGGCGGCCGCACCACCCGCGTCACGCTCGCCGCGACCAACGGTGGCAACTTCACCTACCGCAGCATGAGCATCCAGGAAGCCGCGACCGGCACGCCGTCACTGGCCGAGCAGGGACTGACATTCGTCGCATGGGACAACGCGCGCATCGAGTGGCCGGTGGGCGCGACCGGCGCATCCGTGCGCTACCTCTATGCGGACTCCGGCGGACTCTACGGCAGCGCGCTGTCCACCGGCGTCCGCAACACCCTGCCCGCTCCGCAGGTCGGCCGCCAGGTCACCGGGTTCATCGTCGAGTTCACCGGCACCACCATGACGCCGGGACAGTACGCCTCGATCGCCTACACCGCGTCCACCGAAGCTGTGGTGGCGGATGTCACGACCACCGGCACCGCGTCGGTGAACGTGATCACGACCACAGACGCGACCGCTTCCGCCACCGCATCCGACGACCTCACCCGTCGCACAGCGCGGGTGAACACGAGCGTGAGCAAACTGCTGCAGCCCTCGGCGATCTACTCGGTGCCCGGGGCATCCACCGTGATCTCGTTGCCTGCCCGCGTGGAGCCGATGCCCACCGGCCCGGCCGACCCCGCGAACCCGACCGGCTCGACGGTCGGGGCGACGCGACTGATCGTCGCCGACACCGCCGACCCGGCGACCGACCCGTTCTGGGACAGCTTCGACGTCGCCGCGGTAATCGCCACCGACGTGCCCGACGACGCGACGCTCACCGTCGAGTACTGGAACGGCGCCGACTGGGTTCCGATCGATGCAGCCGCGACCGCGATCGCCGGTCCGACCACCTGGGGCCGCGTGTTCAGCGCCGACGAGCGGGCGGCGTTCGGCGGCATCCGCTTCGTGTTCGAGGCGGTCGACGGGGCCGAGCTGGCACCGGGCCTGAACGTGCAACCCAACATCAAGGCGGTGCTGCGCGACACGCTGCGCTCGGACTCGGGCACCGTCGCATCCGATCGGGAGGCCGACTCGACGATCGACAACGCGGTGCGCTCGCGTGTCGAGAACGCCGCGACGACGCCCGCCGCGGCGGAGTTCGAGTTCACCGCACCGCTGTCGCTCATCGGGGTCCCCGGCAGTGGCGGTGGTGGCGGTGGCGGCGGGTCGATCGCCATGATCACCAAGACCTGGGATGCCTCGGCCAGCACCGGCGAGAAGAGCGTGCTGGCTCGTTCCAGCGACCGCATCACCGCCAGAATCTCGTGGGGTACCGGCGGCCTGGGCTACGAGTCGGTGACCATCGCCGACAGCGCTGCTCGCGAGCGTGGTGGCGCACCAGCGCCCGCCGCCGAGACCATCTTCGAGGCGTTCGATCTGGTGCGCATCCCGGCGATCAGTGCGAGCACCGACCCGCTGCTGCGCTATGACCGGATCAGCGCTGTGGAGCTGTACTACGACGATGCCTGGCAACCCACCTCGGCGTGCGACGGCGACGCGTGCGACGGCACGTTCCCCGGCTACACGCTCACGTCGCAGGAGCGCGCGGCTGCCACCGCGGTGCGGCTGGTGTTCGTCGAGAGCCCGACTCGCTCGGCGCGCATCGGTACCGACCCGCTCGCCCCACTGGTCGGCAGCGGGGTAGCGGCCTCGATGAGCCAGTCGCGTCAGTTCGCCCTCGAGTTCGAGGTTCGCGATACCCGGCGCTCGAACGGCGAAGCCGTGCTCGGCGCGACCCGCGCCGCGATGTACAACGCCGCTGACGCGGGCGTGGTCGTGAACGCCGCGAGCATCGTCGGCGTCGAGGCCGGAGGCGTTCAGCGGCGCGACGACTCCAGCGACACGCTTTCGATCCTCGACCGGCCGATCAACGTCGTCGCCACAAAGAGCTGGACCGACGGCCCGCTCGGCATCCCGCCGGTGAACACGCCGCAGTCGCT
>VFQN01008164.1_pt1 | contig 10764 bp, 9 predicted proteins | sample 3512371 | NCBI WGS metagenome assembly VFQN01 (sample SAMN10412370, study PRJNA504923) | tailings metagenome | isolation source: Replicate 2 from Balatoc abandoned mine | place: Philippines: Itogon, Benguet | collected 2017-08-28 | reverse complement strand
ACGGCTACAACCGCACCATCGCCACCGGCACCATCACCGCCTCGGGCACGCTGGCGCAGGCCATCCCGCCGTCGCTGGTGCTGATCGTGCTGGCCGACCAGCTCGGCCGCTCGGTGGGCGACATGTACGCCGGTGCGCTGATCCCGGGCCTGCTGCTGGTCGGCCTGTACCTCGCCTTCGTGGTGCTGGTGGCCATCGTCAAGCCGTCCTGGGTGCCGGCCCTGCCGCCCGAGGCCCGCATCTACCGCGAAGCGAACGGCTCCAGCGGACACCTGTCGCTGCTCGTGCTGTTCGCGCTGTGCGGCGTGGCCGGCTGGGCGTGGTCGAAGGTGCACCAGTCCATCATCAACCCGCTGATCGACCGGCAGCTGCCGGCTCCGGGCGACGAGATCCTGATCATGTCGATGACGGTGGCCTCGCTGCTCGCGCTGGCGCTGGCGCTGGTCAACAAGGGCCTGAAGATCGGCCTGCTGTCGCGCCTGACCGAGCAGGTCACCTTCGTGCTGATCCCGCCGCTGGTGCTGATCTTCCTGGTGCTCGGCACCATCTTCCTGGGCATCGCCACGCCGACCGAGGGCGGCGCGATGGGCGCACTGGGCGCGCTGATCATGGCGATCGCGCGCAACCGCATGTCGCGCAAGCTGATGGTGCAGGCGCTGGACAGCACCTCGCGGCTGTCGATCTTCGTGCTGTTCATCCTGATCGGCTCGACGGTGTTCAGCTTCACCTTCAACGCCGCCGACGGCCACATCTGGGTCGAGCACCTGTTCGACAACATGCCCGGCGGCGCGCTCGGCTTCCTGATCGTGGTGAACATCCTGGTGTTCATCCTCGGCTGCTTCATCGACTTCTTCGAGATCGCCTTCATCGTGATCCCGATCCTGGCGCCGGTGGCCAACAAGATCCTGCCCGAGTTGCTTCCCGAGGGCACGCCGCCGGAGATGGCGCTGGTGTGGTTCGGCGTGATCATCGCCATGAACCTGCAGACCTCGTTCCTGACGCCGCCCTTCGGCTTCGCCCTCTTCTATCTGCGAAGCGTGGCAGCCCGCAAGGACTACAAGGACCGCATCACGGGCGAGACGATCCCGGCGGTGACGACGCCGCAGATCTACAAGGGCTCGATTGCGTTCATCGTGCTGCAGCTGATCATGGTGGCCGCCGTGATCGCGTTCCCGAACCTCGTCACCGGCGGCATCGACCAGGGCGTGACCATCGACGCCGACAAGGCGCTCGAACAGCTGCAGATGCAGGACACCGGCTCGCGCACCGATCCGATGGCGGGCTTCGAGACGCCGGCGGCCGCCTCGGCGCCGGAAGGCGCGGCGCCCGAGCAGAAGGACGACCCGATGAAGGGCCTGCTCGAGTCGATCAAGGACGACCAGAAGAAGTAGCGTCGGTCGAACCGGTTCCGCCTCGAGGCGGAACCGGCCAAGAAAAAGCCCCGCCGAAGCGGGGCTTTCTTCTGGCCGGGCGGCTTGCCGATCAGAGCTTCTGCGACTGCATGAAGTCGTCGAAGCCCGCCTCGGTGAAGCGGAACCAGAGGTTGGCGTCGCGGCGGAACGCGGCGTAGTCCTCGTAGATCTTCTTCCACGCCGGGTTGCTGTTGTTCAGCTCGCCGTAGACCTCCATGGCGGCCTTGAAGGCACCTTCCATCACGTCCTTCGGGAAGCGGAACAGCTTGGTGCCCTGGCCGACCAGCGTCTTCAGCGCGGCGGGGTTGCGCGCGTCGTAGCGGGCCTGCATCTCCACGTGGGCATAGGCCGCGGCGCTCTCGACGATCGCCTTGTACTCGGCCGACAGGCCGTCGTAGGCCTTCTTGTTGACGTACAGCGACAGCTGCGGGCCGCCTTCCCACCAGCCGGGGTAGTAGTAGTTCGGGGCCACCTTGTTGAAGCCGAGCTTGAGGTCGTCATAGGGGCCGACCCACTCGGCCGCGTCGATGGTGCCCTTCTCGAGCGCCTGGTAGATCTCGCCGCCCGGGATGTTCTGCGGCACCGCGCCGATGCGCTCGAGCACCTTGCCGCCGAAGCCGCCGATGCGCATCTTCAGGCCCTTCATGTCGGCCAGCGACTTGATCTCCTTGCGATACCAGCCACCCATCTGCGCGCCGGTGTTGCCCATCGGGAAGTTGACGATGCCCGACTGGCCGTAGAACTCGCGGGTCAGCTTCAGGCCGTTGCCCTCGTACATCCAGGCCGTCATCTGGCGGCTGTTCAGGCCGAAGGGAATGGCGCAGTCCAGCGCGTAGGTGGGGTCCTTGCCGAAGAAGTAGTACGGCGCGGTGTGGGCCATCTCGACCGTGCCGTTGGAGGCGCCGTCGAGCACGCCGAACGGGGGCATCAGTTCGCCGCCGGCGTGCACCGAGATCTGGAATTTGCCGCTGGTCATCTCACCGACCTTCTTGGCCATGACTTCGGCCGCGCCGTAGATGGTGTCGAGCGACTTCGGGAAGCTCGAGGCCAGGCGCCAGCGGATGTTGGCCTGGGCGTGCACGATGGCCGGTGCGGCACCGGCCGCCAGGACGCCGGCGATGCCGGCGCGTTGGATGAATGAGCGACGTTCCATGCGTTTTCTCCTGTGGTGGATACGCGGGAGGGTGAAGTGAGCGCGAGGATTCTAGGAGGGGGGTCTGGACCCCCCGCCCGGTGTTTTCCCCTCCGCAAAACTACGTGGAGCGCCGGGTCAGCGACCGGCCAGCTTCATGCGTTCCACCAGCACCGAACCGGTGCTCTTGCTGCCGCTGGCATAGGCATCGGCCCCGACGGCGACGATGCCCTTGAGCATGTCGCGCAGGTTGCCGGCGATGGTGATCTCGTGCACCGGAAAGGCGATGCGGCCGTCCTCGACCCAGAAGCCGGCCGCGCCGCGTGAATAGTCACCGGTGACCTGGTTGACGCCCTGCCCCATGAGTTCGATCACGAACAGCCCGCGATGCAGCTTGCGGATCATCGCGTCGAGGTCGTCGCCGGGCTGGGTGAGCCGACTGGTCAGCGTCAGGTTCTGCGAGCCGCCGGCATGGCCGGTGGTGCGCATGCCCAGCTTGCGCGCCGAGTAGCTGGACAGGAAATAACCCTGCAGCACGCCAGCCTTGACCACGTCGCGCGCGCGGGTGACCACGCCTTCGTCGTCGAAGGGCGCGCTGCCCTTGCCGCGCGGAACGTGCGGATCCTCGTGCACGTCGAGGTGTGGCGCGAGCACTTCCTTGCCCAGGCTGTCGAGCAGGAAGCTCGACTTGCGGTACAGCGCGCCGCCGCTGGTGGCCTGCACCAGGGCCCCGAGCAGCCCGGCCGCGACGGTGGACTCGAACAGCACCGGCACTTCGGCGGTGGCCACCTTGCGCGCACGCAGCCGCGACAGCGCCCGCTCGGCCGCATAGCGGCCCACGGCCTCCGGTGCGGCGAGGTCGTCGGGCGAGCGCATCGAGGTGTACCAGGCATCGCGCTGCATGTCGTCGCCGCCCCTGGCCGGCAGCGAGGCGATCGGCGCCACGGAGACCGAGTGCCGCGAACTGGCATAACCGCCGCGGAAGCCGCGGCTGTTGGCCATGAAGAAATGCGACTGCTGGGCCGACACGCCTGCGCCATCGGAATTGGTGATGCGGCGGTCGGTCTCCAGGGCCGCGGCCTCGCAGCGCTGCGCGATCTCCACCGCCTGCTCGGCCACGATGGGCCAGGGGTGGTAGAGGTCGAGGTCGCGCTCGGCGGCGGCGCCGAAGGCGAGGTCTTCGACCTCGGGCAGGCCGGCGGCCGGATCCTCGGCGGTGAAGCGAGCGATGTCGTGGGCGGCGCGCACGGTCTGCTCGAGCGCAGCCCTCGAAAAATCGGAGGTGCTGGCATTGCCGCGGCGCTTGCCCACGTAGACGGTGATGCCGAGCGACTTGTCGCGGTTGCGCTCGACATTCTCGACCTCGCCCTTGCGCACGCTGACCGACAGGCCCACGCCCTCGGAGACCTCGACCCCCGCCTCGCTGGCGCCCAGCGCCTTGGCGAGGGCGAGCGCGTCTTCGGCCAGTTGCTGGAACTGCTCGCGCGAGTGGGCGAAGCCGCGGGTGTTCTTGTCGGTCATGGGCTCTGCAGGAGGGTTGGCTTCGACGGGCGCGGGCTATCATAACCAGCCCCCTGCGCCGCACCGGCGCCCCCCCTTCCGATGTCCCGCCACGACCCCTTCCACTCCCCCGCCGAGGCCGTCGACCCCGACGAACGCCCCAGCAAGACGCAGCGCAAGAAGGCCTCGCACGAACTGCAGGACCTCGGCCAGGCCCTGGTCGACCTGCCCGAATCGCGGGTGAAGGACCTGGCCATCCCCGAGAACCTGCGCGATGCGGTGCACGAATACCGCCGCACCCGCTCGCACGAGGGCCGGCGCCGGCAGATGCAGTACATCGGCAAGCTGATGCGCGGCGTGGACACCGAGCCGATCCGCCAGGCGGTGCTCGACATGCAGCTCGGCCGCGCGAAGGACTCGCTGGCGCTGCACGAGGCCGAGCGCTGGCGTGCGGAGCTGATCGCCAGCGACGACGCCGTCGGCACCTATCTGCAGCAGTTCCCCCAGACCGACACCCAGCAGCTGCGCAGCCTGATCCGCGCCGCCCGCAAGGATGCGGCGCTGGTGCCCGAGCAACGCAGCGGCCGGGCCTTCCGCGAGCTGTTCCAGTTCATCAAGCAAACCCGCCAAGACCATGAGTGAATCCTTCGATCCGGTGCGCATCGGCGTGGTGTCAGTCAGCGACCGCGCCTCCAGCGGCGTCTACGAGGACAAGGGCATTCCCGCGCTGCAGGAATGGCTGCAGCGCGCGCTGCGCAACCCCATCACCTGGGAGACGCGGCTGATCCCGGACGAGCAGGACGGCATCAGTGCCGCGCTGCGCGAACTGGTCGACCTGGCGCGATGCGACCTCGTGCTGACCACCGGCGGCACCGGCCCGGCCCCGCGCGACGTGACGCCCGAAGCCACGCTGGCGGTGGCCGACAAGGTGATGCCCGGATTCGGCGAGCAGATGCGCCAGATCAGCCTGAACTTCGTGCCCACGGCCATCCTCTCGCGCCAGGTGGCGGTGATCCGCGGCCAGGCGCTGATCATCAACCTGCCCGGCCAGCCGAAGTCGATCGCCGAGACACTCGAGGGATTGAAGGATCGCGGCGTGCACGGCATCTTCGCGGCCGTGCCCTACTGCATCGACCTGATCGGCGGTCCCTACCTCGAGACCGACGAGGCGGTGTGCAAGGCCTTCCGGCCGAAGAGCGCGATGCGTCCGCCGCGCTGATGAAACGCCTGCCCGGCCGTACCGTCGCCCTCGCCTGCTCCGGCGTCTGTGCGGCGGCAGCCGCGCAGGAGCCCCTGCTCGACTACCGCGTCAGCCCGCGCGACACGCTGATCGGCCTGTCGCAGACGGTGTTCGTCAACCCGCAGGCCTGGCGCGAGATCGCCCGGATCAACCAGCTGCCCGACCCGAACCTGATCCGGCCCGGCCAGGTGCTGCGCGTGCCCGCACGGCTGATGCGCACGCGGCCGCTGCCGGTGGCGCTGGCCAGCAGCGTGGGCGAGGTGCGCGTGGGCGGCGCGCCGGCGCAGCCCGGCATGGCGATCGCCGAGGGCCAGCAGCTGGAGACCGGCGCCAACGGCTCGGCGGTGCTGGCGCTGGCCGATGGCTCGCGCGTGAAGGTGCCGCCCTCCAGCCTGGCCGAGATCATCGCCAGCCGTGGCCCGGGCGCCAGCGACGCGCAGGCCGCCCAGCTCGCTGCCGACGGCTGGTTCAGCGGCGCGATGCGCATGCTGCGCGGCTCGGTGGAGGTGCTGGCGGCCAAGGTACGCCGCGGTCCGCCGCTGGAAGTGACCACGCCGACCGCGGTGGTCGGCGTGCGCGGCACACAGTACCGCGTGACGCTCGATGGCGAGACGAACGCCACCCGCAGCGAGGTGCTCGAGGGCAAGGTGCGGCTCGAATCGCCGCAGCGCAGCGTCGGCAGCGACGTCGCCGCCGGCTTCGGCGCCGCCATCGATGCCGCGGCGAAGAAGCCCGAGCCGGTCAAGCTGCTGCCGGCACCGGATCTTGCCGCCTTGCCCGAACGCTTCGAGCGACCGCTGGTGCGCTTCGCGCTGCCCACCGAGCAGGCCACGGTGCGCGTGCAGGTGGCGCAGGACGAAGCCTTCGAGCGCATCGTCAACGACTCGAAGGTGGTGCCCGGCAGCGACGTGCGCATCGCCGGCCTGGACGACGGTCGCTGGTTCCTGCGCGCGCGCCGCCTCGACGGCCAGGGCATCGAGGGCTACGACGCGGTGCGGCCCTTCGTGCTCAAGGCGCGCCCCGAGCCGCCGGCGAGCAACGCGCCGCGCGCGGGCGGCAAGCAGTCGCTCGGGCCGGTGGAGTTCCGCTGGTCGCCCAACGTCGAGGCGCGCAGTGCGCGGCTGCAGGTGGCCCGTGACGAAGGGTTCAAGGAACTCGTCGCCGAGCGCGAGGGCCTGGAGGGCAATGCGCTGACGCTCGAGCTCGGCGGCCCCGGCGTCTACCACTGGCGCCTGGCCAGCACGCGCGCCGATGGCGACAAGGGCCCGTTCGGCGACCCGCAGCGCTTCGAGCTGCGCCCGCTGCCCGAGCCGCCCAAGGGCGGTCTGGGCGAGGACGGCCGATCGCTCACGCTGGCCTGGGGCGGCCGGCCGGAGGACACGCAGCATGTCGAGCTGGCGCGCGATCCGGCCTTCAAGGAGATCGTCGCGCAGGCCGACCTGAGCACGCCGGAGTGGACGCTGCCGCGACCGCCGCAGGCCGGCACCTACTACTTCCGCCACCGCAGCATCGAGCCCGACGGCTTCGTCGGGCCCTACAGCACGCCGCTGGTCATCGAGGTGCCGCGCGACTGGCGCTACCTCTGGCTGCTGACGCCGCTGCTCCTGCTGCTGTGAAGCCGCGGCCTACTTGACGAGCCGGTTGAGGCGTTCGGCATCGAACTGCTCGGTGGTGTGCGCCTCGTCGGGCACGCAGTCGGGCGTGGGCAGCTCGCGCGAGCGCTGCGAGAGCTTCTCGATCGCCTGCCAGAGCAGCGCGATCTGGTGCTCGTGGCCGGCGGCGTTGTCGATCAGCCCCTTCATCGCCTGCGCCACCGGATCGTCGCCCTGTGTCACGCCGTAGGCCGAGAAGCCCATGCGCGCCGAGGCTTCCTCGCGCGCCGCATCGGCCTTGGCCTCGATGATGCGCGCCGGGTTGCCTACCGCGGTGGCACCCGCCGGCACCGGCTTGGTGACGACCGCGCCCGAGCCGATGCGCGCGCCCTCGCCGACCGTGAAGCCGCCGAGCACGCAGGCGTTGGCGCCGACGATCACGCCGCGCTCCAGCGTCGGGTGGCGCTTGGCACCGCGCACGAGCGAGGTGCCGCCGAGCGTTACGCCCTGGTAGATCGTGCAGTCGTCGTGGATCTCGGCCATCTCGCCGATCACGATGCCCATGCCGTGGTCGATGAAGACCCGCCGGCCGACGGTGGCGCCCGGGTGGATCTCGATGCCGGTGAGGAAGCGGCCCAGGTGCGACAGGAAGCGGCCCAGCCAGAACCACTGCGCCTTCCAGGCGCGGTGGGCCCAGCGTTGGATCACCAGCGCGTGCAGACCCGGGTAACAGGTCAGCACCTCCCAGCGCGAGCGCGCCGCCGGGTCGCGCTCGAGGATGCAGTCGATGTCTTCGCGCAGGCGCTGGAACATGGCAGTTCTCGAGGAGGTGTGCGGCCAGTGTAGCGGTGGCCGGGCGACCCTGCTGCCGGCGTCAGTCGCGCGGCCGGGCCTGGCCGACGAAGCGGGCAATGCCGCGCAGGATGTCGACCTCCTCGCGGCTGAGCTGCGCCCGGTTGAGCAGCTGGTTCAGCCGGGGCATCAGCTTCTTCGGCGCGGCCGGGTCGAGAAAGCCGATCTCCACCAGCGTGCGCTGCCAGTGCTCGAGCAGGCCCTGCACCGAAGCGGCGTCGGCCAGCGTCGGATCGGTGGTGCGCGGCTGCACGTCGAAGCCGCCCAGCGACTCGCGCCAGTCGTAGGCGATCAGCTGAACCGCCTGCGAGAGGTTCAGCGAGCCATAGTCGGCGCGGGTCGGGATGCTCAGGCAGGCATGGCAACGGTAGACGTCCTCGTTGGCCAGGCCGAAACGCTCGGAGCCGAACAGGAAGGCCACCCGCTGCGCCGCCGGGGCCAGCGTGGCGAACAGCTCGCGCGGCGCGAAGGTCGGCGGGCCGAAGTCGCGCGGCGTCATCGCGGTGGCGCAGAGGTAGTCGACGCCATCCAGCGCCTCGGCCAGGGTGTCGACCACGCGCGTGGCGGACAGCACGTCGGTGGCCCCGCTGGCCATCGCCACGGCCTCGTCGCGCGTGGCAGCGTCGCGGTCGCGCGGCGCCACCAGCCACAGCTCGGAGAAGCCCATCACCTTGATCGCCCGCGCCGCCGCGCCGACGTTGCCCGGGTGGCTGGTGCCGATGAGGATGAAACGCGTCGGATCCGGGGCGTGCATGGGCGGGCGGCTAAAATCGCGATTATCCGCAGCGCCCCGCGCGCCTGCCCCGCTCTTTCCTCCCCGCCGGTCCCTCTCCTTCCAGGTTGCCCCATGTCGCAAGCGCTTCACCCCATGCTCAACATCGCCATCAAGGCGGCACGCACGGCAGGGGCCATCATCAACCGCGCCTCGCTCGACCTGGACCTGCTGAAGATCAACACCAAGGGACCGAACGACTTCGTCAGCGAAGTCGACCAGGCCGCCGAGCAGGCCATCATCGAGACCCTTCTCACCGCCTACCCTGGCCACGGCATCCTGGCCGAGGAATCGGGCCGCAGCCACGGCGCCAAGGACAGCGACTACGTCTGGATCATCGATCCGCTGGACGGCACCACCAACTTCCTGCACGGCTTCCCGGTCTATGCGGTGTCGATCGCGCTGGCCTTCCGCGGCCAGGTGCAGCAGGCGGTGGTCTACGACCCGACGCGCAACGATCTCTTCTACGCTAGCAAGGGCCGCGGCGCCTTCCTGAATGACAAACGTTTGCGGGCTTCGAAGCGCACCCGGCTGTCGGATGCGCTGATCGGCACCGGCTTCCCGTTCCGCAAGGGCGACAACTTCAAGCGCTACGTGCAGATGTTCGAGGAGGTGATGCAGCATTGCGCCGGGCTGCGCCGCCCGGGCGCCGCCGCGCTCGACCTGTGCTACGTGGCCGCCGGCTACTACGACGGCTTCTTCGAGACCGGACTGAACCCCTGGGACATCGCCGCCGGCTCGCTGATCATCACCGAGGCGGGCGGCCTGATCGGCAACTTCACCGGCGAGGCCGACTACCTCTACCAGCGCGAGGTGGTGGCGGGCAACCCGAAGGTCTATGCGCAGCTCGTGCAGATCCTCGCGCCCTACACCCGCGCCATCAAGCCCGACGAGCCGGCCGCGACCGCCGCGCCCGCGGCGCTCACGCCCGAGCAGGCGCTGGCCGCCACGGCGACGCCGGCCGCCGCCGCGCCGGCGAAGAAGAAGGGCCCGGTGCGCATCCGCAAGGCCGACGCCGCACGCGACGACGACGCACCGCTCTGAGGGTGTCGAAAGGCGGGCGCCTCGATCGTCGCGGCAGACGGGCGCCCGCACCGGGCCCCGGCATCCACTCCGGAGGACCGACGATGCCCAAGAACACCATCTGCCTGTGGTTCGACCACGACGCCGAAGCGGCGGCGCGCTTCTACGCCGCCACCTTTCCCGACAGCCGCGTGACGGCGGTTCACCGCGCCCCCGCAGACTACCCCTCCGGCAAGGCCGGTGACGTGCTCACGGTGGAGTTCACTGTGGCCGGCATCCCCTGCCTCGGCCTGAACGGCGGGCCGGCGTTCCGGCAGACCGAGGCCTTCTCCTTCCAGATCGCCACCGAAGACCAGGAAGAGACCGACCGCTACTGGAACGCCATCGTCGGCAACGGCGGCGCGCCCAGCGCCTGCGGCTGGTGCAAGGACCGCTGGGGCCTGTCCTGGCAGATCACGCCGCGGGTGCTGACGGAAGCGATGGCTGCCGGCGGCGACGAGGCCCGGCGGGCCTTCGAGGCCATGATGACGATGGAGAAGATCGACGTCGCCGCCATCGAGGCGGCGCGTCGGGGCTGACGGCGGCGCCGCCGCGGCGGGATCAGGGCCGCACCGCCGCCTCGTCGTCGATCGCCTTCTGCACCGCGCGGTAGAAGGCTTCGCGGGCCTCGGTGGCAACGCCGTCGGTGGCGCCGCCGCCCCAGTTGGCGTTGCTCGCGATCACCAGCCTGCGCTTCGGATCGATGAAGATGCCCTGTCCGAAGATGCCGCGCGCGGCGAAGCTGCCGTCGTCGTAGGTCCACCACTGGTAACCGTAGCCGCGGCCGGGTTCGCCGATGCCCGTGCGGGTGGTGGTCGCCTCCGCCAGCCAGCCTTCGGGCAGCAGCGGCCGGCCGTCGGCGCCGCGCGCACCCTCGAGGATGAACAGCCCGAAGCGCGCGAAGTCGCGCGTGGCCGCCTGGATGCAACAGCCGCTGATCTCCTGGCCGGTCTTGCTGAGGATCCAGGTGGCCTGCTGCTCCATGCCGGCGGGGGCCCACACCTTCTCGGCCAGGTAGTCGGACAGCGGCCGCTTCGTGGCCGCACCGACCAGCACGCCGACCAGGTTGGTCTCGCCGGTGCTGTAGTGCCAGCGGGTGCCGGCCGGCGCCTCACGCGGCAACTGGCGCAGGTAGCTCACCAGCGCATCGACGCCGGGCTCGGGCCGGTGGTTGTTGAAGCGCGCCACGTCGGCGTTCGGGT
>VFQN01008163.1_pt1 | contig 10766 bp, 10 predicted proteins | sample 3512371 | NCBI WGS metagenome assembly VFQN01 (sample SAMN10412370, study PRJNA504923) | tailings metagenome | isolation source: Replicate 2 from Balatoc abandoned mine | place: Philippines: Itogon, Benguet | collected 2017-08-28 | reverse complement strand
GGGAGCTGCTGGCAGCTGACGACTTCGGCACGGACAGCGAGGACAGCGTGTTCCTCCTACTGGCGGCGTGGCTGGACGCCAATGAGGGGGAGGAGGGGAAGAAAGATGGCGTGTCGGCCGCGACACGTGCAGAACTGTGCGGCCTGGTGCGGCTGCACCGCCTGCGCCCTCTGTACCTCAACTTCGTGCTCCCCGTGTATGAGCCTCTCAGTGTCTGCAGCCGTGCGGAACTGGGGTGCCTGCTGCGGTACGTGGGGGCTGGGGAGGAGGAGAGGATCGAGCTGCTCGATATGGACTGCCAGCGGCGGCTCTCCCCCTGGTACTGCTCCCCCGCGCGGCGGCAGGTGGTGCCGGAGGAGGGGCGCATGCTTGAGTGGAGCATCAGCAGGGAGCAGCTGGAGCGCGGCCTGAGGGAAATGGTGGAGAGCAAGGAGGTCGTGAATGTGGATGCATGCTTTGGGGCTTCTGCGGCGGCTGTGGGTGGAGGGCGCGGCAGTGCTGAAAGCAGTGTCGTGTCAGACGGCGGGCTGTGGGATGTAAAGCTGCAGCTTGATCCCGCCGTACCCACCGCGGCAGGGATCCACATGGCGTTCACCGTACCCCGGCAGCTGGGGAAGGTCAAGGGCGTGGTAGCACTCACAAACATCCGGCTTGCCGTGCACAGGTGGGCCCGGGGGCAGCGCAAGGCGGGCTTCCTTGGGAGGTGCCTGGCAGGCGACGTTCTGCAGGCACTGGACTTGTGGGGCTGGCCCAAGGGGCTCACGCTGCCGCCGGCTGCTGTCAGCGGCGGCGGCGGGGAGGGGAGCACGGCTGGCGGGGTGGAGGCGGAGGTGGCGGCGCAGCTGGCGCGCTGGTCGGGGTGGCTGCACGAGGGCAAGATCACCGGCAGCATCACCTTCCCGCGCCGCTGAGAGACCTGACCTTTCAGTAGGACGGGGTTGGCGACACATGTCCTCGTGAGTGTTGTGTGTCAAGGTATTCCTATGTACGTAACCACAGCATTGTGCACCGGGCGGAGCCAGGTGGCGAAGCCACATGGCCGTGTGTATGAAGGGTTTCATACACAAGGTGCTGTGCCACTAGGTCATGGGACAATGTGTTGAGATCCGGTACAGGACCTGCATGCGTTGCTGCCCTCCTGCTCGTGCAGGGTAGCTTAGGTAGGTTGCAAGGCCAGGAGGTATGTAGAGAGGAGCAGCGGACGTAGTACCTGCAGGCGCAAAAAATTGCCTGCGTAAACAAGACTGTTGCTTGCAGCCATGTTGGCATGGTGGCCTACTCTTAATGTTGTAATGTGCATGGGCTATGTTGTGTTGGCGGCGTTGCATGGCGTTTTCAGACCTGGCAGGTGATCGGCTTACTCGCATACCGGTTGTGCCACCGCAAGGAAAGGGGCCGAGTACTGAGTTGGTTTCACTTCGCGTGAGAAAGCTGGATCAGGCTGGACTCACGAGCTTGCTGTACGTTCGTGGAAACGGTACATGTGTAGCCCTGTAGCCTGCTGTTGCTACCGGCTTGCGCCTTGCCACGTTGACACGCCGTATGCTTTCGGGCTGCAACTGGGGTGTACGGCAAGGACATTGGCAGGAGGGCGCATGTACCCCGATGCGGCACACGTGCATATACGTGCTGGGTGTTTGCGAGTGTGTGTGTAAATGCGGTAGGTGCATTGGTGCCTGCTGTGCATCCAGGGGCAGTGTGCGGCAGCGAGGACTCAAGTAGCAGGCCAACCAAGTCGCGCGCATTGTTGGTTTTCGACCGTTGTTCAGGCGTTGCTCGACCGTTGTTCGACCGTTGTTTGACCGCTCGTACGACGCAATGACGTGTACGTGTGCTGCACGCATGGTGAGCAGTTGAGCATGTGCGTACTGACGGTAACACTGCTGCTTGCACAGGCTTGCATCATTAGGGCCAGCACGCCGTGACCTGCTGGCATGGCAGCGCATACTGTACGGCAAGCGCACCCGTCGAGTGTTATGTTGCCCCATAGACGGCGGGGTCCGAGAAGTCCTTGTGGCGAGAAGGCGTCGCCTTCAGGGTGTGGTCAGTGGCAGCATATTCACCGGTATACATGGCGTTCCAGTTATCTTCCATGGGCGTTGCCGGTACACTACCGTACAAAGCAGCTCATGTGGCTCGAACGCTGTGTGGTCACACGGGGCACGTCCCGTGCGTCCACAGCGCCTCTTCTCACAGCGCAGGGGCACGTCGGCAGGAGCATGCGTGTCCGTTACCGGTAGCACTGGACACCTATACGGCAGCAACACCCGGGGCCTCGTCAGCTACTGCACCAGCCACAGAGCGGAGCGCAAGGGGTTGCGCGCCCCGCTGGCCGCCCCACCGCACGCACAGCAGCAGCGCCTCCAGCTCCTCCACGGACGCAGCGGCCAGGCCCCTGTCCATGGCCACGTCCAGCTCGTGCTGCAGGTAGGCAGGCACGTGGCTTAGGTCCATCAGCACGTCGAAGCCCTGACGCAGCTGAGACACCCACCGCCGCAGCAGCTGCTGTGAGCTGCCCGGCACAGCGGCGGCGGTGGAGGCACCGCCAGCTGCCGCACCCAGCCCAGCACCAGCTGCAGGGCGCGCAACCGGCAACCCGAACTACAAGCGGCAGCAGGCGGAGCCACCATTCCGCCCATGAGACAAGGTGGATCAATGACGGCCGTACGGCGGTACGGGCGGCTCGGGCGCACCTCTCGATTATGCCCACCGCTTGCACTGCCATGCCTGCCGTACAGGGCCGAATGCACACATGGGCAAAGAACCCCGCCCATCCAGCACAGGCCCGCTGCGTGTTTTGCGCACAGGATCACTGCCGCCGCATGCATCGTGCCATGCGCAGGCTCAAGCCTGCCGTACGGGGCTACGTGAACACGGAAGGTGCCCTGGCACAGGCCCGCTGTGTGTCCTGCGCCGCAGGGAAGCCGCATGGGGATGGTGGCTCGTGCCATGCACAGGCTCGATGGGACAGGGCTAATAGCAGGTTACCGCACTTCGCCACAAAGCATCTCCTGCTTTCCTACAATCTTTAGATTATAGCAGCGCGCATCTTGGCTGTCCCTCTCCCTCGCTCTGTTGGTTGATAGTACCCTTGCGAGGCTCATAGCGTTGCTCTAGCTCCGGCAACATATACAAAGATATTTAATGCATTGGCACTCAGTCGCCTTGTAGACAATGAGCGACAGCGTCCGAGCCGGCTTAGCTGCACAGTTCTACTCTGGGGCGCACGCCGATGTGCGCATACGCTTTCACCTTGAGCGCACGCCCGAGCAGCAGCAGCAACAGCAGGAGCAACAGGATGCGGAGGGTGCCGCTAGAAGGGCGGCTGCGGCCAGCCTGCGCTTTGTGGGCGAGCCCCTCCCTGCCCACAAGGTCATCCTAACGCTCGGCTCTACACTCCTCCAAGCCAAGCTATCAAACCCCTGCTGGCAGGGCGGGGCAGCTACACGGGTGTCCAAAGGGGTCCAGACAGAAGAGCTAGGCGGTGACAGCGATGAAGCGCAACCGGCGCAGAGGAGTAGAACTGACAGCACCTCCCAAAAGTCTGCCAACTCCGCCAGCCTCTTTAACGATGAACAGGTCCCCACTGCCAGCGCGCTGCCCGAGGTGCTCGTGCCGCTCAACTCAGAGGCCGAGGTGCCGTTTGCGCGGCAGGCCATTGAGTACATCTACACGGGCAGCCTCAGCGCAGACCTGGACTTTGAGGCGCTGCTGCGGGTGCGGCAGCAGGGGTGCTACCTGGGCGTGAAGCACTGCCCGCAGGCGTGCGATGGCGCAATGGTGGCATGGCTGCAGGCGGGGGAGGGGCAGGGGCAGGGTGCGGATGAGGCAAGCACGAGCACAGGCGGGGCAACTGAAGGGCCGCAGCAACAGCAGCAGCAGGAGGGGGCAGGCTCCAGCACAGGACCCCCTGCTGCTGCAGATCCACGTGTGCTGCAGGCCTACGCCTGCCACGCCCTGTTTCCGGAGCCGGGCACCTCCCCTGACGCCGCCAGCTTTAGCACTGTGCGCTCCGCTCTGGTGCAGCAGCTGGTGTCGCACTTTGGGGACGCCGTGGCAGCCCTCACCCGGCCGGACCTGTACCGGCAGCTGCTGCAGCTGCCCGCGGTGGCGGTGAGGGAGCTGCTGGCAGCTGACGACTTCGGCACGGACAGCGAGGACAGCGTGTTTCTGATGCTGGCGTGCTGGCTGGAGGCGCACAAGGGGGAGGAGGAGGGCGTGCCTGCAGCGACACGTGCCGAGCTGTGCGGCCGGGTGCGGCTGCACCGCCTGCGCCCTCTGTACCTCAACTTCGTGCTCCCTGTGTACGAGCCTTTCAGCATCGTCAGCCGTGTGGAGCTGGGTTTCCTGCTGCGGTATGTGGGGGCTGGGGAGTCCGAGAGGACTCAGTTGCTTGACATGCACAACAAGCGGCGGCTCTCCCCCTGGTACTGCTCCCCCGCACGGCGGCAGGTGGTGCCGGAGGAGGGGCGCACAGTGGAGTGGAGCATCAGCAGGGAGGCGCTGGAGCAGGGGCTGAAACGCATGGTGGAGAGCAAGAAGATGGTGTACGTGGACGCATGCTTCAGGGCTTCTGCGGCGGCAGTGGGTGGAGGCGGTGCCCTCCTGTGCGTGAGTGGTAGCCTAGGCAGGCGCGGATACGACTGCTGGTGCTTGTTGTCACGTCGCCATCCAGTGTGGCCTTACACTTGGAAAAACACTTGCATGCATCATTTAACATTAATTTGCGGCCGCTGCGTAGCCTGCACTGGACTTGGTAGGTTGTTTGCTAACCAGGACTGGCACACTTTCAAGGCAAGCAACCGCCCATTGTTGTGGGCAAGGCTTGCGGGGACACTGTACGGCACGCACCTTGTATAATCTTACTCGGAGTTCTACAACAAGGTGTTCTTGCGGGCTGTACCGTATGTAGGGTGCACATTCATGCTGTTCGCGCGCGTCATCGTGACCTGGCGCCTTGCTGCGTGCTAGCTGCCATGTGACATGGTCAAGCACCGCGACCGGGTTGTACGGCATGAGGAAGCGGTTAGGCAGGAACCGGCGAGACGGCATGGGCCGGCAGCGGCGGGTTTTATTTTGTGCCCCTTGTATTCCCCTTGTGTTCCCCTTGCGTCTTCTCCCATACATAGTTGACCGCCGGGCCTGGGTTCCTCTTGTTTTAGGAATTCGAGGACTGGCAGGGACAAATGGCTCTGGGTTCTGCTTGGGGAGGCTGGGGTGCGCCGTGTAGTGATGCAGTTGCAGTTGCAGTTGATGCAGTTGCAGTTGCAGTTGCAGTTGCAGTTGATGCAGTTGCAGTTGCAGTTGGGATGCGCTGTGTAGTGATGCAGTTGCAGGGACATGATCGCATACTGTCAAGCAGGTATGGGTGGAGGGCGATGCAAGTGGCATGTGCAACGGCAAGGAGCAAACAACGACGGAGGCAGGCTGCGGCTGCGAGCTATGGGGTGTGCTGCGTGTTGTGTTCTTTGGTGCGCGCTCGCTGTGCACAGGTCGCGGGTCGCTGGTGTGTGTCTAGCGTCGTGCTGGCCGTGCACTTTGGTGGTGCGGGTGGGTGTCGCTCGTTGCCCTATGATGCCTCCTTGCACTGCGGCGCGGTTGTGTTGCATGAGCGCGCGCGTGTGGGCTGCTGCCCCGCCTCTGGTGGCGGGGATGGCGGTTGTACCTGCTGTCCACCGAAGTGGTGCAGCAATAGTATGTCAACAACCAAGCGACAACGTTATTTTCTTGCATCAAATTGAAAGAGGCGAACAGTGGTGGTGCAGTGGTGCTCTGACGGCTCTACTTTGCAGTCGCCAGGTCCTGCACTGATGCCATGCATGCCTGGGCCCTGCGCTGTATGGACAAGGCGGCAGTCTCGGCGTTGCTAGCCTTGTTCAGGGAACGGGCAAACCTTGGGTTTCCATGTGTATGGGATATTAGAGCTTAAGGCAGGCATGTCGCCACGTGTCGCCTGTGCACAGATCGATGTTGCCGGTATTAGAAGTCCTTGTGGCGAGAAGGCGTCGCCTTCAGGGTGTGGTCAGTGGTCAGCATAATAACCGGTATACATGGTGTTCCAGTTATCTTCTATTGGCGTTGCTGGTACGCTACCGTACCGTACAAAGCAGCTCATGTGGCTCGAGCGCTGTGTGGTCACAGGGCATGTCCCGTGCGTCCACAGCGCCTCTCTCTCACAGCGCAGGGGCACGTCGGCAGGAGCATGCGTGTCCGTTACCGGTAGCACTGGACACCTATACGGCAGCAACAGCCGCGGCCTCGTCAGCTACTGAACATGCCGCAGAGCGGAGTGCAAGGGGTTGCGCGCCCAGCTGGCCGCCCCACCGCACGCACAGCGGCAGCGCCTCCAGCACCTCCCCGGACGCAGCGGCCAGGCCCCTGTCCATGGCCACGTCCAGCTCCGGCTGCAGGCAGGCAGACACGTGGCTAACGTCCATCAGCACGTGGGAGCCCCCACCGCCGCCGCGCCTGCTGCACGCTGCCCTGCACGCTGCACCAGCAGCGGCGGAGGGACCACCAGCTCCCCCACCGGCCCCAGCACCAGCTGCCTTGCGCGCTTGGCAACCGTATCTGCCAGCCCAACCGCCTGTTGCCTTAGCTGCGCCTGCATGCCGCAGCTATCCGTTGATGGAGGTAGCAGAGCCGCGGTCCAGCCGCTTGGATGCGGACAGGGGCACAGGCATGGCAGGCGCCGTGTTGAATGGCCTGCAGAACAAATGACACTGGGCTCCAGCAGTAGCAGTACCGCCATTGCTCATCATTCTCAGCGCTCGCTGCATAGCCGTCACCGTGAGCAGGCCGAGCCGCCTTTGGGGCCCACCAGCCCAGGTGGGTGAGTAAGGTAATTGCCGTACGGGCGTACGGGCACCTCCCGCCTATGCCCACCGCTTCCGCGTGCTGCCATGCCTGCCGTACGGGGCCAGGTGAGCACGTGGCTACAGGAGCCCTAACACAGGCCCTCTGCGTGTTGTGCGCAAAGGATTACTGCCGCCGCATTCAACGGATGGCTCGTGCGTGCCTGTAGTAGGGTATAGTCCCACACCTCGTACGCCAGAAGAGGTGCGTTCCTGGCAACTCGGGTTAGCCTATTGCGGAACGCTGCTGAAGTGCCATGCATGCATCACCTCACTGTGGCAGGTAACCGCGCTTCGCACAACGCACTCCCTGCTTTACTACATTATTAAGAGTATTGCAGCGCGTATGTTGGTACCTCTGTCCCTCTGTCCCGCTCTATTGAACGATACATGCTTGCGCGTGGCCCGAGGCTGATAGCGTCGCTCGAGCTCCGCCAACAGATACCAAAATAGCTCGTGCATTGGCATTTAGTCACCTTGTAGGCAATGAGCAACAGTGTCCGCGCTGGCTTAGTTGCACAGTTCCACTCTGGGGCTCATGCCGACATGCGCATACGCTTTCACCTGGAGCGCACACCCGAGCAGCAGCAACAGCAGCAACAGGAGAAGCAGCAGGATGCGGACGGCGCGGCAGGAAGAGCGGTTGCAACCATTCTGCGCTTTGTGGGCGAGCCACTGCCCGCCCACATTGTCATCCTGACGCTCGGCTCTACACTCCTCCAAGCCAAACTGTCAAACCCCTGCTGGCAGGGCGGGGCAGCTGCAAGGGTGTCCAAAGGGGCGCAGACGGAGGACCAAGGCGGTGGCAGCAGCGATGAATCGCAACTGGCGAAGAGGAGAAGGACTGACAGCACCCCCCTGAAGTCCGCTGAGCTCAGCATACCCATGGACGATGGACAGGCCCCCGCTGTCTGCGCGCTGCCCGAGGTGCTCGTGCCCCTGAGCTCGGAGGCGGAGGTTCCCTTTGCGCGCCAAGCCATCGAGTTCATCTACACGGGCAGCCTCAGCGCAGGCCTGGGCTTTGAGGCGCTGCTGCGGGTGCGGCAGCAGGCGTGCTACCTGGGCGTGAAGGACTGCCCGCAGGCCTGCGACCAGGCCATGCTGGCGTGGCTGCAGGCGGGGGAGCAGGAGGTCCAGCTGCAAGGGCAGCAGCAGCAGCAGCAGCAGCAGCAGGGGCAGGACGGCGCAGGACCAAGCACGGGCATCGATTTGACGCCGCGTGTGCTGCAGGCGTACGCCTGCCACGCCCTGTTCCCGGAGCCAGGGACTGACGGTGATCCAGCCAGCTTTGACGCCGTGCGCTCCGCCCTGGCCAAGCAGCTGGTGTCGCACTTTGGGGACGCCGTGGCTGCCCTCAGCCGGCCGGACCTCTACCGGCAGCTGCTCCAGCTGCCCGCAGTGGCGATGAGGGAGCTGCTGGCAGCTGACGACTTTGGCACGGACAGCGAGGACAGCGTTTTTCTGATGCTGGCGTGCTGGCTGGACGCGCATAAGGGGGAGGAGGGAAAGGAGGAGGGCGTGCCGGCAGCAACACGTGCTGAGCTGTGCGGCCTGGTGCGGCTGCACCGCCTGCGCCCTCTGTACCTCAACTTTGTGCTCCATGCGTATGAACCTTTCAGCGTAGCCAGCCGTGTGGAACTGGGATGCCTCCTGCGTTTCGTGGGGGCTGGAGAGCAAGAGAGGACTCTGTTGCTCGATGTGGACCCCCAGCGGCGGCTCTGCCCCTGGTACTGCTCCCCCGCACGGCGGCAGGTGGTGCCGGAGGAGGGACGCACCGTGGAGTGGAGCATCAGCAGGGAGCAGCTGGAGCAGGGGCTGAGGGAAATGGTGGAGGGCAAGCTGGTGGGCAGCAAAAAGATGGTGTATGTGGATGCCTCCTTTGGGGCTTCTGGGGCGGCCGTGGGCGGCAGTGGTGCAATCACAATCCTGGCAGACGGCGGGCTGTGGGGGGTGCAGCTGGAGCTAGACCCTGCGAATTCCACAATGGCGGGAATGTTTGTGGTCCTCACCTTGCCCCGACCGCTGGGGGAGGTTCAGGGGGTGGCCGGCCTCACGCATGTCAGGGTCACAGTGCACCGGTGGGCCGAGGGAGAGCGCAAGGCGAGCTGGACACGAAAGTTCACGGCAGGCGACGTAGTGGCGACAACAGTTGTACCGACAAGTGTACAGGGGGCCGGCGGCTTTGGCTGGCCCACGGCTCTCGAGCTGCCGCCGGTCGCTGCCAGTGCTGCCGGTGGGGAGGGTGCCGGGGCTGGCGGGGTGGCGGCGGAGGTGGCGGCGCAGCTGGCGCGCTGGTCGGGGTGGCTGCACGAGGGCAAGGTCACTGGCAGCGCCACGTTCCCGAGAATGTAAGGGACCTGAACCTTTGCTATGGTTGGGCTTGGGACATGCCGGTACAGCTTTGTGAGTGCGGGGGGATAATGAGGTTAGTATGTGCGCGTAGCCAATCGGTGTTGGACGTTGCTACAGGACCTGTACGCCTTGTTGCCTTACCGTTCGTGCGCGCGCAGTAGCCCTAGGTAGGATGCAAGGCCAGGAGGTGTGTAGCACTAGCACCATTGCCCACAGACGCTTTCACGCGTTTGCCCGGATACGACTGCTGGTGCTTGCTGCCGCTTTGCCAGTTCGGCCTTTCACTTGAAATTGCGCTACGCACGTACCATGAGGTGACTTTGTATGCGGCCACTGCATTGCCTGCATCGGACCTGGTAGATAATCTGCGTACCGGGACTCGCACGTGCACTACCAAGACTGGATTCGGGCTGCTTCAAATGCACTACCAAGTCAAGGGGCCGCTTACTGCTGTGCGGGGACACTGTACGGCACACACCTTGTACACTTTTTCGGATCCCGACAACAAGGTTCACTGCGGGCTTAACGTACGGTGCACATTCATGCACGTCGCTGTGACCTTACGCCTTGCTGTGTGCTACTTGTGATTTGGTATGGCCACGTACTGCGACTGGGTCGTTCGGCATGGGCGAGCGGTTAGGCAGGAACCTGCTGCTAGACTGCATGGGCCGGCGGCGGCAGGTTTCATGTTGTCCTGTGTCGCTGTGTGCTCCTGTGTTCCCCTTCTTCTCCCCCGTAGTTGGCCGTTGTGCCTGGGTTCTCCTCGTATCGGGACGGCGTGGGGCGGCCCAAATAATGGCCCTGATTTCTGCCGCCGGGAGTTTGGGGTGTGCACGCCGTGTTTTGTGTTCCTTGGTGCACGCTGATTGTGCACAGGTGGCTCGTCGCTGGTGCCGAGCGCCGTGCTGGCCGTGAGTTTTGGTGATGCGGCTGGGAGGCGTTGCCTCATGTTGCTTTGTGGTGCGGTTGAGTTGCACGCGTGCGGGCTGCTGCCCCGCCTTTTTTCCCCTCTGGTGGCGTGGCTGGCGGTTGTGCCTGCTGTCCATTGCAGTGGTGCAGCTGTATGTGTTGTTCCAATAGTCAAGCAAATAACTGCTTTTTACTTGCAGAAAACTGAAGGAGGTGAACAGTGGTTGTGTGGTTCTCTCCGCAGTCTCTGCAGTGCGTGTCAGTTCCTGCATTGATGTCGCTGTCGCCGCACCGGTGCGCCTAGCCTGAGCCATGCAAGCCGACGTGCGGGTCGTAAGCTCTTGGTCCTGGGCACCCATGCACATCATGGCATCATGATTCAGCCGTTTCCTCCACCACAACAGCAGCCGGAGACCATGCTGAGGCTGGTCGCATCCCCTGCCACGTGCCAGGCCCCTGCTCATCAAGGCAGCTCAAGGCGCGCTGTAGACTGCTGGCCGACTGCCTTCGTGGGCCTATCCCCTATGTCGTTTTGTGACCCCACAGACGCATTGTGTACACTGCCGTGGTCTGGTGCCACGGGCTCGAACAGCTTGTTTTGGTCCGCAAAAGCCCCACACGAAACGGCAGCGCAGCGGAACAACCCCACTC
>VFQN01008162.1_pt1 | contig 10766 bp, 8 predicted proteins | sample 3512371 | NCBI WGS metagenome assembly VFQN01 (sample SAMN10412370, study PRJNA504923) | tailings metagenome | isolation source: Replicate 2 from Balatoc abandoned mine | place: Philippines: Itogon, Benguet | collected 2017-08-28 | reverse complement strand
CCTGCGGGGATGTGCCTTCGGACGCGGGTTCGACTCCCGCCGCCTCCACCATTCGACTCGCCTACCGGCTCGCCGGTGGCGAGCCGGCAGGCTCGCTCATGGCGAGCCCTGAGCGAGTGAGGACCACGCGCCCGCGCGAGATCCGAGCAAGTCGAAGAGGCGAGCCACCGCAGGTCGAATGCCCTGAGCGAGTTCCCACCGAGCGCTTGCGCGAGGTGGGAACGAGTCGAAGGGCTTCCCCTCTTCCCGACGACGATGGCATCGTCGTCGAACCGTGCACTACGTCTACATCCTGCGCTGCGCCGACGACTCCCTCTACGTCGGCGAGACGAGCGACGTGGTCGCACGGGTAGTCACGCACCTGGCCGGCGAAGCTTCCGGCTTCACGCGCCAGCGGCTGCCCGTGACGCTTGTGTATGCGGAAGAGCATGCGAGCAGACTTCGCGCCCGCGCCCGGGAACGGCAACTGAAGCGGTGGACGCGGGCGAAGAAAGAGGCCCTCGTGGCGGGCGACTTGGTTCTTCTGAGGCGACTCTGACGCCGACAGTTGGCATCACGCCCACGTCTGCGCGGAACAATCACGAAGGGCTACGCGGTCGCGACATCGTCCACATCAATTCACGGAGCACCCGAGAGGGTCGAAACGAGTTGTGCTCGGTCTGACAAGAGCCGCGTGAGGCGGCGCACCCGTACGCTCCCCATCGCGCCGGGTAGCAGCGAGGCGCTCATCGCCATGGCCTCCGCGGAACGCGACCTGACGAGAGGCACGATTACACCGACCTCGACCCTCCGACCGTCGCACGCGTCGTCTTGAGCTTGCCAAGCCCGCGGCAACGCGACACGCCAATGTGGCGGAGCCGCTGCTCCCGCCCCTGATGTTCGTCGTGGTCTGTTGACGGTCATCGGCACATCCTCGGCGCGCCAGGCAAACGCCCCGACTGGAGGCGCTTCAGAGCCGCCGCAGCATCGCGATCTCCGGTGCTGGCGGCTCGCTGCAGCCAACGGCGTGCCAGTGACATGCGCCCACGCTCGGCCATCAGCAACCCAAGGTTGTAGGGAGCGCAGAGCGTCTCGCCCCACGCGTGGGCACGGCGATACCAGGACTCAGCCTGCTGAACGTCACGCCGACCACCGAGGGCATGGTCGTAGAGGTAACCGAGTCCCAGGGCACAACCGGCGTCTCGCAGGGCAGCTCCTTGGGTAAACAGACGTCGCGCCCGGCCAGGCTGACCGGCCTCAAGAGCGGCATATGCCTTCGAGAACAGGAGCATGGCGCGCTGTACGCGGTCGCACTCCGCGCCGTACATTCGAGCAGCCCGCGGCGAGGACGGAAAGCCCAACGTACCCGTGCGGTATGCATGGGCCACCACCTTCAACGCATCGAGGTCGCGCCCCTTGGCGGCTCGCTCGAGCAGTCGCCGGCCTGCCGCAGGGTGCGCGGCACCGCCCTCGCCGCGCAGGAGCATCAGGCCGTACTCGAAGCACCCGCGCAAGTCACCGGCGACGGCGGCACGCCGATACCAGCGCCGCGCGCGTACCAAGTCCGGAGGCGTGCGGGTCGCGTAGACGGCGGCGAGATTGCTCCACCAGAGCGGAAGCGTCGATCGCCAGGCGCGGCGCTGAGCGAACTGAAGGGCGTCGGTGCTCACGGCTCAGATGATGTCGCGTCCGTCACGGAGGACGGCATGATCGCTCCATCGGCAGCGAAGGCGGCTTCCAAGAACACGGCGAGTGCGCGCGGAATGGCCCGTCGCCTTGCGAGTGATCTGTTCACGCGCGTGTGCGGCGGGAACCGGCTCCCGCGGCCTCCACTACTTCTCCACGACTGGGGAGGACGCGGGCTCGCTCAAGGCGAGCCACCGCGGTGGAATGCCCCGAGCCAGTGCCCCCCGAGCGCCGTGCGCAAGGGGTGAGCGAGTCGAAGGGCATCACCATTCGTCCAGAGTCGTCCGCAGGCGTACATGGCCGTTGATGGATGTCTGGCCCTGCGTCACGAAATCTCCAACGATTCGAGAACTTCTCGCCGGCCGGCACCGCGGCCGGCTGCCAGCGTGGCCCCCCTGCCCGTGGGTGACAGGGGGTACTTCTGGGGTTATGCGTCGACTTTGGGATATCGAGGCCCTGGCGGTATCGACTCCCGCGTGCACTGTGTGACCTTCGGGAGACGCGCCGGCTGCACGGCCAGTCATCGGTTCACTGTTCTGCGCCGGCGTCCTCCAAGCCGGGAACGGTGGGAGGCGCTCCAGGAGGCCACGGCCCCTTGCTTCGCCGGCTCCGGGTCGCACCCGCCCCTGCAGAACTCTGCGCGTCAGGTCGATTTGCTCGGTGTGACGCGAACACTGCTCGTTGTGGACGACGACACCAACCTCCGACAGCTCGTACGCAGGGTTGTACGCAAGGACTTCGATGCCGACCTGCTCGAGGCCGAACACGGGTTGGCAGCCCTCGATCTCCTTCAGGACACCAGAGTCGATCTGGTCATGCTGGACATCTCGATGCCGATCATGAATGGGATCGAGACCCTCGATGCCATTCGCCGGATTCCCCAACTGGCGGAGGTCCCCGTTATGATCCTGGCGGGTAGAGCCGAGGAGAGGCAGGTCCAGCAACTGATCAGCCTTGGCATCACCGGTTTCCTCGTGAAGCCCTTCAGGCCCAGCCTCCTGCGCGATCGGCTGGGCGCTCTCCTGGCCCGCGTGGCCTCCCCGCCTGCGTTGCCGCCGCGCCCCCGTATCGGCGGCCTGGCGTTGCACGCCGACAGCCGCGTCCTCCTGGTCGACGACAGCCCCGGCTTCTGTGCTCTGTTCAAGGAGCACCTGGGAGTGCTGTGCCGCGTGGAGATTGCACACGGCCCAGTTGATGCGCTGGCGCGGTGCACGAGTGAGACACTCGACGGCGTCTTCGTCGGTTCGTTGGGCCCAGGTATCCAGACTGAACTGTTCGCCCGCAAGGCGCGCCTCGCTACCGGAGGCGCTCCCATCGTTGCCCTCGCTAGCGTCGGGCAACGCGCCACCGCCGAAGCGACAGGCCTCTTCGAGTTCACGGTGCTGCGCAGTTATCGCCCCCACGCGTTGCGAGGGGCATTGCGCGCCATGATGACGCCTCAGACGATCGCCCGCTGGACCCTCGCACCTGGCAACGCCGCCTGCATGGTGTTTGGCGCTGCCGTCCGGGCGATCTTCGCCGACCTCCTGAAGCGCGACGTGACCGTCGGGCACGACCGCTCGATCCAGGGCCGGCGCGTGTGCGCTGCGATCGAGGTGCAGGCCCACGGATTGTCCTGGCAGCTGTCGCTCGTACTGCCGTACGCGTCAGCACTGACAGTCGCTCAGGCGGAACTGACGCAACCTGTGGACCAGGTCAGCGAGGTGCTGGTCGCGCACGCCGTGGGTAGCGTCGTGGTCCGGCTCGGTCAAGCGCTCGCAGACACCACGGCGAGCGAGCTCGCACTCGAGTCGACACCGCCGGAGATCGAGATCACCGAGCGCTCGGCGAGCGATGGTGAGGACGGCACAGGGATCCAGACCTGGACGTTGAGCTGGAGCCCCTTCGATCACGCCAGCGTGACGCTCACGCCCCTCACGCCTCGATCCGTGCACTGAACGAGCAGAAGGACCGCCGCACTCAACGGCCGTCGCCGCTCAATGCCGACCTCACTGCGATCAGCAACCCGTCAAGGGTGAACGGCTTAGGCAGAAACGGTGTCGTCTGATCCACGACCGCATGAAGCGCGATCGTGCCGTCCGGATATCCCGACATGTAGAGGACACGCACGCCTGACTGCTGCCGCCGAATCTCCTCGGCCAGTACTCGCCCGTTGCGGCTCGGCATGACGACGTCGGTGAGCAGTAGATCGATGGGTCGGTCGCACTCGGCGGCGACACGCAGCGCGTCCAATCCATTGGCCGCGACCAACACCCTGTAACCCCGTTGGGTCAACACCGACTGCACCAGCGCGCGGATCGCGACATCGTCCTCCACGACCAGAATCGTCTCATCGCCGCCCGCGCCCTGGCGTTCTTCCACGTCCGTGTCAAGCGGCGCATCCAACAGTCGGGGCAGGAACACCTTGAACGACGTTCCGTGGTGCTGCTCGCTGTGAACGGATATGAATCCGCCGCTCTGCTCCACGATGCCGTGGACGGTGGCCAGACCAAGGCCCGTGCCCTTGCCCGGTTCCTTGGTGGTAAAGAATGGCTCGAACAGGTGAGCCTGAATCTGCGCGTCCATTCCGACGCCCGTATCCGAGACCTCCAGGACAACGTAGTCGCCTTCCCGGTCCAGCCGCTGCTGGTGACTTGTCGAGTTCACTTCCTCGTGAGTCGTCCGGATCGTCAGCACCCCACCGGCCGGCATGGCGTCTCTGGCATTGATCGCAAGATTCAGCAGCACCTGCTCGAGCTGGTTGCGATCCGCGCGGACGAACTCCACCCCAATCCCCAGCCCGATTCGAAGTTCGACGTCCTCTCGCAGCACCCGCCGGAGCATGGGCTCGAGATTTGCGACTGCCCGATTCACGTCCACGATCTCCGGCTGCAGCACCTGCTTTCGACTGAATGTCAGGAGCTGGCGGGTCAAGGTCGACGCTCGAGTCGCCGCCTCGAGAATCTGCTCGACATCGGCTCGGAGCGGACTCGTCGGCGGCAATTCGTTGGCCACAAGCGATCCGAACCCGCTGATCGCCGTCAGGATATTGTTGAAGTCATGGGCAATGCCGCCCGCCAGTCTGCCCACCGCCTCCATCTTCTGTGCCTGGGCCAGCTTCTCCCGCAGCGCCTTCCTTTCGGTCACATCCCGCGCCACCCAGAACACCGTGTTGTCAGACAGCGGTGAGATCGTGGCCTCGAACCACTTGATCCCGCCTTCGACCTCCAGCCAGTACTCGACGTCGTGAGGTTGACGGGAGCCGAGGGCCCGACGGACCTCGGACACGAAGCGATCGGCGTGCTCTGGCATCACGTCGCGGAGCGTGTGCCCGATCATCTCCTCTGCCGGGCGGTAGAGGACCCCGCCCTTCGTCTGCTCCACGTTGTGGACCCGGCCATCTCGATCCAGCACGATGACGAGATCGGCGAGCGCGACGCAGAGCGCTCGAAGCCGCTTGCCCTCCAACTGCCGGCGCTCGACGAGCCGCGTCACTTTCGCGACGAGCCGAATGGGATCGTACGGCACCTCGAGGAAATCGTCGGCCCCAGCACTCAGCCCCTCGACCATGCCGTCGCTGCCTTTCCCAAGGGCCGTGACAAGGAGGACGGGAGTCTCCCGGAGGCACTCGTCAGCCCGCAGGGCACGGCAGAACTCGAACCCATCCATGCGCGGCATCGTGACGTCCGAGACAATGACGTCGGGACCGAGGTGTCGGGCCTTGTGGAGGCCGTCGACGCCGTCGACCGCGATGGTGGGGGCAAACCCTGACTGTTCGAGCATGAAGCTCAGCAACTGAGCGTGGTCAGCGTCGTCGTTCACCACCAGGACGGTGCGGTTGGGAGAAGTGCTCATGCCTCCATGGATACCGCCCCTGGAGCGTCGCGGGTATCAGCGACGTCAACATCTGACGTCGGAATGCGCCCCCGATCGATGTCAGGCTGGCCTTACAGGTCGAGGCACCGACGGCACTCTGCTCCGCGGCTACTCAATCAACGAGTGTTCGAGCGCATATCGAACGAGCTCGGTCGTCGTCTTCAGCTCGAGCTTCTCGAGTACGCGGCCGCGATACGTGCTGACCGTCTTGTCGCTCAGCGACAACATCTCGGCGATCTCAGAAACGGCTCGTCCCGATGCCAGCAACCGAAGCACTTCGAACTCCCGCTGTGACAGCCGCTCGTGAGGCACCCGATCGGCTGTCGGATCGAAGCCGGCCACCAGTGCCTCGCCCAGCTTCGCACTCACATACTTGCCGCCGCGGACCACTTTCTGTATCGCGGCCGCGAGCTCAGCGCTCGGGCTGTTCTTCATGATGTAGCCCGACGCGCCCAGCTGAAACGCCCGTCGTGCATACTGCTGCTCGCCGTGCATGCTGAGCACGAGCACCGGCAGTCGCGGCCGCACCTTGTGAATCGCACGGAGGAGTTCCAGGCCGCTGGAGTTGCCGAGTGAGATGTCCAGTACGACGATGTCCCAGTGCTGTTGACTGATCAACGCGAGCGCGTCGTCCGCTGTCGAGGCATCACCGAACACGTCACGACGTCCGTCGCGCTCGAGCATTCGCTTGAGTCCTTCGCGTACGACGTCATGGTCATCGACGATCAGAATCTTCGCCGTGGCATGCTCCTCACTGGAATGCGAACGCTGAGAACCGTTCCCTTCCCTGGACGACCGGAGATGTCGAGGTGCCCCTCCACCAGGGCCGCGCGCTCGCGCATGCCGAGGACGCCAAGCGCGCTGGCCTTCCCACCGGCCTCCGGGTCGATCCCGACGCCGTTGTCGCGCACCTCGAGGGCAAGGTCTCCGTCTCGTTGTTCGAGGACGATGTTGACCAGGCTCGCGCACGCGTGTCGGCTGACGTTTGTGAGCGCTTCCTGAACGATGCGGAAGAGCGCCGTCGCCTGCTCGCGCGTGGGTTCATGGTCGTCGACGTCGAGAAGAACGTCGAGCCGGCACATGATGCCGGTCGCGCGCTGAAACTGCTGGACCTGCGATTCGAGCGACGCCACCAACCCAAGGTCGTCCAGGATTGCCGGTCTCAGCTCGGCGGCAATCCGCTGGACGCTCTCGATCGTCGAGTCCACCAGGCGAACTGTCTCGGAGAATCGCTCGTGCACCACGGGCGACGCCTGTGGCGAGGCCGTCGTCACTTCCTTCTCCAGCGCCTCGATGTCCCACCGGACCCTGGTCAACGTGGATCCCAACTCGTCGTGAAGCTCGCGCGCGATGCGTGTGCGCTCCTCTTCGCGGGCTGCCTCGACCCGCTCGCGGGTGGCTGCCTCGTTCCTGGTCCGTTCCGTCACGTCGCGCAGGGTGCAGAACGCAGCGACCAACTGACCCGTGCGCGACCGCCTGGCAACAGCACTTCCGTCCAGATGGAGCACGTCGCCCTGCTTCGTCCGCCACCGGATCCGGTATTCCCTCGCGCCTCGATCGTCCACGTCAGCCAGAACCTCAGTGAGCACGGGTGCGTCGGCGGGCAGCAGAAGCCCCTCGAACATGTTCATCGAGAGCAGCGCGACACGTGAGTACCCAGTGAGTTCCTCGCCTCGGCGGTTGATGTCGAGAATCCGGCCGCTCGCATCGACGAGCACGATCACATCGTGCGACGTCTCGAACAGTTCCCGGTAGCGCGCCTGTTCTTCAGCCGCTCTCAACTCCGGCGTCTCGAGCACCTCCCACTGGCCCAGTCGCTTTGCGAGGGCGAACTGATGCACCCGCGCAACGTCGAGAATCTGGATCGCCCCCTCACGAAGTGGATAGCTGCAGACCACGGTTACGGGTCGCCCGCGGACCCACTCGTCGAGCGATCGCTCGTACGCGGCGAAGTCACGCCAGAGATCGTCGCTCAGCCAGTCTTCGTTGCCATTGATCCGCATGCCGGCATAGCCGCGGGCCAACGCGTCCTCCAGCTTGTCCTGCCAGGACCGAGTCACACGAGCCGCGTCGAACTTGCCGTCTTCCAGGTACCACTCCCGGCTGGGAATGATCTCGAGGGCGCCTTCGCGCAGATGCCGATCGATATCAGCAATGCTGCTCCGCAACGCCGAGGCCGCCTGTTCCGTCGTCAAGCACTGCGACACAGCCCACAGGCAGTACTCGTTCTTCTCCAGACCTGCCTTGAAGAATGGGGCCAGGGTATCGAGCAGATCGCCGGGCGTCGCGTAGAAGTGGCAGAGGTGTGTTCCCCAAGCCAGTTCGCTGAAGTCGATGCCAGGCACAACGGCGGGCGTCATGATCGATTGGGTTGGGGCGTGCGCTCTACAGTAGCCCTGCGGGGGGGGGCATCGTCAAATCGCGCTGCTCCAGCGACTACAGGGCGACCGCGCCGTCGGCGATTCTCCCCCCGAGGCTCGGCAACGTGCGGAGCCAGAGCGCCCCTCTGCAACCTCCCCGCTTCAGGGCAGCGTCGACGTGAACCGTGACACGCCGAAGGCCCCGGCCAGTGGCCGGAGACGTGCGCGTCCGCCGATCAGGGGGCGCCGACGCGCCAGGCGACCGTGAGGCCAAGGCCCTCGAAGGCGCGACGGTCATGCACGCGATGCGTCGGCGGAGGGTCACGGATTCAGCGACGGCGGCTGCGCCAGGATGGTGAGGCCGCGATGCGACGCGGCAGTGGCGAGCGCCGTGTACAACACGGCGGCTCGCGCCGGGGCATGACTGGAGCCGGCGCGCCACGCGATGGTGACGGTCTTCGGGTACAGCACCAGTCGCTCCATCACGTCGTGCAGTGCGTCGAAGGTCTGTCCATCGACGCGGTAGACGGTCTGCCCCGTCCACTCCTCGGCCTCCACGACGACGAGCCGAACCGGCGGACCGCCGAGGAACGGCGAGAACTCCTCGCGGCAGGCCTCCGTGACGCAGGAGTCCCGCACACGCAGCCGGTCCTCGGCCGTGGTCAGCCAACTGCGACCACGCAGCAGCGCTTCGCGCAAGGCGCGCTCCAGGCCGAGTTCCTGCGACACGGGATCGTCGAGGCTGGGCGTCGTGACGCGCAGGTCGTTCTCGCGACCTGCCCATCGCTCATGCCAGGCCTCCAGCCGACGCCAGAGGGCCACGCGATCGGAGGCCGCCCCGATGCGCGCCAAGGCACGCGCTGCACTGGCGGCCACGCGGGGGCGCTCGTGCCACAAGGCCTCGACCAGCGCTCCTGCCGGCGTGTGCTGCGGCCACACGCGCGCCAGCGTGTCTGGAAGCTCGTCTCGGCAGTAGGAGCGGCCTGTCGCTCAAGTGCTCCCGCAACAGGCGCAGGCCGCCGTTGCGGTCCACGGCGAGCGCACAAGCGACGACGCTCGCGCGCGCTGCGCAGGAGACCGGCTCGCGGTGCGGCCACTCGGCGAGCACGGCACACGTGCGTGGCGTCGCCAGTCGCACGACCGTCGGCAGCAACCCCCGCGCCATCGCCCCCTGCCCGTCCTGCAGATCCGAGAGTGGCGTCGACTGCGCGCGGGCGTCGGCGAGGTGCCGTTCCAGTGCCTGCGTCACGACCGGAGCATCTGCCGACGCGAGCCGCAGGGCCCGGGTGCCGAAGCGGAATCGTCCAGCGATCGCGTCCTCGCGCGAGAGGCCCGCCGCCTCGTCTGGGGCCAGCTCCCCGAGGCGGACGAGCGCCGCGTCGCGCGTCTCCGGCTCCACGTCAGTCGCCGACGCCAGGCTTCTGAGCACGGGCAGCATGCCTGGACCGGCGACATGTCCCCACCGGTACGAAAGCATGAGCGTCTGCTGAGCCGAATCGAGTCGATCGAACACCGGCGGGAGCACACCAGCCACGTCCACCCGCGGCGCCGGCGGACAGTGCGCCGGTGTGTCATCGGTGAATGCCACGCTGGCTCGGGCCACGTCCGCTGGACCGCCACGGAGGCCGGCAGCAAGGGCCTGCCGCTGCCAGAACGACACCTGACACGCGTACCGGCGCATGCGCTCGCGAAGGCGTGCGGCGACGCGCTCACCAACGGCCGACTGCTCCTCCGAGGTGTCGCGTGGCATGGCGACCATGGTGTCCAGAAATGCGGCCACGGTCGGAACCGCGTCATTGACGGCGCGCGAGCCGGTCGCCAGTCCCTCGCGCAGGACCGTCAGCGCCTCCCTCCGGTATGGCGTGCCCAGGAGCCCGAAGCGGATCTCGTGCCCCTCCGTGCCCACGCGATTCACGTCGCCCTCGAGCCTCAGCAGGCGACGCGCGAGTTCCTCAGCCGCTCGAGGGCTGTCTGCGAATCGCAGCGCACGCGACGGCAGAGCCGCGATCGCGCTCGCATCCGTCAGGGGCTCGGTGATCTCGAGCGTCAGCAGGTTCGACACGACCACCAGAGGGTCGCGAGGCGACGTCACGTTCCCGTCATGAAAGCGGTATGACTCGACGTGGACGACGTACACCCCTGGACGCACGAAGCGGACGTGTTCGTTGACGTCGAGCGCGAGCGTTGTCGGCCCGTCGAGCGGAGCCGGAGGGGTCGAAATGCCACCACCGATGAAGCCGAACCCCATGGCGCGGTAGTAGTCGCGCAGCGGGTCCTCCACGCCTGAGGCCGGAGCGACAATGACCCGGTCGATGCCAAGACGGCCGCTGCGGTCGTACGCGATCGGGTGGAAGAGATGGCGTGCGCCCGAGTCGTCCCGGAACTCGAGGTCGAGGGTCAGCAGTTCCCCCTGCGCGAACCGCAGTTTCCCGAGGTGCGTGCGGATGGCGAGCGACAGCCCTGGCGGGTTGGCAGCCAGGCGACTGGCGTGAGCTGGGCGTGCGATCGCCACCTCTGCGTGCTCGCCGTGCTGAGCGTTCGCTGTCCACACGAAGAGCAGAGCCGAGAGGACACCGAGCACCAGTGGGCAGTGCACGCGTGCGCCGAACGCTCGATCCAGCTGCATGCCGTGTTTGACACCGTCCCCGCTCGGATGGTCGGCCCGGTGCTCGAGCGAATCGATGAGGAGATCGATCGCCTCGACCCGGCGCCACATCGGGCAGGGGCAGCCTGCTGAGCGCGTGACGCGTTGCGGCAGCAGTTGCCTGCTCGCGTCGCCTCACGACCGGACGCGAACGACGCGGAAGCCGTAGTCGGTGTAGCGCAAGGATGGATCGAGCCGGCTCCGCGCCGCGCAGCGGCTGATCGTGACCGCGTGCCGCCACG